>Ga0179589_10000170_pt1 | contig 9715 bp, 5 predicted proteins | sample CZOMad2_1_08_16f_FD_182923 | JGI IMG/M metagenome (GOLD analysis project Ga0179589, IMG submission 182923) | Vadose zone soil fungal communities from Angelo Coast Range Reserve, California, USA - CZOMad2_1_08_16fungal | ecosystem: Environmental > Terrestrial > Soil > Vadose zone | place: USA... | reverse complement strand
ACAAAATATAGGCCTCGCCGGCTCAATCTTATTCGCACTATTTCTCGTCGGTTGGGGCCTGTCGTTCATCTGGGGGCCTGTCGCGGACCGCTTCGGGCGCACCCGCGTCCTGGCGGCCACGGTTTTCATTTATGCGATTTTCACCGGCGCGGCGGCGCTGGCTGTGAACGTTTGGCAGCTCGCATTGTTCCGCTTGCTCGCCGGAATCGGCATTGGGGGAGAGTGGGCGCTCGCCGGCACTTATGTGGCGGAAGCCTGGCCAGAAGATCGACGAAAAATGGGTGCGGGTTATCTGCAGACTGGATATTACTTCGGTTTTTTCCTGGCGGCTGCGTTGAACTACACCGTTGGTGCGCGCTTCGGCTGGCGGGCGATGTTTCTCTGCGGATTGTCTCCGGTGATCGTTTCCATCCTGATCACCACGAGAGTCAAGGAGCCGGAGCGCTGGAAGCACCGGGCGGTTGGACCCAAACCCAAAGCATCACTAGCTGAAATCTTCAATGCTAAGTACCGGCGGCGAACGATCGTCAACGCAACGCTCTTGACGGTTGCCATCATCGGGCTGTGGGCTGGCGCTGTTTACGAACCGACGGCAATAATCACTTTGGCAAAAAAAGCAGGCATGTCCATGGCACAGGCCTCCAAAACAGCTTCCATTGGCACCGCGATCCTTTCGCTCGGCACGATTTTGGGCTGCCTGGCGGTCCCGAGTTTCGCGGAACGCCTGGGACGAAAAAAAACTCTGGCCATTTATTTTGTTGGCATGTTCGTTTGTATCTTGTTGAGTTTTGGTTGGGCGTTCTATCTGGAAAACGGACTTAAGCCATTTATCGTCTGCTTGTTTTTTCTGGGCTTTTTTGGGGGCAACTTTGCATTGTTCAGCCTCTGGCTTCCTGAGCAGTATGAGACTTCCGTCCGCGCGACTGCCTTTTCCTTCGCAACTTCCTTTGGTCGATTCATTGGAGCGGGCGTGAACTTTTTGATTGGTGCGATGGTGCGCCACGCCGGAACGATGGGCAAACCGGTAGCGTACACCGCGCTGGCATTCGGACTGGGACTTTTGATTATTCCTTTCGCGCAGGAAACGCGTGGACAGACGTTGCCGAGGTGAAAGGTCTGTTTGATGGCGGTGGGTGCAATTACCTGATCAGCCCCAAGCGAAGTCAGCTTTGAATCTGGAGCCAATTCTTCAAATGCAGAGAACACAGGGGTCCTCAAAACAAATCCTGGACCACCCGCCGCGACCACAAGCGGCAACGAGGAAATACGTGTGACCGTTCCTTAAGTAGTTTTAATCTGGCATTCAGGCCGCAGCTTGGAGTTTCGAACTAGACTCCCCTCCGCACGCCTGCTCACCTAAGGAAAACATGCTTACGGAAGTCAACGATCAGGGAAGTCGAGGTTTGCCCCAGAAAGGCCGGGGTTACGCGGTCTCGGCGGGAATTCTGGGCTGGACACTCGATGCGTTTGATTTTTTCGTCGTGGTTTTTCTTGTCGACGTTCTGGCTGCGCATTTTCAGGTTGGAAAAAGCTCCATCGTTCTGAGCATCGGGGCGACGTTGGCGATGCGCCCCGTCGGCGCGTTGCTGTTCGGAACGTTGGCGGACCGCTATGGTCGGCGAAAGCCACTCATGGCGGTGGTCGCGTACTTTTCCCTCATAGAAGTTTTGAGTGGCCTCGCTCCAAGCTATCCGATTTTTTTGGTGTTGCGTCTGTTGTATGGAATCGGCATGGGAGGTTTCTGGGGTGTTGGCGCATCTCTGACTCTTGAAAGCGCCCCCAGCCGTTGGCGCGGTTTGCTTTCCGGGCTGTTGCAGGGCGGCTATCCATTGGGTTATCTCCTTGCCGCAGTGGCGGCGCGATTGATCTTGCCGGCGTGGGGTTGGCGCGCCATGTTTTGGGCGGGTTTGGTGCCCGGTATCATCACCATGCTGGTGGCCTATAAGTCTCCAGAGTCGCGAGCATGGAAACAACATCAAGTTAAGAGTGTTCGCGGAATTCTCCGCGTGGTTTGGGATCATCGCAAAAGTTTTGCTTATTTGGTGCTGATGCTCACATTGATGATCTGTCTGTCGCACGGTACGCAGGATCTATATCCGGATTTTCTAAAGACGGCGCACCATATTTCACCCAATGTGGTCGCCTATCTGGCGATGTTCTACAACGTAGGGGCGCTGCTGGGCACGGTTTCTGTCGGCCATACGTCAGAGAAGCTGGGCAGACGGAAAAGCATTATCTTATCTTTGAGCCTGTGCGCCCTGGTAATTCCGCTGTGGGCCTTCGGGCATTCGTTGATGGTGCTAGCCATCGGTGCATTCCTGATGCAGGTTGGAGTGCAGGGCGCGTGGGGAGTTATGCCGGCGCATCTGAACGAACTTTCTCCCGACGCCGTGCGCAGTTTGTTTCCTGGATTTGTTTACCAGCTTGGAGTGTTATTCGGGTCGCCTACGAACTCCATCGAATATGCGTTGCGAGATCGCGTTGGTTACCAGTGGGCTCTGACCGTGTTTGAAGGATGCACGATAGTGGCGCTGATGCTCGTATTCGCCCTGGGGCCGGAGCGAAAAGGAAGAGTCTTTTTCCGTGAATCTGGCAGCGAGGCGCTCTCGTAGGGTCACTGGATTTTTCATGGACAACTCCTGTTCACGAGGATGAAGCATGTACCTAGAAAGATCGCTGTTTTTAGTTTTTCTCTCGTTGCTTTTTGGCGGACAGGACGCTGTCAGTGTCAATCCGAAAATCGTATCGGTTGAATACGAAAATGACAGCATTCGAGTGCTCCGCGTAAAATTCGCAGCCCACGATCGCTTGGAGATGCATTCTCACCCTTCCCTCATCGTCGTGGCCCTGACCCCCAACTCCCGACGAATATTTCAGCCGGATGGGACGAAAAAAGACGCGCAGGCAACCGTGGGCGACGTTGCCTGGCGAGAGCCTGGAACCCACGCCGTGGAAAATCTGGGCGATGCATTCGAGAACATCGAGATCGAGTTCAAGAAAATTTCCGCTCCCGCAGTGCCTGTCGTTCCTTCAGGAGTTGACGAGAAAGTGACCGCCGCCGGTGAGACTATTCCCGTCGAGCAGGAAGCGCATCATCACGTGTTATTCGGAAACCAATACGTTTGTATTCTGGACGTGCAGATCCCGCCTGGAGAATCGTTGCTTTTCCATAAACACTCCTACGACAATCTTTCCATTCGCATCAGCGGAGGTTTGATCCAAAACCAGATGGATGGCAGCGACTGGTCTACGCCCACCCAAGTAGCGCCTGGAACGGTTGTTTTTGCCGAGGCGTCCAAGAAACCATATACCCACCGTGTGAAAAATGTCGGAACCTCTGTGTATCACGTAGTGGATGTTGAATTCCTGCAATGATTTATATTAGCGGTATACAGAACATAAAAGAAAGTTAATGCAGGATTAAGCGCGTCTCGCCGTATTATTCGGACGGCAAAACCGCTTGTTACATCGTCAAGATCGGTGCCAATGAACTGCACGAAGCAGCTTCAATCACGAAACTGACATAGGGTTGCAAATCATGGTTAACAGGGATGGAGTGAATGGGATTTTCTTGCCCCAAAATTGTAACTAAAGCCTCCGGGCTGATGTTGTTTTTCGTTCTGAGTGGCGTCCCTGGTGTGCAGGCGCAATCGCAAAACGACAACTCAGCGCGGCAAGAGCAGCAGCCACAAGCACAAATGGTTCAGCAGGGATCTGCGCAATCATCGACACAGACGACGATGCCGTCGCCCGCGATCCAATCTCCTGCATCGCAACCCGGGAATGCCACTTTGCGCCTGAGTTTTCAGGCCGCTCTCGAACTAGCGCGAAAGAACAGCACGCAATTTCAAGCGGCAGTCACTAACTTTGGAGTTGTGCGGGAAGATCGCGCTCAGGCACGCGACGCTTTACTTCCTTCAGTGAACTACGACAACTCCGCGATTTACACGAAAAGTAGCGGAGCCGTTGCCGCTGTGGCCGGGGCGCCACCAGTCGTGTTTATTGCCAATAATGCGGTGCACGAATACCTGAGCCAGGCGAACGTGCACGAAGCAATCGATGTGGCAGCTTTCGCCAACTGGAGGCGCTCAGCAGCAGCCAGCTCGGTCGCGCGCGCGCAAATGGAGATAGCGGCACGCGGGCTGGTTGTTACCGTAGCCCAGACTTACTACAAGGTTGGCGCCGCGGAGCGCAAATTAGAAACGGCCCGTCGCGGCGGGGAGGAAGGCGACCGGTTTTTCAAGCTGACCCAGGATCTTGAGGCTGGAGGCGAGGTCGCGCATGCCGACGTCATTAAAGCGGAGCTCCAGATGCAGGAACGACGCCGGCAGCTGCAGGAAGCGGAACTGGGGTTACTGAATGCGCGCCTGGATCTAGCGGTCTTAATCTTTCCAAATCTAAACCTCAACTTCGAAATTGCCGACGATCTTCATGCCCCGGCGCCGCTGCCTACCATTGAAGACATTCAGCAACGTGGCACTCACGACAATCCGGATTTACGCGCAGCACTGGAGGCGGTACGGCAGGCTCGCTACGACGTGTTTAGCGCGCGAGCAGGTTATTTGCCGGCGTTGACCTTTGATTATTTCTACGGAATCGACGCGCCAAACTTCGGCGTGAACACGGTGGTAAATCCGGGAAATCAAAAATTTTCGAATCTTGGTTCGTCCGCAATCGTGACCCTGAATATACCGATCTGGAATTGGGGCTCCACGCAGAGCAAAGTGCGGCAAGCGGAGCTTAAGCGCGACCAAGCCAAGCGGGAACTGTCGCTGGCACAACGAAAGCTGGTTGCCGAAATCCAATCGCTATATGCCGAAGCCAGTACAGCATTGAGCGAATTAGAAGGCCTGCGCCGGTCCGGCGAATTGGCGGAGGAGAGCCTTCGGCTGGTCACTCTTCGCTACAAGAACGGCGAATCCACGGTTCTGGAAGTCGTGGATGCACAAACCACTTTCGCAACCGCAAACTCCGCCTACCAGGATGGCGCACTGCGTTATCGCGTGGCACTGGCGAGCTTGCAAACTCTAACAGGTATATCCACGAATCCATGAAAAAAATAATTGTGGTTGACGCTTTTAGGAAATTCAAATTAGTGGCGCTGGCCGCCGGTGCGATTGTGTTGGCTCACATGACCGCTGGCTGCTCCAAGCCAGAGGCGGAAAAGGAGCCACAAGTCAGCGTGCAAGCGACGCCCGCGGAGAGGAAAGACATATCGCAAATGGTCATGGAAGAAGCGGTGATCTTTCCTCTCCAACAAGCCACGGTAGCGCCCAAGATTACCTCCACCATCAAACAGTTCCTGGTGCAACGGGGAACAAAAGTAAAGAAAGGGCAATTGCTTGCGGTGCTGGAAAATGCGGACCTTTCGGCCGCGGCAGTGGCCAGCCAGGGAGACTTTCAGCAGGCCGAAGCGGCCTACACAACCAGTGTCGGATCCAGCATTCCGCAGCAGATACAGAAAGCGGAACTAGACGCAGCCTCAGCAAAATCGGCATTCAGTGCCCAGGAAAAAATTTATAACAGCCGCAAAGACCTGTTTCAGCAAGGCGCGATTCCCCGGCGCGATCTAGACACGGCCGAAGTCGCCCTGGTGGCGGCACGCAGCCAGAATGAGCAATCTCAGAAACAACTGGCGGATTTGCAGCGCCTGGGTAAAGAGCAGGCTCTCAAATCCGCGCAGGGTCAGAAATTGTCCGCGGAAGGCAAGTATCTCGGTGCCAAAGCGCAGTTGAGTTACTCGGAAATCCGAAGTCCTATAGACGGCGTGGTGACCGACCGGCCTCTTTACGTCGGCGATCTGGCGACGGCAAATCAGCCGTTGCTCACAGTGATGAACACCTCGAAGTTAATCGCCAAGGGCCATCTTCCGCAATCGCAAGCCGCGCAATTGAAGACTGGTAATGCCGCGGAGATCAATGTTCCCGGCGTTGAGGAACCTATAGAAGGGAAAGTAACGCTGGTAAGTCCGGCGCTGGATCCCGGAAGCACAACACTCGAAGTATGGGTGGAAGCACGCAAGCCGAACCCGGCACTTCGGCCGGGAATTACCGTGCAGGTGGAAATGACCGCTAAGACGGATAAGGATGTGGTCGTCGTGCCCGTTGCGGCAGTGTTCAAAAACCCTGAGGGCGGCGGCGACTATGTCCTCTTGGCGGGGACAGACGATAAGGCCCACCTCAAAACGGTTCATATCGGTATTCGCAACGCCGAGTTCGCCGAAATTGCCAGCGGCATCAAAGAAGGCGATTCGGTTATTACCAGCGGCGGCTACGCCGTACCGGATGGAACAAAGATCAAAATAGAAAAGCCCGAAGCTCCGGAGAAGGAAGGCGCTGCCGGCGACAAAAAAGACGCCGATGACGATAAAGATAAGAAGGACGAAAAACCGGGCGCAAAGCCACCTGCAGCTGATAAGGACAAGGAGTAACCGGGCATGGACATTCGGCCGTTTACAGATGGTGGAGCGCAGCCTCCCGTTAAGCCCGACACTCCGTGGTACCACAGGCTATCCCGCCCAGTTTTGTTTTTGACCATCAGCGTCGCGCTAGTAGGCGCCTATCTGGCGATCTCGATACCTGTGTCGGTTTTTCCTAATACGGATTTCCCCCGCATCGTCGTGGGCGTTGACAACGGAGTGATGCCCATCGACCAGATGCTAGTAACCATCACGCGTCCCTTGGAAGAAGCAGTCAATAGTGTGCCGGGCCTGCAGAAGGTCACTTCCGTAACGAGCCGGGGTTCCGCCGAGGTCGATCTGTTTTTTGACTGGGGCTCAGACATGATTCTGACGCTGCAGCGGATCGACGCCGTGGTTGCGCGGCTGCAGGCAGAATTGCCAACGACAGCGAAACTAGAAACGCACCGCATGACCTTCGCCGGCTTTCCGATTATCGGCTACAGCCTGACTTCGGATTCGGTGCAGCCCGACAAGCTCTGGGAAATTGCAACCTACGACATCAAGCCGCGTTTGAATCGACTCAACGGCGTTGCTACGGTGGTCATTCAGGGAGGCCGCGTACCGGAATTCCAGGTGACTCCCCAGCCCGCCCGCCTCCTCGCTGCGGGCGTCACGGTGCAGGATATTTTGGATGCCGTTCGCCGCACTAACTTGATCGATTCGCCGGGATTGATCGAGCACGATCATCAGCTCGTTCTCGGTTTGATTAGCGGGCAGGTGCGGACACCAGAGCAGATTGGGCAGATTGTGGTGAAGACCACGACGGCCGGCGTCCCGATTCGCCTGGGAGATATTGCGTCGGTCACACCCTCCGTTGCGCCCACCTATACCATCGTCACGGCGAACGGAAAATCTGCCGTGTTGATAAACGTGAATCGTCAGTCGGAAAGCAACACTCTTGATGTTGCCAACCAGGTGCACGCTTCGATTCAGCAGATCTCGCCAAATTTGCCACCCGGCGTACATCTTGAACCGTTCTACGATCAGTCCACAATCGTCCACGACTCGATTGCCAGCGTGCGTGATGCGGTGCTGATTGGGATATTGCTCTCTTCCATCATCCTGGTATTGTTTTTGCGCGATTGGGGAACTTCGCTGGTCGCCGGATTGGTTATTCCGGTGACACTTTCCATTACTTTTATCGTTTTGAAGGTTACCGGCCAAAGTTTCAACTTGATGACTTTGGGTGGGCTAGCAGCTGCTGTCGGTCTGGTGATTGACGACGCGATTGTAGTGCTGGAAAACATCGTCCTGCATCGGGACGCGGGCCAGGATCGTTTCCAGGCAATCCAAAGTGCGCTGAGTGAATTGACCGTACCGCTCATCGGATCAACCATTACGCCAATCGTGGTGTTCCTCCCGCTGGTTTCGATTACGGGGGTAACCGGGAGTTTCTTCCGAGCTCTGGCGATTACTATGACGGTTTCGCTGCTAACGTCCCTGTTCCTCGCTTTGTCCTGGACTCCAACGCTCAGTCTGTATCTCGTGCGACGTAAGGACACCGCAACTGGCGAGGCCAATCCTTCCAAGTCACCGGATATGAGTGCGCTTCTGGCTGCCGAAGAAGCGCACCTCTCAGGATTTTTCGGTCGTATCGTTGATTTTTATGGACGGGTCATGCAATCGGTGTTGAAGCGTCCTTGGGTGCTGGTAGCCAGTTCTGTCGCAATCGTAGTGCTTTCGGTAGTGTGTTTCAAATTGTTGGGTACTGACTTATTGCCGGAAATGGATGAGGGTGGATTCATCCTGGATTATTTCACCCCGCCTGGCAGTTCGCTGGCGGAATCCAACCGCATCCTGCTACGCCTGGAAGAAGTTCTGCATAGCAAGAAGGAAGTTGAAAATACCTCACGGAGAACCGGGCTGCAGTTGGGGCCTGCGGCGGTAACCGAAGCCAATAACGGAGACTTCACCGTTAAGCTCAAAAAGGACCGTGACCGTGGCGTAGACGAAGTTATCGCGGATGTGCGATCGGAAATTGAAGAAAGCGAACCCGGCACCAAAGTCGAGTTCATTCAGCTCCTGCAGGACATGATTGGCGACCTGACCAGTCAGCCCGAGCCTGTGGTGATCAAGCTTTTTTCTCAGGACGGCAAGCTGCTGAACGATACTGCGCCGAAAGTGGCGGAAGCGATCGGTAAAATACATGGCGTGGTCGATGTGCTGAATGGAGTTGAAAATACCATCAGCGGTCCCACCGTCACGTACCAGGTTAATCCTTCCGCAGCCGCGCGTGCCGGGTTTACACCTGAAGAAGTGGCTTTAAATGCGGCAGCGCTTCTAGAGGGCGAGCCTTCTACGACGCCAGTCATACTGAACGATCGCTCGTATACGATTCGCATTCGTTTCCCGGAGCAAAGCCGCAGCTCACTCGATCAGATGAGCAACACTTTGCTGACGAGTGCGAGCGGACGCAGCGCAACTTTGGGTTCCCTAGCGACCATCTCCACGAACCCAGGAGAAACCGAAATTCGCCGCGAAAATCTTCAACGGCTAGTCCAAGTTACGGGCCGGTTTGAAGGTGTGGATCTTGGAACTGGCATGGCTGAAGTGAAGAAGACCATAGCTGGCCTGAATCTTCCTTCCTCGATTCGCGTGGAATACGGAGGTTTGTACCAGGAACAGCAAAAATCATTCAGCGATTTGTTGATGGTTTTGTTCCTGGCGTTGCTGCTGCTGTTTGCCGTGTTGCTCTTCGAATTCCGGACGTTCTCAGCGCCGACGGCGATCCTGGCGTCCGCTTTGCTCTCGAGCTTTGGTGGTTTTGTGGCTCTGCTCGCGACCAGAACCACGTTCAACGTCGCGTCTTTCATGGGTATGATCATGGTCATAGGCATCGTCGCCAAAAACGGTATCTTGCTTCTTGATGCCGAGCAACGCTTTCGAGCGATTGGTCTCTCCACACGGGACGCCATGATCCAGGCCGGTCGGCGGCGGCTACGGCCTATTGTGATGACCGCGCTGGCTACCATTGCGGGCATGTTGCCGCTGGCATTTGCCATCGGCGCGGGCTCTCAGATGCTTCAGCCTCTGGCCATCGCTGTCGTGGGTGGACTGCTGAGTTCGATGGTGCTCTCACTGGTGTTCACGCCGGCCATAAATTATTACCTGCAGCCAAAGGACTCGCGTGAACCCATGGAAATCCCGACGCCTATGCGGACCTCGCCATCCGGCTTATATCTCCGTTGATAAATGGAATTGTCGAATGAGGATCCTTGATATTCGCGAAACCGTAGTTCCCATTAAGTCCAAAAT
>Ga0179589_10000168_pt1 | contig 9730 bp, 10 predicted proteins | sample CZOMad2_1_08_16f_FD_182923 | JGI IMG/M metagenome (GOLD analysis project Ga0179589, IMG submission 182923) | Vadose zone soil fungal communities from Angelo Coast Range Reserve, California, USA - CZOMad2_1_08_16fungal | ecosystem: Environmental > Terrestrial > Soil > Vadose zone | place: USA... | reverse complement strand
CGTCGCATGCGACATGATCATGGCGTTCTCCTTCGTGGTCACTGACGCATCCCATGCAATCACCGCAGGTCAATGATGGTTAGCCCCGAAAGCGGGTGTCTTTGTGCCCCGAAAGGGGGATACGACCTGCGCTCAGCGCCCTACGAGTGTGAGCGCAGTCGACCAAGTCGCCGTATTGGCGAGCGGTGTCTCTCTCAGCCCGTTGAAGCTGACCATCGGCGCCAATGCCGCATTCCAGACACTTACTTGGCACTCGCACCACGCAGACGGGTTGCTTTACTCACCACAAGGGGGCATTTGACTGCCCAAGCCATTGACCCGTCCACCCATCGACCACAGGCTGGTGGTACCAGATGCATTGCAGATCAACATATTCTGCGATGCCAACATCAATTAGCGCGAGGTGAAGAAATGCAGGCGACGGCGACACTAGTCAAGGAATCGGCAATCAGCGGCGAGGATTTTCGGTTGGCGATGCGCCGACTGGCTGGCGGGGTCAGCATCATCACCGGTGCCGGCCCGGATGGTCCTTTGGGGGTGACGGCCACCGCGGTGACGTCGTTGACAGCCGAGCCTCCCAGCGTCCTGTGCTGTTTGAATCGCTCGCTGGAATTGGAGGCGGCGGTCAAGGAGACCGGCAGGTTCGCGGTGAACATGCTGCGCGCTGATCATCATGATCTGGCGAAACGTTTCGCCGGCATGCACGGGGTGCGTGGTTCCGCGAAGTTCGATCAGGGGGACTGGACAATCCTGCAAAGCGATGTTCCCGCGCTCTCGGACAGTCTGGTCAGCTTCGATTGCCGCGTCGACGACATCCTCGAGGTAGGGACGCATTCAGTTTTCGTCGGCCTGATCACGGAAGCGCATTTCGGTGAGTCGGATGACCCATTGGTGTACTGCAACGGCGCCTTCGCCAGCCTACTTCCGCTGTGAGCCACATGCTCGCAGCACCGGCGTGATGAGTTGTTTGGAAAGGATATTGAAATGACCTCTGTACTAATCGTGGTCTCTGCCGCGGATCGTTGGACGTTGAAAGATGGCACAGGCCATCCCACTGGCTATTGGGCCGAGGAGCTAGCCGAACCGCACAAGATCTTCGCGTCGGCTGGCTGGGACATCACTATCGCCACACCGGGCGGGGTGGCGCCGACCGTCGACCGGCTCAGCCTTGGTTTGGTCGGTGGCCTGCCGCCAAAGACGCGAGCAGTGGCCGAGTATCTGCGCCAACACGATTCGGCGCTGGCCCATCCGAAGGTGCTGGCCGATATCGATCCCGCCGATTACGACGTGGTGTTCTATCCAGGCGGCCACGGCCCGATGGAAGATCTGGCCGTAGACGCCGACTCTGGCCGGCTCCTGACGAATGTGCTGGACTCCGGTCGCCCGCTGGCATTGCTGTGCCATGCGCCCGCGGCTACCTTGGCCGCACGTCGGGAGGACGGGACGTGGCCGTTTGAGGGATATCGCATGACCGCGTTGTCCAACGCCGAGGAGCGGCTGAACCTGTTTGCACGCAAGGCCCCTTGGCTTCTGCAAGACCGACTGATTGAGGCTGGGGTGGTTTACCGCAAGGGGCGGCTGCCCCTACGGCCCTTCCTGCAGGTCGACCGCAATCTGTACACCGGTCAGAATCCCGCGTCCTCGGCGATGCTGGCGCACAAACTGGTTGCTGATCAGGCTTCACCGGCCTTGCATGTCTCGGTCAGCCGGGTTATCCCAGCTGATCCGCTGACGGTCTATGACCACCTCAGCGATATCACCACCATCGGGGAACGCAGCCCCGAAACCCATGCCGCCAAGTGGATGACCCACGGCAAGAAATTCAAGGGTTACAACCATATTGGTCCGCTGTACCGGTGGAGCACCGTGTGCAAGGTCACCGCGGACATGCCCGGACGCGCGTTCGCATTCGATGTCGCCTGGCCATCAAAGACCTCGTGGCGCTACGAACTCACCGCCTTGAACGACGCAACCGAGGTCACGTTGACGATGACCAAGATGCAACCCCAGGCCGCACCCGTGCTGGCGATTCAACGCATGGTTGGCGTCCACGACCGCGCGCAACATCTACGGACGGGGATGGATCAAACACTGGACCGCTTGGCCCAACAGCTGCAGCGGGCCAATGCGCGCCCCACCACGCGGACCAAATAGCTAGGGGCTAAACCGATGCCGAATCTGGGTTTCTATCTGACTAAGTCGGCGGAGATACACCCCTACGCTGCGGCTCTGCGCTGCGAGGGCGTGACAACGACTTATTCAGAACTGGCCGACAGCGTCTGCCGATTCGGGGAATTCCTCGTCCACCAGGGTATAAGGCCCGGCGACCGGGTCGGGGTGATGCTGCCCAACCGGCCTGAGTTTGCGGTGGTGTATTACAGCGTGCTGCATGAGGGGGCAGTCGTGGTGCCGATGAATCCCCTTCAAAGCGCGCGCGAAGTCGAATTCTTCCTGTCCAACACCGGCGCGAAGATGCTGTTCTTCGCACCCGAGTGCGCCGCGGCAGCAACTGCCGGCGCGCTAGCTGCGGGGGTGCGGGCTTTGGCGATCGACTCCGAGGCCCTCGCGGAATACGCGGCCAGAGTGGCCGGATTCGCACGTCCGCTGCCCCGCGCCGACGACGATACTGCCGTTATTCTGCACACTTCCGGCACTACCGGCGTGCCCAAGGGCGCCCAACTCACCCACGGTAATCTGTGCCGCAATCAGGCGGTCGTGGCGGGCAGCCTGCTCAAGCTCGAGCCCGACGACGTCGTAATGGGGAGTCTGCCGCTGTTTCACGTGTTCGGCATGACCTGTGGTCTGCTCGCCGCCACATCCGCGGGCGCCACACTGGTGCTACTGCCCCGGTTCGACCCCAGAGAAGCGCTGAGAATGATTGCAGCCGAACGAGTCACCGTATTCGAGGGCGTTCCTACGATGTACGTTGGCATGCTTGGGGCGGCCGAGCGCAATGACGTCGACGTCAGCTCGCTGCGGGTCTGCGTCTCCGGCGGCGCGGCGATGCCCGTGGAGGTACTGCGCGCCTTCGAGAACCGCTTCGGCTGCACGGTGCTGGAAGGTTACGGCTTGTCGGAAACGTCGCCGGCGGTGTGCTTCAACCGTCTCAACAGGGTTCGCAAGGTCGGATCCATCGGCACGCCCATCGATGGCGTTGAGATGCGGATCGTCGATGACAACGGCAACAACTTGCCAGTGACGAGCCCCGGTGAAATTCAGGTCCGCGGGCACAATGTGATGAAGGGCTACTGGAACCTGCCCGATGCGACCGAGGCGGCGATCAAGGATGGCTGGTTCAGCACCGGTGACATCGGTCGCGTCGACGAGGATGGTTTCTACTACGTCGTCGACCGCAAGAAAGATCTCATCATCCGCGGGGGATACAACGTATACCCGCGCGAGGTGGAGGAGGCGCTGCACGAGCATCCCGCCGTCGCTGCCGCGGTGGTGATAGGCATGCCGCATGACTCGCTCGGCGAAGAAGTCGGTGCCGCAGTGGTTTTGAAGCGCGATGCATCGGCCGACGCTGTGGAGTTGTGTGACTTTGTCAAGCGTCGTGTAGCCGCCTACAAGTACCCTTGCCGGATCTGGATCGTGAACAGCCTTCCGACCGGTCCGACCGGCAAGGTCTTGCGCCGCGAAGTCCAGCCACCCCCAATTGAGCAAACCTGACACGGTCGCTAACGCGCACATCCAGCACCGGTTGCTGCCGCAAGCGAGGCTGCACCCATACCCCGGCGGCCATGTCGACCTGATCACCAACCCCGCCGAACTAGGTCAGATGCCCGCCCGCGCGGCGGTCTCATGCGCCAGCACGACCAGATCATTCACGGTCTGCGGGACGGGCATGCCGGAGGCGGCGCGATAGTTGCAACCGATAGTTCTCGGCTCGCTGCGAAGGCTCAAACGGGGAAGCCTGGTGACCGGAAATGACTACTCCTTCAATAAATTTCAAAGCGGCCCTGATTATGTCCTCGGATCAGCATGCCCGCCCGGGCGTCCCGTCGATAACCGCCGATTGGCGAAATCCCCATTGCGGAGTATGAAACTCACTCGCTACCTGGGTCCAAGTCACGGCGGCCTGTTCCCGGGCACAGCCCCGCCCGCATGAAGCGAGGGGATTTTCTCACCCGTTGTGGTCAATTTGTCGCCGGAACGATTGACTCTCGCACTCCCCGCGCCACAGGCTGAATCCTGCAGATGCGTTATCACTGAGTGCAATCCGATGACGCCAACGATGTCGAGAGGGCAAAAAATGGAAGCGATCAAGGGTACGTTGCGTGGACCCGATTTGGCCCGACGGATCGCGGTCCGCGACTTCCTCAATAAGGCCGTCCCCAGCCGTGGCATGTGCGCCTACGATTCGGCGGTCATCGCGGGCAACGGGATCGGTGCTCTGGCGTTCGCCGGCTGGCTAGCCCAAAGTCCGCTATTCGAGGGCAAAGTCACTGTCGTTGCACCGCCGGTTGTCGAATCGCGGCGGCTGATCAACGGTGTCAGCCTGCGCGGGCGCGGGATCGACTTCATGAGTGCCGCGTTGGACACGACACTGGACGACATCCTCGAGGTGACGTCCGGATCCGCCGACGCAGCGCCAGTGGCCTACCGCCAGACAGCCGCCATGGCCGTCCAGCAAGGGCGGTCGTGGCGATTCACCAAACGGGGGCACTGGCAGAACGCATTGGCCGCCGAGCGACCGATCTCCTATGGTCTGCGAAACAGCAGGGTCGTTGCCGGTATGCGTGAACTGGCTTCCAAGTTGGCCATCGAGTTCGTCGACGAGCGAGTCGAATCCGCCTCGCACCTGCGGAGCTTCAGCGCGGGACGGCATCCACTGCTCGTCAACGCCACCACCGTGCCCACACTGATCGGCGGTGAGGCCAAGCCGCCGAAACGGATGGTGTTGGGGGTGCAGGCCCCGTTCATCGCGCCGAAAGGCGGCGTGAGCTATCCGCTGGAAGCCCAGACCGCTTTTGCGCCTGCTGTGCGACGCGCGGGAACGATCGACGTGGGGTACTTCACTCCCTTCCGCGACCCAATGTCACCGCGGTCCAGCTGGTACGGGATTTACGTCCGTGTCGTCGACCGCGACGCCCTGTACAACAAAGAGGCCGAGCACGGGATCATGACCGAGCAGCTGTTCGGCGTCGCACAGGCAATGAACCTGATCCCAGACGACCCTGAGGAGACGCTCGGGCGGGCGCTGGTACCGGCCTCACCATGGGGCGCCGTGGCGCCCTCGGCCCCTGGAACGCTGGAACTCAAACGCCATTACTCGGGTGGTGCACCCGTTATCTACGCCGACGGCATGGTGATGAGCCTCGCCGGCGGGGTTGTCGGGGCAGAAGCGGTCATCCGTGGAGTGAACCCTGACACCGCTATCCGCCGCGCCTTGCGGCCCTGGCGCCGCCACAACCTACTGTGGGTACTCGAGACCAACAAGATACCGCTCGTGTCCGACATGTTGCTGCGCGCCAGCCCGGCAGCTGCGATGGCGTACCCGCATACGGCCGGACTGAACCTATGGGCTTCGGCCGCTTGACATTTACGCCCGCATTGCGAACCGTCCCGGGCGGGCGGAGCTCGACGCTAGACGACGGCACTACCCATTCCACCGGCTAATGGGCCGAGGAGGTCCATAATGATGCCCACAATGTGCGCGGAATTGTCAGCGCACGCGCGAATTGGCGCGGTGCGGCAGCGGCGTCGCCTCGACGAGCTTTTTCGCCGGGCGGCGGCGTTGATCCGCGCCGACGTCGATGTCTATCGGCCAACCGCGGCGGCGCCTGCCGACAGGCGGCCGCCGGAACGCCTTGCCGTGCACACTTCGAGGAGAAGCGATGCCGGTTGATCTCTCGCGTATATCCGGTGGCAAGCCCATGCGAGACGCCTGGGAGTCCACGTCCGCGGCACTAGTCCGTCGATACCAGCGTGCGTTCGCCAAGGCTGCCAACATGTTGCCGGTTCAGCGACTCGGCGACGTCGATGTCCGGCGGGACCGATTCCTGGCAGCGCTGGGCAATCGTGCGGACGAACTCCACGCCCAACTGCTCCGCGCGATGCGTGACCGGGCCGCCTCCGGTGACTCGCGCGAGCTGGCACGACTGTGTGAAGTGGCCATCGAGCTTCAGGACGTTCGGTCCAGCCATCGTCAGGCCGTCAACGAGGAGCGGTTGCACATGCTCACCAGCGGCCAAGAGGTGAGCACGCGGCTGTCCCCGTCGTTGGGGGTCAGGGCCCTGCTCGAGCGCGCGGCGACGGTGATGTGCGATCTCCCAGGACTTGAGCGCTTCATGGTGTTCCGGCGTGAGGGTGGGGTGCTGCAAGCCGTCGCCACCGTTTTCGCCGACCACGACCAGTGGGCCCGTGACTGCCAGGACTTCTCGGCCCACACGAGATACGATCTGGCGCCGAAACGTCCTGAGGCGCTGATCGTCCGCCGCCGCTCCCCGGCGATCGTCACCGATGCGCTGAATGACCCCGACGCGTTTCAGCCGATCGTGCAGAAAATGCAGGCCTCAAACTATGTCGGTGCGCCGGTGATCGCTTATGGCGAGGTCGTCGCGACGATCCACGGTGATGCGTATTTCACCGACCGTCCGGTCGACGAGATCGACCGTGACGTCATTGCCGCCTTCGCCGAGTCGGTAGGGCCGATCGTGGAACGGGCGATCCTGATCGAACAATTGCAATTTCAGCAACGGGTCGCCGAACAGCTGGCCCAGTCGGCAAGGGGCGTGCTGGGCGGCCTGGGCAGTCTGGCTCCGCTGCTGGAATTGGATGAGCAGGCTACGACGGCGCCGTGGCAGAGCCGCAGCGAGGTCGTCTCCGATCTGACGCGACGGGAGTACGAGGTCCTGCAGCTCATGACCAAAGGCGCCACCAACCGGGAGATCGCCGCCTCGATCTTCCTTTCCGAGGAAACCGTAAAGTCGCACGTGAAAAGGATTTTGCAAAAATTCGGCGTGGCCAACCGCGGGCAGGCAGTTGCGACGTATTTGGAAAGTCTGGATCGCCGTCCAGGCTTGAGTGGCGGCCCGCGCGGCGGAGGCGTGAGCGGCACGGGGTAATTACAGGCTGCACGAGCGCTTTACGTGCGAACGCCATCTCTTTGGATCGTCGGGCAAACCGGCACGGTTGCCGCTGTTCTCACCGACAATCCGGCACCTCGGCAGATGTCGCACGAAACAATCGTCAGCCGGCATGCCCGGCAGCTGGAGCAGGCGCCTCGCCTGCTCCCGTGGTCCGGCGCACCGCGCCCCAGAGCCCGGCGCCGACGCCGACGACGGCGCCGCCCAGCCCGATAACCTGTTGCGAGCGCTTCATCTCGTGATGAACGCTAATTCCGCCGAGCAAGTCGGCCGCGTCCGCGCCGGCAGACGCCAAGAACCAGCCGCGGGTATTTCTACCGCGCAGCGCTGCAGCCGCCAGCAACCCACCGATCAATGCGTCGCGATAGCCCATCGACCGCAACAGCAGTCGCGCCGTCGGCGTGGGCTCGTCCGGATCACCCCAGAACCGGTTCGCACGAAGGGGGTCGACGAGAAACGAGATGCCCGAGGCAAGTCGGATGCTTCCCGCGGCGAGCGCGAGACGGTCGATAGCCATGGTCCGCAGCCTAGGAGTTCGCCGCCCGAGCCAAGCCAAAGTCGCGGATGTCGCCAATGTTGATGTCGGGTCTCTCCACCGTCGCTACTCTCGACCGCGGCGCCAGTCAGGCGTTGCCGCGGCGGGTAGGAGGGTTGGGCGGGTATGCCGGATCCGGAAACCGAGGTGTCCTCGGCGGCCTCGGCGCCAAGGTTCGAACCCGATGAGCGCTGGGTGCCCGCCGATGAGCGACGGTTCGGCCTGGATCGGCGCACGCTGCGGCCGACGCTGGCAGTGTTCGCGCTGGTCTTCGTGATGTCGGTGGTGTTGCCGGTCATCAATGCGACAGTGCCCTACCACGACCGCGTCAGAGCCGGCGATGTCATGGAGATCGAAGGAGACGTGACATTCGTTCCGGAGGCCGGCTGGGGCATCACATCTGGTCTGCGCGCCAGTCACGCCCCATTGTCCGGCGCGTATCCCGCGACCGCGACCGTCGAGGACGGGGCCATGAAGTTCACCCTCCGCACCGGGTCGTTCCACGGTGACGCCGACAAACTCCTCGACCAGATCGAGACGACCTCCGACGCGCTCAACCGCGGTCGCGGCGTCCACGTGACCGGCGCGCCCACCACGATCGTCACCGATCAGGGCAAGCAGGGCGCGACAGTTCGGGTCACCGGACCGCACACCGCGGGTGTGATCGCCGCTTTCGTATTCGACAGCCGCGGAGTCGAAGCAGTGGCGACGGGACCCTCCGACGCCGGCTCGGAGCCGAGCACCGCAGTTCTACGAATGATCGGCAGCGTCAGCCACTCCGCAGAAGGAAAGTAATGACAACGCCGACGCTCGCCGACCTCGATCGTGCCCGCGACGTCGCGCTCGATCTTTCCGGCTGGGGCAGGCGGTTCGTCTTCTACCAGCCACGCAACTTCGCATTCTGGGGGTATCTGGCGCTGGTCGGGATCGGCGTCCATACGTTCTTATCGACGCTCACTCGCGAGTACAACGCTTACGGCGAGGCGATCGGGCTGGCGGTGACGTCATTCGCCATCTACGCCGCATTGTTCTGGTGGTTCACCGACCGCATCGACCACTACGCCAAACTCCCCCACAAGCTCATGGTCGTCGCCTTCCTGTGGGGTGGCTTCGCCGCTACCGGGGCGATGGCCGTTAACGCCAACGACGCGATACTCGCTCTGTACGCAAAGACTTTCGGCCAGGTGTGGGCGCTGAACTGGGGTGCCGGGCTGGCCGCCCCGTTCAACGAAGAAGTGGCGAAGGGTTCGGGTCTACTGCTACTCATTGCGTTGGCGCAGCGGCACATACGAACCGCCTTCGACGGGTTCATCCTTGGCGCGTTCATCGGTCTGGGATTCCAGATCGTCGAGGACATCACCTACGCAATGACATCGGCCGGTACTCAGTTCGGCGCGAACCAAATTGGGGCGTCGGTCAGCACCATCGTTCTTCGCATGGTCAGCGGCGTGGCCGCTCACATCTTGTACAGCGCAATCTTCTGCGCCGGTGTGGTCTATCTTCTCGGCCGGCCCGCTGAACCTCGCAAGATCGGCCGGGGCTTGCTGCTGATCGCGATACCGATGCTGCTGCACGGGACCTGGGACTCGCTGGCCGCCATCGCCGGCCCCAGCGCGCTGACGCTGATCGGACTGCTCATCGCGACAGTCGTCGTTGCACTGATCATCGTTGCGCGGGTTTACAGACTGACCGTAACCCGGGAACGAGACTTCGTCCGCGATGTCCTGGCTCCTGAGCAGGCCCGAAATGTCATTACCCCGGTCGAACTCGATGCGATGGCCGGCAACCGCAAGGCGCGCAAGGCTTATCGCAAAGCCAATCGGAGTCGTCGCGAGCGCAGGCGCGCACGCTACATCCTCAACGCTGCCTACGCCCTCGCCGACGAGCTGGCCGCGGCACGCGGCGCCGACACCGACCGGGTGCGCTTCGCCCGCTCCGAGGTCGGCAGAATCCGCGCAGGCATACCCTCACCGTGGTGACTCAGCGCTGACGACCTTCATGACGTTGATTCCTTTGATCGGTTCAACTCGGAAGCAATGCCCGAGCGTTGATGACTTGTTCGACACCGGCCTCTTTGAGGGTCGCTAGGTGCGTGAATCCGCAG
>Ga0179589_10000167_pt1 | contig 9734 bp, 12 predicted proteins | sample CZOMad2_1_08_16f_FD_182923 | JGI IMG/M metagenome (GOLD analysis project Ga0179589, IMG submission 182923) | Vadose zone soil fungal communities from Angelo Coast Range Reserve, California, USA - CZOMad2_1_08_16fungal | ecosystem: Environmental > Terrestrial > Soil > Vadose zone | place: USA... | reverse complement strand
AATTCCACCAATTATGCGGAGCTAGGAAATACATAAAGCCCACGCGTACGACAAGGCAACCTCGGATACTCACAATGTCACTATCAGAGTATCCAAAGCGATATGAATCTATCAAGCTACCCCAGACCAGTCGAAAGCCAGTAATGCTCGTAGCACACGCAGGCAGTATAGTATAGCGCGTGGTTGAAATACTGGACGTATTGACCTCCAATGTTGCCTAAATACTGTGAGCGAATAAACAAGTATTGAAAAGAATGGTATATACATACCGTTATTCGTTTCACGATAGAGACACCAAAGTAAACGATTGGAAAGAGCACGACCAGATGCGTGACCGTAGAGCCGATAGCGGAGTTATCGATTCTTCCAGTGTAGAACGCTGTCCAATATGAGGAGACGGGGATCGCGGCGATCCAGACACCCATGACGGCGAAAGATGTCCAGAACGATGGGACAGGACCGAATCCACCGATGACCGTTGCGGCCCAAACGACCTTTTCCAGGTGAAGATTGACCGGATAGCTCCCATACAGCGGATCCAAAGCGCGTAGGTAGAGGAAGGCAACGAGCGAATTAGACACGACGAGCAAAAGAATGGGAACGACGAGCAGGGTGTAAAGCCACTTTTCTCGGCCTTCCTCGCCCTGCGATTGGGATCGTGGTTGTGCGAGCTCCCGACTGCCAGTGGGAGGAGCAGGGACAGCCTGAGCCTGAGAGACCCGGGCCGTTGCGGTCTGCTTTGCTTTTCTCTGCGCGTTGTCTCGCTTCTTGCGCGGTTGTGGCATGTTCGCTTTCCAAGTGTCAGTGCCAGCGCCGCCACGACTGAAATACTAGTAACTTACTGTTAGCCTGTCAGCGGTGAGTGAATTGGTTAGCGCGGGACAACGACGGACCGTCGGCGTAACGCGTTCGGTTGTGTTCGCGTCGCTTTTGACTCCCATCTCCATCTATACCACGGCTGGTCCTGGAATCTGTCTCTTCATACTCAACAACTCGGTACTCAAAACGAATGGAAAACGATTCTCAATTGCAGGGTGAACCCACGTTCGTGTTTGACAGCTTTGACATCGACCTAGTTGTCAAGGTGTTGTCGCACACTGCATTCAGCGAGTCTTGCGATTATTTCCTTCTCGATCGAGATTCTAACGCAGGACCATCAGGCCCATTCTTTGTCTTCCTCTTACCCGTCTTCTTCTTCTTTCACGGCAACAAATTGAATGATACTCCCGTCGTGACAACCTCTGTATATTGGGTATTAGTATCATCGTTCTGTACGTCGTTTCCCAACATTGAATTCTTGTCACAAACCCCTCCCCAAGGGTTCTTGAAATGGTACTCTAGATTGTATCGCAATCAAGGAAATCTGCTCTTCGGCCCAGGCCCACTCGACTGGGGTGAACAAATCGTCCTCATCACCGGAGGTAAGCACCAGTCAGAAGTTACACCCTGCATCCTTTTTGAACCATCGGCACAGGGGCGTCTGGAATTGGGGAATTGCTCGCAAATACCTTGGCGGTCCGCAATGTCACAGTTGTCGTCCTTGACGTCGTGCCTATTGTCACAGAGAACTGTACGTGCCCTGTCCCAAACTGATCGCCGTCGCCCATCTGTTCTCAGATAACATCACTTATTACAAATGCGATGTCACCAAACCGGAGGAGGTCGAGGCAGTCTCGAAGAAGGTCATTGAGGAGGTAAAGGGCCCGACTTTATCCATTTCACGCCGTCCGAACTGTTTTTTTTGTAGATTGGCCATCCCACCGTGCTAGTCAACAATGCTGGCGTCGTTCAAGGGAAGCTCATCCTGGACCTTTCAATTGAGGATGTCAAACAGTCCGTATCGTCAACCTCCCAATGTAAAGAACAAGCAAACAGTCACCTAACCTCCACTCCAGAACCTTCGATGTCAACACACTTGCTCACTTCTGGACTCTGAAAGCATTTCTTCCCGAAATGATCAGAAAGAAGTCTGGCCATATAGTCAGGTTTCTTCCTCCCAGTCCCGTCATCACCAGTCCCGCTAACGAGCCGTGCAGATCTCCGTATCTTCAGTCGGCGGACATGTCGGGATCGCACAAATGAGTCCGTAGTTTTGCACAAAGTTTCTCTGCCTCAGTCCTCTGACTAAAAGTTGTGCTCCATAGCCGATTATAATGCATCCAGGGCTGCCATTATTTCATTGCACGAGTCGTTGCGGTACGAACTTGACAAGCGGTGCGTCCCTTAAAAGCCAAAACCGCCGAACGAAATCTCTAACTCCACACGACTCAGTTATCACACACCCAAGATCCGTACCACTCTAGTCGTCCCAGGGCACATCCTGACCCCTCTTTTCTCGACTGTCCGGTTCCCCAACAGTTGGCTCCACGGGTTCTGCCTCCCTTCCTTGGAGCCGATCACCGTCGTGAAGGCAATCATCGCAGCGTTGGACGAGCAGCATTCGCGGACGGTTTACCTGCCATTTTATGCCAACTTCGTCCCACTGCTGCGCTTACTTCCTAGCTTTTTGAGGGATTTCGCGCAATGGGTAGGCTTTATTTTACTCCCCTTCTTGTCCATCGCTGATAATTTCCTGCAGTTTACGAATGCAGATCACTCTATGGAAAATTTTACTAAAATAACCGGTCGCCGGGAGGATGAAGGGCCTGTGCCCGATCTATCTCGTCGTTCCAAAAACGACTAGGGAACTCACAGCGACTTTGAGATGTAGGCTGCTCTGCTAATTTAGTACTTTTGCGATAACGATAACTCGATAACTTTCTCAAGGGCCAGGTGGATGGCATGTAGCTAGAGCATGCACCTCGGTGAATAGAAGAAGTTGTAGGGTCATGTACCAATAGGTGTAGCTAAGTGGTTAGCATTGGGCACCTTGATGTCGTTGCCAACGGCGTTGGATTCGCACTGCTGGTCAAGTGACTCTGCTGAGTAACCATCGTGCGATGAATCAGACCTTAACTGATAAGTACATCGTCTGGATTTCGCGGTGGTGGCAGTCAGACGTCTCGTCTGCCTAACGAGTGTGCATGATGCGATGTGATACGGCATGAGGCATGTGAACATAGAACGAGGTAGGCATCAAGATACTCTGTCCCCTAGCACAACAATCAGGCTGCGTCATGCCTTGACAGCAAATTTCCTCCGCGGAAAGTGAGTGTCCTTCTTTTGTTGCTTGAGCGTCTTGAGAGACCTTTCATGCTACGAAACAAACCCAAAGTCTCAGCAGGGTGTAGATGACAGGACCCCAAAAAAAAGAAAGCGTTTTATACCTTTGTCAACCGCCGCCGGATCGCACGAGTCTTCTTCGGTCGCAGGTCGAGAGGAAGGTATTTCTTGTTTTTGTAGTGATCGCGCGTAGCTTGGCGTTGCTTTTGGTTGGTCACGGTCAGCACGCGGGCGATTGACTTGCGCACGGTGTTACTGCAAACAACGAGAATGATGAGCCCAAAACCCAGGATGAGAAGAAACCATGTTACATCTTGGTCAGCTTGGACGCAGAGCCACCAGCAATCTTCTGTACCCGCAACGCTAGAAGCTCGTTTTTTAGCTCCGTCAGTTGCTTTGCCAAGTCATTCTTGGTCCTGGAGAGTTGGATACCCTGCTCTCAGCAAAGCGCATATGGGTCGGCCACGCGGGAATGCTAGACGCACTTTGATTGGAGTTCGTATGCCTTGACCTTGTTCGGCATTGCGTGAAGAAAGTATCTGGAAAGTGCTATGAGCGATGGGACATCACACCGCTGTCTGAAAGGAGATGACAATCACCTTAAGGAGGGCGGCCTTGAACGTGTTACACAGTGTCAACGATGTTCACTGGTAAATCTCGGTAAGGATGGTCTGTACAGTTCTTCAGCCACAGTTCCCACATTCGCCGTTGCACCGGCCCGAGGTACCGGGAACGCAAGTTCTGCCCTCCGTTCCCCGTCCATCCATGACGTCCCGAAGGAGCTCGTTCCGTCCTTGTATTGACCTCCACGACGGGCACGTAAAGCAGATAGTGGGCGGTACGCTCTCAGAAACAGACCCGGGATCCTTGAAAACAAACTTTGTTGCAAAGTATGCTATGAGAACCGCATTCATCGCTCAACCGTTAGCTGAGTTTGGTGCTGAAGAGAAACGCCCGGAGACTTTGCGCGGCTATATAAGCTTCACGGATTGGAAGGTGGACATCTGATTAAGCTTGGGCCGGGTAACGATGAGGCGGCCAAGGATGCGTTAAGGGCTTGGCCAGGTCCGCTTTATTCTGCCCTCGTTCGATGGCAGATAGTGAATACGGCATAGGGGGACTGCAGATCGGAGGTGGAATAACTGATAAGAATGCTCTGTCGTGGTTAGATTGTGGAGCCAGCAAGGTGTGTCTTTCTTGTCATCTCGCGTCTCTCCGTAATCACTTTAATGGTTTCTCTGTCAGGTCATCGTTACCTCGTATCTGTTCCCAGACCAAAAGTTCTCGCTCCAAAGATTACAGACCATATCTTCTCTCGTGGGGAAGGAGCGCCTGGTTGTTGACATCAGGTGTGTCTTGTGGGCCGGTATCACGTCGAGGATTTGTTCGCAAATGCTGCACAGCTGCCGACGGAGAGGGCAGAAATGGATGGTAGCCATGAACAAGTGGCAAGACATCACTGACACAGAAGTCTGTCAAGGCGCGAAGTGGTCGGCTCTTGTCCCTAAGCCATCTCATGCTGAGACCGTCTTACAGGGACGCTAGACTTGCTATCGAATTATTGCAGGTAAGACGGTCGGTCGTGCGATCTTAGAAGTGGGTAATCATTCAGAGTCGAAGCGAATTTCTTGTGCATGCTGCGGACGTAGAAGGTCTCTGCCAGGGTATAGACGAGGATCTCGTCGCTCGTACGTTTCTTCGCAACCTCGTCTTTCAGCCTAATGGAGCGCTACTAGTCCTCGGTAAATGGGCAACGATACCAACAACATATGCGGGGGGCGCTAAAGGTGAGCTTGTTGGTCACCGTGGCCTGTTCTCACCCGCATTAGATATTTCGGACTTGAGCACAGTCCAGAGGCTCTCCGATGGAAGAGTTGATCTGACCTATGGCAGGTTAGCTACTTGTCGTTGCTACGCATGCCCGTTCTGATCACCAGCGATATCAGTGCCTTGGATATATTCGGAGGAATCTTGGTCAGGTTTCAGGATTTGGTCGATTGGAATAAGACCGCTCTCTCGGGATCATAAAGTAATTTGCCCTCCCATCGAAGGGAGTGGATCGCGTTGATATTAACATGTCAATGAGGCTAGTTGTCAGCGCCCCGTGAACAGAGACTACGGATTCGCTACTGGGCTACATTGAAGGCTGAATATCTTTAATATCTCAACGAAGCTTCCAGAATTCTCGTCAAGTGTTCCCTGCCATCTTCACCAGCAACATCCCCGACACCTGGAGCAAGATCCAACACACGCCGTTGTGGCAACGTTCCTTCCACAAGCCTTGGCACGTCTCCTTTTGAATATCCAACCGCCTCGAGACCCCTTGGCACACCAAGACCATCCAAGAAGGACGCGATGGCTTCGAAAAGATGGCAACCCACAGCGCTGTCCGGAATGGAAGTTATGGACTGATCGAGGAGAGTAGTTTGCTTGAAAACGGCAAGTGCTTGGCGGTGCCTGTCAGGAGAGGATGGCGCGGTAAATTGGAAGACGGCAGGGCCAGTAAGGGCGACGCTGATTCCGTGGGGTATGATCGGGTGGTCAACTTGATAGCCAGCATGTTGATACTTGGGGCCTTTCTTGTTGAGACCGGAAATCTGGGAATATGAACGTAAATGGACGTCAGAACAGAAAACGGCGATCCTACTGGATAGCTCATGCCGTGGCACAAGTGGACGCCAGCGTTTCCAAACCCGATACCTGCAAAAGATGCGGCTAACCTACGGAGAAGACGTAAAGCAATCCTTGGCTCCAACGAGATAGAAACATACAGTAATTGACGACGCGCTTCATTGTTCTCCTTGTCTTTGGCTACCTTGGGAAGGTACTTCACGGTTTGCTCTAGGGCCCAGAGGGAAAAGATATCAGCAACGGGATTGCTGCCCTGATACGCGGGTCTGAGGATGGGGTTCGTCGGTCTTGGTGAACGTTCCGTATACCTGCATGCTGGCCGGTCAGACTCAAGTAGCAAGGGCGACGAATGAACGAACGGTATGGCGGTGAAACTCTCTAAACTGTGGAAGAGTACATCGAGGCCGGCGCTAATGTGCACAGCGGTGGGGCAGGATTCTGTGTTGAACGTGTCGACGATACCAAGGGCGGGCTTTAACGCGCGACTAGCGATGCCGGTCTTAAAAGACTTGGAAGTGATGTCAAGGATAGCAGTACCGGTCGTTTCCGAGCCAGTCCCGGCAGTAGTTGGTACTTGATGACCTGGGGTTAGTTTGACAGGAGTCCAGAATGCATCGTACATACCTGCGATGAGAGGACGCAAGGTCTTGGAGATGGGCAGACCCTTGCCTATTGGGGCATTGATGAAATCATACAGGTCGGCGTCCTTGTACACTGTGAACCTTGGAAAAGTCAAGACGGGAATTAGATTTGGGACGGGCAGCGCACAGATTGGCCGCTTTAGCGGTATCTATAACGCTTCCACCGCCGACACTGCGTTGGAGATGTGAGCAAATATTGCCGCTCATGGGGATGGGAGCCGTACGCAAGGAAATGGGAGAAATCATGTTGTCTCGACCATGCAATTGCATCTCGCCAACATTCCTCGGTGGGCTCCGTCACGACCCTGTCGAAAATCTCAAATGGTAAATCCTGTTGGGATGAGAGGGACTCGATCGCCTTGAGTAGAGGTCAGGTGGGAAAGCGTGAGAGGACGACAAGTGAAAAGACATGCCATCTTCATTGGGGGAAGAGTGGCAACGTTGGAATCTGTGAAAACAGCTACCTATGACACATCGTGTCAGCATCCCACCTTTTTGAAAACGAACTGACTGACTTTGGTTGCCTTCATGTTCTTCAAGTCCATTCCGACCTCGCGGGTTACGCCATCTCCAAAGCGAAGATTGGACGCAGCAACCTACATTGGAGGTTTATAACGAACCCGACATGTAAGGAAATATTAAGATACCTCAAATGCATATTCCTTGTCCACCCTTTCAACTGGCGTTGCGAGTCTTCGGAACTGATTGGCGAGTACATGGACGTTGTGAACTGCATGGGATCCATGGCAAGGGCAGCTAGAATGTTGGGAGGCGTTGATGAGCCTGAGGATGGCGGAGCGAGAAGGGGCCATAGCGGGAGGAAATTACGTTGCTCCGCGGATGGCATCACTCTAATCTAATTGTCGACGATCGCTCTTCTGCCTTAACTTAGTGAGCGCTCAAAAGCTCCCACGATCGGAAGGGAAGTGTCATTCACTTTTTCGGCTAATAGAGTAAATGCACCGTTGGGGGGCCTTGTCCTACCCTCACTCCTTTCTCTCCAATGAATCTCGTCGCTCTTTTCTACCTTTTCACTCTTTTCACGGCCACCACACTCGCTTTCAAGTTTCCAATTACGAGAACGAGCAGACACTCCCTCGCGCGCAGATCTACCATCTCGTCTTCTTACCTTCCTCATGTCTTGGCCTCGTCATCCAATGCTTCGTCATCAGATAGTGCTGATCTCAGGTGCGTGCCAGCTTGAGATTAGCAAAGTTCATCGCGCACTCAGAGGTCGTTTAAAGCACCGTTAACGACATGATCTACATGGCCAATGTGCGTTCAGTATTTATCCTACCTAACCCTTCTGTTAACTTGTTTTCTAGATCACTCTCGGAGGAGCCAGTGCGTGACCCAGACCTGCTTTTAGAATGACAAGACTCATCCACGCATAGATTATCATTTGCAACTGGACTCGGGCTCATCTGACCTTTGGATTAAGGGGCCCGTGTCGCCTCTACCAAACTCGAACCAAACGGTCAGTGCGTTTTTAAGCTTTCGTATTACATGACGGCTGACTCGGTGCCAAGTCGACGACTTACAATCTGACTGTGAGCCTGGTCTCTCCCATGTTCTAGCTTGGGCGATCTCAGCTCAGTTGAATTTTTAGTATGGCATCGGGTGGGCCTTTGGACACATATCGTATGCTAACGTACAATTTTCTGGGTATATTTACTCCCTGTTGTCCATGACGGTCTCTGAAATCATTCTCTTCACTTCAGCATATCTGTTCCAAATCAAGCATTTCTTGACGTATCCAGTGCTCAGAACCCCGCCATCACATATGGCGCAAGTGGTATCATGGGCCTAGGCTTCAATTCCCTTTCCACTATCGATGCTCTCGTCAATAAGACGGGTTCATCGTCAGGACGCAGCCTTCTGTACAATCTTTTCAGCGCCAATCCCGAAGAACCCAATCACATTGCATTCTCCTTGCAAAGATCGACAGACCCTACTGATGATGTTCAAGGCACGTTCCTCGTAGGCGAACTCGATCCTACGTACGCTGCGGTCAACCAGACTCCTCCAATCCCTACATTCCCCCCGACCAATCCTAACCGCTGGAACGTTCTGCTAGACGCTATTTTGGTTGGGAGTACAGTAATTCCTATGACTACCACCGTCCCAAATGCACCCTCAAATAGAGCGGTCGCACTATTGGATAGTGGGACGTCTTATAGGTGTGCTTGCATTGTCTTGTGGCCAGTCTCGTGACTCAGGACGTCCCGCAGCTACGCGTCACCCGAGGTGTGCAGCGCGATCTACCGGAATATCCCAGGGGCACAGCAGGATTCAACCGGTCTGTGGTCGATTCCTTGCAATGTCGAAATCGACGCTGCCATTCAGATCAAGTAAGTGTTGTATCCCCGTAATATTGCGCAGCCTCACGTTTTCCTCAGTGGCCAAGTTTTCCCTCTGCATCCCCTTGACGTTGTCCCGAAGAGCAATTCTAATCCAGGTAGTTGTGTGGGCTCTTTCGTTTCTCAAGATATTTCGGCCATTGCCTCCGGTAACTTGTATGTCTCCCCTTCAAGCAGATTTAGCATAATCACTGAACAGAATCTAGTGATATTATTATTGGCGATAACTTCCTCCGTTCCGTATATTCTGTATACGATTTTGGAGATTTTGATGCTTCAGGAAAGATGGGGAATCCATACGTCAAGTTCCTTTCCCTCGTCGACCCAAATGAAGCGTCCAAGGATTTCGCAGCCGCTCGCGGCAGTGTCGCCCGCACAAATATCACGTACAATGCGACAGATTCTACGGCGGCAGCGGCTAGCGGGACTACGGTCTCTCTATCCGACAACATCACGAATGTGCTGAACAAGCTCAACAATTACATCCCTATCATGCTTGCGCTCCTCGGACTAAATGCTCTCGTTATCCTTCTGCTCGCTATTGCTGCCTTCATTTATATCTACCGTCGCCGTAGTGCGTCATCTGTCCTGAAGCGGAGGGCGGCTCGGCGGCTCACCCCAATGCCCCTTGAAGCGGTATCCACGGATTCGTTCACCCCGCCACTGCGTCCATCGTTACAACGTTCATCGCACCACACGTATGAACCTATCTCTTTGGCACTTACCGACGACACGTTCGTCCCCCCTTCCCCGTCGTTCCACGGATTCAAAGCTGGTCTCCGACCCCAGTCTGTTGCGTAAGCACCGTCGCATCGGGGCTGTCTGATCGACGGAAGCAGGTCGGTGTGGTCATGGTCTGGACGGTCGTCATACAGAGTCGCATTTGATCGTTCTCTGTCACGGATTCTCGTTGCGTTGCTCTCCTATGCGTGTTGGCTTA
>Ga0179589_10000166_pt1 | contig 9744 bp, 10 predicted proteins | sample CZOMad2_1_08_16f_FD_182923 | JGI IMG/M metagenome (GOLD analysis project Ga0179589, IMG submission 182923) | Vadose zone soil fungal communities from Angelo Coast Range Reserve, California, USA - CZOMad2_1_08_16fungal | ecosystem: Environmental > Terrestrial > Soil > Vadose zone | place: USA... | reverse complement strand
GGAGAGGAGAAGGAGGAGGGCGAGGAGGATGAGGACGAGGAGAAGGATGAGGGCGAGGAGGATGAGGACGAAGAGAAGGACGAGCTTGATGACAATGGCAACGCGGGAGAGGAAGAGGAAGGCGCAGGCGGAGAGGAAGGCGCAGACGGAGAGGAAGCAGGCGGAGAGGAAGGCGCAGGAGAAAAAGGCGGTGCAGGCAAGGATCAGAATGGTGGGGAAGGTGGAAGCGGAAACGGGGACGGAGATGATGAAGATGAGGTTAAGGATTCGGTCGATGAGCCCCACATCTCCAGCCCTGCCTGCCACAGCCAGAACAAGAAGACGAAAACGAAATTTTTGCGAGGTTTGACCAAGGAGCCATCGTATCTCAAGCTGATCAAGACTGCTCAATCGGTGAGTCTTGACTTTTGCATGTAAAGAGGGCATCTGCTCACTCAGTTCGGTGACAAGTCTAAGTCCACATGGATTGAACCGCCGGGCTTGCCAGAGTGGTGCTATTGGACCTATGCTCGCGAATATCTTCCAGCCAAGTTTCATACCAAGGATGGTTACAATGACGACATTGGGACTATCTTCAATGTGGTGAAGGAGCGCCGACAGATTTCGTCTGGAATCCTTCTCGGCTTTGGAATGGCCATTCGAGAGGCTCACCGGTGCCAGTTCCTTGAGCCGGATGAGGCTCCACCCGAAGACATGCCGGCCTATGTCGGGGGGTCCTTTGTAGGTCAAGATAACATCATACAGTTGCTGGAGCATATCGAAAGCATCATTGACATGGTAGTGTAAGTCTTGCGCTGACAATTTAATGTTGTGTTATTGACTGTCTTTGTCCAGCGTCGGATTTGATGCCGCAAAAAAGAAAAAGTTCGTATTTATTTGTTAATATTGCAATATTCCTAGTTGACATGATGTTAAACAGAGATAGTAACGAGGAGTTGGACCCTGGCGCTACTCGACGTTCTGGTCGTAATCGACTCAAAAGAACGCATGAGGAGGACAACGGAGAGGATGGCACGTCAGCAAAGAAGCGCAAACCTGCTAAGCCCTCTGGAAAGGCAGCTCCTAAACTCACTGGTTCTACAGGTGGCCGTAAAGGCACTTCATCCAGCCGTAAGAAATAGATAGTAACATCGTATTCAATTTAATGTCAATGTCATTTTGCTGCAACTGGAGTTACAGAAATTGAGTGCATAATTTGTATTAATCACGGCTGCGGGCAAATTGGTATTATCTGTGCTCCCCCACTGCCGCCACCCACCCGACCACATATTACGGTCACAAAAGCACAGCCCGGCTCTGTGGACGGTTCATAACTCATCTCCACCTACATGTTCGGGCTCAAATACCAAGCTCCCTCACTTTAATGCCTACGCTTTTCACCAGACGAAGCTACACCCATCTGTTACTTTCGCATCTCTAGTCTTACTCCAATGACTGAATAAACCCGTAGTTCTTTATTGGCAGCTGTCTCAAATTTAGCATAGTACGCGTGCAACACTTTCTCCCTTCTGCTCTATGGCTCTAGGAGCCAGGTCAATTGCAAGTTGCATCAGGGCCCCTGGTAAACTTTGGTATGTCTTGAGGCAGATGCATTCCAATTCCAATAGTCCTGCGCGCTATGAATTGTGATCGCTAAAAGCCATCTGCAACAAATTATCATATATACAACCACACTTAATTTCAAGTGGCACCGTGATCTGATAGACCTGTATCACACTATTTTGTGACCATCTGAGAGTCAGAGTCAATGTGTGCGATAAGATTCCATTTGATCTGTTTCTATACAATGAGCACTCTTTGCAAGAAAAGGTTTGCTACAGCCAAAGCTGTGCAAACCACTTTTGACATCATGTACCCTTTACAGCCAGGTCAGATTAATCAGCATTCCTCTCCAACAGTGAAGCCCATTTTTCACATTAGTGGCTGATAAACAGGGAATTAAGGCCCACCCAAAGGATTTCCTTTTCAGGATTTTGGCGATAAATTCACAATTCCTTCCACACCCCCACTTTTTGGGACCCAAAAATTGTTTATGCCATTGTATAGTAGTTCAGTCTTAGGCCCTAAACTTTGTATTGACTTACAAACTGTCAAAACTCAAGTGGCGCGTGCCGATCACCCGCCCCAAAAGGAAAGACAACAAAAAACTAGCCATTTCTTTAAGAGATATGGGCACAGTGATTTCATTCAAGCTTAGCAGCATATAAGATTATATTTACCTCTACTTCAATTGAGGCAAAAGTGTTAATAGTTGACTATTAGCTGTAAGTCATTGACATGTGGCGCGGCTGCGTTCCTTCCAATAAAGGAAATCCTTTGAGTGGGCCGTATGTCCGATAAACAGTCACATGATCTTGGTTCGGTTTGCTACGGCCACGTCACCGTATGGCTTTCAAGAGGAAGTTGAAAGCGGAAGTTGTTCAAACGGATCCAAATCACACTGCTTCCACCCTCAAGGAGTATATCTGGAATGAGCTGTTGCTCATTCTGAGGACACACTCCTATGCGTCTTTGAGGGGTAAACGGACTTCAGATACGGCCATGCAAAACTTTCGGTGAGTCACCCTTGCAAACTGTAAGTTATCTGTTGATAACACTTCTTGCAGAGCCAGAATATGGTCCAACTTGCAGTCTCATCTGCAGATGATGGAATCTGCAGCCAAACCTTGCACAGGGGATCCTGTAACTTCTGCTGAGTTTCGTAGAGTCGCCCTCACAGTTGCTTATGCCCTTGTTAATCCTTGTGAGTTTAATTTGTTCTTCATGTCTCAATATATCTGATCAATATCAACCAGATCAGACGGAGTGGGATGTTACGCGACTGGCCGACAGAGTAAAAAATACACGCCCCCGGGGCGATGGAGAGCCGGCCCAGGACGATATCAATATCACGAAACATTTTAAAAAATCACACTTTGGGAACCTAGATGAGCCTGCCACTATTGTTGATAGAGAAGGTCGTATTTTTTGCTGGCATTTGCCTGATATACTAATCTCCGCAAGAGTGGTAACTATTTTTGCATTATTTAACTTTACCATGCTCGGAATACTAATTATTGCGCAGGATGAACTCAACCACGGGACAATCAAGCTTCGGAAACCACTAGACCAGATGATGGCGCGATCGGAAAGAAACAACTGTTCTCGCTCCGGAACTTCTTCCGCTCCATGGCGTTTGAGCCGATTTCTTCCGCCACCTGGTGGAGGGCTGTTCGGGGCTGGGAGTTTGGACTTTTCCCCAGGGTGGTTTCAGCGGCTACATGATGTGAGTCCCTATCTTGATCTGAGGGGCATTGGCGCAAACTGAAACTTTCCTTGAAGCAATTGACAGATCTACTTTATGTCTCCACAGACCTCAGGAGCGAAGCCGCTAGAGACTTCCTTCAGTTCGGAGATAGCTTGATAGTGCTAACTAATGCCATCACGGCTTTAGTGGCACCTCAGCAATACGACGCAGGACTAGCCGCTATGCAACAAATCAAGCAAGGCGAAGAGCTGGACAGATTCCATGATAATCTCAATTGTTGGTATTCTATATTCTCCGGTTTTTCTTTGATAGTGAATAGGAAGACCCCATTTCACCGAGATCCAGGAGCATCGGCGACCTATTTTGATCTGCTCATCAGTGGTGGGACACATTCTGACTGTCGGTTAGAATTACCTGACCTTGGGACCACCTTGTCCTATGCTCCTGGCACTGGAGTCTTGGTGACAGGCAGAGTGGTGCGTCATGGGGTTAGTAGTTGGAGTGGAGGGGAGCGCATTTGTCTGGCTCATTTTATGAAAGATGCTGTTCATGATAGGCTGGGCCAGCCCAGGCCTGGGTGGATGAAACTTGATGATTTCTTGGAAATATTAAAAATTTAAATATAAGTCACGTGTGGTTCATATCCGGCAACTTCTTTTCCCCGCCCGCCCTGTTCTTTGATCCGGCATGGGCGCGCATTCTCTCTTGTTGATTCTTCTTTCTCCCCTCTCCTGCTAAAATGAAAGTCAAGAAAGCATCAAAGGTGAGGGAGGTGGAGCATGTGCCCAGAGTCTCTCGGAGAGGTAGCCGGATCTTTACTGTCAAAGAAGTGGAACCTCCTGCTAGCCCTTCCCCCGCCCCCTCAACACCTAAAAAGGGACGCCATTCCACCTTGTCGGGATCTGAGTCCCCAACCAAGAAAATGAGATTTGATGACTCTGCATCTGCATCTGCATCTGCGGACTATGTCCCAACATCCCGCCAGACAAAGGCAAGCATATCATGAATTATTCCTATATGATGGTAGCTTCATCTTTTGATGTAGACACAGAATGATTATCTACGCGATTGGAAACCTCTTCGATCCAAATACCTTCAAGCTCTTCTGGATCTTGATGGCCGGAGAGAGTTGGTAGAGCCTAGGGTGTGTGGCAGATGTGAACGGCAGGAAGGGGTGATACGTTGTTTGGACTGTTTTGGTGGACATTCGGAGTGTAGGGAATGCATACTACGTGCCCACCAGCGCTTGCCATTCCACAGATTGGAAATTTGGGATGGGAAGTGCTTTACGAGGACATCCCTTATTGATCAAGGTTTTGTGTTGCATGTGGGGCATGGTAGCCGTCAGTGTCCAAGTCGGACCGACAGCCTTTGGGAGGAGGTAAAGATAAGTGAAGAAGACTCGATGGATGCAGATGATGTCTTTGATGGGCATGTTGGTCATGATAGCATTGTGGTGGTAGTTGACAGTGCCGGGGTTTTCCGTCACCGAGTGGCCTGGTGTGCTTGTGATAAGGATCTACCCATGCAACTCTTTAGAGAGGGGCTGTTTCCTGCCACCTACCAGAATCCAAAGTCAGCATTTACGTTTCGGGCCTTGGATCACTTCTATATTGATGCCATGGAATGCAAAACACCCGCCATGAGCTTTTATCAAAAGCTTCGAAGGCTCACAAATAATGCATTCCCTGGAAAAGTATATGTGCGTGTTTGTTTTTCAACTACCCCTGCACCTATTCTTATTCCCATCATCTCTGGGCCCAGAATCGCTATAGAGAGCTCATGAGAGTTTCACGCCAATGGCGGGATTTGTTGACGCGAAAGCGCTTTGGTTATGGACACGAGACCGACAAATCACCGGGAAAGGGTGATCTGGCCCTATTTTGCCCATCATGTCCACAGCCCGGCATCAATCTGCCCGCGAACTGGCGAGAAGATCCTGATAAGTGAGTAATATTCATATGATATTGATAGTATACAGATGAATTCAGTCGGGCAATATTGCCTGCATATGAACATTGGCCCAAATGTTACGCATTGGCCAGTTCGCAAATAACAGAATGGCCAATGTTTATACTTCCAACAAGCCAGGGTCGTTTATAGCGTAATGGCCAGTGCGTGCGCTGCGATACAGCCCATGCGTAAATTACGCAATGGCCAGCATCCGCATTTGGGATGCCCTGGTTGGCCAGGCCCGAATGTTACGTATTGGCCAGTTCGCAAATAACGGAATGGCCAATGTTTATTTTTCCTCCTTGCCTTAGAGCGCTGATAGCGTACATATCGCATTGGCTACCATACCAGCGGCCATTTGCCACCATTGTTTAAAAGACATTGGCCAGAATCACATGTTCTTCAATTTTCGTTTTGCAGACTGATGAACATTTGCTTTAGGTGGTTATACAGACGAGTCATGGTGTATGATGGAAATTTTAGTAATGAACATATGCGCATGCGGCAACCCTTGCTTGATGCCAGCCTGACAGATGGTCAAGGTTATGTGGTCGGAGAACAAGATTACCAGTTTCATTTGAAGCATAGTGTAGAGATCAAACAAGTTGGTCTTTGTTACTGCATGAGTATATCCTCTCACTAACTGAGATATTTTTCAAATTATAGAAGTCAACTTGCAGAAACCACAAAGCACACAACACTGTGGACTCTTTGTCATCCAAGTTGGATGCGACAGGGTCTGGTGTATGTGCATGTGGTAGGCATGGTTGCTATGTGCCGCATTCAATGGCCGACTTTCAGAAGGGTGAAAGGCGTGTGGTATTTGAACATGTTTTGAAGTGACTTGCTAATGTGTCACCTTCAGACAGATGAATGTTGACTACTCTATTTGCAATGCGCTGAACTATCGCACCGAGGATCTCACAGATACCCTGTTGATCTATGACATTGGATGTCAATGGTGGATTAACTTTCTGTCACGGCTTCGACAGAGTAAAACTCTCAGTATTCCAGAGCAGATGAAACTTATTGTTGCTGTTGGCTCCTTCCATTTAGGTGCTCATATTCCAGAATGTTTTGTATTGTTCAGCTTGCACTTTGTGCTAGGTGCTGGGCAGCTCGACGGAGAGATACTCGAAACTCTATGGGCAGCATTTAATAAGATTTCGCCCAGCGCTCGATCAATGAGCAAGGCCCACAGACGGGAAGTCTATGATGATCACATGCGGGATTCTAATTTTAAAAAACTGGTTGGGATGGGTGCGTGCATCTGTCATCTTTCTATCTTATTAGTATTGACACTCCGCTGGGCAGTCACCATGTTGGTGAAAAAGCACAAGCGTGCTGTTGCTGGGTTGGCCGAGACAAAAGAAGCCTACCTTGCACTGGAGAACTCTCTTGACACGGCCAAAACCCAGGTATGGAAAAGGCAAGAACAACAAGCCATGAAGGAACGGGGTGAGCTTCTGAGGATATTTGAGGTAAAAGCTGATAAAGGTGACGAATTGTGCACTAGTATGCAGAGTATTATGCTAATTCAAATTACAAAGCTCCAACTCAGGCTGAAATCCGCCTTGCTCTGACAAGTAAGGAGAAGCAAACCGGACTTTATGAGGGGGCTTTACAATGGTTGGCATCTGGGATAAATTTGGAGAAAGCCCAGTATGTCATCATATTCAACCTGTGCGGAGTTGGAGATTTTGATAGAACATCTGCCCTTTCAGAGATAAACTTCGTGCAGAGCTCCGTCAACTGTCTGCACATTCCAGTATCAGCAAGCGCACCTCCATAGCCAAAAGTCGCCAAAAGCTGGGAAGAAAGATTGAGGCCTTCCACGCCAAGGGATCTGCGTTTCTGGGTGATATTGATGATGGTGGGGATGAGATTTCTCTGGAGCAGATAGACTGCGAAGAGGATGACATTTTAGATGTTGGTGATGAGGTTGATGATCCCTTTGAGCACTCTACAGCTTCTGACGACACTGGCGATGAAGGGTCTGAAGATGGCGAGGATGATGAAGATGATGAAGCAATTGCCGAAAACCCCGAGCGTCTCCGCCTGGCAATGCCATCCTCATTGGGAAGGGAGTGTATTGTTCGCCTAGGTCTGGAGACACTGGCAATGCAGGAACTGGAGCTTCGAAAAGGGCAGGCAAATGACGCCCTGGAAGATTTAAGGTTGGCACTTGGGCATAAAGCCCTGCTTTGGCGAACAAAGGTCAGGACTGCCAAAAATAACAAACAGCGCACCAGGGCTTGGGATGATATCAAGAATGCCCGGCGTCAGGTAGAGAAAAATGTCCGGCACTATCATAGGGCTCGGCGGGCCCTAGCATCCCTTGGAGCTGATGACAAAATCATGTCTCAGTACAAGGTTATTGGTACAAATGACCTCCGACTAAGCGGTGATGTCTTGGATCCAAGCCGACTAGGACAGAGAAGCGATACTCTGGCATGGTTTTGGAGACTGGGAACCCCTAATTCTGATCAAGACAACTCATGGATGGAGGAATGTAAGTCCTGGATTTACATCAGCTCTTATGGGCTGAAGATATGCTTACCATTCATGCAGTTTATAGAGTAAACTTCCTCAGGGCCAAAGCTCGATTTGACAGATGGGATGAAGAGTTGAATCTTGTTCAGCATGAGATGCAATGGTGTGTGCTGTATTTTGAGCATCAAATGCAGGTATGGGGAGAGAGGGCGCAGGTCGCAACCAGAGAGGGCCCCAGGGCATATGCACACAAGCAAGTTGCCATGTGGCATAATTTTGCAATGGATGGAAAAAATCGCTTTAATGGTAAAACAGTGTAACTATAAGCCCACTTGACAGCTCCGGATGCAGAGCAAGTGGCATATATATAACCCACGGAGTATTGCCAATTTCTATGGAATGGCCACACCGTATAGTACGATGGGGCCAATACGTTATCTTCAATACAAACTTAAATGCTCAGCCATCACAATGGAAACGGCCTAGCCCATTCTAATCTTACGCATAAGGCATGCTGATATCCACGGAACGGCCGCACCGTACCGTACAATGTGGGCCCATCCGCTATCTTCGACTTCAACTTACATGCTCGGCCATACCGATAGAAACGGTCTAGCCTATGTGAATTGTACGCATAGGCCCTGCCAATATCTACGGAACGGCCACACCGCACTGTACAATGTGGGCCCATCCGCTATCTTCGATATCAACTTACATGCTCAGCCATAGCGATAGAAACGGTCTAGCCTATGTGAATTGTACGCATAGGCCCTGCCAATATCTACGTAACGGCCACACCGCACTGTACAATGTGGGCCCATCCGCTATCTTCGATATCAACTTACATGCTCGGCCATACCGATAGAAACGGCCTGGCCCATATGTTAACAATATTACTGGCTTGTCCGATTCTTACGCAATGGGCCGAGACCCATATTGCTTCTTGGCCTGAGTACCTCGCCAAGCCATATATGCAATGGTTGATCTGTGTATCAAGCAATGCCCCTGTACCATAACAGCATACGTGGATGGCCCATTGTATGCATGATAGATAGATAGCACCACACAATACCATGTTCTTGCATGTCATGGGCTGCAGTTATAAGGGCACTATGCCATACCAGCCCAATTAATACTCACAATCACTAACCCATCCTAAGGACCCTGCACATGCTACAACACTGGCTACTATGTTTGATGCGCATGTCACATCCAGACGACCGTTTGGCCAGTACGCTAGGAGCGTTGTGGGCCGATCATGTGAGTTTGCCTGCTGGTCTATTGACTAACCATTGCGCTTACTGCGTCATGGGCCAGTCCGTTATCCACGGCCATAATATAAATCTGATATATGGGCCCATACGCACTCTGCGCATTGGCAGGGCCGCAGTGTACGTCGGCTGGCCAGGATTTGCTGGTACGCTATCAGCGCCCATGCGTCAAGTATGGTTGGTACGTTATATACGTGTAAGAGTGACTGATTCATGTCTTCTGACTGCTCATTCATGGTATGTGTGATAAAGCAAATAACATTTATTTATAAACCTCGAAATTGATGGTGTGATTTACAGGTTGATATCGAAGCTATTTACGATATTTGCAGGAAGAGCCTTGGTGTTTCCCAACCTAGTTTCACCAACCTGGACCGAATTATATCACAAGTTGTCTCTTCCATCACGGCGTCTCTTCGTTTCGACGGTTCCCTTAACGTCGACTTGAACGAGTTCCAGACTAACCTCGTACCGTGTCAACTTGACTAAGTATCGGAGGGCATCACTGATAACAACGTAAATGAAGTTTCCCACGTATTTACTTCCCCCTTGCCACCTACGCACCACTGCTGTCAGCCGACAAAGCTCATCACGAGCAGAACTCTGTGGCGGAGATGACCTTCTCTTGCTTCGAGCCCGGCAGCCAGATGGTCAAGTGCGACCCGCGTGAGGGCAAGTACAGTAAGTGCTTGCTTGGGCTATTTCCACCTTATGTAGCGCTCAAAATAAACTCCAAAGTGGCATGTGCTTTGCTGTACTGTGGTGACGTCGCCCCCCAAG
>Ga0179589_10000165_pt1 | contig 9747 bp, 8 predicted proteins | sample CZOMad2_1_08_16f_FD_182923 | JGI IMG/M metagenome (GOLD analysis project Ga0179589, IMG submission 182923) | Vadose zone soil fungal communities from Angelo Coast Range Reserve, California, USA - CZOMad2_1_08_16fungal | ecosystem: Environmental > Terrestrial > Soil > Vadose zone | place: USA... | reverse complement strand
GCACGACGACGGCATCTCCCTGGACACCTTCGTCGACTGGATCGGCGACGCCGGCCACCCCGTCCAACGAATCGACGACTACGCCGAGTGGCTCACCCGATTCGAGACCGCGATGCGAGCACTACCCGAGCGGCAGCGCCAGCAGTCGGTGCTCACAGTGCTCGACGTCTACCGGCAGCCGGCGCCCGCAACCGCCGGCTCACCGGTGCCCGGCGAGCACTTCCGGTCCGCAGTGCACCGCTCTGGATATGAAATACCGTATGTCACAGTCGAACTCATCAACAAGTACCTCGACGACCTGAAACTGGCCGGCCTGCTCTAGAAAGGGACGACGATGTCCACCCACGCGAATACCCTGTATCCACCAGGAGGTTTCGGCGCGCCCAAGCACCGCCGCGGCCATGCCGGAGACCTCGCAGACATCGGCCTGCCGCCGGGGACGGAGATCTTCTCCGCCGACAACCACATCTCGCTGGCCTCCGACATCTTCTACGAGCGCTTCCCCGATGACTTGAAGGACCAGGCGCCACGGGTCTGGTTCGAGGACGGCGCATACATGATCGGGCAAAAGGGCAACTCCCTCGTGGTGGGCGACTTCAGCGCGGTCCTGATGCAGTACGACGAACTCGCAGGCGCATCGACCCACGACGTCGACGCCCGCATTCGCGAACTCGCCGAGGACGGCATCGACACGGAACTGGCGTTCCCCAATGCCGTCCTGGCCCTGTTTCACTACCCGGACAAGGCGTTGCGCGAGCGGGTGTTCCGGGTCTACAACGAGTTCGTCGCCGATATCCAAGAACGCGCAGGCGGCCACTTCCACGGCGTCGGGCTGATGAACTGGTGGGACCCCAAGGGTGCCGAGCGCACCCTGTCCGAACTGAAGGCGTTGGGACTCAAGACCTTCCTCATGCCGCTGTATCCGGGCTTCGACGACGACGGCGTGGTGATCGACTACGGGAGCACGGCGATGATGCCCGTCTGGGACGTCATCGAAGACGCGGGCGTTCCGGTGACCCACCACATCGGCGAAACTCCGCCGAAGAGCCCCTGCGAGTTCAACAGCGTCGCCGTCGCCATGATGATCAACGTCGACTCGTTCCGCGACATGTTCGCCCGCTACATCTTTTCCGGCATCCTCGATCGGCATCCCAAGCTGCGGATCGGCTGGTTCGAAGGCGGGATCGCGTGGGTGCCGCCGGCCCTGCAAGACGCCGAGCACATCCTGGCGTCTTACCAGCACATGCTCAATCACCAACTGCAGCACGACATCCGGTACTACTGGGACACCCACATGAGTGCCTCGTTTATGGTCGACCCGTTGGGTCTGACACTCATCGAGCAGATCGGAGTCGACAAGGTGATGTGGTCCTCGGACTACCCTCACAACGAGAGCACCTTCGGCTACTCGGAGAAGTCGTTGTCAGCCGTAGTCGACGCGGTCGGGCCCCAGGACGCCGCCCGGATCGTCAGCGGCAACGTCAAACGATTCCTGGGCCTGTCATGACACCGGACACCACGTCGACGTCGGCGCCGTGGATACCGGAGGTGCCCGACCTCGCCCGGATGTACTGCGAGGTCGGCGCCAGGCTGCGGTCGGCCATGGCCGACCACGGCGTCGACGCGATGATCCTGCTGATGAACGGCCACGTCAGCTACGCGACCGGAGCCAGCTGGCCGCTGCTGGACGCGGGACTGTCGCACACCCAGCGCCCGGTGGCCATCGTGGTAGCCGGCGATGAGCATCCGCATCTGTTCATGCCGTTCCGCGAAGGTGCCTCAGCCGAGTTCCAGGTGCCGGCGGATCATCGCCACGGCCCGCTGTACCTCGAATTCGACGAGGGCGTAGAGCATTTGGCCACAACAATGGCCGAGCTCGTCCCGCCGGGGGCGAACGTGGCCGTCGACGAGATGACCGGGGCGATGCGCGACGCGTCGGACCGGCTGTTCCCGGGTGGGCCACCGCTGGAAGCTGCCGTAGTGGTCGGGGCGGCCCAGCTGGTGAAAACGCCAGATGAGATTTCGTGTATCCGTCGGGCATGCCAAATCACCGAACAGACGATGGCAGAGGTACAGAAGCAGCTGGTGCCCGGCGTCAGTCAGCTCGAATTGTCCGCGAGCTTCGTGCGCCGCGCCTTCGAACTCGGCGCAACTGCCAACATGCTGGATGCGATTTGGCAGGTGATGCCCCGCTCTCGCGCCGAGGGCCAATGGACCACGCACGGCGATCTCGCGCTGCCGTTACTGACGACGGATCGCCGGCTGCGCGCTGGAGACGTGCTGTGGACAGACGTGAGCATCACCTACGGCGGGTACTGCTCGGACTTCGGCCGGACCTGGCTGGTCGGCGCCGAGCCGTCAGCACGCCAGCAGGATCAGTTCGCGCAGTGGCGCGCCATCCTGGACGCCGCACTGGGCGTTACCCGGACCGGTGCGACGTCTGGCGATCTGGCCCGAGCGGCGATAGCCGCCAACGGTGGAACCAAACCGTGGCTGCCGCATTTCTACCTGGGCCACGGCATCGGCACCTACCCGGCCGAAACACCCATGATCGGAACGGATCTGGGCGCGGAGTTCGACGATAACTTCGTCTACCCGGCCGGCATGGTGCTGGTGCTGGAGCCGGTGGTCGGGGAGGACGGCACCGGCGGTTACCGCAGCGAGGAGATCGTGGTCATCACCGAAGACGGATACCAGTCCATCACCGACTATCCCTACACGCCTTATGGTTACTGAGACCGCGCCCGACAACCGGGCACTACGCACGGCGCGGCGCGAACGCGCACTGGCTCAGATGCGGGCCCACGGCTTGGACATGCTGGTGCTGGGGCGTCAGGCCAACGTCCGCTACGTCACCGGCGTCCCGCAGCTATGGGTGGCGGGCACCCGTCCATTCGCACCGATCTGCGTTCTCGACGGTGCCACCGGCGAAATCCACTTGAACAGCACATGGGACGAGGCAGTCCCCGAGGAGATTGGCCGCGAACGCCTGTACGGGCTGACCTGGAGCCCGATGAAGCTCATCGAGGTGCTGAAAGACATCGACGGGGCTCGCACCGTTCGGCGCGTGGGATCCGACGCGATCACGCCGACCTTCGCCGAGCTGCTGCCGATCGCCTTTCCCAACGCCGAACTCGTCAACGCCGAGCCTGCCATGCGAGCCGCGCGCCGGATCAAGACGCCCGAGGAATTGGCCGCGATGAGCACCGCAATGAGCACCGCCGAAGCGGGAATGCGCGCTGGCATAGCGACATTGGCGCCGGGAGTGGCCGAGAAGACGGTGGCCGGAGCCGTGCTGGAGGCAATGGCTGCGGGCGGAGTAACGACCTCCGCCAGCCAGGATGCCGCCTGGGTGACCTCGCGTCACCATCCCTGGCAACGTGCCGATGGCGACGGCCGCGTGCAGCTGGGCGACCTCGTTGCGCTTTCCGCCGGCGCGCTGGCCAACGGGTACGTCGGCGAGGTGGGCCGGACGGTGTTCGTCGGCGACGACGATTCCGAAGCGATTCGGGCGCTGTACCGACGCTCGGATAGGTTGGGAGAGTGCCTGGTTGCCGCGTGCCGGCCCGGCGCGGCGGCCACGGACCTGTTCGCCGCCTACGAGGCGGCCGGTGAGCCGCTGCCGGCGACGCCGGTCGCGTACGGCCTGGGGCTGGGCTTTGACCCGCCGGTGCTGTCGCCGGCCATCCCGCGCACCGCGGCTGCGGAGCGTCTGGACTCCGGGATGGTGCTGGCGGTAACGAATTACGTGTGGCAGGAGGGCGTCGGGGCGGTATTCCGGCGTGATGCCGTCCACATCGGCGATGATGGTCCACACGTGCTGAGCCCGGCAGCGGTGAGCTCAAACCATGGGTGACGGCGGGGTGTTCTTCGCCTCCGACGAATCCCGTTACGTCACAGGCGTACAACTCCCCATTGATGCGGGCGCACTACTTAAGTAACGGATCAGCAAACCAACAATTGAGGAGCGACATGCCTGAGTTCGACTACGAAGAGATGAAGAAGGAAGCCGAGCAGTACATCAAGTTGGAGAAGGACGTCAAGAACCGCATCGCCTACATCACCTTCGATCGGCCCGACGCGCAGAACTCGGCCACCCTTGGCATGCGGCAGAACTATGCCGATATCATCCATAAGTGCAACGTCGATGACGACGTCAAGGTCGTCGTGATACGCGGGGAGGGAGAGGATTTCGGCAGCGGCGGTGACCTACCCGAACAGCGCGGCATGATCGAGAACCCCGGAATGCCGCTGCCGCACGAGCTGGCAATCAACGACGACGACGTAAAGTACCCGCCCGGCGGCTCGTACCGCTACCTGTCCACCGTGACCGACTTCTACGCCAAGGCCCGCGCCGGGAACCGGCCACTTCAGGAGCTACGCAAGGTCAGCATCGTCGAGGCCAAGGGCTACTGCTACGGCTGGCACTTCTACCAGGCCGGCGACGCCGACATGGTGATCTCCTCCGACGACGCGCTGTTCGGTCACCCGGCGTTCCGGTACGTGGGCTGGGGCCCGCGGCTGTGGTGGTGGGCCGAGACCATGGGTCTGCGCAAGTTCTCCGAAATGCTGTTCACGGGAAGGCCGTTCAGTGCCAAGGAGATGTACGACTGCGGATTCGTCAACAGCGTCGTGCCCCGCGAGGACCTGGAAGCGGAGACCCTCAAGTACGCAATGGCCTGTTCGAAGTCCCGTCCCACCGACACCGTCGCGGTGCAGAAGACGTTCCTGGAACTCTACAAGCAGCACAAGGGTGAGTATTTCGGCAGCCTGTTGACCGGAATGGTGGAGGGAATGCTGCCACTGATTCAGAACGACAAGCAGAACGACGTCGACCTCACCTCGGGCACGTTCGAGAAGGGCCTGAACAACGTGGTCAAGGACAACGACATGAATTTCCCGCCGGAGTGGCGGCTGAGCCGCTCGGGCCGCAGCAAGCCCTGACCACCATGTCGGCGTTGCATGGCTTCCGTATCGTCGAAATAGCCGAATCACCGGCCGGTGAGTACTGCGGAAAACTGTTGGCCGACTTCGGCGCCGACGTCATCAAGGTCGAACGCCCGGGCACCGGAAGCCCGACCCGATCGATGCATCCTTTGATCGGGCCGGGATCCGGCCCCGAGCGCAGCGGATTGTTCGCCTATCTGAACACCAACAAGCGGTCGGAGGTGTGCGACCTGAACACCGCGGCCGGGGCCCACCGGCTGCGCGAACTCATCGCCGGGGCGCACGCCGTCATCGACGACCACAACCCCGCTTGGCTGGCGCGGCTGGGCCTGTCGCCGGGCCAGGTCGAGCAGCGTCACTCCGGCACGGTGTTCTGCTCGATCACCCCGTACGGCCGCGACGCACCGGCGGAGACGTGGAATGCGCAGAGCATCAACGTCTTCCATGAAAGCGGCTGGGGTTACCACACACCCAGCCACGCCGACCCAGGCACTCCGCCGTTGAAGGGTCCGGGCCGGTTCCTCGTCGACTACGAGGCCGCGCTGGACGCCGCCCTGTGTGTCAGCGCGTCTCTGTACGGACTGTTGCACGGAAGACCGGGACGGTTCGTCGACATCTCCGAACAGGCAGTCATGGCATCGAGGGCCGACTGCGTGATCGGACGGTTCATCACCGGTGAGATCGCCCCGGAGGGCACCAGGGAGGACTACGACCAGCAGGGTCCCGCCTCTTTCTTCGCGTGCGCCGACGGTCACGTGTATCTGTACATGACCAGTCGCAGCCATTGGCTCGCGGTCAAGCAATTGCTGGGCGGTCCGGGATGGCTTGACGAGTTCGACGACGACTGGCTGGAGTTCTCCGTGACCCGCGAGAAGGTGGCGACTTTTCGCCGCGGCTTCGCGCAGTGGATTACCGACCAACCGCGGGTGCCGGCCTCCGAGGAGGCCCAGCGGCTGGGCGTGCCGCTGGTGCCCGTGAACGACGCGGCCGACCTGCGAGCGTCGGCTCAGTACTGTCATCGCGGCTTCTTCCAGGAGGTGGACCATCCGGTGCTCGGCACCGTCGTTCATCCCACGGTGCCGTACCGGCTCAGCGCGTCGCCAGCCGAAATCGTCAGCCCCGCACCGGCACTCGGTGCGCACACCGAACACCCCGGCTGGTCGCCGAACCCCCCGATCGTGGTGTCCCCCCAACGCAGGCGGCCGGGCCGCGCCCGAGGCGGGCCGCTCGAAGGGGTCCGGGTCGTCGAACTGACGAAGGTCTGGGCCGGCCCGTACGCGGGCAAGTTGTTGGCGTTCCTCGGCGCCGAGGTGATCAAAGTCGAATGCTCGGCGAGCCCCGAGGAGATGCGCGCCTACGGCGGCACCGACGTCAACCACGCGCCGTTCTTCCTGTCGATCAACCCTGAGATCCTCAGCGTCGACCTGGACATCAAGTCCCCTGAGGGAATGGGACGGCTGCGCGACCTGATCGCCGAAAGCGACATCGTCATCAACAATCTGCGGCCCGGGGCGATGGAACGGCAAGGCCTCGGCTACCCGGACCTCGCGGCCATCAAACCCGACATCATCTCGGTGTCGATCAAGATGTGGGGCAACGATGGGCCGCTGGGTTACCAAACCGGATACGCGCCGTGCTTCGCCGCGCTCTCCGGTCTCTCGGCGCTCGTCGGTCACCGCGGAGGCGGTCCGCTCGGAGCCAGCATGCGCTACGGCGACTCGACGGTCGGCGCGGCCGCCGCATTCGCCGCGCTCGCCGCGTTGCTGCACCGCGAAGCCACCGGCGAAGGCCAGTTCGTCGACGTGTCGGCAGTGGAGACGCTGTCGAGCATGATCGGCGACAGCCTGCTCGAGCACGCCCTCACGGGCGTTTGCCCGCAGCCGGACGGAAACTATCATCCCGACATGGCCCCACACGGGTGTTACCAGTGCGCCGACGGAAGCTGGCTCAGCCTGGCCGTGGTGGACGACGATCAATGGCGACGCCTGTGCAAGATCCTCAGCGCTGCAACGTCATTGACCAACGAGTACGCCACCACGAGCGGCCGGCTCACTCGCGCCGAGGCGCTGGACGCCGAACTGTCACTGCTCACCGCCGGTCACGATGTGGACGACCTGGTGCGCCGACTGCATTGCGCGGGGATACCGGCCGGCAAGAGCGCCACCGCGCACGACGTGATCGCCGACAAACGCCTCTGGGCCCGCGAGTGCTACCGGTTCGTCAGCGACCACCAGGAGGGCCAACGACCGGTGTTGGGCGCACCCTGGAAAATGTCGACTGATGAGGCCCTGATCGAGCACGGCGCGCCCGATCTGGGCGAACACGACGCGTACGTGTTTGGCGACGTCGTCGGCAGACAGCGCACGTCAGGTTAGGAAGGACGGACATTGTCCACCGACGCACTCACCGGGACCGTCGCCGTCGTGACAGGTGCCAGCAGCGGCATCGGTGCCGCCACCGCCGTCGCCCTGGCACGGCACGGGGCGGCGGTGGCACTGCTCGCCCGTCGCGTCGACCGCCTCGACGAGGTCGCCGCGAGAATCGAGGCCGACGGCGGTCGCGTCCTTGCGGTACCCGCGGACGTCACCGATCCCGAATCCGTCGGTGCCGCGATCGGCCGTGCCGTCAGCATGCTCGGCAGACTCGACGTTCTGGTCAACAACGCGGGGCTGATGCGCATGGGCCAGGTCGCCGAGGCACCCCCGGCGGAGTGGGACGACCTGGTGTCGGTCAACGTCTTTGGGGTGCTATACGCTACGCGCGCCGCACTGCCGCACCTCATCGAGGCGGCCGCCGACTCGGCGCGCGGCGTCGCGGATGTGGTGACGGTCAGTTCGACGGCGGGCCGGGTGGCCCGACCGGGCACCGCTGTCTACTCGTTGACGAAGTTCGGAGTCAACGCGTTTAGCGAGGGTCTGCGACAAGAGTTGTTGGGCAAGCGGGTTCGGGTCGGCATCGTCGCCCCCGGCACGGTCGACACCGAGATAAGCGACGGATTGCGACCTGAGTTCCGCGAAGCGTTCGACCGCCAGACCGCCGGCATGGTGAAGTTGCGCCCCGAAGACATCGCCGACGCAGTGACGTACATGGTCACCCGCGATAGGCGCGTCGCCGTCAACGACATCCTCATCCGCGCAGCCGAGCAGACCTGGTGATCTGAGACGAGTGTGGGCTGCCCGCCGTGGGTGACGCGCTAGTAGTGGCCGAGGTGTTGGGTGTCTTTCCAGATTCCATCGACGGGCATGTCGAGGCGGTTGGTCAGCGGCAGGCGCCATTGCGGTGTGGTGGTGGGTTCGCCCCAATAGTCGGTGACTTTGACGGCCTGACCGTTCTGGAGTTCGGCGATGCTGACGTTGCGGTAGAGGCGTCCGTCGCCATAGTTGCAAGTCCACTCGGCGACGACGATGTCATCGAGTTTCAGGCGTCGACCGACTTCTAGGGTGAGTTCGGGGAAGTTGCCTTCGACCTGTGCGATGAGCTCGGCGCCACGCACGGCCTCTCCCATTTGGGGCCATTGGCGTTGGCAGTCTGGGGCGAGGGGTACGCCGAGAATGTAGGCGAGGCGGGTGCGGCCGTCCGAGGGTGTGCTCATGATGGAAGAGTCTTTCGCCTAGTGCCGTGGGTTTGCGTATCAGTTGACTTCGGCTTGCCGGCCTGCGAGCCCATACATGGCGTCCGCGGCTACCGGCGCGATACCGAGTTCACCGGCGACGGCGTCGATAGCTTGCTGCGCCACATTGAGGTCGGCCTTGCGGCCGGGGACGAAATACGGCCCGACGTAGCGGTCATAGTATCGTTGGGCTTCCTCACGGGTGAGGCGGTCCAGGAACCAGGCGACGTAATCGACTGCTTTGCTTGGGTTTTCGGTGAGGAAATGCAGAGCGCGCTCGTTGGCGCGCACCAGGGCACCCACGGCGGGGCTGTCCAGCGGGATATGGGTGGGGTCTACGACGATGCCCACCGTGGGGATCTGGAAGTGATCACCGACCCAGGCCAGCACGTGAAACCCTTCTTCGTCGGCGACCTGTTCGGGTGAAAGGGTGCTGCCGACGTAGGCGGCGTCGATCGAGCCGTCGCGCAGGCGTCGCAGGTCCATCTGGTAGTCACCGGGGTGGCGCACCACGCATTCCAGGTCACGGTCGGGGTCCATGCCGTGCTTGCGCAAGACGATGCGGGCGAAAGTACCGGGAGGGTTGGAGGGACCGTGGACGGCCAGGCGCTGCCCGCGAAGATCGGCCATGGACTTCACTTCGGCGTTGCCGAGAAACCAGAACAGTGGATGATCGGTGCTGAAGCTGAGCGCGGTCCACTCGATCCCGTCGGTTAGCCGCGACACCAGGGTCCTGCCCAGACCGATCACCGCGCCGCGGCGCAGCCGTTCCGCTGGCCAGCTGACTCCGTCGCGGACGGCCACATGGACATCTTCATCTTCGAAGTAGCCCTCTTGGTCGGCGACATGGGCGACCAGCTCCTCGTGGATACCCCGCCCGACATAGGCGAGATCGATCGTCTCCACGGCCAACACCCCTTTCCGATCTGCTGACTTCTCTAGCGGCGGAACCTGTTTCAATCCATCGCCAGGCCGCCGTTGACCTCGACGCAATGGCCGGTGATGAAACCGGAATCCTCACTGGCCACAAACGCGATCGTGTGGGCCACCTCGTCGGGTGTGACGAGGCGCCCCATCGGGTTGGTGGCGCCGAGGTGGCGCAGGTCGTCGGCTGCCAACAGCGTGTTGGCCGTGGTGTCGGCCACCGTCGCCGGCCAAACGAGGGTGGCGGGGATGCCGCGCGGGGCCAC
>Ga0179589_10000164_pt1 | contig 9757 bp, 11 predicted proteins | sample CZOMad2_1_08_16f_FD_182923 | JGI IMG/M metagenome (GOLD analysis project Ga0179589, IMG submission 182923) | Vadose zone soil fungal communities from Angelo Coast Range Reserve, California, USA - CZOMad2_1_08_16fungal | ecosystem: Environmental > Terrestrial > Soil > Vadose zone | place: USA... | reverse complement strand
GATGTGGATACGCAGAAGCGATGGGAATGAGATGATGAAGAATGCTTCTAACTTGAAATGGGCGTGGTGGCAGCCCCAGATATCCCTGTTTTGCGGTCGATGCACGGTACAGCACTGCATTGGATCAGATCATCGGAGTCGTCGAACGCTCGGAACGGGCACGGAATTGGACAATAAGGAGGCGAGTTGTGCCAAGACTCATACGGCTACCAGAAAACCAGGCGGGGCTGATCACGAGGGGGCAGAAATGCTGACTCAGCAACCAGTGTAGCCTAAAGTCAATAATTCCAAGGCTTGTGCTAGGGGAGTTTTACTAGCGATAAGTATTACACTGGCATGTGCAAATCCTGATGCATGGTAGCGAGTCCTGGTACGGTATCCGTATCAAGATTTCACCAGTGCCACCTTGGAAGGTGACTCTGGGTCATCAGGAAATTTGGGGAATCCCGATTTAGCAATATTGATGATCTACATAGGGGTTGTAAGCATCAATATTGCTAAATCGGGATTCCCTGAATCTCCTGATGGTATTCTGTTCAGTCAGGGCTTCCTGATCGAGTCTCGCGGCTCCCTAAACAAAGCAAGGAAAATGACACAAAGGTAAGTTACTGTATCGAAAATAGTTATGACTTTCTGAAATATAAGTATTTCAAGTTTGTCTTGCCTCGGGCCCTCTGTCAAAAAACATCAACTCTTAAAATGAGGCGTACGAGCTGTCAACAAAACAGCCGGCCCATGTTACCGCCGTACAGCCCGCTGGTAATCAGATGCTCTCTTGTGTGTTCCTGTGGTACCTACTGCCCTGACGTGACATCCTCAATTCTGGATATCCCGGGCTACGTATCTTTGGCAGTGCCGAACCTGCATTGGGTCGTGGATAAATCGTGGATCAGCATGTCGAATTGTTGGTTCTCAGGGTCCTGTCAGCTCGGTGATATAAATTCAGACCCATACCTCAGCCAGATCTGTGGTGCTTATCCCTCGAGCCCTGTACCATTCCACGTCAAGTCTCCGAGTCGAACATCGTCATGAGGCTAATTCTCGTTATCCCATTCGCTTTTGCCATCTCCTCGGCCCTTGTCGGTGCGAGCGCAGGTAAGCCTTTGCATCTACCCGCTACCATTCCCCTCTATAGTGATGCTTATCCTTCACCGCGACCGGTTCAAGTCGTTTCCAGGGGTTTGCCCGAAGGTTGCGGCCCAACCAGCCAGGTCCTGGCTCACACCACCATCGATCACAAGAACGGTACTCTCGACTACGTGACCGGCACTTGTACTGGTGGTAGCTCTGGCGACTCCACCAAACGCTCTGATCTCGAAGGACGCCAGCAAGTATGCACTAGCGGCTACTGTGAGGGCGACTCAACCTCCCCTCCTTGGGGTCATTTTTGACCTGTGACAACTAACTTGAAATATTTGCTCAGGTAGCGTCGTCTGCAAGGAACTGTCTGCATACAACATATACGTAGACGACTGCGTATACGTCATAGATTACATAGATTACTTAGGGAGCTACCCGCGTAAGTTGCTAGATCTATATTCTACTTGTACTTCATTTCGAGCTCACTGTGCTTTCCCTGAAAACCCTTTCTTTTGCGACGGTCAGCCATCTCGTTCACACTGCCTGCTCAGCAATACGCCTACTGGTCCTACGGCACCTGCACGGTCACCATCGTGAATCTGGACCGCATCGCCTACGATGTCTGCTATGCTACACTTGTTCGTACCTTCCATCCGAGTCACGTGCGTTCGTAATACAACGACTAACTGAATGATTCCAACCCAATGTCGCCTTGCAGGCCTATGAAGCAGCCCTGATTGTTAATGACTGCGTTGGAATCACGGCAGGAGGTGTCTGCGATGGCAGCCAGACGTATGGTCAGGCGTATGAGATCGCGTAAGTGTTACGTGCCCTTACGCATCCCCTCTCACCTTTTCGTTTACAGAGTTTCGTGAACACAAACGACTCTTGTTTCTTGAATACCTAACATGTTTCGAAATGGCCAGTCAATTGTTTTCTTCTTTTCTTGATTCAGGGGTGTCGGGTGCGGACTTCGGGCAATACTTTTCTTGGAATCGCAGTTAGTAGTATGTTGTGTGTATCGTCCCGTACATGTACAAGGATGTGACAATATGAAATACAAGTGTAGGGGGCGGTGGTGGGGGGGGGTGGGCGAGGATTCAAGTTCAGAAGGTTCAAGGTTGGGGAAACTTCCAAGTCTGTAAGAGAACTTGTTCATGCTAGCTAAGGGAGGTGACTGGTGCTTTGTACATCATGAAAATACATTGAACATGATATATATACCGGTTCTGTAAGACGCCATGTCAAAATAGAAAACCCAGGGTACGTGGGATTGCCGCCTTCGGCAACAATCACCCAGGATATGCAGTGTCCAAGTCGACTCAGAAGGAGGGCGAGAGAGAAGAGGCGAGAGAGTTTGAAGGCACGCGAAGGGGAATCTATATTGCCAGAGCCAGAACTAAAGCCATTAAATACAAAACCTGATACAAAGATAGAGAAGTCGGTATAGTGAGAGGGCTGCAATGTGATGGTAGTCACGGTAGAACGAAATGATGGGTGCACAACCACGACAGAACGAAAGAAGGCATAGAATGAGTTATAAATAATAGAAGGGTTTGAAAGGGCGGGAGGTTAGAGGATGAAAGGCGAAGACATCGAAGGGGCAAGAAGCTACTGTCGAGTGATAGTGTTATCGTGATTCGAACCTACGGTGTTGTCGCTGAACGTCGGGCTCGATTGGGCAACGGTGGTGAGGACGCTCGAAATGCGCGGTCGCTCTTGCCTGATGCCTGACTCGAACGAACCCAGAATCAGTTTATCCTCAGCGTGGAAGGTATCAAAGTTGCCACAGATACTCTCTAGAGGGCTGGGGGTAGTAGAATGCGTGCTCTGGAAGTCCGTGTCCGAGTCGTCCGTCGTTCCGGTGAGGGCGGGGGTGAGGGCAGGAGTAGGAGGCAGGGCGTGTCGGGGTGGTCGGTAGCTTGGGAGACTGGAGCGTCGTTCGGCGTGGTCGGTATCGGTGGCCCGGCGTCAATTCTCTTGTCGGAAATGTCGGAGCGCATCGGTGTCCTGGCCCCTTCGACCTTGGGATGGAAGGAGAACATGAAAGCTCAGCAAGTACAGTACAGTACGTCACGTCCCAAGTTATCGTACTAGAGTAAGGTGTCGCCCGAGACAATCACATCTAAAGGGCGAAAGGGAGATGAAAGAAAAGAGGAAAGGATATAGTATAGTGGTTCTCGTCTAATCGTGACCAGGCGTGAGCTGAGTGTGAGAACCGAGACGAGAGACAGACAAGAGGGAACGAGGCCTTGCACGTCGGCGCAAAGCATGAGGGATGGGCACAAGGCAATGGGCAGCAAAGCACCTTGAAAGGGCGATGAAAGGGAGACGGGAAAAGTGATGCGATGATGACAGAAGGCGAGTGAGGCAAGAAAAACAAGGAGGCAGCGAGTGAGGGTGAAGGTAACCAGAAACGATCCTGACCTTACACTGGGTGAGGGTGGGCATGCAGCCCAAATGGCAAGCGCATCCCTACATCCTGAGGGCAGCTTTGGCCCATGGACAAGATGGAGGTGCTTCTTGACAAGCATGAGTACCCGAATTATGTCGGGTTTGGCCCCCGAGCTGGCTGATCATCCGATTCAGCCTGAGTCATAGTTCAAGCTGGTCAACGTGAAGCGAGGTTGGCTGCCGAAGTCCGAGAGAGGGGGGGAGAATAACGAGATGGACTTGCAGATCTTGATGCGAGACACGGGTCACAGATACCCGTGTTGCTGACCCAGGCGTGCAAGTCCGAGCAGACCAAAGGGAGAAAAGGAAGAGGGGGAAGGAGAGGATTTCGAACGCGACTTGGAACGGCCTCAAGTCACACAAGAAAATGAGGAAAGGTGGGATTCTGCATGAAGACAAGATGCTGTCCTCTATGTATATACACAAGTCCAGTAGCTGGAGTGAGAGATGCAAAGGCAAGTAAGGTAGTATCGTACCATTCTGGGGTGATGGGCGGATAGTAAGTGGGTGGTGTCAAACGTATGGCAGCTGTCAAAACCGGGGGTGCAGATGCATCGGCCGATGTGGGCGCAATGCAAGGTCGCCATTGGTTGCTGGCAATACTGAGTGGGTGGTGTATAGTACTGTAGGGAAAATGAGTCTAAGGCAGTAAGATAAAAAGAAACATACGAAAGGGGTAACAAGTACGAGCGGGACGGTCCAACAACAGGTGATCGATGATTGATCGAGAAAAATGGGGCACGGCTTGACGTTGGCTGAGCAGGGAGTCCGATGGAACCTCGGGTGATGGATATGTCTTCGGCACGGTCGGTTTTGAGCGTGCAAGGCAGTTGGGGCGAGGGCAAGAGGGGTGGCAGTGTTGGACAATGTCACGGTGCAATGTGATGAATGCAGGGCCTGAGAAATTTCGGAGATACCCGTCCAACCGTCTAGACGGCCGTGACGGACGTACTTCTGACGGACATGGACAGGTGACGGCCATCCTATCCACCACCCATCCAAGTTGAAATCTGCTTGGAATGGCAACCGTAGTACGGACCCGTCCAGACGGTGGGGTACAGGTACGGTGCACATTCCTATTTTTGCCCTGTTTAAGCTCATCCGAGCCCGGCAGAGCTCGGACCAACTGGTATAAGTCAAAAAAAGGTTTAATCCTGATGCTGCACCAGTAAGATGACATCATGTGACTAGTGTCTGATGGGGATGACTAGAGCTAGTCCGAGTCATGACAGGAAACTTGTGGAATTGTGCCAGTGCCAGACACTCTAACAATGCCAGAAAGTCCAATTACTACAATCTGGCTCTAGTACTGCCAGGTAGCCTTGTCCTCTGCCGGCAGCATACTCGTCGCTCACATAGTTCTTGCTCCTTGTGGTCCTCGCCATCATCTGGGAACCGCAGGGGAGATACCTCATCATCATCCGCATCATCATCACCATTCCGGATACGTACACAAGGTGCCGCTGGAACGTCTGCTCTGGCACCTATTGGATGACGACATGCTCGATCGGAGTTCGCAACATATGTCTGCTGGGTTTGCCGCGCAGTCGCCGCGCTCTCTCATCGCCTCATTGTCCACGTGCGCCCGTGGGAATGTTTTCTGATGCGATTATCTTCTCTTCAAGTTCGCCAGGCGTTAAAGTGATGTTGGATTGCCACCCATTTTTCACGGGCCTGGGGGACGTGGCTCGTGTTATAGTATCCCATGAAACTACATCCGTCCACCTACTACAAGTGCTCCTACATCAGGAAACCTGCCACTTACTTTTTTGCACTCGTACGAGCTCGTACGAGTGAAAAAGTAGATAAGTCGACGAGTAACCTAGAATCCAAAAAAAGTTGATTCCCAAATGCATTTTCAGGAGGAGTGAAGCACAAAAAAACCCTCTATTTTTTCAAAAAGTAGACAAGTAAACGAGTAAATGGATATTTTCCTGATGTAAGCCAAGCCACGGTCATTTACCCGTTATGGGGCGACGGTTCTGCTCTAGAAGTGTTATTTGATAGAGGAGAATGCATTGGGATCGAGCGCTCTGATATAATCTATTTTTGAAATGTGGAGTATGACCACTTGAAGGCAGCGTGAGTCCCAAATTGTGCCTCGTACGGCTTTCGTTCGCCTCTGAGATCTTCAAGAGTTTGTGTTCATTCATGATTGGCCTGATCACTGGCAGATAACGCACCAATTTCTGTCGCAGGACCATCGGACTTTGCAGGTGCATGCGTGCCAATGGTGTCGCGACATCATCACCTTTCTTTGTGCTCATATTTCCCAGTCTCAGACAACCAACCCGATCATGATACGCCGTACAGTTCTCCGCGGCTGCCGAATCCCGACCATGAATGAACTTTTCGGTGGGTTGTAGGTTCGTTTTAGGTTTTTTGACTTTTTCACCTGTACGAGCTCATGTGGGGTCGTATTCATGGACAGGCGGTATGAATGACATTCTTCTCGTGACGTTTATGCGCAATGGAATCTGGTCTTTCCTCGTGATCCACAGGGCGGCATCGAGTGACAAACGACCAGACCTCGACCCTTCCTCTGGTCAATGCCACACCCCACGCGTCGCACATCCCTTGGTTGGAATCTACCCACGCGTACGGGTGTCAACTTCTCCTGTTCTTGGACGCCTTGTGAAAATCCAGTAGGCTCGACCCAAGTTTGCGGCCGAAATTACGCCGAGTTGGGAGGATTGCGCATCCGTATTTGTTTTATTCGGGTCAGCAGTCGAGCAAAACAGTATAGCAGTGGCTAGAGGGACCGTGACATCCTGGTCCCCACCTTCTGGACGTTTGCCATCCCGTTCAAAATGAACATATTTCGGTCGATAGTTGCATTTCCAGCGAGAAATGTCTCGATTGAATGTGAAAGCAGCTGATGCAGTGCGGCGTAACAGTTGCCCTGCCCAGAGAGAGAGCGCAACATGGGCTGCCAAATGGGCGTAACGGTGGCGGCTGGCACTGGCAAAACATGAAAGAAGGTGTGGTGTCTTTTATATGCAGAAATGACGGGAATGAGGTGACAAAGAACGCTTCTAACTAGAAATGGGTGCGGTGACGGCTCCAGATATTCCCGTTTTGTGGTCGCTGTACGGCGCAGTACTGTAATTGTCGTCGAACGCTAGGAACGGGCACGGAAGTTGGACGATAAGGAGGCAAGCTGTGTGAATGCTCCAATATCAGTCGATCAGAAAATCAGCGCAACCTGTCCAACCAAAATAGTACAGGTAGCCGGGGCGTAAACAAGTGGGTCATACTCATACGAGTAGTCCCAAGGCCTGTGCTAGGGGTGTTTTGCTAGCGATAAGTTCTACACTGGCATGCAAGTCCTCACGCACAGTAACCCTGCAGTAACAAGTCCTGGTACGGTCCTCGGATCAATATGTGCGTTGCGTTCACCAGAAGCTTACGTTTTCGTTTTGGAAAAGGCTTGGCCAGGCTTGGCGTGACATGTTCGCACGCTAGGCGCGGGCACGTACCAGCCTGGGCATGGGTCTCGTCGCCCGCCACAACTACCGAAGCAATGCAAGTTACCAGGGAAACTCGTTGAGATTGAAACGCAAAGGTCAAGAGTGCTGTATCGAGAACATTTATAACATTTCCCAAGTTTGTCCCGCCTCAGGCTCTCAGGCTGTTGAAACATTCGGACATGACGTGTACCTGCTCGTGCCAAAACAGCAGGTCCATATCACCGCCATACAGCGCTAGAAATCAGCTGCTTTCTCGTGTGCCTATATCGTATCTATCTGCCCTGTGGCATTCGCAATGACGGATATCCTGGGCTATGTATCTCTGACAGCGCGGGATCAGCATGTCGAGTTGTTCAGTTGGATATCAGGGTCCTGTCAGCTCGATAGTATAAATTCAGACCCACACCTCCGCCAGATCTGTGGTGCTTATCACCCGAGCCTTGTACCATTCCACTTCAAGTCTCAGAGTTGGACATCGTCATGAGGCTAACTTTCGTTATCCCATTCGCTTTTGCCATCTGCTCGGCCCTTGTCAGTGCAAGCGCAAGTAAGTTTTTCCATCCACACGCTACCATTCCGCTCCGTAGTGATGCTTATCCTCCACCGCGACCGGCTCAAGTTGTTTCCAGGGGTTTGCCCGAAAGTTGCGGCCCAACCAGCCAGGTCCTGGCTCACACCACCATCGATCACCAGACCGATACTCTCGACTTTGTGACCGGCACTTGTATTGGTGGTAGTTCTGGCGACTCCACCAAACGCTCTGATCTCGAAGGGCGCCAGCAAGTATGCACTAACGGCTTCTGTGAGGGCGACACAACCTACCCTCCTTGGGGTCAGTGTTTGACCTGTGACAACTAACTTGAAATATTTGCTCAGGTGACGTCGTCTGCAGGGATATGTCTGCATACAACATATATGTAGACGACTGTACATTCATCATAAGTTACTTAGTAGGCTTTACGCGTAAGTTGCTAGATCTATATTCTACTTGTACTTCATTTCGAGCTCACTGCGCTTTCCCTGAAACCCCTTTCTTTTGGGACGGTCAGCCCTCTCGTTCACGCTACCTCCTCAGCAATACGCCTACTGGGCCTACGGAACCTGCACGATTACCGTCGCGAATTCGGACACCATAACCTACAATGTCTGCTATTATACAGTTGTTCGTACCTTCCATCCGAGTCGCGCGTGTCCGTGATACGACGACTAACTGAATGATTCTGACCCAATGTCGCCTTGCAGGGCTATGACGCAACCCTGATTCTTGATAACTGCTTTGGAGTCACGGCAGGAGGTGTCTGCGATGGCAGCAAGCAGCCTGGTCAGGTGTATGAGATCGCGTAGGTGTTGCGCGCCCTTAAGCGCTTCCCCTCTAACTCTTTCGTTTTCAGAGTTTCGTGAACACAAACGACCTTGTTGGCCGAGATAACTAGGGGTCGGGGTCTTGTTTCACGAATACCTAAGGACCAACTTTTTCTTTTCTTGATTCAGGAGAGTTGGATGCCGGACCTTGGTTGTACATTTAGGCGATACTTTTCTTGGACTTACGGGTTAGTACCGTGACAGTGTTGGTGTGTAGGTAGAGCTTCAGAGTATCCGCGCGTATACGACACGATAACCGAGGTATCTGTATGTGATCTAGGTCCTGAATAGCTGGTAATGTCGGAGGAGAGGCTAAACGGGGTGGTCGAGTTGGACTCGGCTGGGAGAGATGCTGCTGATATCGGGTCGCAGGTCTTCCGAATGGCCATTAGTGCGTCGGCCCGGGCCAACCATTTTGAAATAAGATTATTTCTCCCAATGCGCTCACAGTCCGACAACTTGCGACTCCCCCAGGCCTTGTTAGACCAACTTGATGCGACACAAGGTAATCAAAGTACATCGATGTGATAATGTCTTTCTCAAATATCACATTAGATCCAACCGCTACGTCCTGGCGCGGTCGCGGTCATCTGCGCACGCCAAAACGTAGTCGGAAAGAAGACAGAAAGCAAGCTCGCGAGGGAAAGAAGCGAAGAAAAGCGGAATATTTCTCTTCGTCGGGTGCCAACTCGAACCGTGTTGCTACCTCTCCCCATCCCGACTCGCCCCCACCTAAAAAGATAATGATGGCAGAACCGCTCCAGTCTCGAAGTTTAGACTCGCGGTCGAAAGCCAAGGAGAATCCATCCAAGCATCGCTCTACTGTCCCTATCTTACCGCGCAATCCGCAGGAGGAGGACGAGGATAGATATATTGCCCTCCTCGAGTCGAAGCTATCCTCTGGAAAGAGGTCGAAGAATGGTGCCGGTTACTTCAAGGATATTATGGACGATGGGCTGGGAGGTACGTAGTCCTGTTTGATTCATGCGTCACATCTCCCGAGTGACAACCTCAGACCTGTTGGGTGGTCTCGATGCTATTACTACCTCGCGCTCGGTCAAGGTATGTCCTGGATCACGTTGTCCATCGAATACGCACTTACCTCCAGAAGCACATCGACAACTCTCATGCTTCACACCTTTCCTCTGATTCGGACTTTGTTGAAAGTAATCAGAGTGAAGGTGATGATGGCAGGTCTGCTGATCCCGAAGAGTGGCACGGGTTTCAAGACATGACATTTGAAAAAGGTACTAATGTAGACCATGTCTCATCATCTGATCACCGTCCGACTCATGTACAATTGTCATTTGGTATGTCCAAGTTCCTTTCAAATGCACACTATTTCTGACCTAGTCACACAGGAGCTTCACGCTATGTTCCGCCTCATCTTA
>Ga0179589_10000163_pt1 | contig 9793 bp, 4 predicted proteins | sample CZOMad2_1_08_16f_FD_182923 | JGI IMG/M metagenome (GOLD analysis project Ga0179589, IMG submission 182923) | Vadose zone soil fungal communities from Angelo Coast Range Reserve, California, USA - CZOMad2_1_08_16fungal | ecosystem: Environmental > Terrestrial > Soil > Vadose zone | place: USA... | reverse complement strand
CCACGTGGTGGTGGGGGCGGGAGCCTATCTGCTGGAGAATTTGACGGATTTGAGCGAGGTGCCGGAAGCGGCGGCATTTCTGGTAGTGGCGCCGATCAAGCTGGCAGGTGGTTCGGGCGGACCGGTGCGGGTATTTGCGCTGCTGCCCTAGGAATCAGCGGAATGGGTTAAACATTTTGGGTCGTTCCTACGTCTGAGTAGGTGGGATCGGGTTGAGGGCAAAATTCATGAGAAAAAGCTGGGCTTGGTGTGCGGCGTTGAGCGTCGTGTGTGCGTTGGGGTGCGCAGTTGGCCCGGCGAGGGCGCAGGAATTTCCGGTACAGTCCCAGACTTTGAAGAACGGGATGAAAGTGCTGGTGCAGAGCGATCACAGCATCCCGAACGTGGCACTCTATATTTTTTACCGGATTGGTTCGCGGAATGAGCGGCCGGGGACGACTGGGATTTCCCACTTTTTCGAACACATGATGTTCAATGGTGCGAAGAAGTATGGGCCGGGTGATTTGGACAAGGTGATGGAAGCCAACGGCGGAGCGAATAACGCCTACACCTCGCAAAACGTCACGGTATATCAGGATTGGTTTCCGCGGTCGGCAATTGATCTGATTTTTGATATTGAAGCGGACCGGATTGCGAATTTGAGTTTTGATCCGAAAAAAATTGAGTCCGAGCGGGGAGTGGTGGCCTCAGAGCGGCGCTCGAGCGTGGATGCGGAGAATGCAGGGATTTTGAGCGAACAGATGTGGGCGACCGCATTTACGGCTCACCCTTACCAATGGCCGGTGGTCGGATGGATGAGCGACATCGAGCACTGGACGATCGACGATTTGAAACATCACTTTGCGATGGGGTATTCGCCGAGCAATGCGACGATGGTGGTGATGGGCGACGTCACACCTGAAGAAATCTTCAAGCTTTGCGAGAAATATATTGAGCCGATTGCTTCTCACGCGCCGCCTCCGCCCGTGACCACCGTCGAGCCGCCGCAACTGGGAGAGCGCAGGCTGGTGGTGCGAAAACCGGCCGAACTTCCTCTGTTAATGATGGCGTATCACGTACCGCAGACGAACAATCCCGATTACTATGCCCTGAATGTGCTGAGTGCGGTTCTATTCCGGGGAGAAAGTTCGCGGATGTATCAGCGCTTGGTTGACAAGGACCAGATCGCCCTGGGAGTGAGCGGAGGAAGCGATACGGCATTTGATCCCACGCTGTTTGAAATAAGTGTGCAACCGAAACTGGGAGTGGATCCGCAAACCTGCGAGAAAGCGGTTTACGAAGAGTTTGAGCGCGTAAGAAAACAACCGATTGCCGACGCCGAGCTGCAGAAGGCCAAGAATTTCCAGTTGATGGGTTTCTATCAGAGGATGCGCACGATTAATGGGCGGGCCAACACGATAGGAACGTACGAAGTATTTTTCGGGGACTACCACAAATTATTCGAAGCGGAAAAAGGCTACAACGCGGTGACAAAAGAGGACGTGCAGCGGGTAGCCAGGCAGTATTTTGCAGCGAACAACCGAACGGTGGCGACGCTGATTCCGGAAAATGAGGAGAAGGCGAAGCAATGAAAACCGGGCGGATTATTTCGCGATTGTTTGTTGTTTTGTGCTCGATCACGGTACTGGCGACAAGCGCGGCGGCCCAAGGCATTCACCTGCCGCCGCACGAACGAGTGATTTTGAAAAACGGTATGACGGTTTTATTGCTGGAAAAGAAGGGCGTCCCCATTGTGAGCTTTTCGGCGATTGTGAAAGCCGGGACGACTGCTGATCCTGCCGGGAAAGAAGGTGTGGCTGACCTGACTTCCGGATTGCTGCGCAAGGGAACAAAGACGCGAACGGCACAACAATTTGCGGCGGAAGTGGATTTTACGGGGGGCTCGTTCGATGCCGGCGCCGATGTGGATTTCACGACGATCTCGGGAGAATTTCTGACAAAGGATCTGGCGCGGGGACTGGATCTTTTCTCCGATGCGATTCTGCATCCCACGTTTCCAAAGGAAGAGACCGACAAGGCGCTTGCGCAGCAGCGCGACGGAATCAAAGCCGAGAAAGACGATGCGGGATCGGTGCTGAATATTTATTTCAGCGGCTACCTGTACGGAGATCATTCTTACGGACGGCCGGAGAGCGGAGACGAGATTTCGCTGCAAAATGTCGGCCGCGACGATATTGCGAAATTTTATGAATCGTATTACACGCCGGAAAATACGATCCTGGCGATTGCCGGTGAATTCAACAGCGCCGAGCTGCAAAAGAAAGTGGAGGATTTGTTCGGAGCCTGGCAGGCGAAACCGTCTGCAGCTGCAAAACTTTCCGCAGCTGCGGCCGTGAAAGGAAAGAAGTTACTGTTGATTGACAAGCCGGACTCCACGCAAACCTATTTTGAAATTGGAAACCTGGGAACGGCGGTTGGCGATCCGGACCGGTTCACTCTGCGAGTCGTGAACACGATTTTCGGCGGAAGATTTACCTCAAGATTGAATGAAGCATTGCGGGTTGAGTCGGGGCTTACCTATGGAGCCAATTCCACGTTTTTGTCGCATAAGGCTCCCGGATCCTTCCTTATTGCCAGCTACACACGGAATGCGACGACAGTGAAAGCGATTGATCTGGCGCTGGAAGTGTTGGACAAGCTGCACAAAACCGGCGTAACTGCAGAGGAACTGAAGTCGGCGAAAAGCTACATCAAAGGGCAATTTCCTCCGCAGATTGAGACCTCCGGCCAACTGGCCAGACGCATTGCGGGCAATGAGTTTTACGGAATCGATGACAACGACGTGAACCAATTGGAAGCGCGAGTGGATGCCGTTACCCCGGAAATGGCGAAAGCGGCGATTCAAAAGCATTTTCCAAACGAAAATCTGGTGTTTGTGCTGATTGGCAAGGCCTCGGAAATCGGACCTGAAGTGAAAAAGTATGCAGAAAAGCAAGATGCCAGAAAAATTAGCGAACCCGGATTTTGGCCGCCAAAAGAAGAAGTAAAGAAGTAACGACGGGAGAAGGCGCGCCCGGAAAGCGCGAGCGGCCGGCGCGTGAATCTAGTTTTTTGCGCGAAGCCGGGTTGCAAAGATCGACGAGAAAACAACACTTTGGAGGGTAGATGAAAACGCGATTGGGAATCCTGTTTGCACTGTTCGTACTCCTGGCCGGCAGAGCGCTGGCGGCTGACCAGACACCACTGCTGGCGCATCAGCCGACGCTAAGCAGCACGCATATCGTTTTCGTGTATGGAGGTTATCTGTGGAGCGTGCCACGCGACGGCGGTGAAGCGCGACAGATTACAACGGGGGGACACGAAGCGTTTCCGATTTTCTCTCCGGACGGGAAATGGATTGCGTTCACCGGGCAATACGACGGAAATCCTGATGTATATGTGATGGCGGCTGACGGTGGAACGCCGAAGCGCTTGACGTGGCATCCGGGAGCGGATGTAGCCGAAGGATGGACTCCTGACGGACGGAAGATCTTGTTCCGCTCCGATCGTGAAGCGTACGCAGATTTCAATCGTCTTTACACGATATCCCCGGAAGGCGGAGTGCCCGAAGTATTGCCTATGTGGCGGGGAGACAACGCCTGGTTTTCTCCGGACGGAGCGCGGATTGCTTACGTTCCCAACATTAAATGGCAAAGAGCCTGGAAGCGCTACAAGGGTGGACAAACGACTCCGATTTACATTGTGAAACTCAGTGATTTGTCGCTTGAAAAATTGCCGAGAGAAAATTCAAACGACGACAATCCGGTGTGGATGGGCGATACGGTCTACTTTCTGTCTGATCGTAATGGAGCTGTAACGCTGTTTGCCTACGACACCAAGGCCAAGACTGTGAAGCAAGTAGTGGAGAACAAGGGGCTTGATTTGAAGTGGGTTTCCGGCGGGCCGGATGCGCTGGTTTACGAACAATTTGGCGGGATTTATGTGTTTGATCCCCAAGGTGGGACCTCCAGGCGAGTGGCTGTTCAGATCTCTGCGGATTTGCCTGCGACGCGCGCGCACTATGAAAAAGTGACGGACAAGATCACCAACGCGGCGATTTCGCCGAGTGGCGCCCGGGCAGTGTTTGAGGCCCGGGGCGAAATTCTGACGGTTCCCGCGGAAAAGGGAGACATCCGGAATTTGACGCGGACCACGACGGTTGCAGAGCGCGATCCGGCATGGTCGCCGGACGGAAAGTGGATTGCATTTTTCTCTGATGAATCCGGAGAGTACGCATTGCATCTGGTAAATCAGAGCGGACTTGGCGAAGTGAAGAAGATCAATTTAGGAAGTCCGCCTTCTTTTTTCTATAGCCCCACGTGGTCCCCTGACAGCAAGAAGATTGCTTATTCGGATAAACGCTTGAACTTGTGGTATGTAGACATCGAAAAAGGAACACCGGTTAAGGTGACGACGGATCTCTATGACGCATGGGGCGTCTCCTTTACAGCAAACTGGTCGCCGGACAGCAAGTGGCTGTCGTATTCAAAGTTCCTGCCGAACCACATGCGGGCCGTGAGCGTGTACTCGCTGGAAGCCGCCAAGAGTTCCCAGATTACTGACGGATTGAGCGACGCACGCCTGCCGGCGTTCGACAAGGGGGGCAAGGTCCTTTATTTCACGGCAAGCACAGACCTCGGACTGGGCGTAACGTGGCTGGACCTCTCTGGATTTCAGCATCCGCTTTCACGCAATGTCTACGCTGTGGTTTTGAAGAAGGGCGATGCAAATCCCGTTGAACCGCAAAGCGACGACGAAAAGATCGCGGGCGACAAAGACGACAAGAGCAAGGACGCCGACAAAAGCAAAGAGGACAAAAAAGATGCCGATAAGAAAGACAAAGATAAGAAAGACGCGGACAAAAAGGACAGCGACAAAAAGGACAGCGACAAAAAAGAAGAGCCGGTGAAGGTGACGATCGACCTGGATGGCATTGGCCAAAGAATTGTGGCGATGCCGATTAAGGCGGCGAACTATATTGCGCTCGATGCGGGGAAGGCCGGGATTCTCTTCCTGACCGAGACGCCGAACGTGGCATCGCTCACTGGGCCGACGCTGGCTTCGGTTTCCAAATTCGATCTATCGACTCGGAAAACAGAGCCGTACGTGAGCGGAATCAGCGCGTTTGCAGTTTCCGCAAATGGCGAAAAGGCCTTGTATCACGTTGGTCCCGGCGGGCCAGGGTGGTTCATTGCCACAACGGCGGTAACCGCAAAACCGAACGAAGGCGGATTGAACGTGGAGGCCATGGAAGTTTATGTCGATCCGCGCGCGGAATGGAACCAGATGTACCACGAAGCGTGGCGAATTCAGCGCGACTTCTTTTACGATCCGCACTTTCATGGTTTGAATCTTGCGATGGCAGAGAAAAAGTACGCTCCCTACCTGAAGGGCGCGGGAGGCCGGCAAGATGTGAATTACCTGTTTGAGGAAATGCTGGGCGAGATCACCGTGGGCCACATGTTCGTCGGTGGCGGAGATGTGCCGAAGCCGCCGCAGGTGAAAGGTGGATTGCTGGGCGCAGACTACAAAGTCGAGAACGGACGCTACAAGTTTGTGCGCATCTACAACGGCGAAAACTGGAATCCGGATTTGCGCGCTCCTTTGACGCAACCCGGAGTGGATGTGCGTGTTGGCGATTACCTGCTGGAAGTGAATGGAAGAGAAGTTCGCGCACCAGCCGATGTGAGCGAATTCCTGGAGAACGCGGCGGAAAAGCAGACCCGCATCAAGGTGGGACCGAACGCCGACGGCAAGGATGCGCGTGAGGCAACCGTTGTGCCGGTGGACAGCGAATTCGACTTGCGCAATCGTGCGTGGGAAGAAGACAACCGCCGCAAAGTTTCGGAGATGAGCGGAGGAAAAATCGCCTACGTTCACGTTCCTGATACCGCGAATGGCGGCTACTTGAACTTCAACCGGTTTTATTTTTCGCAGACCGACAAAGTGGCGGCGATTATTGACGAGCGTTACAACCACGGCGGAGCGATTGCGGACTACATCATCGATCTGCTGGGGCGTCCGCTGCGCAACTGCGCCGTGACGCGCGAGGGCGAAAAGTGGTGTTCGCCGCTGGCGCAGATTTACGGACCAAAGACGATGGTGATCAACGAAATGTCGGGATCGGGCGGCGACGCGCTACCGTGGATGTTCCGGCAGGACAAGCTGGGGCCGCTGGTGGGCACGCGTACTTGGGGCGGGCTGGTGGGCATCGGCGGCTATCCTTCGCTTTTGGATGGCGGCGGGGTGACTTCACCGCGGGCGGCCATTTACGGATTGCATGGAGAATGGGAAGTGGAAAATCACGGCATCGCTCCGGATATCGAAGTGGAAAACGATCCGGCTTCGGTTGCGGCGGGGCATGATCCGCAACTAGAGAAGGCAGTGCAGGTGACACTGGAAGCGATGAAGAAGAATATGGTGACGATCCCGGATCCTCCGCCGTATCCGAACTATCATCAGAACTAGCTGGACTTCGTCGGTAAGCAATGGCGGCAACTCCGGAAGAGTTGCCGCCATTGCTGTTTTTGGCGGGCGCGACGGAAGTTCCCGCTGCTGCGGTTGTGCTAGGTTGTAGAGGGATCCTGGAGTATGCCGGAACTTCCAGAAGTGGAGACGGTGGCGCGCGGTTTGCGGGAGCAGATCGTAGGACGGCGAATTGTGTCCGTCAGGCTGGGGAAAACCGATTTTATTGATGATCCGGCGGTGCTCGAACGGAATGTTCCTGGGCGGTTGATTGAATCGGTGGAGCGGTTTGGGAAATTTTTATTGTTGCGGCTGGTCATGATTCCAGATGTGGGCGCGGCGGCGGAGTTGGAAGACGAGGCGGCCGCTTCCTTGCTGGTTCATTTGGGGATGACGGGACAGATTGGTCCGAGTGCGGAAGCACAACCCTGGGAGAAGCATACGCATGCGGGATTTTTGCTGGATGATGGCCGCGAGTTGCGTTACACCGATCCGCGGCGTTTTGGGCGCATGGCGTATTTGACGGCTGAATTGTTGGCGAGGGAAGTGGGGCGGGCCGGCGCAGATCCGCTGGAAGTGAGTGCGGAAGAGTTTGTGCGGCGAATACGCGGAAGGAATGCGCGGATTAAGGCGCTTCTGCTGGATCAGGGCGTGCTGCGCGGAGTTGGAAATATTTATGCGGATGAGAGTTTGTGGAAAGCAAAAATCCATCCAGCGAAAGTCGCGGGAAAACTCAATAGGAAAGAGATCGAGTCCCTGCGGAAAGGATTCAAAGAAATTCTGGAGAAAGCGATCGCGATGCGCGGGTCGTCGATTTCGGATTTTCTTGACGCGACAGGTACTCCGGGAGAATATCAGCGGCACCATAAGGCATACGGGCGTGAGGGCGAGGCATGTTACCGGTGCAAATCGACAATTCGCCGGGGAATTGTAGCGGGGCGGAGCAGTTTTTTTTGTCCCAAATGCCAGCCGGTGCCGCGGAAATTTTCGGCGCTGCCGCTTCCTGTGAGGATGCGAAAGACAAAGGGAGCGAAAAAACGGATTACCCCGGGAAAAAGAAAACGAAACCTGTAACGTACCGTTGACGTCTATAGAAACAAGTTACTTGACGAGTGGACGGCTGACGGCACAATGAGCGAGCTTCAAATTATCCAATTGAAAAAATATGTTTGACGGAAATGAAGGAGAGCGAATGACTTCACGTCGCATTACTTTGTTTGTGGTCGTTGTCGTTCTGATTCTGGCGGGAGTTCGCGGGGGTTCGGCGGAGCCGGACGCTGCAGGGGCGGGTGCATTTGCGGGTGCTGACGCGAAAATTCTCGCGGAGATTCGCGACAACAGTGAGGCGATGAACAACAGCGAATATTTGGGAGATTCGATCGGGCCGCGGCTGACGGGCTCGCCGCAATTGAAACAGGCGAACGATTGGACTGCGGGGATGTTCAAGAAATACGGCCTCAGCAATGTGCATCTGGAGCCCTGGTCCATTGCGCATTCCTGGACACGGGGTACGGCGCAGGCGCGGATTATTGCGCCGACCGAACATCCGTTGACGATTGCGGCAGCGGGATGGTCGCCGAGTACGCCGGGTCTAGTGCGGGGGCCGGTGGTGTACGTCGACGTGAAGAAAAAAGAGGACCTCGAGAAATACCGCGGAAAGTTGAAGGGCGCGATTGTGATCTTGCAACAGCCCACGAGTCTATCTCCGGCGCCGAAGTCGGAGGATTTTTTGGGTGGACCTATCAGGCCGATGCAGGAGCCACCGCGCGTGAAAGGGGAACCCGCTCCGCCATCTCCGTTCGAGGGAATGAGGGAGCTGGCGAAGCTGCGGACGGATTTTCTGGTGCAGGAGGGAGCCGCGGCAGTTCTGCGTGATTCGAACAAGCCGCATGCGCTTTTGAATATGACCGGAATTGGCGGCGAGAAGTTTGACAAGGGCGCGATACCAACGGCGTTCATTACTGGCGAAGGGTACCGGATGTTGTTTCGCATGTTGCAGCATGGACCTGTGGAAGTTGAGATTGGGATGACGAATACGTTCAGCGAAAAGCCGGTGGACGTTTACAACACGGTGGCGGAAATCAAGGGAAGTGAAAAGCCGGATGAAGTCGTAATTCTTGGCGCGCATCTTGATTCATGGGATTTGGGAACGGGATCGACGGATAACGGAACGGGTTCAATGGCTGTGCTGGAAGCGGCGCGGGCATTGGCAAAGCTGGACTTGAAGCCGAAGCGCACGATTCGGTTCGTTTTGTTTTCGGGAGAAGAAGAAGGGCTGTGCGGCTCGGTGGCGTATGTGCAGGCACACAAGGACGAGCTGGAGAAAATTTCCGGAGTGCTGGTGCATGACACGGGCACCGGAAAAGTATTGACGTTGGCGCTGCATGACAATTATCAGGACCGCGAAATTGTGGATCAGGTTTTGGCTCCGTTGAAGGAATTGCGGCTGCTGGAGCCGACGATGATGCACATGTCCGGCACAGACCATCTTTCATTTAATGAAGTAGGAGTGCCGGGATTTTGGGCGCTGCAAGATGGCGCGGAATACAGCAAAACGCACCACAGCCAGTCGGACACCTTCGACAAAGTGTGGAAGGACGATTTGAACCAGGGAGCGCAGGTACTGGCAGCGTGGGCGTACAACACAGCAGAGTTGCCGGCGATGCTGCCGCGGCGGCCGCTGCCCTATCGGCCGTCCCCAGAAGCTGCAAAGGCCGAGGCCAGCGTGCCGAATCCGGTTGCGGAAGCGGACAGGAAAATTCTGGATCAGGTGAAGGACGATCAAGGAGTGATGAAAGCAAATCTGGAACACCTAGCGGACCGCATTGGGCCGCGTCTTACGGGCTCACCGCAGCTCGATCAGGCTAGCCATTGGACGATGGAGCAATTCAAGCAGATGGGGCTTTCCAATGTGCATCTTGAACCGTGGACGATTGCCAATGGTTGGACGCGGGGCCCGGCGACCGGACGCGTGACTGCGCCTACTTCGCAAAATTTGACGCTCGCGGCGATGGGTTGGACGCCAAGCACCAAGGGGACGGTGCGCGGAAAGGTGATTGGGCTGGCGGTAGAAAAGCCCGAAGATTTGGAGCAATACAAAGGGAAACTGAAGGGGGCCATCGTGCTAATCGGCAAACCGGCGGAGATGGTCGCTCCGGGAAATCCCATGACAACTCCGTGGGCCGAAGGCACATTACCAATCAATTTTCCGAAGATTGAAAAGCCCGTGGATCGCAAAGCGGCGATGGCGCTGCGGGAAGCGGAGAATAAATTCTTCGGACAGGAGAAAGTGGGAGCAGTTCTCTATGCGTCGGAAAAATCATTTGGATTGCTGAATATGGGCGGCGGA
>Ga0179589_10000162_pt1 | contig 9806 bp, 7 predicted proteins | sample CZOMad2_1_08_16f_FD_182923 | JGI IMG/M metagenome (GOLD analysis project Ga0179589, IMG submission 182923) | Vadose zone soil fungal communities from Angelo Coast Range Reserve, California, USA - CZOMad2_1_08_16fungal | ecosystem: Environmental > Terrestrial > Soil > Vadose zone | place: USA... | reverse complement strand
CACTCATTTCACGAAGGAAGGGCCAGCGTTTTCTGATCGCTCGCCCTGCCAATCCCTGCGTCTCCGGAGTACGCAAGTAACGGATTCCATCGACTAAAGTGTCCTGCGCTGCCGGATCGTCCTGCTGATGCAGCGGACTTGTAACTGCAGTCGGCTGCATTCCCAGTTGGGATTGCGCAAAAATTAGGCTTTGACTGCGCTGGCTATATCCATCCAAGACAGGCCAAGAATGATCGAGCACGTGGAGAACACGATAGGGAGTAACGCTCATCAAGATTTCTGCAGGATTACGATCAAATTGCTGCGCAGGTTTTCAAGACTCGAAAGCCGAAGGAGCTTTATCCAAAGTAATTCGAACAATACAAAAGGACCAAGCATGACGGCTTGCGCGGAAGATTCCACTCTCCGGAGCTCGATCACTTTGAGTCCCGCAGCCTTCGCAAGCTGCTCAACCTGCTGAGGCGTATTCATACGGTAGAGTGTTGGAAAAACATCTTCTTCCTTGCGGCCTTCAAGAAGTCCGATCAACCACACCTTGAATCCTGCGGGGACGATTCTCGCCAGCAAGGTTGCATAACTGCGAGAATTCGGTGTGTGAAATAGAAAAATACCATTTGGTTTCAAGACCCGACGAGCTTCCAACAGTACGGCCTGCGGCTGGGCTAAATGTTCAACTACCATGTTGGCGGTTAGAAGATTGAAAGAATCGCTTTCAAACGGCAACGACGCTGAATCGCCAACGACGCGGTTTCTTACAAAACGGTTGTCACGCACGCTGGACACATCCGGGTCAATGCCGAAGCTGGTTCTCAGTTTTTGCTGAAGCGCATCCTGCTCTGCCTGGCCGCCGGGCATCCAATCGGGAAAAAGCCGTCGGCCGCAACCAATGTCGAGCCAAAGCGTATCGGCGGAAAGTTTTTCCTTGAGCGTTTCGCGATAGGCGTACTGGGCATTCCGCAGGCCGGGCGTGAGCAAGCGTTCAGCACGAAAGTAGAACTTGAAGAGAATTTGTCGAAGTTGTCCCATTGCGTGATTTCAAATTCTCCGTAGCGCTATTTTTGTATTGCTGCTCGTGGCGATCCTTCCTGGCGGATGGTTTGCCAGGTTGGAGACAGAGAACCACTGAGAAATTTTACAAGACCCAGAAGTGATGCCAGGTTCATGAGACAAAAGTAGTACGGCAAATAAAACGCCTTGGATATCTGGCGTCTTTCTCCGAGTACCCAGCCAATCGCGGCAAGAAAATAGAATGCCAGTTGAAGTATGGCGAAGACTCTATAGACCGGTGAATGCCACAAGAACAGGTTTGCGGCCAGCGCAACAATGAGAAAAACCGGTGCCAGCCAGCGAAGCACTTTATGAGACATGAGAGCAAACCAGTGGCGCGGCTGCGTCCAGGGCAGCAAGACACGGGGGGCGCGTCTTACGGCATTCAGACTGCGGCTGATGATTCGTACTTTTCGCCGAAATTCTTTTTCAAAACTGTCGCCGGCATCTTCGTAACAAATCGCGCTGGGCTCGTACCGGCCGCGATAATTTCGAACAATGATCTGCAAAGGATTGAGCAGGTCGTTGATGTCAGTGGGCCGAAGGGGGGAATAAAGTTCACCTCGGATCGCGTAAATCGCGCCGTCGCCTCCGACCACAGAGCCAAATTCGGATTCTTTTTCTTTGAGCCAGGTTTCCAGCTTCCAATAGATGCCTTCCGACTCAGCGGACGCAGCCTGCCCAGCTTTTTTCGCATATCGCGCGTTTCCCACCACGTACCCAACTCCGGGTTGCGCAAAGTGTTTTACCAATTGCCGGATTGCATCCGGTTGATACATCGCATTCGCATCGGAGAAGACCAAGAAGTTTCCGCGCGCCTGAGATACACCTAGATTCAATCCCGCTGTTTTGCCAAGCCGTTCCTGCTGCCGAATGAGCCGAACATTATGCGAAGCGTAGGAACGAACAATGCTGTCGGTGTCATCGTCGGAACAGTCAGAAACGATGAGAACTTCCAGTAGTTCGGTCGGATAATCTAGGGCCAGTGCGTTCTCAATTTTTTCAGCGATTACCGATTCTTCGTTGAAGGCCGAGATCAGCAAAGTTATGGAAGGGAGAAAGGACTCATTGGGCTTCGTAGTTCGCGCCGTCAGGCGTGCCAACAAAAAAAGCAAGAGCGGATAGCCGATGTAAACGTAAGCGACGCTCGCTCCGCTCGCCCAGAAAATCGCCTCGATGATTGTTCCTCGCACTTGCCTCGTGTCCTTAAGAAAACCTGCAGGGTTTGGGGAAAGATGAATTCCAATACTATTCGAGCGTTATCTTGGGTCTTGCTGCGCCGCCTGATTGTTCTTGGCAGCCGCTTGCTTGCCCACTGCCATGCGCAGAGAACTATCCATTGGATCTCGATATATCACGTATAGATTGTCCTTCTTATCGATGGTCATTGAGTTTTCAAAAAAACTTCCTCCTACCGTGCCCACCAGCAGTTGCGTGCGCCACTGTGCGCCATCCCACCAGGCATGCTCCAACCCGTTTAGACTTTCAAATCCAACATGGAGATTGCCTTTGCTATCAAAAAGAATATTGCTCCGAAAATTCTTCCAACTCCATTTGCCGAAGTTGGGCAATGTTTCAACGATCTCTTTTTTCCACTTTCCATCAATAAGTCTTGCTACCTTAAGCGACTGCTCATCGTAATAGGCGATGATGGGATTGCCCTGCTTGTCGAGAACCAGCGAATTTCCCATTCCTCTCTGGCCACCATCGTCTGTTTTGCCTTCGGAGATGTCTACCGTACTAGACGACCAGTTTTTCCCATCGAATGCGGCATATCTAAGGAAACCAGTCGGAAAATTGCTATAAGAAACGTGCGGATAACCCTTGGCATCTAACGCCATGGATGTCCACTTGCCAGGCAAATCGCCGCCGCCGCCTTGAAGCGACCGAGCAGTCCAAACGCCCTTTTCTAGGATTGCGTAGCGCAAGTACGTCCCGCTTTCAAGGTACCACGTCATCATGGGCTTGTTGTCGGGAGTCATTTGAATAGAGCAGATGTAGGAAATAACACCGCTCCTGGGGTCGACTTCCTGCTTGAACCACTTGCGCCCGTCAAATCGAGCAAATCTCATCACCAGTGGCGTATAACAAATGTTCGGATTTCCAGATGTATCGAGTGCAATGTTGGTTTCAAGAACGCCGAGATTGCTGTCGATATCCATCTTGAACCACTTGGCCTGATCCACTGGTCGAAATGCGTACCTGACAAAACCACCGTGCGGCACGTAGTAGGTGGCATGAAGATTTCCTTCCTGATCTGCGGCCACACCGGTACCGTAGCCCTCAACGTCAATATCTTCCGTTGTCCAGTTCCACGTTTGCGCACTGGCTATTTGCGGCGCCAAGACAAATCCAAAAACAATCACCAGACGAAAGTAACGACATATTAAATTAGCCTTTGCCATTTTTCGCAGCATAAATTTCCTTCCTGAAACGTTACGTCCGCAAGTTGCTTGCAACCTATGCGGGCATAGCTACTTCTTCAGGTAACGATATTGATGTAGCGTTCCCTTCCAACTGCGTAACGTATTCCGTTATGGATTTGCGGAAGAGAATTTTTATTACTACGACCGTTGCGACCATCTGATAGATAACATCGAGATAGACGAACCCGAGAAATGCTCCGCTGACCATGAACGCCAAAATGGAGATTTCGATCATATGCGTGTAACTCACAAGCCAGCTGGCGGACGGTAGCTGCCTGCACATGCGCCGAATTCTCCACAAGCTCCATAGGCAAGAACCAATCATGATGAGAAACAATCCGGCGCCAACAAATCCCTGATCAGATAGAAGTTGGAAATAAATGCTATGTGGCGCCGTGGATGGAAATCCCTCAGGCAGGTCGCGTACTTTGTAGCGCTGAAAAACATTCACATCCGGCAACGTATCAAAGCCACCGCCTGTAACGGGATAATCCTGTACAAATCGCCAGGCCGTCTCCCATGCGACCAATCGCTGGTTTGCTGATGAATCCAGATTGCCTTTCATGAACCTGGTCATGCGATCCATCCATTCGCCGGGAGCCAGGGAAAGAGTTATAAGCACGGCAGTCATCAGCAGCACTGTGCCGATGACCTTATGCTTGCTCTTGAACGTAATGGCACCGAGTACGACGGCCAGGCCCAGAAGTCCTCCGCGTGAATAGGTAAGAATGACCGAGAGTACGGAACAAGAGAAACAAATGCGAAGTCCCCAACGGACATATTTATTCTTTTCATCCCGCGCGAGAAAAAAAAGCAGAGGAAGGCACATATTCAGGGCCAGGCCAAGCGCGTTGTTATCCGAGAGAAAAGAATCTGGAGGTCCCCACACCCGGGATTCGCCGGTAGTGCGAAGTCCAAAGATCGTGCCTTTTACGGCCAGCAGCCCGAGGCTGGCCGCAGTTACCAACATGACGCCGCGGAGCTTTTCGCGCGTATTGATAACGAGCAACATGACAAAGGTCATGAGCAGAATCTTGCTGATGTGCGACATCTCGTAGGCCGCATCCGACATATGCCCCTGAAAAAACGGGTCTTTTTGGGCGCTAATGTAGGTAAAAGCAAACCAGCCCCAAATTGCGCCAAGCAGCAGGCTCTCTCTCACCACCAGGGATCGCATCGATTTGTGCGCGAAGACAGCACCGATCAGAGTAGGAACGGCTATAAACAGGGCAACTGGAAAGTTGTATCCATAGGACCAGGTAAAACGATGCGGATTGAAATAGGAAACCCAATACCACATCATCACGCCAAAATACGGATTTACCAGGCAAACAGGAGCAGCGCCAATGACGAAAACGACTAAAATAAAGTCTCGCATGCTTGCCTTTACTCTCTTTCTCTCAACTGCCCGTTTTGCACGGACAGTGGGGAAATACCGGCTGTTCGATCTTCTGATTGTTTCACGGCCGGGCATTCCAGAAATAGACGAGTGATTCCAAAAGCGAAACCAGCCATTGAGCCGTCGTTGCCAATTTGAACTCGGCGTAATTCCAGTGGGTTTGCACCCGCCGAGTTATAGCCATCGATCGTCGTGACGGCGGAACGATACCCTGCCGTTCGCAACACCTGTTCGGAGATTGCACTGCGATCCGTATCTTTGCCAAACGGGTACGCGAAGTCCTGAACCGGGTTGTCCAGTCGGTCTTCCAAAAGTTTTTTGGATTGAATCAATTCTTCCGTAAACGCATCACCCTCCAAGCGGCTGACAGAGGGATGCGTCATGGTGTGTGCCCCAAAGTCCACTCCCGCGCCGGACATTTCTCGGACTTGAGCCCAGTCCAGGATTCTGGACGCTATCTCACTCTGCGGCACTGGGTAGTTCCGCTCGAAATTAGCACACCAGGTTCGACGCTGCGTATCGGAAATTGAACGCAAATAGCACACAATTTCCCATGCTGCAGCGTTGCGTGAATCTTGGGAATTCAGTTGGAACGAACGCAATTCATTCAATGGAACTTCGAGTACGGGAATACTTGCAAATTTAAGCGCAGCAAAAATACGGTCGTACCACGGAGCTTCGCCATTTTCCATGCACTGACCAATAAGATAGATCGTGGAGGGGATTTTATATTTTCGAAGTACCGGAAACGCGTACGAGTATAAATCCTTATAACCATCGTCGAAGGTAATTGCGATGGTAGGTTCGACGCTTCGATTTTCCAGCAATTCTCGACACATCTGCGATAGCGGAACGACTCTGTAGTGCCTCTTCAAATAGCGCATTTGCGCTTCGAATGCTGCAGGATCGAGGCGTGAGAAGTATGGAACGCCTTCCGTGCCTACCCGGTGATAGCAGAGAATGGCGAATTTCGAAAAAGCATCACGCCGCAATTTCGGAATCGCTGATCCCGCCACCGTTTCCAGGTAGTGAGACTTTGCCACGCTGCGGACTGCTCCCAGCAGGCCCGTGTAATAAAGCCCGTAGGAAATCGCAGCTCGAGCCGCAGCCCGAGCGCCTGGCCTCTGTGCCCCACTTGCCGCGGATTGGATTGCTTCAGGCATGAACAGTTTCGCGGCTTCGTTCCAAATGTTGGCGATGCCAAAGTTCCAGCGCCATCAAATACCAGACAATTTCGCCATAAAAATTTGGCTGCTGCTTGTGCAAAAGCATGAGTCGCTCAAAAAAGTCCAAACGGAAATAGCCGCGCTGGCGGGTTCGGGAATCATGCATTGTGTCCTGCAGCAATTCGCTCATGCGGGGATCGCCCAAAAGCCATTGAGCGAGCGGAACTCCAAAACCGTGCTTCTTTTTATAGAGAATTTTCTCCGGCAAGATGCCTTTCATCGCTTGTTTGAAAATGTACCGTTTGTCGAATCCTTTCAGCTTAAGTTTGGCCGGGATACGACCTGAAAGTTCTGCCAGCCGATCATCGAGAAGCGGATATCGCACATTGACGCCCGCTAACTCGGCCGTACTGGAAACCTTTCGAAGATCGTTGTCGGCTAGGGTCATTTTTACGTCAAGGTACATGAGCCGATTGAGTTCACTTGAAGCGCGCGCCGACTGGAAATGGCGCGTTGGAATCTCGAGCCAATCCTCTTTCCCAACTTTTTGCAGAAAATCTTCCTCAAAAACTTCTTCCGGAGGCATGCTCAAGAAAAAGCCATAGGACAGGATGCGTCGCGGATTGGGGATGTTCGCGCGACGGATATATTTTCGCGGAAGGCTGATTTTCCCGCTGTCTTCCGGCAAAAGACGCGAAGCCGGCTCCATAACACCTTTGCGAAGCCACTTTGGCACAGATTGATACAGAGCAAAATACTTATCGTGGGCGTATCGCTCGTTCCCGCCAAAAAGCTCATCGCCACCGTCGCCCGCAAGTAGCGTATCTACGCCCTTTTCCTGTGCCAGCACCGCGCAATAGTACGAACCTATGGCAGAAGAATTCGCGAACGGTTCATCGTAAAGAGCGATGATTTTTTGCAGAGCATTCCAGGCATCATTGGGATTTAGAAATTTCTCGTGATGGTTTGTCCCAAAACGAGCTGCCGTCGTGCGCGCGAACTCAATCTCACTAAACCCTGTCTCTTCGAAGGCAATCGAAAATGACTGAGCAGGCTTGTGTTTTTCGCTGGCAAATGCCACCACGGAACTGCTGTCCGTTCCTCCACTCAGATAGCAACCGGTGTTCTCGTTTTCGCGGTCTTCCAGATGACGATGCACAGCTTCGCGCATGCCAGTTCGCAGGTCGGCGGCCCATTCCGATTCGCTTCGCCCTTGGCCTTCGGGATATTCCAAATCCCAATACTGTTTTTCAGAAACAAGACCGGATTCAAACGTGATAAATGTCCCCGGCCGCAATTTATTTGTTCCCTCATCAATGGCCAACGGCGCAGGCACTGCAGCGAATAACAAGTAATTGAGCAAAGCGCGCGAATTTACGGAAACAGGCGCACGTTGAACACTGCGAATCGCATCTGCTCGCGACCCAAACAAAAGGCGATCGCCTTCCTGACGCCACAACAGGCTGCGTATTCCCAGCCGGTCTATTGCAAGAAGCAAGCTTTGCCGCCCTTCATCCCAGATGGCAATTGAAAATGCCCCGTGCAGGTGCTGCAAAAATCCGGTTCCCTGAGATTTGTACGCTCGCACAATAAGCTCTGCAAACGACAACTTATCTTCGACTGCCGAAGAGGCCGCTTGTCGCAACGCCGCTGTATCCAGAAGATCAGCGTCCGCGACCACCGATACATCCAGGTATTTTGCTACTTGCTGAAACTTCCAACGACGCGCCAGTCCCAATGTGCAGGAAGACCCGCCGAGAGTGTCACGCGCTGATTCGCCTGGCAGCGTGAGAGCATCAAGCATCGGGTTCAATTGTCCAGAGCTCAATTCCCTGCCCGTTTCGCAGATTCCGCAGATGCCACTCATTCGTGCGCGCTCCCGCCGCTAAACGTTTGACTCCACTTGCGGAACATCAACGTTGCCCAAAGCAGCGCAGATCGATCGTAATGCCCCTTTTGATGTTGATCCCAGATTTTCTGCAGAAACGGCTTGCTCAGAATTCCGTCTTCGGTTTCGACAATAATATTGTGAGCCATTTCCTTCAGGTCACTTTTGAACCAGACATCCAGGGGAATCGCGAAACCCTGTTTCTGACGATAGAGAATATTGTTTGGCAAAACAGGCTCCAGGGCTTTCTTAAAAATATATTTGCCGGTGCCGTTGTGCAGTTTCAATGAACTGGGAATTCTTGCCGCCAGCTCCAGGAACTTGTGATCCAGCAACGGTGCTCGCACTTCCAGGGACACGGCCATACTGGCCCGGTCGACTTTTGTAAGAATGTCGTCGGTCAGATAGGTTTTGATATCGACGTACTGAATTTTTGAGAGAGTATCGTCGGTATCTGCGCGGTCATAGTAATGACGGAACACATCCAGCGAATCATATCCGGAAAGCCGATTCTGAAAATCAGAGGTGAACAACTGCGCTTTGTCATCCGGGCGGAAATAGGAAATGGAATTGAAGTACCCTTCCAAGGGTGATCGCGAGAGGCTTTGGAAAGTCGACTTCGCGCGAAAGACTCTCGGCGCCCAAGCCAGCGCGGGATACATTCGACCGAGTGGCCCGAAAACGGTGCGGCGAAGCCCTGCAGGAACACGACGTCGCATCTGGTTTTCGTAATAATCCAGTTTGTACCGCCGATAACCGGCGAGACTCTCATCTCCACCATCACCGCCAAGCGCTACGGTGACTTGGCGCCGCGCAATTTTCGAAACGTAATACGTTGGAATCGCAGACGAATCGGCAAACGGTTCGTCGTAGTGCCATGCGAGTTTATCCACTATTTCAATGGCGTTGGGATGGACCGTTTCTTCATGATGGTCGGTCGAAAACAGTTTCGACACTTGCCGGGCATATTCCGCTTCGTCGTATTTTTTCTCTGCAAAGCCGATGGAGCAGGTTGTCACTGCCCGTTTCATGAGCTTGCTCATCATCCCAACAACGGAAGAGGAATCAATTCCGCCGCTTAGGAAGGCGCCAAGCGGCACATCGCTCATCAAGCGAACACGGGTAGCTTCGCAGATCTCATGCCGGAGCATTTCGCCCCATTCGGCTTCGCTGCGTTGCTCCACTTTGGCGAAGGACAAATCCCAATAGCACGTTTCCCGTACACCGCTGGCGGAAGCGACCAGATAATGGCCGGGCATCACTTTTCGAACCGAGCGATATATGGTCTTCGGCGCAGGAATATACCCGAAGGAAAAATAATCAGAGAGCGCATGCTCGTCCATCTCACGCGCCAGTCCGCCGGCGGCGAGAAGCGCCTTTAGTTCTGAGCCAAACAATATTCGCTTCCGGTCCGCGGCATAAAACAGCGGCTTTTTCCCCACCCGGTCTCGCGCAAGAACAAGTTTGCGGCGGCCGGAATCCCACAACGCGATGGAAAACATTCCACGAAGTTTCGCGAAACAACCTTCCTCATACTCTTCGTACAAATGGACAATGGCTTCCGTATCCGACTTTGTTGTAAAAATATGGCCGCGCTGCTGTAATTCGGCACGGAGTTCAGGGTAGTTGTAAATTTCTCCATTTAGCAAAACCCAGATCGTACCGTCTTCATTTGACATTGGCTGATGACCGCCAGCCAGATCAATAATGCTCAGCCGCCGGTGTCCGAGCCCAATGCCGGGACCAACAAACACACCGCCATCATCGGGTCCGCGATGAATCATCGTTTGATTCATGCGATGCACGAGATCGCCGCTCATCTCGGTGTGCCGTTCGTATTCGAAAATTCCGCAGATGCCGCACATGATAGAGAGTTAAGT
>Ga0179589_10000159_pt1 | contig 9956 bp, 9 predicted proteins | sample CZOMad2_1_08_16f_FD_182923 | JGI IMG/M metagenome (GOLD analysis project Ga0179589, IMG submission 182923) | Vadose zone soil fungal communities from Angelo Coast Range Reserve, California, USA - CZOMad2_1_08_16fungal | ecosystem: Environmental > Terrestrial > Soil > Vadose zone | place: USA... | reverse complement strand
CTGGTTGGGACTCTTGGTGGGCCGGCGCAGTCCGGCAAGCTGGTTGATCAGTTCGACCGACCGCTGCCCGTCCGCGGTTGGCGACTCCGCCCGCGCCCGCGCCGGCACCGACTGCAGCGGCCGTTCCTCCCCGGCGGCACGGTCAGCGGCGATAAAAACGTCGCCATCGGCCCACGGCACCGTCGGCCCCCGGGTGAGGAATCGCGGCCGCTCCAGTTTGCCGGTTGCCTCGTGCAGCCGCACTGCCGCGGACACCACCTCGTCGTGCCGAGGCTCGGGTTGGCCGGCCACGAAAGTGTCTGCTCGCCAACCGGAAACCACGTAACGCCCATCGGTCGACCGGACCGGCCGGGCCAGCCGTACGCCGTCGACGAACAGCGTCTCACGTACCCGCGCAGACCAGGCGGCCCGCGCGTTCTCGGCGACCATCGACAGCACCACTTCGCCGCATCGCCAGCCACCCTCCCAACTGGCGCCTAACGGTACGGGTTGCACACCACTCAAACCGAACGCCGCAAGCACGTGCTCGGGCGGCGGCTCGACGGTCACACGAGCAGCCTAATCGGGCTCAGCGAACTCTCGGGACTAGACACGAAGACCCGGTTGGCCGCGCCGGGTCAGTACATCACCATGTCGGGCTGCACCTGTTTGGCCCATGCCACGATCCCGCCCTGCAGGTGCAACGCGTCGGCAAACCCGGCTTTCTTCACCGCGGCCAGGGCCTCCGCTGAGCGCACTCCTGTCTTGCAATACAGCACGGCCACACGGTCGGCAGGCAGCTTGGCCAGGCCCTCGCCGGAGTTGATCATCGACTTCGGAATCAACGTCGCGCCGTCGATGTGGTTGATGTCCCACTCCACCGGCTCACGCACGTCGATCAGTGCGACTTTCTTGCCGGAGTCCAGTAAGTCGCGCAGCTCGCGTGGGGTGATCGAGGAGTCAGCAGCCGCGTCGGACGCCTCCTCGGACACCACGCCGCAGAATTCCTCGTAGTCGATCAGCTCGGTGATCTTGCGCGTGGACGGGTCCTTGCGGATCGTCATGGTGCGATAGCTCATCTCCAGCGCGTCGTACACCATCAGCCGGCCGAGCAGCGGCTGGCCGATTCCGGTGATCAGCTTGATCGCCTCGGTGCCCATCACCGACGCGATCGACGCGCACAACACGCCCAACACACCGCCTTCGGCGCAGGACGGCACCATGCCCGGTGGGGGCGCCTCCGGGTACAGGTCGCGGTAGTTGAGGCCGCGCCCGCCGGGAGCATCCTCCCAGAACACCGAAACCTGGCCTTCGAACCGGTAGATCGACCCCCACACGTAGGGCTTGTGCGCCAGCACCGCGGCGTCGTTGACCAGGTACCGGGTGGCGAAGTTGTCGGTGCCGTCAAGGATCAGGTCGTATTGCTCGAAGAGCTCGAGGGCGTTTTGCGGCTCGAGCCGCAGCTCGTGCAGGCGCACGTCCACCAGGGGGTTGACCTCGGCGATCGAGTCGCGCGCAGACTGCGCCTTGGATCGGCCGATGTCGGAAACGCCGTGGATGATCTGGCGTTGCAGGTTGGACTCGTCGACGACGTCGTCGTCGACGATGCCGATCGTGCCGACACCCGCCGCGGCCAGGTAGAGCAGTGTCGGTGCGCCCAGACCGCCGGCGCCGATCACCAGCACCCGCGCGTTCTTGAGCCGCTTCTGCCCGTCGACACCCAGGTCGGGGATGATGAGATGCCGGCTGTAGCGGGCAACCTCGTCCCGCGTCAACTCGGCAGCCGGTTCAACTAGCGGTGGCAACGACGTCGACACCGACAACATCTCCTCGATTCGTCACTCGGCTGATATTCCGCACGTGTCAGCCATAACCATCACAACAGCTCTGCCAAGCAACGGCAAACAGCTGCCGTTGCTATCGTCGCCGGGCTAGGCGATCGGGTAAGGCCAGGGGTTGAACCGGCAGGCCTTGCCGTCGGCTTTGACCCATTCCGGGTCGAACTTCGCGGCGTCGTCGTTGGAGGTTGCGAAGGTCTGCTGCATCATGATCGGTGCCAAACCGCCCTGCTTGTCGCAAGGCTCGTGACGCAGATATCCAATGGCGTGGCCGACTTCGTGGTTGATCAGATATTGCCGATACGAACCCACATCGCCCTGAAAGGACACCGCGCCGCGCACCCAGCGGGCCTCGTTGATGAAGACCCGCGGTTGGGCTTCAGCCCCATAGGACGGGTTGTAGCAGGACGTCTCAAGCGGGAATTCGTACCCGCAGCCTTCCCGCACACTCATCGGCGAGCTCAGCGAGATTCGGATGTCGGGTTTGCTCTTGTCGGTCGCATCGATCCTGACGAACGCGAACTGCGCGTCGTGTGTCCAGCTCTTGGGGTTAGCCAGCGTCTGGTCGACCATCCCTGCGAACGCGTCGTCACCGCCGAACGCGGTGGGGTCCATGCCGTTTTCGACCTCGACAGTGTATTTGAAAACTTTGGCGGTGCCCTGGCCAATTTGCGGCGTGCCACCCGGGACGATCTGCCATGATTTGTCGCCGGCTTCGGTGAACGGGCCGCCGTTGGGCAGCATCCCGGTCGGCAGGCTGGCGTCGAACTGCGTCAGACCGCGCGGCGGGGCATCGACGATCACCGTGCCCACCGCGCCGATTTTGGGCGGACCCTGCACCGGCTGCCCGGAAGCGGGTGCGGACGCGCTCGTCCCCGTGACCGTCTGGTAGATCACCACCGCGGTGACGGCAACCAGAACCGGCAGCGCGTAGGCGCGCCAGCCGTAAGTAGATACAAAACGTCCCAGCCAGCTCTGTTTGCGCCAGCGGCTACTGTCCCGATTCGACCGGACCCGCCCCGAGCCCCACGCAAGCGGGTCGCGCTGGGCGCGAAGCGGCTCTCGCCAGTCGTCGCGGAGCACCGGTGTCCGGTTACCCCCGCGCCGATCCGGGTCGTAGGTCACTTTCACAGGATGGCACAACGGCCGCTAGCTGGGACTCTCGGCGCGCCAGAAGGTAACCGCACGACGCTGATCTGCCGACATTCAGGGCGCGGATGGCGATCGGAAATGCACAGTGGGTAGTAGTGTCGGTGCGACTAGCCGCACATTGCTACACCGGCGCTACGACAATCAGATTGAGGACTGAATGAGCGATCTCGCCAACCCCGCCGAAAGGAGCGCGGTCAAGCCCGGCACACCCACCCGGCGTGGCAATCGGCTGCCTCGTGACGAGCGGCGTGGCCAGTTGCTCATCGCAGCCAGCGAGATTTTTGTCGACCGCGGATACCACGCCGCCGGGATGGACGAGATCGCCGAACGTGCCGGAGTCAGCAAACCCGTTCTCTACCAGCATTTTACAAGCAAGCTGGAGTTGTACCTGGCGGTCCTGCAGCGCCACGTCGACAATCTGGTGTCCGGTGTGCGGCAGGCACTGCGTACCACCACCGACAACCGGCAACGGTTGCGCTCCGCCGTGCAGGCATTCTTCGATTTCATCGAACAAGACGGCCAGGGCTACCGGTTGATTTTCGAGAACGACTACGTCACCGAGCCTCAGGTCGCCGCGCAGGTACGGGTGGCCACCGAATCGTGCATCGACGCGGTTTTCGACCTGATCAGCGCGGACTCCGGTCTGGACCCGCACCGCGCCCGGATGGTCGCAGTGGGCTTGGTCGGAATCAGCGTCGACTGCGCCAGGTACTGGCTGGACAGCGACCGGCCGATTACGAAGGAAGATGCCGTCGACGGCACCGTGGAGTTCGCCTGGGGCGGGCTGTCACACGTGCCACTCACCCGTTCCTAGCCGTGCCGCTTCCAATTCCGAAACCAACTCGGCGCGCGTCCGCGACGCCGATTTCGACATAGGCGATCTTGGCCGCGTGGACCAGGTAACGGCGGCCCTTGTCGTCGGTCAGGCTCAGCACGTCGGAATCCTTGCCCAGTGCAGTGGTGACTAATTCTTCGACTTCGCCGGGTGTTTGCGCGCTGGTGAAGACCAACTCGCGCGAGCTGTCCGCGATACCGATCTTGACCTCCACGTCGGTCCCTTCCCGTTCCTTCGGTAATCGTTCTCCGACAAGCAGGCTAGTGGACGTTGGTTCGCTGTGCTGAAAGCCGGTCGGCACCAAGGATTCGCGACGGGGTAAAGCCGGCCACCGTTGGCAAATCGTGACCTGACACGCCCGCGGGTACGTCCCCCGGCCATGGGTCACATCGATAACATCTGCACCATCAGCACCATAAATTACCTGGATAGCGATATTCAGGACTACTCAGATGACGCCGTCGACGACATCAACGCCGACGGCGATGACCTGTACGCGCGGATCGACCAGCGCTGGCGTCCGATCGCGGCAATCGCCGGTATCGTCTTCGTGCTCGCCGTGATCGCCACGGTTGTGATCGTCAACGGCGGCGACAGCGCCTCCACGTCGGCCACGGTCGTGGTGCCGCCGAGTCGAAGCGTGACCGCCACACCGTGGCCCAGCGCAGGACCATCCCTGCCTCCCGAGACGGTCACCACCGTGACACCGCCTCCGCGGCAGCCCAGCCCGACCGCCACCAGCACCGCACCGACGGTGATCCCGCCAGCGGCCGCCGCCCCCTCGGTGCCACCGGACGTGTCCGAGCGCACGTTCGTCTACCGGGTGACCGGCACCAAAGGACTTTTGGATCTGGTCACCATCGTCTACACCGACGCGCGGGGCGCTCCGGAGACCGACTTCAACGTGTCACTGCCATGGTCGAAGACCGTGGTGATGAACCCGGGGATGGAGCTGAGGTCCGTCGTCGCGACGAGCCTGACCGGTCACCTCAACTGCTCGATCACCGACGGCGCGGGTCAGCCCGTCGCCATCTCGACCAGCAGCGCGATGATCGCGACCTGCACCCGCTAGGCCAGACCCAGTTCCCGCATCCGTTCGTCGTGGGTGCGCTGCAGCCGGTCGAAGAACCCCGCCATCTGGGTCAAGCCGTCTGTCCTGGACACCACCAGGTCGACCAGCTCATCGTGTTCGGCCAGCACGTATTGGGCCTGCGTGATCGCTTCGCCGAGCAGACGACGCGACCACAGCGCCAGCCGGCTGCGCTGTTTGCCGCTCTTGGTCACCGCGGCGCGCACCTCGGCGACGACGAACTGGGAGTGTCCGGTCTGTGACATCGTCGCGCGCACCACGTCGGCAACCTCGTCGGGCAACTCGTCGGCGATCTGCAGATAAAAGTCGGCGGCTAGCGCATCACCGACATAGGCCTTGACCAGCGCCTCCAGCCAGGTGCTCGGCGTAGTCAGCCGGTGGTAGCCGTCCAGCGCGGAGGCGTACTTCGAAATCGTCGGCACCACGTCGACACCGCGGCTCTCCAGGGCGTCGCGCAGCAGCTCATAGTGCCCCATCTCGGCTGCCGCCATGCTGGCCATCGAAATCCGCCCGCGCAGATCTGGCGCCATCTTCGCCTCTTCGGTGAGCCGGTAGAACGCCACGACCTCGCCGTAGGCCAATACCGCGAACAGTTCGTTGACGCCGGGATGGTCCGCCGGCAACCGTGGCGGAGGCGGATCGGCCAGCTTGTCGCCCGGCGAAAGCGGAGTCATGGCAACCACTCTAGGCCGGATTACTGGTGACCCGCTGCGCGCGCCTACGCCACGCTGGCGATCACCACGAGGCCGGATTACTGGCGACCCGCCGCGCGCGGCCGAGGCGCCAATCCTGGTCGAGACGGCCGACCAGCTATGATCGACGTAGGTAATGGCTGTAGATCCATACCGCTGCTACCGAAGCAATGTGCGTGCACGCAGTTGGCCCTCCTAAGTGAGCGCAGGGCCCGCGAATCGGCAACGTATTCGACAGTCAACTGGTGCGCGCGTGACCGCAACGATTGACCAATCGAATACAACCCCGAAAGGCATACGTGCTTCACGCATGACCCCGCTTATCACACCATCCCGAGCTACATCCGAATCCACCTTTGCCGAAATCGGCGTCCGCGACGAAATAGTGCAGGCTCTGAACGAGCAGGGCATTGAACATCCCTTTGCCATCCAAGAGCTGACGCTGCCGCTAGCACTCGCAGGCGACGACCTGATCGGCCAGGCCCGCACCGGAATGGGCAAAACCTTCGCGTTCGGGGTGCCGCTGCTGCAGCGCATCACCACGTCGGGCGCCGAGCGGCCCCTCAACGGCATTCCCCGGGCTTTGATCGTGGTGCCCACCCGCGAACTCTGCCTGCAGGTGTCCGGTGACCTCGCCACCGCCGCCAAGTACTTGAGCACCGACGACGGCCGACGGTTGGCAGTGGTGTCTATCTACGGCGGCCGGCCCTACGAGCCGCAGATCGAGGCGCTGCGTGCCGGCGGCGACGTGGTGGTAGGCACCCCGGGTCGGCTGCTCGACCTGGCCCAGCAGGGGCATTTGCAGCTCGGCGGCCTGTCGGTGCTGGTTCTCGACGAGGCCGACGAGATGCTCGACCTGGGCTTCCTGCCCGACATCGAGCGGATTCTGCGCCAAATCCCCGACGTGCGGCAGTCCATGCTGTTCTCGGCGACCATGCCAGATCCGATCATCACGCTGGCCCGCACGTTCATGAACCAGCCGACCCACATCCGGGCGGAGGCGCCGCACTCCTCCGCGGTCCACGACGCCACCAAGCAGTACGTCTACCGCGCGCACGCGCTGGACAAGGTCGAACTCGTAACCCGGATACTGCAGGCCCGTGGACGCGGCGCCACCATGATTTTCACCCGCACCAAGCGCACCGCCCAGAAGGTCGCCGACGAGCTTGCCGAACGCGGGTTCGCCGTCGGGGCCGTGCACGGCGACCTGGGGCAGATAGCCCGCGAGAAGGCGCTGAAAGCCTTCCGTACCGGCGGGATCGACGTACTGGTCGCCACCGACGTGGCCGCCCGCGGGATCGACGTCGACGACGTCACGCACGTCATCAACTACCAGATCCCCGAGGACGAACAGGCCTACGTGCACCGGATCGGCCGTACCGGCCGCGCCGGCAAGACCGGGGTCGCGGTTACGCTGGTTGACTGGGACGAGCTGGCTCGCTGGACGATGATCGACAAGGCCCTTGGCCTGGGCTGCCCGGATCCGGCCGAGACGTACTCCAATTCGCCGCACTTGTACGTCGAGCTGGATATCCCGACGGAGACCCAAGGCACCATCGGGGCACCGCGCAAATCGCCGGCCAAACGCACCACGTCGGGTGGGCGCAACGGCGACCAATCCGGGCAACAGCGCAACGGCAACAGGCAGCGGCAGCGCACCCGCGGCGGCAAAACGGCGACGGGCCACCCCGCTGCCGGCGCTAACGGCAAGCCCGAAACAGAGGCGTCGACGCCCTCAACCGGTACCGCGAACGAAACGTCCGGCGATGGCGCGCGCACGCGACGTCGCCGTCGGCGCCCGCGCAATTCAGCGGACGTGGCCGCCACCGCCAACTGAACCGGCGTCGCTGCCGCCCGATGGTCAAACCGGAACGCCGCACCAGGGCTGATGTGTTGGCGGCGGCTGCAATCGTGGCCGCGGTCGCCGCGGCTGCGGCATTGATCTGGTGGACCAGCGATGCCCGGGCCACGATCAGCCGACCCGCGTTGGTGCCTGCCCCCAGCGCGACCCCCGCGCGCGCGGTGCCGGCTTCGCTGCGGCAGCTATGGACGGCCACCAGCACGGCGACCGTCCAACCGGTTGCGGTCGGCGGGACCGTTGTCACCGGCGACGGGCGCGCCGTGCAAGGGCGCGATCCGGTCACCGGCGCAGTGCGTTGGAGCTACTCGCGGGACAGCGATCTGTGCGGGGTCTCCTGGGTCTACCGCTACGCCGTTGCGGTCTATCGCGACGAACGGGGCTGCGGCCAGGTCAGCACTATCGATGGATCCAACGGCCGGCGCGGGCCCGCCCGGAGCAGCTATGCCGACAAGCGTGTCGAGCTGTCCTCCGATGGCACGACGGTGTTGTCAGCTGGCGACACCCGGCTGGAACTATGGCGCTCGGATATGGTCCGGATGCTCTCGTATGGCGAGATCGACGCCCGGGTCAAGCCATCTTCGAAGGGATTACACACCGGGTGCCGATTGACGTCGGCAGCCGCCAGCTCCGCGGCGACGTCGGTGCTCGAAGCGTGCGGCAGGCAGGCCGATCTGCGGCTCACCCTGCTGCGTCCGAACAAGGAAGAAGACGAGCCGGAGCTGCGCGATGTCCCGGAGCCGGGGATCAGCGTGGATTCCGGCGCCCGAGTCCTGACGGTGACGGAGACCCGGACGGCTGTATATCTGCCGGTGCCGCAGCCCAGAGTCGACGTGGTCGATGAGACCGGCACGATCGTGGGGAGCACGCTGCTGCCCAAGCCGCCGTCGGCGTCCAGCGTGGTATCACGGCCGGGCAACCTGATCACCTGGTGGACCGGCGACAAGGTAATGGTCTTCGATGCGGCGAACCTGACCTACCGCTACTCCATTGGCGCCGCCGGGCCTTCCGTTCCGGTGGGGCCAGCGACGATGATGGTCGGCAAGTTGCTCGTCCCGGTCACTGACGGCATCGCCGTCTGTGATCCGGTCACCGGGGTCGGCGAAGGCTTCCTGCCGGTGAGCCGGCAGCCGGGAAGCTCGCCGGTGATTCCCGCTGTTTCCGGTTCGCAGGTGCTCGAGCAGCGCGGCAACACCCTCGTCGCGCTGGGCTGAGGCGCCCGACGACGTCAGGTGTCAATGGTGAACGTCGGCAGTGCTTTGCCCGACTTCCAGTGTTTGAGCAGCGCCTGGGCCAACTCTCGGTAGGCGGCCGCGCCCTTGTTCTTGCGTGCGGCCAACACCGACGAGCCGGACGCGCTGGCTTCGGCGAAACGCACCGTGCGTGGGATGGGCGGCGCCAGCACCGGCAGGTCGTAGCGGTCCGCGACATCGAGCAGCACGTCGCGGGTGTGGGTGGTGCGCGGGTCATACAGCGTCGGCAGTGCGCCCAGTAACCGCAGGCCCGGATTGGTGATCTGCTGAACGTCGGCGACCGTGCGCAGGAACTGCCCGACGCCGCGATGCGCCAGCGTTTCGCATTGCAACGGCACAATGACCTCGTCGGCGGCGGTTAGCCCATTGAGCGTGAGAACGCCCAGCGACGGTGGGCAGTCAACGATGACGACGTCGAACTTGTCGCCGAGTTTGTCCAGGGCGCGTTTGAGCGCGTACTCGCGGCCGGCCCGCATCAGCAACATCGCTTCGGCGCCGGCCAGGTCGATGTTGGCCGGCAGCAGCGTCATCCCCTCCGCGGTGTCCACCAGGGCGGCGTTTGGCTCCACCTCACCGAGCAACACCTCATGCACTGACACTGCCAACTTGTCCGGGTCCTGGCCCAGCGAAAAGGTCAGGCAGCCCTGCGCGTCGAGGTCGACGAGCAGCACTCGCCGTCCCGCGTCGACCATCGCCGCACCCAGCGAGGCCACCGTCGTCGTTTTGGCCACCCCGCCCTTCTGGTTGGCCACGGCCAACACACGGGTCGTCATAAAGCGCGGCTCCTTCTCATTGTCGGCGGTTAACAAATGCCATCCTGGCACTTACCCCATGGTGCCCGCGCGCGGATGGCGGTGCGTGTCAGGCACAATCGGTCAGCATGGGTGTCGAGAGCCATCGACTGGTGTTGCTGCGTCACGGGGAAACCGAGTGGTCCAAGTCCGGCCAGCACACCGGGTGCACCGATCTCGACCTCACCGACAACGGACGAGCCCAGGCCGTCGCAGCCCGCCCGGGCCTAGCCGACCTGCACCTCGACAACCCGAAGGTGATCAGCAGCCCGCGCCGGCGCGCGGTGGAGACCGCCGAACTCGCCGGCCTGACCGTCGATGAGAAATCGGAGCTGCTCGCCGAATGGGATTACGGTTCCTACGAAGGCGTGACGACCGCGCAGATTCACCAATCCCGGCCCGACTGGTCGATCTGGACGCACGGCTGCCCGGACGGCGAAACCGTTGCGCAGGTCAGCGACCGCGCAG
>Ga0179589_10000158_pt1 | contig 9980 bp, 13 predicted proteins | sample CZOMad2_1_08_16f_FD_182923 | JGI IMG/M metagenome (GOLD analysis project Ga0179589, IMG submission 182923) | Vadose zone soil fungal communities from Angelo Coast Range Reserve, California, USA - CZOMad2_1_08_16fungal | ecosystem: Environmental > Terrestrial > Soil > Vadose zone | place: USA... | reverse complement strand
TAATGTTCTCTCAAGTCCCCATTCAACAAGTAAATCATCAATTTTTCCAGGTGGGTGGAGTATTTGAACGGTAAAGCCTTCGTACTCAAGGGCTCTAGCAAAGGTTCCATAGGCGGTAGAAATATCATATCTTTGTATGTCTCCATCTGGGACAATAATGATGGACTCGGTACCTCTACTCCTGAGTAACTCCAGTATCCATGCATGTACCCGACCTGAACCATCCGGGTCACGCCACATTTGGCAGCCTCCAATTCCGAAAGTTGGAAGCTGCAGAAGCTTAATAATGCTTGCTGTTTTCTTTTCACCCTCAGCGCAGATAAGTTCATTTGACTTCATTCCATGTATTTGAGGAGGAATATACGGTATTGACGCTGGAAGTCCGTATTTTGTGAGTGTTTCAGTGCTCGGACCTAGGTATTTTGGACCTTTGACCCCAATTGGGTAGTTGAATTTACTCCTCCACATGGTCAGCCGACGTTCGGCGTCTACTAGTGGATTCCCTTTAAGGTCAAAATAGGGGATGATGTAGCCACTCACTGCTCCGTCAGCGAGGCGCATCGCTGCTGGACAGTCGGCCTCAATGTCATCTGGTGTCAAACCAGACTTTAGTAAGTCTGAAATAGCATATTCTTGGTTTTTAGAAGCGTTGTTGGAGGTAAAAAACTGGTTCTCAGCGACATCAGCAGTCCGATATCGCCGGATCTTAACAACTGTTTCCATGGCCACCTCAAACCTTGGCCCATTATTATGCGCCCTAAGCAAACCAAGGACTACAAATGAAATGTAATAATTGCGTCCTTTCTTATTGCAGCTAGCCACCGAACTACCCTATAATACGCCTGCGCGCACTCGCACGCGGTATATAGGAGTATTAACATGGATAAAGATTACATACCTGTCAGTGGGAATGGCCCAATCGGATATTGTTGGACAGGTCATGCTCAAGATATTGCTGGCAACCATGCTCGATCTATGAAACTTGCAAAGATGGGCCCCGGTGACGACGAAGGTGATGACGAGGAATAGTTCCGTTAGCATTGATGGCAGATAACTGCCATGCTAGGTTTGCGGTGCGGGGACATACAGTCATAGCCCTGCAGATTGGGTGACCAGAATCGGGCAAAACTGGTCACATGGTTTGTCCGCCGTGGCCCCGAGGCTAGGACTCAACGAAATATCGGGGCAAGTTTGATGAGTGGCTTGGGTGGAGTTCATCTGCTGCAAAGGGTCAGATGGGTCGTTAAGCGTGCGAAGATGCGGGTTGATAGCCGCTGCCAACTTCGAGACTCTAAGGACTCAACGAGGCGTCCAAAACAGCTATTGAGGGCTTATCACTCGCAACGCCTACAAGCTCAGGCCACTCTTCAAAGTTTCTTACAAGAGGTGTGTATGGCATTCTTAACAGGCACAGAGCTCAGCAATGACATGAGCGCGCTGATGAGTGGCTTTCGTGGAGTTGGACAAAAGTCCAGTCTTCGCCGCAAACGGCAGAATGGTTGGATAGCTGGCAACGGCGAGCAGGAATGCTACCGTCGGCGCATTGGTGGCTTCTACGCAGAGCGCAAACGCGATGCTTTCCCGTAAGCCGCTGACGAATTTGCAAGTGGTGAAATCCATCCTTTGGTGGGGAACACTCGTACTTTTTGGTGCGCTGTACGGCTCTAACACAGCCCTAGATGGCGTCGCCAAGGACTGCCAGAAGCTAACTTTCTTCCATGTATCTGGGGTGCGCTTTGAATGTCTTGAGTGGAAGAAGGATACCATCTATTGGGATCCCACTCCATCTCTTCCTCCACATTAGAGGTGTGAAATGAATATAATGAGTTTAGGGGTATTTACTATCAAAATTGGTAGTTGTAGAGTACAACTATACTACCCAAAATTTACACTGCGATTAGGCAACCAGAGTGAAATCTTTTTAGATTTAGGAAGTAATTTAAGATTTGTAGTAGATAAACGCGAAGGTATCTATGTAGGATTAGGATTTGAATTATTAGGATTTGGTATTGCTTTTGATTATTATAAGAAATGGAGTGCAGTAAATAAATATTGAAGTAATAGATGAAAATTTTATAGATCTGCAACTGCAAGAAGAGTCTCTAAACCTTGCTAAGAAGAAAGCTAAGTGGAATGCAAATCGCATCTTACTTAGCGGGATTACCAATGCGCTGACAAAGCTACAGATTGAGCCCACGCTGCAAAATGATCACATGAATATAAACTGCGCTGGCGATAAGCATAAGCTCGCGGCCGTAATTCGAATCTTGCGTATTTCTGGCTTTAGTACGGCTGCAAATCGGCCTAAGCAGGGCGATTCGTCCTGGTATGCTTGGTTTGATGCAGATAACTGCACCATGCGTATTTGGTTTTCGTTTACATCTTCAGTTTGCCGGCGAATTAAGACTGGCAGTAAGATGGTATCGGTAGACACTTATGAAACAGTCTGTGGAGATATCAGTGGCGAGGAAAGCGTGCATCTCCTCCCTGCAAGCAATGGAGTTGGGCTTATCTCGGACGATACTCCATTTTGAGGTTAAAACATGAAAAACAGAGGTTACATCGGCGACGGAGTGTACGCCTGCCTTGACGGCAGCGAGGTAGTCCTTGAGCTGGAGCAGGGCAGAGGTATTCGGCTCAATAGAGCTACATTCCACGCTCTTGTTGAGTACATCCACAAGCACGATAAAACATTTGATCCTCAGTGCCAGCTTGTAGAAATTCCACACGTCGTGTTTGATGACATAGTTAAGGAGTTACGTGTACTTGAAACTGCGGGTCGAGCGGACGTAAAACCTACACTAGATAGTTGACTTAGCATATACTATGCTTTACCAGACCAAAGCTTGTCTTGTATGAGCCTAGCGTACTGGCATCGTGTGTCTGCCGCGTCTGGGCTAAGCCCATAAGTAGCAGACAGAGTTAGGTACAATATCACAAAATACGGAGTATAAGATGTCAGGAGAAGCCACCAATCTGCCTGTGAATTGGGCGGAAAAACTCGCCAAGCATGCCGTCGCCGCTGCTGCGATTGAAACTCCCAATCTGATGAATATCAGCTTCCGGGGCGGATACATGAAACTCGATGGCCAGGATGTCCCCAACTCTGAGTTGGACTGTGTCATTATCGCCAGCACATTTGAGAATCAGTACTATGACCCAGACATTCCCTTTGACCCTGACAATCTACAGAATCCTATCTGTTTTGCTATGTCGCTCGATGGAGAAGAGATGGTCCACGATGCCCTTTCTGCGAAGCCGCAGTCGACGGGGCCGTGTTCTGATTGCTGGGCCATGCAGTGGAAATCTGACCCAGTTCGTAAAAAGGGGAAAGCGTGCAAAGAAAAGCGCAAGATAATGATCCTACCGGCTGGTCAAATCAAGAACGGTGGCGTAAAGAAGGCATCGATGGCGATGGCTACCCTCCCCGTTACATCAACGGGGAATTGGTCGGACTACGTGAATTTCCTGCTCAACGAGCACCAGAGGCCATCGTTTGCCGTTTTGACGAAACTGAAGTGTCGCCCGCACAGCAAATTTCAGCTGGAAGTGACTTTCGAGTGCACTGGCTTGGTTGGTGACGAACACCTTTCGGACATCATGTCGCGCATAGAGAGCGCACAGAAAGTCATGGTGCGTCCGTACGAGGGTAAGCCGGACGACCCGACCAAGGCCACGGTGAACAACAAGCCAAAGAAGTATTGAAGAATTCCACTTGCAGGTGGAGTAAGCTAGCGGGTTGAGGCTGCAATCCAACAGTACCCGCGACAAAGGCCCCCTGTATGAGCAGGGGGCCTTGCTTAAGGTGTAAGATTGAAAAATCCAACAACAGCACTGCTCTTTTCGGGAGGACGAGATAGCATCGTCCTTATGCATATCTTAGCGCCCTACCTTGACGAAATTCTTGTTATCTGGGTCAACACCGGAGCCGCGTATGAGTCTACACTCAAGCAGATGGGCCAGATTCGAAACACTGTACCCCACTTTTTCGAAGTTACTACCAACCAGCCAGGAGATATTGAAAAGTGGGGATGGCCTACTGACATCTTACCTATACGCCACGACTCTTTATTGTTTGGGAAATTACAGCCCAAACTCCAGACAGCAATTAGCTGCTGCGCGAAGAATATTTGGTTACCGACCCAACTTTGTCTAAAAGACAAGGGCATCAACCTCTGCTATATAGGCGCTCGCGAAGACGAGAGTATGTCTGATTCCCGATGGGACGGCACTCGTGACGGTATTGAATTCAAGTACCCACTGCGTAAGTGGACGGTTCAAATGGTGCAAGACTATGTGAAGAAGCATAACATAATGCTGCCGCCCTATTACTACTCCGGTCCCAACGGGACCGGAGAGGAGAAATCTCGTGACTGTTGGAGTTGTACTGGCTATTTGTGGGAGCGTAGAGCTAGCATTGCTGCTCTGCCATTTTACCAAAGGCAAGAAGTAATTAATCGGCTAAACACAATTCGTGAAACTGTAAACAACGAAATAATGATAAATATTGAGATTATAGATGTTAAGCTATAACGATCTTATTACTTGTGACTATGAAACATTCGGTATTGAAGGCAACCCAGTGGTCAACCCTCCTAAGTCTGTCGGAGTTGCTGTCTGGGTTCCAGGCCGAGAGCCACAATATCTCGCTTGGGGGCATCCCACTAAAAATAACTGCACTTACGGGGATGCAAGACAATATCTATATAATATCCAAGAAGCTGGATGCCCCAGACTTTTCCATAACGCGCCATTTGATCTTACTGTACAATCTAAATGGATGAGCCTGCCACATAACTCCCTAAATAACGGCTGGAAAAACGTCCATGACACAATGTATCTATTATTCCTGGCAGATCCCTACGCTGCTACTTTCAGCCTTAAGCCTTCTGCTGATCGGTACTTGGGCATGGCGCCGACCGAACAGGATGCTGTCAAAAATTGGATCTTGGCGAACGTTAATGGAGCTAATGCTGACAATTGGGGCGCTTATATCTGCATGGCTCCTGGTGATCTCGTTGGGAAGTATGCTATTGGCGATGTTGTCAGGACACGCGGATTGTTTGACCTTCTCCACCCACGTATAGTTGAGCAAGGGATGGAGGCTGCGTACGACCGCGAACGCGAGTTAATGCCGACACTAATACAAGGAACACAAGATGGCATCTTACTTGACCGCTGGAAACTTGAACATCACGAAAAGGTTTATACTGAGGCACTGGCCAGAGCTACTGATAAGCTTGTCATATCTCTTGGTTGTACTTCTGCTGATCTTGAAAATGATAGCCTACTTGCAGATGCTCTTGAGCGCTCTGGCGCGGTGACCGAATGGATACTCACACCGACCGGCAAAAGAAGCATGGCAAAGGACAACCTGAAATTCAACCCGGGCAATCAGGTGTCAGACCTAATCCGCTACAAAGGGGCACTAGAAACATGCTTACAGACTTTCATGCGCCCTTGGCTGGCGAAGTCAGCCACAGACGGAAGACTCCACCCAAACTGGAATCAAGTAAAGCAGGCAAAAGGTGACCACAAATCTAAGGGAACTAAAACCGGAAGACTTAGTTCAGACGATCCTAATTTCCAAAATGTGCCCACGGAATTTGTTGATAAATTCGGGGTTCCACTACCATTTCCCGATGGGCTGGTCCCACTTCCGATGCTTCGCGATTACTGCCTGCCCGATGAGGGATACCTGTGGCTCAAGCGCGATTACAGCTCTCAAGAGCTCCGCATTCTCGCACACTTTGAAGATGGATCGCTTGCTGAAGCTTATCGAGGAAATCCAGGATTAGACGTCCACCAGATGGCAGTGGAGTTAATCCAGAATCTTGTCGGTCTGACCTACACTCGTCGTGAGTGTAAGATTACAGGCTTCAGTATTATTTACGGCTCGGGCTACCAGGGCCTGGCCAGTCAACTCGGGCAGCCACTGTCCGCTGCCTACGAAATCAAGTCAGTCTACCTAAAGGTAATGCCTGGCGTCAATGACTTAATGCGGGACGTGAAAAGGAGAGGCGAACGTGGAAATTCTATTAGGACCTGGGGAGGTCGTATCTATTTTGCGGAAATCTCCGCGGACGGTAGAAATTTTGCTTACCGTTTGCTCAATTACCTCATCCAAGGAAGCGCAGCAGACCAAACAAAAGAAGCACTCTGTCAGTGGCATAGAATTCGTAACTGGAGATCCCAATTTCTCGCCACAGTCCATGACGAAATTAACATTCAAGCTCCTATCGACGAGTGGCGCAGGCATATGGAGGATCTACGCCTCGCCATGGAAGAGCCTAATCTAGACGTTCCCATTCGTAGCGAAGGCTACGTAGGGCACACCTGGCAGAATATAGTAGAGGAAGAAAAGTATGGAGAGGTTCTTGCCGCTTAATGTCCGCATTAAGCTCTTAGATACTAACGATCCCCAGACCAATGGTCGGGTAACGTTTATGCTTGCTGTTCCAGTCCCCGGTAAGATTGGAGTTGTCCAGGCAAACCCCGGTGTGATGGAAATAGCTCTCATTGACCCAGATGATGGTAAGGAAAAGTGGTACGAAGTTCCATTCTTTACACCAGAGATTCCAGCCATCCTAGTTGCTGGCCCACGTACTTCCAAGCGGGAGCGTACGAATTGAGTTTTACCCCAGAATTCACAAAGCTCCTGCAGGACACTTCAATGAAACACCCGCAGGATCTGAAATTGACTGAGGTGCCGCAGCGTGTCTACGAAGAGGCCTATGAATTTCTTATGAAGAAATACGGAACAGCGATGGGCCGTACGAATCTTATGCTCAATGGTCATCTTATCACGCCAGCCTTGGAAGGTGCATTCAAGGCTAGGGAGCAGCTAGTAGCCGAGGAAACAATCGCAAAACAAATTGAGCAAAAACAATCGGGAGTCCAGAGCTTCTGGCTTTGGTTAGAGTGCTGCAAAACGAAAGGCCAAAAGATTTGGCTGGGCTGCGAGAGGTTCCTGTGTCTATGTATTTAGAGGCCATAACATTTATTCGTTCTCAAGGTGATTTTCCAATGACTCAAGATTATTTTTCAGCCCCTAATATTCTTTTTTGTGGGCATTGGATTACACCAGATGGAACATTAAAGTGAATTGGAGCCTTAGCAAACTTGGAACTTTCACAAAGTGCCGTAGACGCTTTCTATACAGCTATCTCCAAAATTTACAGGGAACGCCGCAGCCATCCGCAGCCCATCATAGAGGTCTTGCCCAGCATAAAATCATTGAAGATTATTTCGCAGGGCTGCGAAGTGATTTACCCATTGATTTACTCAAGTATAAAGCGTGGTTTGATATGCTACGTGAACTTGACTTCTTCCAGGAAAACAAGCTTGCGATGCTCGAGGGCTGGTTGCCCACTACTTTCGACGATCCAAAAGCTTGGTGGAAAGGTATCCTAGACCTAAAAGTGCTCCGAAATGGAAAGGCGTGGGTGTTTGATTGGAAAACTGGAAAGGTTTATCCGGACCACGAGGACCAAAAAGAGCTCTATACGATTGCTACATTCGTGGAGCACCCGGAAGTTGACGAAGTAGAAGCCTGGCACATCTATCTTGATCTACAGGGCAAAGACACCAAGAAGATTTACATACGTGACCAACTCCCTGTACTTATCGCTAAGTGGAATGCTAAGCTAGTGCCCTACATGCAGGCCCTCGACATGTACAGTAAGGAGAATGCTGAATCATTCTTCGTAACAAATCCGAGTTACTTATGCGACTACTGTCCATTTTCGCGAAATCCCTGCCCGCACTAGCTCTAATATTGGTGGGGTGCAGATCTGCTGTGGTACTAGAGTACGAAGGTCATGCCCTAGAGGTTGGTGATGGACTCTACACAGTTGCCTACGACGGGGACTCATTTGCCAGTGTTAGAGAAGAGGTTCTGAAAGATGGAATTGACAAATGCTCGTTTTTATCTGGAAAATTTCTACTGGTTTCTGAGATGCATGACGGTAGTCCAGTTGGAAGTGCATTTGTGTATAAGTTCGTCGGTGGATCCTCAAATAAGACTCAACATACAGTGGCAATCACATTTAGATGCGTACCTAATGCTTGAAAAGAAATTCATTTCCACACTAGAGTTTTTTAAAGCATTTGGAAAAATGATTTTACTGTGTGTTGGAATTTATCTGTTCTTTGTCGTAATACATGCTTTAGCTATGCTGGACGCCTGGTGGCTATCCCATGCTTGAAGTTTCCATTGAGGATGCTGCGAACAAAGTTTTAAAAGAAGAAGGATGGCTATGCCTAAAGGTAAAATTCTCCGAAGCGGGATACCCAGACCGACTCTACATCCATCTAACTGGACTCCACGTTTGGGTCGAATACAAGCGGAACGAAACCCAAACCGAACCTTATCCCCTTCAAAATGTACGGCTCCGCAGTTTGGTCGCTCGAGGCTGCTACGCCACTTGGACGGACAACGCTAATGACGCAGTCGCCTATTGTCGCTCAGCCTTGGCATCCTCAAGATTATCAGGTAGAGGGTATCAAGATGCTCCTCGAGCAGGGGGCAGTAGCCCTATTTCTCGATCCGGGGCTAGGCAAGACGAGTTTAGTTTTAGCAGCACTGAAGATCCTCAAAGCTCGTACGTTAATCAATAAGGTGTTAATCGTTGCTCCCTTACGTCCTATGTACAAAGTGTGGCCGGATGAGGTTGCTAAGTGGGCCGACTTCAACCATTTCGTTATCTCGATTCTCCATGGACCCAACAAACAGTGGAACCTGGAGGCCGACGCAGACCTATACATTATTAACCCTGAGGGACTCAAATGGCTACTCAACAACCCAAAATTCCAAGGATTCGACGTCCTCGTAATCGACGAAAGCACGAAATTCAAGAGCCACGCTTCCCAGAGATTCAAACTTCTGAAAAACTCATTGAGTTTATTCAAAAGGCGTTGGATTCTTACGGGCACTCCCTCACCGAATGGGCTGGAGGGACTCTTCAGTCAAATATACATTCTGGACCTTGGACGGGCGCTCACGCGGTTCATTACCCACTTCCGCCGAGAATACTTCCAGCAGACGGGGTGGAGCGAGTACGACATTTCACCCAAACCTGGCGCTTTCGAACAGATAGTGGAGCGGATATCTCCGTTGGTATATCAATTATCCGCAGAGGACCACTTGAAGATGCCGAAGCTGGTGTTCAAAAACCTGATGGTATCTCTGCCACAGGACGCGATGAAGTTCTACAAAGCGATGGACAGACACGGAGTCGTAGTTTTACCGTCACAGGCGGAAATTATTGCGGGTACAGAGGCTGTGAAGAGCGGGCGGTTACACCAGATGGCGAACGGTGCGCTTTACATCTCTTCGGAGCAGACCACTAAAGAATTTGAGGTAGTTCACAATGAAAAGCTGGACGCGTTGGAAAGCTATATTGAAGAACTTTCGGGCAAGCCAACACTTGTCATCTACGAATTTAATCATGACCTTGAGCGCATCCGACAAAGGCTTGGTGCGGAGACTCCTAATCTTGGAAGCGGAATATCGATCAGATCTATGGAAAATCTCGTTGATAAGTTCAACAGCGGTAATATTCCTGTTCTTCTGGGTCACCCAGCTTCCATGGGACACGGGCTTAACCTCCAGCAAAGCTGCCATCATATTATCTGGTTTTCTGTTCCTTGGGACCTTGATTTCTACGACCAGACAATTGCTAGAGTCTATCGTCAGGGTCAGCAATCTGATACAGTGTTTGTGTATCATATCGTTGCCGCCGGAACAAAGGATGAAGAAATTCTAGCTGTACTAGATGAGAAAGATGCTGAACAGCAGAGACTAAAGAGGGCCCTAGCATGACTAAATGTCGATGGAAACACACACCAAACTCCACACCATACAGCCATCCGAGACTTGGAGCACAACCAGGTTTTCCAGACGAATGGACAATCTACTGCTGCGGGCAGGGGACACTCAGAATTGAGCCACGTCCGAACTGGAAACTTGTCCGTACTGC
>Ga0179589_10000157_pt1 | contig 9991 bp, 7 predicted proteins | sample CZOMad2_1_08_16f_FD_182923 | JGI IMG/M metagenome (GOLD analysis project Ga0179589, IMG submission 182923) | Vadose zone soil fungal communities from Angelo Coast Range Reserve, California, USA - CZOMad2_1_08_16fungal | ecosystem: Environmental > Terrestrial > Soil > Vadose zone | place: USA... | reverse complement strand
GTCGCACCGTCCCGCTGCGACTGTAGGTGCCAGTTGGTAACTTATCTGGTTTGTGCTTCACTTCGGCAAGGAGAAAATATTACGTACGGGAATGTAGGGCCCGATTTCCGTAATCTTGTCCCAGTCCCGGCACAAGCCAAAACAGATGCCTGAGCTCGGAAGCGCAGAAAGCGAGTTCGTTCGGAAAACGCGTATCAAAATGGTCTTAATGGATGCTCCCGTACCGCAGCCTCAGGCGGAACAAACGCGGAAGGCGAAGACTGGCTGCTCAGGCTGCTGCTTTTCCGCTGCGGCTGTGAAGCGCCTCCGCCTTGCGCGATTTTTGTCGATTTTGTCGTGGGCTTGGGCGACCTTCGACTCGTCGAGCTCGGACGCTTTCACGAACCGCTCAGAGGCCGCGAGTTCTGCGGGCCCAGACCGAATAGTGTAGTCGAATACGACGTGCGGCACGTGCCTTCGTTCAGTTTCCCAAGGCGTTCAGAGGTGAGGTTTGAACAGATCAGTTGGATGACCTCTGACGTTAGTGCCAGAAATAATGGGCACATCGACAAAGTTCCCACATGCAAATCTTGGCCGGGGCACGAACTGGGGCGAGCTGCCTGGAATGATCGTGGGTTGCAGTAACTGTGATTGAGCTTTGATGGGATGAGCCAGTTCACCAATTTCTGTGGGCAAGGCAATCCAGACCCTACTACAGTAGTATGTGAATAAAAGAGGACCTCAAACGGAAAAATGAGCATGCAGTGGAATCAGCAGGGCATGGGGTGGCGTTTACAGTAAAAGAACATTGAATGGTTTTCCTGGCATATATCGAGGGTGGAGACCTCTTGCTAGGGAGGGTATATTCAGCGCTGGCTTCAGTTTGGAACCAATTTTCCTTCATACCCAGAGCGGACCTCAGGCTGTTGATAAGTCCATGATAGCCACGGAATAGCGACTAAGGCGCTGGATATAAAATATAGGTCTGGACACGTCCCACATCGGCTGGCTGTGAAGAGTATAAAACGTGCTTTAAACGTGATCCTCGTCAACTCACTCACCTGGCCACCAATCGTCACCTGGAGCCGGCCTCAAGAACAGCATCATTTGTATAAGCATCAGAAGTATATCTTCTCCGAATCTCCCCCGAACTCGGGAATGTTATCCTGGATGAATTCCAAGGCCATCCGTTGATCTTTCAGCCCGCTGTTCAAATCCTGAAGCGGAACTGGGAACTAGCAAGCCGGTAAAAAATGCCCAGACAATTATCGGCTCGGCTCCAAATTAGTAATCACTGACCAGCGCTCACGAATACAAACGTATTCAAGTTCAAGCGATAGTCGCTGTCACGGATGGTGGGATCACCTTGCATCATATCTGTCGAACTCTTTGTATTTCTGTATTTTGTTGGATCAGTACCGTTGGCCTGAAGTTTCTGAGATAGTAGACATCAGTGGGAAACGGGTTACATGATGTTTCCATGTCCCAGTGCTCCGGGGCTGTCTTGTCACCACCACGCAGTGGCTTGTCAAGTGGTGGCCCATTGGCAGGACCGTATTGGCAGGATAAGCCAAAGTCAATGAGGAGCCTGAGATACCTCGTCGGGCCCGCGTTCGCGAATACCGGAAATTCTTAACTCGCTCAATGTCGGCAGGGTGGAAAGAGCGGGGATACAAGTTTGGTGGGTCAAGCATGATGTTCAGATGTACGGTCTCTGGCATAGATCACACGAGGAAATTAAGTAAGACAGAAAAAGTGACAACACATTGGTGAGCGACGTCGTTCTCATGCACGAATTGGACACCCTAATCAGGTCAACAATTAGTATACGTTGTAAATAGAGGACATTTCGGACTCACCTCACATATTTGAGCAAAGAAAGTAACAAACTCTCATACATTTGAAGGCGGGGGTCGTAAAATGGGCGCAACAACGGGTGTACAATAATTGGAGGATCATTGCGAAGCTCAATGACATCCAGTAATTGTACACAATGATTTCGAGGATTAGAGAAAAGGGGCTCGGTGGAGAAAAGCTTGTTGATTTCGAGTTCGTAAGGGCCCTCTTGAACAGGGGGTCTTTTCGACATCACTTGTTTCTCATCACTCACTCCAACGCTCTGTACGTCCTCGAAATTAAGATAGAACTGATTAGTACTGGCCCACGATGATTCCCAGCCAGGTCGGTAGCAGGACCGAAACATGTACCCAGCCCGTTCAAGTGCTTCTCTCCTTTTTCGAGGTTTCCGCTGAGCGGCACATGTGAGACTAGGCTATTACATAATACTCCCTCGCTCAATGGCAGTGGCGCACGCGGCGTTCTGGTAACGTCAACTTGGATGTAGCCCACATACAATGGATTTCCTTTCCCGTTGACAGCGATCTTAAACCGCTTTCTCTCCTTCCATACAGTATTAGGGGACTAATTACAGCAATCGGAAATCGAAAAACCAAGACTCGGAAGCCTAGTTGTTAGCGCTCTCCCAGTTCTCTATATATATAAGAACTGGTGATCGTATCATTAAATTATTCCCCTTCTCTAATATCCTACTGGCTCAGAATCTTTCCTTGTCGTCCATTTACATGGCCAACAACAATTCCCAGAGCGACATTCGTGAATTTGTCGGACTTACTGTTGAAGTATCCGGCCATCTGATCGGAAGGAGTTTGATCGATGACCTCCGGAGAAGCTTCAGTGTTGGTAGCCATGAGCAGTTGGGTGACGATCTTATGGATCAGTCGCGCGGCCTCCTCCAAAGACATCTGAGCTTGGTCGAACTGGAAACACAAAGCATCATCGGGCACCGTATCACCAAGTTAGTCATTCATACAGAATAAAGCATAACCATCGATTAATCGTGATGCAACAGAGAACGACAGGACCTCGAAAATCCCAATGGCTATGCCATTGTAAAGTTACTTCAACCCAGGAGGTATAGACGTCTCTCTAAGAAGACCTTCAAGATCATCAAGGTGAATCTTTACCGTAGTGGAACTACATCTAGATCTGCCCTGACATGCTGGCTGTAGAGAGCGTCAGACAGAGCTATTGACGATCGCCTTTTGGACCAGATTGTGGAGGCCGCGCGTGTACCTGAGGATAAATCCGGCACCAGTAGGCTTGTCTGTTTTTGACGTCCGCCACCTCACGGTTTCGACGTTTCGCAGCATCCATCAAGAGCAATCCATTCAGTGACTGGCTTGAAATACCCACGTTAACTGATATACCCGTCAACGACTTGGATGAGGTAGAGATGTCAACATTTAAGTCTGAAACTACCAGCGGTAGGTTATTGATTCCTTTCATAGTATCATCAAAGGATGATTCTGATTGCCTGTCAGAGGCGGCCGTTGTCTTAGGCCTGCGTAGTCGGAATGCGTCTACCCAGCACCTCATTTCCACATTCCCAACCGAGGACAGGACAGATAGGGATGGTGAGATGGATGCCTATGCCTACCGTGTCCAAGCACTTGTTGACTCCTCGCTGGCCTTGTGACGGGGCCTCTCACTTGCTAGTTCCTGAAGGTTTGCAATAACACTCGCACGACGCCTCCACCGCTGATTCTGTATTTAACAGCCACTGCCCTAAGCATACACCGAGTGGATGGGATTTCGTTATATCTTATCATAACCTACCTACACCCCCTCTCCCGAAGCGATCTAGATCTTACAGACGAAGATGGTGAGGGTAAGACAATTTCACCTGCCCAGCGCTTGACGCGCTCGACATTGGCTCCGGTGCTAACTTTTATTGAACAGCGCATACGTGCACGATTTCCTCCGCGGCATTCTACTAGTACGTCTTGCATACATAACTTTACGTCTGTTGTAGCTGGCTAGCCTATCGTGTCTCGGTATATATGCTATATGCGTTCTGAGCATTGGTCCAACCACGTTGTCCATTGGAGACCGACAATACACGTACCAGGGAAGAAATGTGGAAGTCGAACCGCCAACCGTCCCCTTGCCCTCAGACTTCCATCGACTTTGTAACTGAGACAGCCGCGACCTTCGAGTGATGATACCTGATGTTCTAAAACTCCATCATGTTGGGGAGGCAAGGGGACAAGGGTCGGTGTGGACAATCAACGTCGGGTTCCGAGTCGGGTATGCTGATGACCTGCGAGCCCTTGACAACGACCGAAGATACGGTGGAGAGAAGAGAGATGGGGCGGAAGTGAATAGGGGAATGGGCATCTTCTTGGGAGTGTCGTCGTGCTCGGTGAGCGCACGGGCGTCGGGGGGGGGGGGACCCCCGATGACCCTCGTTTCCCCAACGCCACGCGATGCGATGTAGTTTTTGTTTCGCCCCCTCACTGCTACCAACTCTCGCCAAATAGAACAATTCTCTAGAGTAGCAGGGGGGTGTATACTTAAAATCGAGCGAGTGACGCCGCGCTCGGTGACTGATGTAAATTTCAATCATACTTTCGCGTAGTACGCGAAAGTATGATTGAAATTTACACCGGTCGATGACCGCCGGCGTCAGAATATATTTGTCGAAGGGAAGGCGATCAATGTCTAGTGGTTGAAGGGATGAAAGGAGCATCTTGTTGTATTCCCGCGTAAGACAGGCAAGCCCAAGGAGGGTGAGTCTTCTGTGCATCACTTTTTGTTTCGAGTGTCTGTGTCACCGGCCTTCAGTCTTAGGGCTGATGTAAGCATCGGTAACCGGGCCGCCTTGACGTTTCGGATACTTGCCTGTTTTAGCGATACTTCTGGATCTGGAAGACTCATGACTGATTAACAACCCTACGAGTTTCCTTCTGTAACTATAAGTTCAGTCTCCTGTCCTCTCGAGTACTGAATACCAATTGTTGACTCTTCTATCGCGTGAAGCTCCACTCCCTCAAGATCTTCGCTCTTCTTGTTGCCTTCGGGCTCGGATCGATACGATATAGGCTTGGAGCCTCGCGCACGTGACATGCGCTTATCAATAAGTCTGGTGACCACCTGATGGTGCCAGTCTGGCTCATAAAACTAAACAAAAAAACTACAGCCCGACGGTTTTATGGCCCCTACTACTCGCCAAAACCTTCCCCCTCCCCAGACCACATCCTCTCTTCTCTTTTGACGTATCTCAGCGCAGTTCTGGGCATCTGCGCCGAGGAAACGACTCGGATTTGGACGATGGGGGTGACCCCCATCTTCGGAGTAGCGAGAACACCTGGGCTCACCAGCATGATGAACACATAAAAAGGCTTGCCAGATGATGGCGGATCCCTATCTTCGCTTGGATGGAGTGGAATCGGGCTAGTACTCTGCTACCTCCACCCGCCTTCCTGGTCTTTTCGCAGACACCCTCAGAACGGAGTCAAGGTTGGCTGGCGCACCAACCCATGCACTCGAGGTATCATTCCCCTCTCCCTCGGGACTTGGTGATAGCACTCTAATTACGTCACCCCCGAGAGCGCGTGCAGCATTCACACCTCCCCACTGCCACCGCCGCCCACCACCGCCCCCTCTTTCGTTATCTCTCACCTCCCTCGCGACGGCCACCCATTGGCCTCTTCTCCCTTCCTGATCCGTGCTACTAGTACATATCATCCCATTCGCAACAAAAGTTTCACGATCCTATTTGGACTCTGATTTGGCTCGTAGGCCTTTCGATATGTGTCGTCCGTGACTCTCCTCTCTCCGAGTCCTCTCCCTTTTCCTCACCCACACGCCGCTGAACGCGCCATGCAGTGTTCCACTCCCATACACTACATTCCTACTATATTCGATACCACTTCTTGTCATATTAACTTAGCTCACATCCTCCTTTTGAGCTGCCACTACGCCGGGCACCTCCATATAGCACTCCGAAACTCCGATGAAAAACTTCAATTTCCGGGGCGTCACGCGTCATGGGTCAACTTGTTGGCTTAGCGTACGTGTGCCTGTATGGTCAACAGACAGGAAACGAGGGCAAGGTGCATGGGGTCACCGAGATGATGGTCAATTGCCGGTCACGATGCGGAGTGAAGTTCGCGTCAAGGACTATATTATGTAAGCTAACTTCATAAAGGAGTGACGTCTTTCGATTGAGTAGATACGAAGGAACCCACCGCACTTGAAAGGAAAATTATTTGATTGATCAATGGCAAATTCTCGACCGAGCGATAATAGTGCGATAATCACGAGACGGTATGACGATTACACGCCACGCGTTTGCGTGCGTCGCCTCAGTCCGAGTTGGCGATGCACAAGCACCGACGCGCATGATTTCGTAGTGGGCCGGAGTACATATAGAACCTATTTGATACGTGATGACCCTTCAATGACACGTGTCGCTGCCCGACTGGTAGCAATTTTTCGTTCAAGTAGCTGTGTTATTTCTCTTGCTATGCACTACTTATGCTGGGATGTGGCAGTGGCACCCAGGCTGGACCCGCAAGATTGATTAACGTGATTCACGCCATGCACGTATGCATCCTCGATAACGGCAGTGGTGTTCAAGGAGCACTCATCTCGGACGAGCCAGCCAGGGAGACAAGCGATGAAAGAAGGCACTGCATGCCAGCCTGAGTGTCACTTGGCAACAGTCACTGGCACGCGGCGTGCCAGTGACAAGACTCGGACTCCGAGTCGGTTCGATTGGCGAGCCAAATTCAAACTTGCCTACTCGCGACCATGACAGGCGCAGACTACACTGGCGGAAAACGGTGAGTTGATCAAAATTCTTGTCAAATACGTCCTGACAGTGGCCCCGGTCTTCAGAAACGTTTCCCGAACACGCTCCCGAAGCTCGACCTGGCGCGTCCAACAAAATCACTTTGGCCGTCGGCGTCTGGGCATCCTTAGCCAGGCTCTCATCAATGGAACTCACACTCAGAAAGAAAATACAAGTGCTGGAATATCTGGTATCCTTCTCGAACACGCCCAGAGAGAGTTTTCTCGCTCTCCTGCAATATCTAATCTCGCCCATCAGACGGGAGCCGCTGGCGCATTACCTTCACGTTGGGCCCCCCCTTGCCTGCTGGGCCTTCTAGGACAGGTTCCAAGGTTACACTGCCTAACTCGAGCGCCACAAATGTTTTGGACAGTAGTAGATATAAGTTTCTTCGACCCTCTTATTCCAGCTGATCAGGACGACTTTTAATAGATCCTTCCCGTCGAGTAGAGATAAATCGTATTCTTGAGTTCTCGAGGACCGTCGGACTTTGCAATTACTCGACCTCTCCCAGACAAAGTGTCCTGGCATCGCCAGCATCTTGCATCGATTCAAGGCCAGGGGTGGGTGTCGGTCGTGCCACCAGTCTCACCAGGACTGTTCAGCGACGAGACACACCTCGACGAAGAAATCAAAATATTGTGTCCGCTATGAGTGGGTCGTCTGTAGGCAGCCCGCATATACTTGCATCGGGCACGCTGCTCACAGTGCTCAGGGCATTACTCGGCTGAATTCGGTCAGAGAGGAATCCTCTTTCTCACAGCAAGTGCGCGAAAGGGAGACTGATCTGGTGTGTGTCGGACCCGCATCCGACGATGAATACCTGGAGTCCTGGATCTCTCAAAGCCCTGCTCACCCGATCAACTCTTTTGAGGCCCAGCTTGGTCAGGACGAGGGGTCTGCAGGGTTGTCAGAAAGGAGTCTCTACCCAGCGGGTCCTTCAACTCCCTCCCTTGATCGCCTGGAATTCCCAACATCGCCGTTATCTCCTTCGTCTCTCTTACTCAGTGGTACGACGTATGAGTCTCATCTCTCGCTTTGTCAGACACCGCATGGGACCGAGACGACGGCCCTAGATTTTGACAACACCTCATTGCTGTCGATTGTGGGTGGCTCTTGTAGAGACGGCTCATCCTCTCGTTCTGGTAGGTGCCGTCATATAGCTCCTGATCTGGCCTCCGCATCACCCGTGCAGCGCCGTCCCCGATCGGGTCTTGCTCACAAAGTTTCGACGCCTTTGCCTTCGTCTTCTAAGGCTGATGTCATATCCGACCTCCTGATGCGCGATGACCCCTGGAATGAGATTGGGAAAATACTAGGCCTTCCACCCATTCTTACTGCAGACGCTACATACTTTGACAATATCCGATCGCTTGATGCACTATCGCGTGAACGCATTGCGACGCAGGCTCCTTCGCGGAGCTCGAGTCCAGTAAATGGACGAGAGCATTCTGACACTGTTCGAGATGACGGCACTTGGTCGAGATCAGTACGCTCCGATGGGGATATCCTTGTTCGCCCCGATTCATCCCGACATTGGTTTTCACGCGACGACTCGAGTCGTATCCCTCCTCCGTTGTGTTGCCGGGATTCACCTGAGAAGAGAGTCCTCTCTCCGTCCCCGTCTGTCCCCTCTATCCGCGGGGCTCATTCACCAAACTGCGCCGAATCTCACAGCCCCTCACTCTCAACAAGCAGAAATGTTATCGTTCCTAGTGAGGCTCCTCGATCTCTGCTCGAGCCTCAGCCCCGGCTGGTGTCACCTCGACTTCCCGAAGGTCCGTTGACACCCAGGAGGCCAACACAACTTCCCCCAAAACACTTAAAATCACCAAAGACATCCATTTCCTGTTCTCCCGGCGTCGAATCTACGCCATGGAATACAATTGGCTTCGATATTGCTGAACTTATTTCTAATTTGTCCAGGACACGAAGCACGGGATCCCAACGCCCAAAGCTTGAATGCCCGGATTTGTTTCTGGATGAGGATAGTCTGGAGGGTGATTTCTGAAGCTTTTTTTCTCGAATTTGTATTCTGCGACGCATACAACGACTGTACAGAGGCGGTCACCCTCACTGCGGGTGTTACAGCGTAATGCCAGGCTGCTGGGAGGCCAGGACAGAATGTATATGTATTACCTAGCGAATTCAGATGACGTGTTTCCAGTGCGGTCACTACCTCGATGACTCGCACTCGTATAAAGTGGTGAAAGGCCAAGGCTCGCATCGGGAGTTCATTCTCAGGCTGCGAATCTATATTCTTTGCAATATTGGAAGCAGAACTCGTCGCGTGTCTCGGTCGACGAGCCGAGGGCCTGGAGAACCAACTTGGAGCGGGAGTTTTGATGTACCGGAATAGCTCCCAGCCTATCGTGGCAGAATCTTACGACCTCAGATCGACTGCACATGCTGTCTAAAGGATCTTGTGCTGGCGGACTATGAAAGAAAAGAGATCCCAGGCTCGGGGGAAGGTAAAGTAATAGTACGCAGTCACTGACCCTTCCAGAAGCCCCGGTAAATAAGAAAGTCGCCTCAGGCTCTGGTTTCACCGGTCTTGGGTGTCGCCCTCGTCGAAATGGATGGGCTCCGCATGACAATACCATGCATCCCGCCTAAACTCGTGAACACGCGCACATGTTGCCATTCAGTCCAACTGTAACGATGTCCGCACTAGGTTCTTCGAATGTCGCCCGGACCTAGTGACCTACCTAGTCAACGAGCAGCGTGGTAGTGTATCCGTGAACGAGAGATTGCAGAGGCGATAAGACGGTCGATAACTCCTTCACCCCTCGCTGCTCCGGGTTAACAGGAATCGGATTCCGAAGTAACTATTTTCATAGGTGTCATAGTAACAAAATCAATGCTCTAAACGCGTAAGACACACGAGACAACAGTAACAACACCCAAATCCAGAGTAGACTTTGCGATGCAGCATTAGCCAATCTTTGTTCTGGGAAAGAATGGAACTCTCTGCCCGTTATGTACAACAGGATTAACCTGAGGGTTTCCGGCGCGAGAATGAACACGAGACCCGGCTGCATTGGCAGCAGGAACAAAGCGCCTTGAGTCAGGAGTCTGGGGAACGAAGCGCGAGTTCACGTCTGAAACGGTGTGAGAAGTTGACACTCGAGGAGTGAAGCTGGAAGGGGGACGTGGTGTCATTCCGCGAGGCACAGTCGACACAAAAGCAGCGTCTAGCAGTGATTGTCGCCCTGCTTGTGCTTGACTCGCGTCGCCCGTAAGCAACTTTCCCCGGCTATGGGAAGGGAAGACGCCGGTAGGACCAGAAGTTGGGAAAACTCTCTTAGCTTTTTCATGGACAGGAGGCGGTGGTAGCATCATTGCGTGCCTGTGCTG
>Ga0179589_10000156_pt1 | contig 10023 bp, 10 predicted proteins | sample CZOMad2_1_08_16f_FD_182923 | JGI IMG/M metagenome (GOLD analysis project Ga0179589, IMG submission 182923) | Vadose zone soil fungal communities from Angelo Coast Range Reserve, California, USA - CZOMad2_1_08_16fungal | ecosystem: Environmental > Terrestrial > Soil > Vadose zone | place: USA... | reverse complement strand
CCCTTGCCCCACTTTTCTTTCAAACACACCATCACCATCCCTCGTCATGTCGACCGTTAAAGACAGGATGAAACAAAAAAAACTATCTTCATTCTTTAACAAATCAACATCTGGTCCTACAGAAGAAGATACGGAAGGTGCTTCCACAGATGAGGTCGCGTATGATCGCCGTATGGACATCGACATGGATGACGAAGAGGAGGAAGAGGAAGACGGGGGTGTCACGGGAAAGAAGGAAAAGTATGTCTCACCAGAAGACTCTTCCTTGCCTCCCATATCTCGCCTACCCGACATCTTCCTCGACATCATTTCCCGCCTATCTGAGGTTAAATCGCTGGCGGAACATATCAAGGGGCGGAAACTACGCGTTGCGACAATGTGTTCTGGCACAGAGTCCCCCCTTCTGGCCCTTAATCTTATCAGTCGCGCCATGACTGAGAAGTTTGGAACGACTATCGAAGTGGACCACGTCTTCTCTTGCGAGATCGTTCCCTTCAAACAGGCGTACATTGAGCGGAACTTTCAACCGCCGCTCCTTTTCCGGGATGTATGTGAGCTTGGTGACGATTATGCGTGCGTTTCGCATTCTTATGTCCGTCAATCGAGCCTACTAACAATAACGTAGGTACACCGCATATGGTGCCAAAGCTTTCGTCCCGGGTAATGTCGACATCCTCATCGCAGGCACATCCTGTGTCGACTACTCAAATTTAAACAACGAGAAGAAAGATATCGATCAAGGCGGAGAGTCCGGGCGGACATTTCACGGCATGATGAGCTGGGTCAAGAAGCATCGTCCTCCAGTTGTGATTTTGGAGAACGTCTGCAGCGCTCCTTGGCAAGCCGTCGTCAAGAAATTCGAGGACGCGAAATACAGTGCTAAGGCGATTCGCTTGGACACGAAAGCGTATTACGTCCCTCACACGCGCACCCGTGGCTACATGATGGCGGTCAACGCGCAATCTTCTAGTATCCCGACGAAATGGGCGAATCGCATGGCGTCTATGAAGCGCGATGCGTCCTGCACACTTGATGCCTTCCTTTTACCTTCTGACGATCCGCGCATACATCAAGCTCGGGAGAAGCTCGTTCAAGAGAGCTACAACGCGCTGGACCGCAGAACTGGCCGAACAGACTGGGGTCGCTGCGAGTCTCGGCATCAGCGTACTCGCTTGGAGGAGGCGCTTGGATCCAAGCGTCCGCTGACAAACTGGGATGAAGGTACGCACTTTATCCTTTCGACATGGTCATCGCCGCTTACCTTATCTAAGGCGGCTCCGTCAAGATCCTTGATTACGGCTGGGCGGATTGGGTCTCTGGACAAGTTGAACGGGTCTGGGATCTTATGGATATTTCACTGCTCCGATCGTCTGTATTAGGAGTTGACCCTGCTTACAAAAGGTAAGTTGTTGTAGTGTCTCTTGATGCAACCTCTGACGCGTTCTTCCCTCAGTCAAGTATGGAATCTGTCGCAAAACGTGGATCGCTCCATTGGGTCGAACCGGGTTGGCATCTCACCATGCCTCACACCCTCTATGATTCCCTACATCACCAATCGTGGTGGGCCAATGGTTGGATTGGAGGCACTCCATCTACAAGGTCTTCCTATAGACGAGTTGCTGCTTACCCGTGAAACCGAAGACCAACTTGCTGACTTGGCGGGTAACGCCATGTCCACGACTGTTGTTGGGACGGTAGTTCTCGTCTCTTTGATTCTTTCAATGAAATACTTGACGCCTGGGCACGACAAAACAACGTATGAGGAGAAACACGGGACGCAGATCAGTGAGATCGACGAAGACGTCATGCAAGTCGATTTGCCCTCCGACTCTGTGCATGATCACATTCTCGGCGAGGATCAACTCTTGGAGAGACCCTTCGACCTTTCCAAGACAACGGAGCAATCACTCTCTTCCCTGCTTGAAGACGCGATGAAGAGCGTGCGTTTCTGCACATGCGAGGGCCGCAAGGACATGACCGAACGCGAGGTCCGCCGTTGTGACGATTGCGGATTTACTGCCTGCGTGAAATGCGGCGGCCGTCCGGAGCATAATGCTCGCCCGATCGACGTCAAAGCCCATCCTAGGCTGACCCCATCTACTTTCGAGCGCAGCCTCAAGTCCGCTCTCCCCATGTGTCTCGTCTTAACCGGTATAACGAAGGACCTGTTAATCTCGCTGAAGCAGAAATTTGGCGCACCGATCCCATCCAAGCGTTGGGAAATTTGGCACAACGCTGTCATTGAGGCCGCGGGTTCCGAGCTGCGCTTCGTCGAACTCAAACGCCAGGAGTTGTGGTATGTCACATACGAGTCTACCAACGCTCTCGTGGAACTCTGCCTTCACCCTCAACGTCCCGAATGGCTCTTCTATGCCAAGCCATCATCCAGCGAGCCTGCCAATGCCGAAATCCGCAAACTACTCATGAACCCTGCTGCTCGTCTCGCTTGTGATGGCTCACTCCTGAGTGGTCAATGGGAAGTAGCACTGCCGCTGACGACTACCGTGGAAATATCTATAAAAGGTGCCGGGGAACCGGTACCTTCGTGGGTGTCAAAGCTCGGATTGCAAGATTCCAGATTCCTCGATTCCACAATCTTCTCTCAGCTCGAAGTGTCCGTTCCCAGCGAGGACGTAATCCATTTTGATCGTGACATTAGCGGAACCTACGTCCTCTTGGACAAGTGCGGCACCGCGAACAATGCGCTTCACAAGAAGATCGCCTCGACAGAGGACGCCGCTCTCCCCCCGCTGTTCTTACTTCTCGACCCGACGCGTTCCGGAAAGCCCACTGACGACGCCTTCGCCTTCTCTACGACTATTCGTCGACTCGAGTACCGGGAGACGCGACCTATCTTCGCTCGCTTGCAACCTTCGTGGCGGCAGTCTAGCAAAGAGGGCCCTCAACGTGTCTCCTGCGTCATTCCGCAAAAGTACGTTCCCGCGGATGGTGTCAGCCTCCAAGTATGCTTTCCTTTTTATTCTTGTATGTGCACTGTTGATGTTAGATTCTTTCCATAGCCTTCACACGTCGAGGAAGCCCAGTATTCCATTCCCCAAGACAATCTCAGCATTCAGGTCAGCAAGGACGCCTGCAAGTCGGCGAACGCGTTGCTGGTCGCTCGTGTTCCTCTCCGTTCACAAGCTGGGCCAGAGTGGCCAAGGGGTACATGGCAAGAGGTCGAACAAATCCACGAACGTGCTACTTTCCGTGCCTTGTCGTGGTTGCTTGAGCGTATCAAGGTTGTTGACGGTTCCTTCACTTCCTGGCAAGAACTCGAGCTTCCCGAAGATCACTCGAATTGCGAACGCTGCGCTCCTCTCGCCCCATCATTACGCTGGATTAAACAGGGGAAGAAAGTCTTGGCCATCGAAGACAGCGCTGAAGCTGGCGAGTACGAACGGAGGTTGAAACGTCGTCCTGCGCCGTTCGTGACCCAGCTCAAGTTAGACGACGATGGCGTTGGCACTGTCCGCATTGGCATGAACGTCGCATCATTGACTCATCGTGCCTTCGCCCGTCTTCCCACAGCAGGGAGGAAGGGAAAGTCAACCTTGTCCTGGCGCCTAGACACCAACTTCAAACCGCTTGTTAAGCTCGTCCTCCCGAAATTCACGCTGCTCAGCAATCGCTCAGACCCTCAGCACCGCCAGCCCCCTCACTTTGAGAAGTTTCCCCTCCGTGTTGAACAGTTGCGCTCGCTGCATTGGATGTTAGAGCAAGAGAAACCCAGTGCACCGCCCTTCATCGAAGAAGAGGTCTCGGAAGCCATCCTCGAGCCGTTAGGTTGGAGAGCGGAAGGGCGCGCAGAGCAGCCGGTGCACATCCGTGGGGGCGTCCTCGCTGACCAGGTCGGTTATGGAAAGACGGCCATCACGCTCGGCCTTATCGACTGTACACGCAAGGAGGTCGCCCGCGAACTCGAAGGCGCGTCGGAACTTCCTGGCAAAATCCGTGTCAAGGCCTCTCTCATTGTTGTCCCTCCTCACCTCACGCGGCAATGGTCGACCGAGATCAAGAAGTTCGTCTCGCCCAAGGCGAAGATGCATGTCGTCACGCTCATCACCGCGTCGAATCTCAACTCCCTTACCGTCGAGAAGGTTATCGAGGCCGACATCATCGTCGTCGCGTCCAATTTGTTCAAGAGTTCTGTTTACCTCGCAAATCTCGAGGCCGTCGCCGCCGGAGGCTCACTTCCAGCGTCGGACGGTCGCTACTTCAACGCGCGCCTTGACATTGCTCTTGAGGCCTTGAAAGGTCAGGTAGATCGGCTGCGGAATCAGGGATCTGTCAGTGTGATGGACGCCATACACGCAGCGCGGAAGAGGGGTAAGTCGGTGTCTATCCACTCTGTTATCCGCGTATTAATTTTTGCGTAGACGAGGAAGCTGAGAAGGCCATGCGTCCATCAAAGCGCATAAGGGGAATCCAGGAAGCCCCGGAGACGGAAAGCAAACCTACGAAGGTACAGGCCGCTCCGAAGTCAAAGTCGAGTGGTAAGCCAAGCAGCTCGGGCTCCCTGGTCTTCAGCCATGTCGAGGTCCCTACGTTGAAGGAGGCCCAGAAGCAAAAAAGTCGGCGCGTCGAGCCTGTCGAGGTTTCGTCATCTGAGGATGATGACCAATCAGATGGGGGCGAAGAGCGACCAGTTCGACGCCTCAGTCGTAAAGTCTCAAAAATGGTCATCTACGTCGACTCGGACAGCGAAGAGAACAAAACCAGTCGCGGGTCCAAGAAAAAAAAGTCTCGATCCAAATCTCCCGATTTCGTCGTCTCGGATTCTGACGGGGACGAGGATGACGGGCACGATTCCGCTGAAGTTTCCGATGACGGAGAGGACTCCGACGCGCCTAAAGCCAAGTCGAGCGCAAAGCCAAAGGCTAAGCCCAAGGCGAGTGCGAAGCCGAAGAAAAAGGCGGGGAAATCGGAGAGCGAAGGTGCTATGGACGTCGACGAGCCTGTCGGGTCCACCTCCGAAGCTTCGTCCTCCAAGTCGAAGAAACGTAAGCGAGTCGAGAAGGAGGAAAAGCCCAAGGAGCTGCGCGAGGCGAAGGACCCGTGGAAGCTGCGCGGCGCGGCGAAGCGCGACTGGAAGCAGATGCAGTCCCCCCCACTGGAGATGTTCCACTTTGCCCGGAAAGTCGTGGACGAGTACACGTATGTGGACGGCAAGATTCACTCGATGGTGACGCGGTTGTCCGCAGACCGACACTGGGTGCTGTCCGGGACGCCTCCCATCCACGACTTTGCTGCCGTCAAGACGATCGCCGCCCATCTCAACTTGCACCTCGGAATCGACGACGACAACGAAGGCAAGTCCACCGAAGTCAAGAAACGTCGTCGGGAGCAAACTGGTATGTCAATTGCAATTGGTGACTTTGCACTTCTTTTGCGTCTGACTACGTTCTTCTAAGCGGTCGAGAAGTTCCACTCGTTCCGCGAAACGCATAGCTTGGATTGGCACGCGCACCGCCATGAGCTTGGGCAGAAATTCTTGGACCGCTTTGTCCGTCAGGTGCGTATTGACAACTTGTTGGCAGCTCTCGACTGAATCCTGTACTAGAACATCGCCGAGATTGACGAGATTCCTTGGGAAGAGAAGATAGAGAAGATCTCGCTGCCGGCCGCTGAACGCGCCATCTATCTTGAACTCGAGCATCATCTACGCGCTTTGGACATGACCATCAAACGGGGGAAAAAGACTGACAGCGATCGCGAAAAGCGGGTCGCACAGTCCCTCGGTGACAGCAGGTACGTACCACTTTCCTGTAAATTAGCCACCAGACATTGACACCTCTGGCTTTTTTCAGCACGGCCGAAGAAGCACTCCTCAAGCGCTGTTCCCACTTCGAACTCGACACGTCGAACAAAGAAAATGCGATGAAGGCGTGCGAGGTAATCGTCAAGGAGCGCAAGTCTCAGCTCGAGGACTGCCGAAATGACCTGCTGAAGAAGCTCAAAGAGGCGCTCGAGAAGGAGAAAGAAATCGGCAAGCGGCTGGACGACGAGCCGAAGGAGTCCATGTTCCGAGAGTACGTGCGGGTCTGTCGCACGGAAGGGGTCGGCGACGAGGAGGGCACGCAGCTCGTGAAAGAGCTCCTCAATACGACGGGCGTCGGGGAACATCGACCTTCCAATGCCGGGAGGAAGATGAAAGATAGCGAGCGCAAGGAGACGATCTGGGCACACCGCGAGCAAACACACGTAATCCGCAGGCTGACCAAAGAACTCGTGGGGCGTGTCCGTTCCTTGCGCTACTTCAGCGTCGTGCGGGACCTCCAGAAGCAGCGTAGCGAGCCTCCCGTCATATCATGCCCCGAGTGCGGCCGCGAGCGGGTTCCCCTCGAGGAAATCGCCGTTCTTTCGTCGTGTGGGCATGCCGGCTGCTACAATGACGTCAAAGCCGCCGCCGGAAGTGAGAGCTGCGTGTATGCTCGTTCTGGTCGGTGCAAGTCCGCCGCTCGGGTCCTCAACATCGTCAAAGGCGATACGCTTGGAGTGGACGATTACGAACGTGACGGGAAGGGGAAGCATTTTGGGATGAAGTTGGAGAAGGTCATCCACTTGATTCGGTATGTGCCTTCGTTTCCGTCCGCACAGGCATATATATTCTGACCTGACAATGTGGCTGCAGGAAACGCATCCCGTCCGACGAACGCGTCCTCATCTTCGTTCAGTTCCCTGATCTCATGAAAAAGGTCGCGGAAGCGCTCACTGCCAACAAGGTTCCCTTCCTCGAGATCAAGGGCTCGGCGGCACAGAAGAGCAAAAATCTGGAAAAGTTTCAGAATGACAGCGAGGAGCGCGTGCTCTTGCTGAACGTGATGGACGAGAGCGCTTCGGGCGCGAACTTGACGTCCTCCAATCATGCCATCTTCCTTTCGCCCCTGCTTGCCCCGACACAGGAGATTTATATAGCGAATGAGACTCAAGCAATCGGGCGTCTTCGCCGTTATGGCCAGAGCAAGACGGTGTATATCTGGAGATTCTTGACGAAGGACACTATAGACGTCGACATTTACGAAGCACGGACAGGAAAGAAGCTTGATTGAGTTTTCTGAGGTGCTGTATCTCTATATCTACGCTAGGACTTTTGTATAGCTCGCATGGATTCTTTGGATTTTTCGCTTTCTTTGCTATCACCTGCACACCGGAGTATACCGTAGATCATCAGGAACACATAGCAATATTAATAACATCTAGAGCTAGTTGTAGAATCAATTTGCCTTGTAGCTTTGCGTGAACATCCGAGTGATATGTTTTGTGATCTTCCTTTCTGCAGTCAGGCAGTTCGGCCTTAGACGTGGGCATGGGCCCATTCTACATGTTACAGATACGTTCGTCCTTCTGTATGGGCGCCGCTTCATCGTGGCCTAAAGACGTGACTCTAGTGTAAGGCAAGTCGAAAAGTGAATGATACATACACGATAAGATGCAGTACTGGTATACAAATGCAACTCCCAGAATTGAGACCGTTGCGACGATGAACCCGGCTCATTTGTTTACCATGTGGTACCCAGAAGTATCTAGGATCTGTTTCCCGCATATTGAACAGATTCCCTTCTTGAACGCACATCCTACGTACAATCAACACGTCAGTAAACAATGGATACAGCAAGGGGGGGAGAGAAACGTACCATGGCAGTATTTTGCTAGGTTCTGCGTTACGGATTGTTTGCAGTCCTTACATTTACCTGCATAGGGCTGTGTTTTTCGTTCAGAATGCGCGGATGTGTACAGCCGGAGAACACGCCAAGAGAAACGTACCTGATAACGGTTCTTCGAGCTCGTAGCAGAGACGCCCCTGCTTGAGCTAGGGCTCGCTTTCGGGGGCTTGGGACGTCCAATCAGTTTATTCTCGCCGATCTTGCGAGAACCATCCTTGATGCTGGCTGTAGTAGATTGGAATGGATCAGGTGCCGCGACTTTGGAGAGTTTCTATTATGGATTAGCACGACGAAGACAGTTAGCACGTCGCAGGTGAGATAATACCTTTTCGCACTTGGTGCAGACCATGATGTGGTTGACTAAGGAAACGAATGCGAGTGCGCGAGCGAGAATGGCTTGCTGACTAATGAAACGTGGCCAAGTGATCGAGTCTGTTGTGCATCACATCAAAAGTCCGTCCGTATCAGCGATAATATGAATCCGGCATCGACGTGCTAACCTTTGCTCCACTGAGGCCGCCTGGCTGTCAACTATGCACTGTCAGCATCGCTTCTCGTGGATTTTAGACGGGAGCAGAAGCCACTACAGTTTTTATATGACCGGGAGCCTGTTACGGAGCACCGAATTCCCTGCTCTCACCACCACTTAGCTTTCATTCGTCCATAGGAGCATGAGTTACTTGACATCCATCCTCGACCTTTTTGCAGTTCTGTTATTTCTTGCCTCTTTTCAGGCTATCCGCGACCATCGAAGGTGGAGAAGACTCCCGTACCCTCCTGGTCCACAGCCCTTACCCATCATCGGAAATTTCCTCCATATTCCGAAGGAGCATTCCTGGCTTGCGTATACTCAATTTTCGAAAACATAGGGGCGGCGACGACCATTGGCGCCAAGGACGCAGGATACTTGATCGTGGCCTTCGTCCAGGCGGTACTGTCTCATATCGTTCGATGATACAGGCGAGGGCACATGCACTCCTTTCCCGGCTAATGGCAAATCCGGGCCAGTGGGAGGCCCATATCGGGCTGTCAGTTTTGATTCTCCCTGGCTCGCATTCTGTCCTGGAATGGAATTGTTTGGCAAAACATTTAGCCTTCAAGGGGAGCTGATCCTCGCTACAGCATATGGATATGAGGTGCACGAGCATGTTATGATTGATGCCGCCAAAAAGATGAACAAATTTGGGGTAGAATATAGTCTTCCGAGTGCTCTACTTGTCAATGACATTCCTCTTCGTATGTATTCTCGCTCCTTGCGCGACTTGATAGACTTAAAGCCCGTCCCCTTCAGTGCGCCACGTCCCTGAATGGGTGATCATTTGATAAGACGTTCTCAAAATATCTTGTAAAACGCTTTTGCAGCTTGATGGTACGGCGCTGCCCTCACTTGCTCTTGAGAATTTCCAAGAGCTCGAGAACCTGAATGAATCTGACCGTGACAAGGCGGAGGAGGCGATTGCCGATGCTCTAGGCACCATGTATGCAGGTCAGTATCTACTATCCCACTCAGATTTGGTTGAAAGAATCGCAGTCTTTTAATGCCGGGGTTGACACCGTAAGTTGACGGATACAGCTTCAAACCTGAAGACTCCTTAGGATGATCTTCCAGAGCACCGCGGCTATGAAGTCGTTTCTCGTGGCAATGTTGCTTTATCCTGATATACAGAAGAAGGCCCAGGCCGAACTTGATTCTGTTATAGGGCGAGAGCGACTTCCGACTCTTGGGGATCGTCCTAACTTGCCATTCATTGACGCCACGTGCAAGGAAGTTCTGAGATGGCGTCCCGTTTCTCCTCGTTCCCAAATGGCACCTCATGTCATGTATCTTATGTCACTGGCAGCCATACCACATGCAGTCACAGAAGACGATGTCTATGCAGGCTTTTTTATACCGAAGGGTGGGTCATGTTTCCTGAACAAATCTGCGCAATGTTGGCCTACGTACATGTTCTCAGGCGCTATGGTGCTTGGAAATACATGGTGGGTCACATTCGTTACACTCTCTTATATCGCTTCAATGTTTTTCAGGATGACTTTACACGACCCTCCCTTTTATCCTGACCCAGATGTCTTCAAACCGGAACGATTCCTGAATCTAGATGGAAGCTTGCGTGGTGACCTCGTCCTGGTGTCAGCGTTTGGATATGGAAAGCGCATCTGCCCTGGAAGGCACTTTGCTGATGCAACATTGTTCATATCGGTTGCGCTTTTTTTATCTGTTTTCAACATCGAGAGAGGGAAGGACGGTGTGGCTAAGCTGTCTGATTACACATTTAGCGGCTTTATCATAAGGTAATTAATTGTCGGACTCTTTCATAGTGGATCGGAGAGGTTGACTATCCCTTCAGCTTTCTAG
>Ga0179589_10000155_pt1 | contig 10046 bp, 7 predicted proteins | sample CZOMad2_1_08_16f_FD_182923 | JGI IMG/M metagenome (GOLD analysis project Ga0179589, IMG submission 182923) | Vadose zone soil fungal communities from Angelo Coast Range Reserve, California, USA - CZOMad2_1_08_16fungal | ecosystem: Environmental > Terrestrial > Soil > Vadose zone | place: USA... | reverse complement strand
CCGGAGCGCAAGCATGAATATGTGGCGGAAACTGTGATTCGTCGCAGTGCTGGTGTCGGCGCTCGGTGCGCCTGTGCCGGGGGCCCAGAAGTTCAATGCGGCGCAGTTGATTGCGATGGCCAAGGCGAGCAGCCCGGAGCTGGGAGCGGCGATTGTCGCGAGTTTTGCCGCGAAGGATCTGCAGGAGGGGACGGTGTGGAGCGCCGACGGGGAAGAATTCTTCTTTGCAACCGAGGCCGGCTCGAAGCCGGTGTTGCTCCTTGATGGAGTTGCCGGACCAGAGATGGAGAGTGTGGCGGGGAACGCGCTCTGGTTCACCGTTGCCGAGGTCAAGCCGGTGGGGCGGGTGCATTCGTTTTCCTACCTGATTGGCGGAACCGCAAATGCTGGTAAGGGCGGAATGAAATTTGGCGGGCGACTGGATTTGCCGGCATTTGCCCCCCTGTCGTATCAACAGGCGGGAGTTCCGGCGGGAACTTTGTCGGCAATGATTGTTCATACCAGCAAGATTTATGACGGGATGAAAGCCGAGTATTGGATTTACGCGCCGGCGCAATATGAGGCGCGGACTCCGGCGGCGCTGATGGTTTTTCAGGATGGGGAGTGGTATTTGGACCGGAATGGAGAAATTCGGGCACTGAACGTAATTGATAATTTGATCGCACAGAAGAAGATTCCGGTCGTGATTTGCGTGTTTATCAATCCGGGGGATATTGAGGGCTCGCCGGGAACGCCTACGTATCGTTTTGTGAAGGGCTATTCAGAGAAGTGGAAGCGCACACTGCAAGATTCGATGCGGAGCACGCTGTATGACACGGTCAGCGATCGCTACGGACGCTATTTGCGCGACGAAATACTGGCCGACGTTTCGGCGCAATACAATATTCGCAAAGATGCGTACAGCCGCGCGATCACCGGCGCTTCCTCAGGCGCAATTTGCGCATTCAATGCGGCCTGGCAGATGCCGGAGCAGTTTGGCCGGGTAATTTCCTGGATTGGAACTTTTACCAGCTTGCAGTGGAAAGAGGATCCTGCGAATCCGGAAGGCGGCCAGGATTATCCGGATAAAGTTCTGCGGGACACCCATCGGAATATCCGGGTGTGGCTGCAAGACGGAGCCGAGGATATGGAACTGGCGACGTATGGAAGTTGGCCGCTTGCGAATATTCGGATGGCGAATGCCTTGAAACTCAAAGAGTATGATTTCCATTTTAGTTTTGGCAAGGGGACGCACAATCCGGCGCAGGGGGCGGTGGAGTTTCCCGAGGAGATGGTTTGGCTCTGGCGGGACTACGATGCCGGCAAAACGGCCGAGAATTTTGCGATCGAGGCTGTGGAGAAAGCCAAGCCGTTGTTTCGAGTGGCAATTACGAGTCGCGAGGCGGCGGCGGATGCTGTCCATTGATGAATCGGGGGTGTCGGCTCAAGCATCTAAAAGCTGGGGTTCGGGTGGAAGTGTAGAATAAAGTTGGTTGAGGAGAGCTGGCGATGAGCGAGATTGCGACGTTTGCGGCGGGATGTTTCTGGGGAATTGAGGTAACGTTTGGGAAGATTCCCGGCGTGCTTGAGACGGCAGTGGGGTATTCGAACGGGCATACGGAAAATCCCACCTATAAGGATGTGTGCACGGACGAGACAGGACATGCCGAAGTGGTGCAGGTGACGTTTGATCCGGCGAAAGTGAGTTATGCGCAGTTGCTGGATGCGTTTTGGACGATGCATGATCCGACGCAGGTGAACCGGCAGGGACCGGACTTTGGAACGCAGTACCGGACGGCGATTTTTACGCATTCGGCGGAGCAGGAAGCGATTGCGAAAAAGGCGCGGGCGGCGGTCGACTCCAGCGGGAAGTTTAAGCGGCCAATTGCGACAGAGATTGCACCGGCCGGCACGTTTTATAAGGCCGAGGATTACCACCAGAAGTATCTCGAGAAGCGAGGAGCTTCGTCCTGCCACTTCTAAGCGCGGGAAGATAAGAGAAATTCAAGAAAGGCCCCGCTGCGAAAATCGCAGCGGGGCCTTTTTCATTTCTGCGCGGGCTATTCTTCTTCCTTGAAGTCGCCCATTTGCATCGTGAGGTAACGCTCGTAGCCGAGTTCTTTCATTTGGTGGATTTGTGCTTCGAGCCAGTCGACGTGGGACTCTTCGTCTTTGAGGAGGACGGTGAGGAGATCGCGGGAGCCGTTGTCCTTGTTCTCGATGGCGATTTGGATCGAGGCGTTGTACATCTTGACGGCGTTGACTTCAAGTTCGAGATCGTTCTGAATCATTTCTTTGACGTCGCGGCCGACTTTTAGTTCAAGGGGATGCATGTTGGGCGTGCCGTCAAGGAAGAGAATGCGCTCCATCAAGGATTCTGCATGTTTCATTTCGCCGATGGACTGTTTTTTGATGTAGGAAGAGAGGCGTTCATAGCCCCAGTTTTCGCACATTTCCGCGTGAAGAAAATATTGGTTGATCGCGGTAAGTTCTTCGCGAAGCGCTTTGTTAAGTTCCTCGATTACTTTGGGTGAGCCTTTCATGGAGGGGAGTATAGCGTACGGCGGCGCGAGCGGAAAAGAGCGGTTTTGCGAGAAGTTTAGGGGTGGCCAGGAACAAGGCCAGGAGGGCGAGGCAGTTTATTCAGGCAAGGTTGCGGCCGTGGTGATGGTGAATTTCGTGGAGACACCTTTTGTAGACAATTGACCCGGCCCAGAGATAGGCTGGCCTGCGCCGAGCCAGAGTTCGGCAGGGCCCGTGACGATGCGGCGTGTGCCGGACTCATCGACCGTGCTTAGGTCGCGGTCGTGGAGTTGAAAGGACACTGACTCGGAGGCGCCAGCGCCGAGGTGGATGCGTTTGAAGGCGGCCAGCGCGCGGATAGGCGCGCCCTCTACCTGCGGACGCGAGATATAAAGTTCGACTACTTCGTCCCCGGGGATTTTGCTGGCGTTGGCTACTTTAGCAGTGATGGTGATTGTGCCGTCGGCGGCAATGGATTCTTGATCTACCTGTGCGTCCGAATACGTGAAGTTCGAATAGCTCAGGCCGTAGCCGAAAGGGTACAGGGGCTGCTCTGTGAAGTAGCGGTAGGTGCGCCCAGTCATGGAGTAGCTGCCGAAGGGCGGGAGCTCAGCGACCGACTTATAGAAGGTGACGGGGAGGCGTCCGGCCGGGTTGTAATCTCCGGAAAGGACATCGGCTACAGCGGCGCCACCTTCTTCGCCGGGATACCACGCTTCAACGATTGCGGCGGCGTGCCCCTGTGCCCAATTCACGGCGAGAGCGCTGCCGTTTGTGAGAACCACTACCAGCGGTTTGCCAGTGGTGGCCAGCGATTCCAGGAGTTCTTGCTGCGGGCGCGGCAGTTCGATACTCATGCGGTCACCGCCGAAGAAGCCGGGATCGCTCGATTCGCTTTCTTCGCCTTCGAGCTGAGCGGTGATGCCCATGACGGCGATGATGACGTCGGATTTACGCGCGGCATCGAGAGCTTCCTGCGTAAGATTCGGCGGCAGCCAGAGCAGGTAAGCGTACGACTCCCATGAGTGGTGGTAATACTCCATTTTAATCTTGTAGGCATGATTGCTTTCGAGATGGATGAGCTTGGTCATGGAGCGTTCGCCGTGAAATCCCCAATCGTCGAGAAAAATTTTGTCGTCGAGGGAAATTCGATAGCCGCCATCGCTGCTGCCGCCGAGGCGATAGTCGCCGTCAACAGGCGGGATGAGTTCTCCGGTCCAACGGACAGAATAATTTTCAGAAGGCAGGCCTGCGCCGGGGGCGATATTGTTCCAGGCAAAACGAATGCCGGGATCGATGCGCTTTAGCGCCGGAGTGCCGGAGAGAGTGGCGTTGGCGAAATACTCGGCGTTGAGGCCGGGCCTGCTGTCGGCGCCGCCGGTCCGTAAATAATTTGCAGGGATGGGCATGGCGCTGGTTTCGCTGATGGCGGAGCCAGGAGCGCTGAGAATTTTGGCATTGGTGAAGCGCTTGTGAATGCCGTCAAGAATCGTGGTGTAGGTGGAGGGTGTGCCGCTGTAGTTGCCGACGAGCGCGTCGAAGGAATCAGCTGTGGGGCCGATCACGGCGATGGTTTTTGTTGCGGGCTTTAGCGGAAGGGTGCTGTGTTCGTTTTTCAGAAGGACGATGGATTCACGGGCGGCGGCAAGAGCCATTTGTCGATGGGCGGCAGTGTCGCTGTCGGCGATGGTGAGTTTTGACCAGGGAACGTTGCCTGGAGGATCGAACAGGCCCAGACGGAAGCGAGCTGCGAACAGGCGTTTTACGCTGCGGTCGATGTCTTGCTCGGAAACCAGGCGATTGGCAGCGGCGGAGGGAAGAGCGCCGAATTCGGGGCCGCAGCTTAGATCCGTGCCGGCTTTTACAGAAAGTGCGGCAGCTTGCTCGATGGTGCGGACAAAGCCGTGTCCTGCGTAGAGGTCGGTGATCGCCCAGCAGTCGGAAACGACGTAACCTTTAAAGCCCCACTTGTTGCGAAGAGTGTCGAGCAAAAGATGATTGGCGCAGGCGGGTTCGCCGCGGACCGAATTGTAAGCGCACATTACCGAGTCGGCTTTGCCCTCCATGACTGTGGCGCGGAAGGCGGGCGCGTAGGTATCCGCAAAATCGTGAAGCGAAACGGGAACATCGGTGCGATGCCTGGTGGTTTCTGGTCCGCTGTGAACGGCGAAATGTTTCGGAGTGGCGACAACTTTCACGTAATTTGGATCGTGACCTTGCAGGCCAGTGACGAAGGCAACTCCCATGCGGCTGGTGAGGTAAGGATCTTCGCCGTAGGTTTCCTGGCCGCGTCCCCAACGCGGATCGCGGAAGATATTAATGTTCGGCGACCAGAAGGTCAGACCGTAGTAGCGACCGGTGTTGCCGCGGGCGACGGCGTCGTTATGTTTGGCGCGCGCCTCGGTGGAAATTACATCGGCGACGCGATGAATGAGTTCGGAATTCCAGGTGGCCGCGAGCCCGATGGCTTGCGGGAAAACGGTGGCGTTGCCCGAGCGGGCGACTCCGTGCAGACCTTCGTTCCACCAGTTGTAGGCAGGAATGTTGAGGCGGGCAATGGCGGGGGCGACGTCCTGCATCTGCGATGCTTTTTCCTCGAGCGTCATGCGGGAAACAAGATCGTTGACCCGCTGTTCGACCGGGAGACTCGGATCTAGATAGGGAGGGTTCGCAGACGGCGGATTCGCGGCAGTTTGCGCGGAAAGGCGGGCAGCGGCAAATGCAAAAATCGAAAATGCCGCGAGCAACGGAACTATAGGCTTAAGCAAGATGGCCCTCGCTCGTAAGGTCCGGACAGTCTACTGCAGAACTGCGGGCCGGCGGAAGGTGATGGCGAGGAGCGATGACGCAAAGGGATCAGGAGTTTGCCGGCTCGATTTCCGTTTGCGACGGCAACTCGTGGCGCCGGGTCCAGAAATAGATCGCAAATAGCACAGAGACGATTGCGAGAGCGTAACCAAATTCTCCGATCACGTATTTGGTGCGGCCGGTATCGGTCGTGATGGGATCAAAGAACTGCTGAATGAACAGATTGTGGCTGGCGTGGAGAATCGCTCCGGTCCATAGGCTGCCGGACTTGAGGCGCATCCATGCAAAAACGAAACTGATACTGACGACCATTACGGCGAAGCAGCTTAGGGCGTACCAGGTGGGCGTGCCGGCGTTGTAATCCGCAAAAATTAAAAGAGGGAAGTGCCAGAGAGCCCAGATGCAGCCGCTGAGCAGCGCGGTCGTTGTGTAACTGAACCTTCGTGCCAGCTGGGGAACAAGAAGTCCGCGCCAGCCAATTTCTTCGCCGAGCGCCGAGGCGCAACTGCGAATCACTCCGGTCGTCGAACAGAAAGCAAAATAAAGGGCCATGGCGAACCAATTGGGCAGCGGGCCGAGGCCAAAGCTTTGTCCGACGTGAGCGATGAAATCGCGGTTGTAGAATCCGCCCCGGTGAAATGTCCACACCCCGAGGTAGGCGATCGCTGCATAGACGAGCGGAATCAGGTAGCTCCACAGCTGATAGCGGGGATGGCCCCACCGCCAGCCGAGGGTCGAAAGATTTTGCCCATGGATTTTCTTTGTGAGAATCGCAGCCAGCGCCGGCGACCACATAATTCCAAAAACGTAAGAACCGCTGGCCGAGCCAAGATGTCCTGATTTGATAATCAGGAAATAGAAAATCGAACTGATGGCAAAGACCAGCAAAAGGTAGGTACCAACTTGCTTGCGACTGTCGGCGGCGCTCATGCGAGCTTCCTTTGGTCGAGATCAGAATAGGGGCAAGCGGACGCGAAGCAATGGATCACAGGTAAATTGCAAAAGTGGCGTCCAGCCGCGCGTACCATACAACTAACAGTCGGCGGATGCAATCAGGAATCGCTCGTTTGGGCGGAATTTATTTTCTAGTTTAAGCGCGCTGGCGTCGCAGCAATAATTGTTGCAGAACGGGGGATGCATTAATTTTTATACTCGTCTGAAGAAGTGTTTTGTGTTCTCTTTTTGATTTTGTGGGCCAAAAAGGCAAAAACGTATCACCGCCGTCACGAGTGCAATGCAACACATGTTGCAGGTTCGTTTTTTTATCCTTGACTTCCTGTTTCATAGGGGATATCTGTGCTTCACTCATTACGGCGGCCGGTGCCGAGCCTCGGGGGATGTTTTTCACTGGATAGGCCGGGGATGCGGGCACGGATTGCCTGTGAGAGAAGGGTGAATTGGGGATGAGTTACTTCACAAAATACTTGAAATTTATATCGCTTGTCTTGTTGCTGGGGTTTGCACTCCCGGCTTCCAATATGTCGGCCCAAGTGATTACCGCGACCATTCGCGGAAAAATCAACGATTCTCAGGGCGGCGGGTTGCCCAATGCAAAAATCAGCGCGCGGCGGATCGATACCAATGCGACTTCCGCCATCGTTTCCGGCTCCTTGGGGCAGTATTATCTGCCCAGCCTGCCTGCTGGAAAATATGAAGTGACTGTTGAAGCGTCTGGCTTTGGAACCATCAGGCGCTCCATCGAACTTTTCGTTGGCAGCGATCTGACGATTGATTTCACACTGCAGGTGGGGACCGTTGAGACCAAGGTTGAAGTCAGCGGCGACATATCTCTGCTCGAGACAACCACCGCCGAAGTCAGCCAGACGTTGCGCAAAGATCAGATTGATAACCTGCCGACGGTGAACCGTGACTTTTCGAGTTTGGCGCTTCTGGCTCCTGGCGTTTCACCGGGCGTTGGCGGCAATGGTGCTTCTCTGGCAATCAACGGCCAGCGCGGCTATCAGAACAACGTCTATATCGACGGTTCTTCGAACCAGTGGCAGTACTACGGACGCCAGGCTTCCACTTTTTCGCAAGACTGGATTCAGGAATTCCAAGTGATGACCAATTCCTATTCTGCAGAATTCGGCACGGCGTCGGGCGGAATTCTGAATGTCATCACGCGCAGCGGCTCGAACGACTGGCATGCGCGCGCTTACTTGTTCTATCGCGCCAAAGCGCTTGATAGCCCGCCATTTTCCGGAGCTTTCACCAATAACGACCCCAGCAAACCCATATTTCTGACCAAAGACGAAGTCGCGGATTACACCCAGCGCCGCTGGGGAGGCTACGTTGGCGGGCCAATCATCCGTGACAAATTGTTTTTCTTCGCCGGTTACGAAGACCTCGACCGCGGTTCGAGCGATCAGCTAGCCATTTCGGATTATTGGAAGGGACTTGGTTTCAAGAGTGTTCTTCCCACCAAAACGACCGATCATCCGTTCCTTGTCCGTGGAGATTACAACGTTACCAGCAACAACCGGCTGTCTATGCGCTATGACCGTACCATCCAGAAGAGCATTGATGAAGGCGGCCCGTACACGGTCGAATCCGGCCGCGATACCTTTGGCGGCCCGGTTTGGAACGTCGTGGCCAACCTGACCAGCACCCTCAACAACACCAGCTTCAATGAATTTCGCTTTGGCTACATGTCCAACATGCCGCCGATTGTTTGCAATCTTTCAGGTACCGGAGGAATTGGGAATCTTGAACTAGGTCCTCCGGGAACCTTCTCCGAGCAGCTCTATCCGACGTTGCAGACCGGATGTCCGATTTTTACCGGAACCGAAGGCGAACAGAATCTTACTTTGCATGATAACTATGCCTTTGTTCGCGGACATCATCAGGTGAAGTTCGGCGGCGAACTTCGCCGCAATACACTCAATGACAACATCACGAACTTTCACGACGGTTACTGGGAATTCGCGCAGGATCTGCAATTCAATCTTGCTGACCCAAATTCCTATCCATACTTCTTCATCGGCAACGTCGGCCCAGGCAAATTCAAAGCTCCCATCTGGAATTATGATTTGTTTGTGCAGGACACCTGGCAGATTCGCAGCGGTCTGACGCTTAATCTCGGCCTTCGTTACGATGTCGATCGCAGCGTGACGGCCGGCAATCAATTCATTGATGCCAAGAATCAAGCAATCATCGACCAATATGGCGGAACGGCTCCCTTGCAGAAGACCAACGTCGATTACAACAACTTTTCACCAAGACTCGGCTTTGCCTGGACTCCCACGAGCGATCACAAGACCACAGTCCGCGGCGCGTTTGGACTTTTCTACGATCAGAATCATGGCAACTTTAATGCCATCTACATCATTAACACCCTGCTTTCAAATGGCTTAAATGTTGTTAACTGCAACAGCCCAATCACCAATCCGTATTGGAATCCGGCGGATACGGCAACCAGCAGGACGCAGTGCCGATCCTGGTTTGCGCAAAACTTCCCCTTGTTTCCGGACCTTTCCGTCATTTCGCATCCCACCCAGGGAATCGACACTCTTGACCCAAACCTGCAGGTGCCATTCACCACGCAATATACAGCGGGAGTTTCGCACGAATTTATTCCTGGCCTGGTCGTTTCCGCGGACTTTATTCATTCCCGCGGCAGCGGTCTGGAATTTTTCGATAGGAACGAACTGCTGCAGCCGGATGGCAGCGTCGAATCCATCGATCCGCGATTCACGACCATCAGCGAACTGCGGAACACAGGGTACGTTCACTACACCGCACTGCAAATTGACACTCAATACCGCAAGAAAGCGGCAAACTTTGGACTGGCCTACACGCTTTCGAAGACGAATTCCGATTTGGTCAGTGGCAGCGTGTTCGGCAGCAACCCGACAAATCCTTTCAATTTGAGCCAGGACATAGGGCCGGATGACACCGATCAACGGCACAACCTGGTGTTCAACGGCGCCTATGACTTCCCGCTAGGTTTTCAATTGTCTGGAATTGCGGTCTACCGCAGTTCGCGACCCTGGAGCGTAACGACAAACGAGAATCCTACGGATGCGGCATTTCCTGATCGTCCGGCGCCAAAAAACTCCCGCCGCGGCGACAGCCAGAAAACGGTGGACTTCCGAATTGGCAAAACCTTCAGGTTCAAAGAACGTTTCCAGGCGAGCGTTTTCTGGGAAATGTACAACGCCTTCAATTGGACGAGCTACACAACCTACGACACATTGCTTGAATCAACCACCTTCGGCTTGCCAAACGCGGCAGCCGATCCGCGCCGACAACAATTGGGATTGCGCTTCGACTTTTAACGCAACTCGGATTGGCTGAAGTCAGCGGGAAGGGCAGTACGGGCCAAAGCCGGCCGAGCGTGGCCGGCTTTGGCCATTTCTTTAGCGAACGATGAGAAGTTTTGAACCCGTACTCCAACTCGATGCGCGGCAACGTGGATGTCCGGCTCTTGCTCGAAACTGACGCGAAGCCGGAAGCACTTGCCTCAACACGCTGATAGAGGCAACGCCCCAAGAACTCGATGCGCCGCCCGCAGCGTGGGAACCGGTGTTTGGTGCATTGGCCAAAGAGTGCGGTCTCAAGATGCAGCTCAAGGGGGATTTGTGGTTGTGCGCGAATTCACGCAAACCCTGTCGATGTAACAAGACAGCTAGTCTTTTTGAGAGACACCTCGCCGGGCGATCAAATCGAGATCGATCACTTCTATCAGGATGCAAAAGCCATGCGGTTAGGGACAGTAAACTCAAGTTCTGTTCCGG
>Ga0179589_10000154_pt1 | contig 10051 bp, 9 predicted proteins | sample CZOMad2_1_08_16f_FD_182923 | JGI IMG/M metagenome (GOLD analysis project Ga0179589, IMG submission 182923) | Vadose zone soil fungal communities from Angelo Coast Range Reserve, California, USA - CZOMad2_1_08_16fungal | ecosystem: Environmental > Terrestrial > Soil > Vadose zone | place: USA... | reverse complement strand
TGACGCGCAGGGACCGGGGTTGACGGGCACGGTCGCAGTGGTCCCGGCCGCTGGGTCGGGCGAACGGCTGGCCGCCGGCGTGCCGAAGGCGTTCTTCCATCTCGATGGACGCACCCTGGTTGAACGTGCCGTCATCGGCCTGTTGGAGTCCGGTGTGGTCGACCGCGTGGTCGTGGCGGTGCCGGCTGACCGCACCGACCGGGCCAAACTCATCCTCGGCCGGCAGGCGACCATCGTCGCCGGCGGGGCGAATCGCGGCGATTCGGTCAGCCGGGCGTTGGCCGCCGTCGCAGACGCAGAAGAACCCGACTTCGTGCTGGTGCACGACGCCGCCCGGGCCCTGACACCGCCTGATCTGGTCGTTCGCGTGGTCGAAGCGCTGCGGTCCGGGCATTCGGCTGTCGTGCCAGTGCTGCCACTCTCGGACACCATCAAGGCCGTCGATGCCAACGGGGCGGTATTAGCGACGCCGGATCGGGCCGGCCTGCGAGCCGTACAGACCCCGCAGGGGTTCGCTACCGACCTGCTGCTGCGGGCGTACCAGCGAGCCGTGACGGCCGATTTCACCGACGACGCGTCCTTGGTCGAGCAGATCGGCGGTCAGGTACAAGTGGTCGACGGCGACCCGCTGGCCTTCAAGATCACCACCCGTTTGGACCTGTTGCTGGCGCAAGCGATCGTGAACCAGTGAACGTTCGGGTCGGTCTGGGCACCGATGTGCACGCGATAGAACCCGGCAGGCCGTGCTGGCTGCTGGGTCTGCTGTTTCCCGAGGTCGACGGCTGTGCCGGGCACTCCGACGGCGACGTGGCCGTGCACGCGTTGTGCGACGCGCTGCTGTCGGCGTCCGGACTTGGCGATATCGGCGACGTGTTCGGTGTCGACGACCCGCGGTGGGCTGGTGTCAGCGGTATGGACATGCTGCACCACGTCGCGGATTTGATCGCACGGCACCGCTACCGGGTCGGCAATGCGGCAGTGCAGGTCATCGGCAACCATCCCAAAGTCGGCCCGCGCCGCGCCGAGGCGCAAAGGGTGCTGTCGCAGGTGCTGAATGCGCCGGTGTCGGTGTCGGCCACCACCGCCGACGGGCTGGGGCTGACCGGGCGCGGTGAGGGCCGGGCCGCGATTGCGACGGCTTTGCTGGTCGAGGCCGAAGCAACCGCGCGCTAGCGGCTGCAACTGGCCGCCATCTTTCGCATCTCAATGATCGTTTCCCTTGCTGGTGAACGCATATGCCTTTTCCGGTGGGCGTGGTACTTCGAAGTCCGTCGAAACGACTCGACAGCGCGCAGTGGTCATCGGCAACATGTCTAGCCCGGTAAGCTGGCACGTCGTGACAGATCGGGCCCACCTGCGGCTACACGACACGGCAAGCGGTGCCGTGCGTGATTTCGTTCCGCTGCGGAGCGGGCACGTCTCCATCTATTTGTGCGGCGCCACCGTGCAGGGCCTGCCGCACATCGGCCACGTGCGCAGCGGCGTGGCGTTCGACATCCTGCGTCGCTGGCTGACGGCGCGGGGCTGCGACGTCGCGTTCATCCGCAACGTCACCGACATCGACGACAAGATCCTCAACAAGGCCGCCGCGGCCGGCCGGCCCTGGTGGGAGTGGGCGGCCACCTATGAGCGGGCCTTCACCGCCGCCTACGACGCGCTGGGCGTCTTGCCGCCATCGGCCGAACCGCGGGCCACCGGCCACATCACCCAGATGGTGGAGCTGATCGAGCGGCTGATCGAGTCCGGAAACGCCTATACCGGCTGCGGCGACGTCTACTTCGACGTGCTCAGCTACCCCGAGTACGGCCAGCTGTCCGGGCACAGGATCGACGACGTCCATCAAGGCGAGGGCGTGGCGACGGGCAAGCGTGATCAGCGCGACTTCACGCTGTGGAAGGGCGCCAAACCCGGTGAGCCGTCATGGCCCACGCCGTGGGGGCGTGGACGTCCGGGCTGGCACACCGAATGCGTGGCGATGGCACGCGAATATCTGGGCGCTGAGTTTGACATCCATTGCGGCGGAATGGATTTAGTGTTCCCGCATCACGAGAATGAGATCGCTCAAAGCCACGCGACAGGCGACAAGTTCGCCCGGTACTGGCTACACAACGGCTGGGTCACCATGGGTGGCGAGAAGATGAGCAAGTCGCTGGGCAACGTGTTGTCGATCCCGGCCATGTTGCAGCGCGTCCGGCCCGCCGAGCTGCGTTACTACCTGGGCAGTGCCCATTACCGCTCGATGTTGGAGTTCTCCGAGACGGCGTTGCACGACGCGGTCAATGCCTATGTCGGCCTCGAGGACTTCCTGCACCGGGTGCGCAGCCGATGCGGCGCCGTCGATGTCGGACAGTGGACCCCGCGGTTCGCCGCGGCGCTCAATGACGACCTGGCGGTGCCGGTCGCGCTGGCCGAAGTGCACCACACCCGCGCAGAGGGCAACCGCGCACTTGACGCCGGCGACCACGCCGCCGCGTTGGCCAACGCCGCCGCGATCCGCGCGATGATGGGCATTCTCGGCTGCGACCCGCTCGACGAGCGCTGGGAGTCGCACGACGAGACGTCGGCGGCGCTGGAAGCTGTTGATGTGCTGGTCCATTCCGAGCTGCAGCGACGCGAGCAGGCCCGCGTCCAGCGTGACTGGAAGCTGGCCGACGAGATCCGGGATCGGCTCAAAGACGCCGGTGTCGAGGTCACCGATACCCCTGACGGCCCGCAGTGGTCGCTGGGAACTCAAGCCGATGGCCGGTAATTCGCGACGCCGCGGAGCGGTGCGCAAAGCCGGCACCAAGAAGGGGCCGACAGTCGGCTCCGGCGGCCAACGACGCCGCGGACTGGAAGGCCGCGGCGCCACTCCGCCCGCGCACATGCGGCCCTACCATCCGGCCGCCAAGCGGATCAAGCCGCAGCAGAGCCGGTCAACAAAACGTAAAGACGACGAGGTCGAGACGGTGCTGGGTCGCAACCCGGTACTGGAGTGCCTGCGCGCCGGCGTTCCGGCGACCGCGCTCTACGTTGCGCTCGGGACTCAGGCCGATGAGCGGGTCACCGAATCCATCACGCTGGCAGCCGATTCCGGTATCGCGATCCTCGAAGTGCCACGCCCCGATCTGGATCGGATGACCATCAACGGTCTGCATCAAGGGATCGCGTTGCAGGTGCCGCCCTACGACTACCTTCATCCCGACGACCTGATCGAGGCGGCCTTGGACACCCCGCCCGCGCTGCTGGTCGCGCTGGACAACATCTCCGATCCGCGAAACCTGGGTGCGATTGTTCGCTCGGTAGCGGCGTTTGGCGGCCACGGGGTGTTGATCCCGCAGCGGCGCTCTGCGTCGGTGACAGCCGTGGCCTGGCGAACCAGCGCCGGCGCGGCGGCGCGGACCCCAATCTCGCGGTCCACCAATCTCACTCGGACACTGAAGGATTGGGCCGATCGCGGTCTACAGCTGGTCGGACTTGACGCCGAGGGCGACACCGTCGTCGATGATTTGGACGGCGCCGGCCCGATAGTGGTGGTGGTCGGGTCGGAAGGCAAAGGGTTGTCGCGGCTGGTGCGACAGAACTGCGACGCGGTGGTGTCGATCCCGATGTCCGGCCCGGCCGAATCGTTGAATGCCTCGGTGGCCGCCGGGGTGGTACTGGCTGAAATCGCCCGCCAGCGTAGGCGCTAGCCGCATTGCCCGCCCCATGGCCCGCGCGCCTCGGTGCCGTGCTGGTGGCCATCGGAGTTGTCGCGCCGCTGCCAACGGCATCACCGCAGGGACCCGGCTTCGACCTGCATGCCCACGCCGGTGGCCGCGGCGAAGCGACCGGCGAGTCCCTGCGAGCCTTCGCCAAATCGCTCGAACTCGGTGTCAGCACGTTGGAACTCGATATCAACATAACTAAAGATCACCAACCGCTGGTCTGGCATGACCCGGTCATCGAGTCGCAGCAGTGTTCCGACACCGGGCCGGCGTTCGCCGGTGACCCGTCGTATCCCTACGTCGGCAAGCTCGTGCACGACCTGACCCTGGCGCAGATCCGTACGCTGGACTGCGGCAAGCCGGCCAGCCAATTTCCGCGCGCTGAAGTGGTGCGGGGCAACAAAGTAGCCGTCCTACCGGAAGTATTTTCCCAGACCGACTCGTATCGGGCCGATGTGCGTTACAACATCGAAACCAAGGTTGCGGCCGATCAGCCGGGCATATCGGCGCAACCGCAAGAGTTCGTCGACGTGGTGCTGGCTGCAGTGCGAGCGGCGGGCAAGGTCGACCGGGTGGAGATCCAAAGTTTCGATTGGCGGACGTTGCCGCTGGTGCGCCAGGCCGAGCCGTCGATTCCTTTGGTCGCCTTGTGGAATGAGCACACCTGGGTTCCGGGTTCGCCCTGGCTGGCGACCGTCAACCCCGACGTCGTCGGCGACCCTGTGATCGGCGCCATGATGGTCGGCGCGAGCATCCTCTCGCCCGAATACTCGTTGGTCGACAGGGCTCTGGTGGACCGCGCACATTCGTTGGGGCTCAGCGTCATTCCGTGGACAGTCGATGACGCCAACAACATGCGGGCCCAGATTGCCCTTGGTGTCGACGGCATCATCACCAACTACCCTGCCGTGCTGCGGACCGTGATGGCCGAACTCGGTATGCCGTTGCCGCGGGCCTACCAGCGCTAAATGCCCAGCAGTCGCACCCCGGCCCACAGCGCCAGCACCGCCGCCACCAGCGCGGTTGGCACGGTGCACAACCCGAGCCTGGTGTACTCGCCGACGCTGGCCGAGACGTCATACCGGCGTAACACGCTGCGCCACAACAGGTTCGACAGCGACCCGACGTAGGTCAAGTTGGGGCCGATGTTCACCCCGATCAGTACGGCCAGGACCGCCGCCGGTCCGCTTGGCGCCACCAGTGGCACCAACACCAAAGTTGCGGGCAGGTTGTTGACGACATTGGCCAGCACGGCGGCCACTACCGCGAACCCCAGCAGCGCCGGCAGACCCGAACCGGACGGCAACACCGCACCCATCCGCTCGGCCACGCCGTTGCGCATAACGGCCTGCACCACGACGCCCAGCGCCAGCACGAACACCAGGAACGGCACATTGACCGCGCGCACGATCGCGGCCACCGAGGTGTGCCTGCGGACCAGGCTTCGTACGGCCATCACCGCCGCCCCGGCCAGCGCGGCCCAGGCTGGCGCCACCCCCGCCGCCTCCGCGATCACGAACCCGATCAGCGTCAGCGCCACCACCATCAACGCGAACACTGGTGTCGGAGGTGCTGGTTGGGTCTCCTGAGGATCGGGTTGCACGCTGAGATCCCGGCGGAAAAACACCCGGAAGACGACGTAGACACTGCCCACCGCGGCCAGCCATGGCAGTGCCATCACCACCGTGAACTTGATGAACGACAGATTCACGGCGTGAAAGGCGAGCAGGTTGGTCAAGTTCGACACCGGTAGCAACAGCGATGCGGCGTTAGCCAAGTGCGCAGTGGCATAGGCATGCGGACGCACCGGTGCCCGCAGCCGCCGGACCGTGGTCAGCACAACCGGGGTCAGCAGCACCACGGTGGCGTCCAGGCTCAACGCCGCGGTGATGGTGGCGGCGATCACGAAGACCTGTCGCAGCAGGCGTTGTCCCCCAAAGCCGGCGCGTGCCATTGCGGCACCGGCGGCCTCGAAGAGGCCTTCGTCGTCGCACATTTTGGCCAATACCAGCACCGCGCCCAGGAAAGCGACGACGCGTAGCAGCCGGCCCGCTTCGCTGGACGCATCGTGCACCGAGATCGCGCCGACGGCTATCAGCACGACGACCGCCGGGACGGCGGCGAACGCCTCCGGCCAACCCCGTGGACGGGCAACCGCGAACGCGAGAACCACCGCCAGCGACAGGAGAGCTAGAACTAGCGCCAAGCTCAGGCCCACGGGTCTTCGCGTCGCCACACCGTCGGCATATCCACCGCAACACGGTCCTGCTGGGCCAGCCTGCTCAGGACGCGCAGCGATACATCCAAGTCATCGGCCACATAAGGCAAGGCCCGCAACGGCTTTGACAACGGCCGGAAGAAATCGTCCCAGTGGACCAAGACCACCCGGCGTGCGCCGACGGTCCGCACCGTCTCTGCCCAGTAGTCGAGGAGATACCCCTCCGGCTGCAGACCCAGCTGGCCCACGCCAAGATAGACGACATCGGCGCGCTGGCCGGCCAGCGAACCCTTCACAAAGCCAGCGCTGCCCTGGATCAACAGCCGCCGGCCCGACGACCGGTGATGTACGAACGTCGACCAGGCCTCACCGCACCGGTACGCCGCTACTTTCACCGGCGGTATCACCGGCTCGGTGATCTCGCCCGGGAACCGGTCGGGCGGGCTGTGCCGCGATTCCACCAGCGTTATGTCAAAGGCGCCCAATTGGATTGGTGTTCCAGACTCGGCGATGACCAAGCGGTCTTCGGCAATGCCGTGGCCGCGGCCGACGTTGGCCGCCGATTCGCCGCCAACCAGCAGCGCGCCAGTACGGTCGGCGACCATCGCGGAGTCCAGCACGTGGTCGAAATGCGTGTGGACCGGGATGACCGCTTCTAGCCGCTTGACGTTGAGGCGCGCCAGGCACCCGTCGACCCGGGCGGCCGACGGCGACACTTTGCCCAGCCCTACCCGTGCCAGGCTGGGTCGGGAGAAGAAGCCATCGGTCATCAGCGCCGAAGAGCCGTCGTCGAGTAGAAGCGTCGACACCCCCAGCCACGTCACCGTCAGCGGCGCACCGGATTCGGCGACAGGCACGCTGAACCGGTGCGAGTGCCGTGCGATATCCGGACGCCCGGGCCGCAGCCGCATCAGCAAAACGCCTTCACGTCAATGCCACCGGCCTTCAACCGATCCCGCACGGCCGACGCGATCTGCACCGCGCCAGGTGAATCACCATGCACACAAACCGATTCCACCGCAACCGCAACGGTCGACCCGTCGAACGCGGTGACGTGCCCGGTGGTCACCATGGCCATCACCCGCTCGGCGATGGCGGCGGGATCATCCAGCACCGCGCCGGGTTCACGCCGTGATACCAGCTGGCCGTCCGGTCGGTAGGCGCGATCGGCGAATGCCTCGGGCACAGTGCGCAGCCCACGCCGCTGCGCTTCGTCAAAAAATGCCGAACCCGCCAGGCCCAGCACCGGCAGGCCGGTATCGACCGTTTGCACCGCGTCTGCGACGGCGGCGGCCTGCTCACGGTTGGTCACGATCGTGTTGTACAGCGCGCCGTGTGGTTTGACGTAGGACACCGCAGAGCCGGCCGCTCCGGCCAGTCCGTGCAACGCACCGATCTGATACACGACGTCGGCGAGCAGATCCTCCGGTGCGACGTCGATGAAGCGTCTGCCGAAGCCGGCCAGGTCGCGGTAGCTCACCTGTGCGCCGATGCGCACGCCGCGCTCGGCGGCCAGCCGGCACACGGCCAACAGTCCCGTGGGGTCGCCCGCATGGAAACCGCACGCGACGTTGGCGCTGGTGACAATGCCCAGCATGGCGTCGTCGTCACCGAGCCGCCAGACGCCGAAGCCCTCACCCAGGTCGGCGTTGAGGTCGATAGAGGCCACGGTCGCTAGCTTAGGGCGAGCATCCACGCGTAGCTTCGGGCCTGTGACGATTGACGGCAAAGTAGTTGTGATCACCGGTGCCAGCAGTGGGATTGGCGAGGCGACCGCGGCGCTGCTCGCCGACCGCGGGGCCAAGCTGGTGCTGGGCGCGCGGAAATCCGACAAGCTGAATGCGGTGGCTGAGCGGCTGTCGGACGCCGGCGGTGAAGCAGTTGCCAAGGTGACCGACGTCAGCCGTCGCGGCGACCTGATGGACTTGGTCTCGCTGGCCACTGACACCTACGGCCGGCTGGATGTTCTTGTCAGCAATGCCGGCATCATGCCGGTTTCACCGTTTGACGAGCTTCGCGTCGATGACTGGGAAGCGATGGTCGATGTCAACCTCAAAGGTGTCCTCTTCGGGATCGCCGCGGCGCTTCCGGTGTTCCGTCGCCAGCGCGTTGGACATTTCGTCAACACCGCCTCCACGGCGGCATTCCGGGTCACGCCCGCTCAGTCGGTGTACGCGGGCACCAAGATGGCGGTCCGCACGATATCGGAGGGACTGCGTCAGGAAGCCGGCGAGAACCTGCGGGTGACGATCATCTCGCCCGGCATGACATCGACGAACTTCGCAGAGTCGGTGACCGATCCGGCCGCCCGGGCCGAGCTGGAGCAGCGCCGGGACGTGATCGCGATGGCGCCCGAGGCGGTGGCCCGGGCGATCGCCTTCGCTATCGAGCAGCCACCCGACGTCGATGTCGGCGAGATCGTCGTGCGGCCCACTGCCCAGGCTTAAGGCGTCGCAAAAACCTGGCGCTCGGGCTGCTACACATCCGCATCGTCGCCGGGCGATGCCGGTAGCCTCACAGAGCATGAGCCCCACGCCGCGACGGCGGGCGACCTTGGCATCGCTGGCGGCTGAGCTCAAGGTATCGCGCACTACCATCTCGAACGCGTACAACCGGCCCGATCAGCTGTCTGCCGCGCTGCGTGAACGAGTGCTCGCGACGGCCAAACGCTTGGGCTATGCCGGACCCGATCCGGTGGCGCGATCGCTGCGCACCCGTAGGGCCGGTGCTGTGGGTCTGGTGATCACCGAACCGCTCACCTACTCCTTCAGTGACCCGGCGGCGCTGGATTTCGTTGCGGGACTTGCTCAATCGTGCGAAGAGCTTGGTCAAGGGCTGTTGCTGGTCGCGGTTGGCCCGAACCGCGGCGTCGCGGAGGGGACAGCATCGGTGCTCGCCGCGGGAGTCGACGGCTTCGTGGTGTACTCGGCGGCCGGAGACGATCCCTACTTGCAGGTCGTGTTGCAACGGCGGCTGCCGTTGGTGGTGGTTGATCAGCCCAAAGACGTGCCCGGCGCATCCCAGGTGGGCATTGATGACCGTGCGGCTATGCGCAAGATGGGCGATTACGTGCTCGGTCTGGGTCATCGGGAGATCGGGCTGCTGACGATGCGGCTGCTTCGTGACCGTCGCCAGGGCCTGGTCGACACCGAACGCCTCCGCTCGTCGACGTTTCATGTGCAGAGCGAACGCATCGGCGGTGTCCACGACGCGATGGCAGCGGCCGGCCTCGACCCGGAGTCAATGACCGTGGTGGAAAGCCACGAGCACACCGCGGCAACCGGTGGCGTTGCCGCCCAGGTTGCCCTGGAGGCGAACCCGCGGATCACCGCGCTGATGTGCACCGCTGACGTGCTGGCCTTGTCGGCCATGGACTATCTGCGCGGCCGCGGCAAGTATGCGCCGGGTCAGATGACTGTCACCGGTTTCGACGGCGTGCCTGCGGCGATCAGCCGCGGCCTGACCACGCTGGCGCAGCCGAGCCTGCAAAAGGGCCGCCGCGCGGGCGAGCTCTTGCACAAAGGGGATATCCACCCGACCGTCGAGGTGCTCGATACCGAGCTGATTCGCGGACGCACCGCCGGGCCGCCCGCCTGAGCGGTCAGACCTGGGCGTTGTCTCCGTTGCCGATCAGCAGCCGCACCGCCAGATCCAGTCGCTTGCTCACATCGGTGGCGGATGCCCGCCGGGTCAGCCAGGCCAGCAGATTCGATGTCCACACATTCGAAATCACCCGAGCGATGTGGTACTGCTCTTCGGTCGGTTCGCCGTCGCCCATAGCGCGGGCGAACATCGAGTCGATGATCTTCTCGGCGTGATCGACCTCACCGGCCGCGGAGGCGTCGGCGAACACGTAGGCACGGGTCATGGCCTCGGTCAGCAGCGGATTGCGCTGCATCGCGCGATTGAGTTTGCTGACCATGAAGCTCAGCCGTTGGTACGGCGTCCCGCCGGTCAGGCTGGCGCGATCGGTCTTGGCGTCGATCCGCTCGAATTCCCGGCCCAGCGCGGAGACCAGCAGATGCACCTTGGAAGGGAAATACCGATAGAGCGTGCCCACCGCGACGTCCGCGCGGTCAGCAACCGCGCGCATCTGAACTGCCTCGTAGCCGCCTTTGGAGGCGATGGCCATCGTCGCGTCCAGAAT
>Ga0179589_10000150_pt1 | contig 10130 bp, 20 predicted proteins | sample CZOMad2_1_08_16f_FD_182923 | JGI IMG/M metagenome (GOLD analysis project Ga0179589, IMG submission 182923) | Vadose zone soil fungal communities from Angelo Coast Range Reserve, California, USA - CZOMad2_1_08_16fungal | ecosystem: Environmental > Terrestrial > Soil > Vadose zone | place: USA... | reverse complement strand
CGTTGCACACCCTCTGAAAAAAAGAGACGATGATCACAGTAAAGTAGAGATACCACACCTTTTTTATTCCTTGCACGCATTCAATTGAATGTTCTCAAGGTGACGACATCTACACCTCCCGACTCCACTTCCGTTACGCGACTTCCAGTCGACCCCGGGAAACGTTTTGTCTCCTTCCCGATGCCAGATGCCCAGCAATCAGCGCTGCCTCCACACCATCCCCGGCCGCAAGACGGTCTGCGGAGGCGCACTACTGCTCGACGTGATTATATATCTCTTGTCTGTTTTCCACGCCCTGGCTCAATTTCGTTCTGCTTTCGTTCTAGTCATTGACTCTGCTGGGGGGATTTCGTCGGCGCCTACATACCCGCTCACTCTCCAACAAGTTCTCGAGCACATGTCGCCTGTCCAGCTCGCATTTTTCGACAAGCTCAACGCGGAGCTGGCAAAGGTCGAATCTTTTTTCATAGAGAGAGAAGATGAGGCTCGTACACGCAGCTCGCAACTTCGGGGACAACTGGACGAGTTGAAAGATCACCGGCGTCTATTCCATGTGACTGGTTTGCATATCTTCTTCATCTAGTATACTACTGACCTGAGTACACTCCCAACAAAGGATGCCTACCCTGGATCAAATGCCCCAAAGCGGATCACTCGTGTGCTCCACCTCACGCACCAACCCACTCACGCAGATGATAAGGCGCAAAGCGAAGGTCACGATGGCGATGTGGCTACGGAATCTCATGAACATCGTCTGGCAGGCGGGGCAAAGCTTGACCCAGATGAGTACCTACACGCGCGCAAGCAGCTCAAGCGCGCTGTATCCGAGCACTACCATGCACTGGAGGTCCTCAATAACTATCGCGTACGACTTGGTCAGAGTTTTTGATATCCCACAAATAATAAAGAGGAGGCAGATTCTGAATATCACTGGTTTTCGGAAGGCACTTAAAAAGGTTGAGAAAGCAACCGGGGTATGGTGATCCGATCCGATCCCGTTATTGATATTGCTGAGGCCGTCGATCTAGATCCTGGTGCAAGATTCGTACATGAAGGAAAAGGTCGGATTTGCCTGGCTTTCCGCGAGGCTATTGACAAGTTGTCATCGCAGGTTGGTACATGCGCTTTTGCGTCAGACGAGACTGTGCAACGACTTTTGAACGAGACGGAGGACCTGTTCACTGCGCGTTTCGGTGGGACCTTTGTAGATCGGATTCGTTACCATCCTGATGATTTCTGTACACAGCCAAGGGCGACAGGAAGCGCGCTCTCGTTCGCCTTCGCAGGATTTCGTCTCACAAGACGCACCACTTTAGTACTTTCCGCACAGGCGTCGCTCTTGGTCTGGCACTCCCTGCTGTCATCGATGGCCTCGCCAGCGGTGAGTCCCCAAAATATTCAGTGGTGCTTGCTGAGCCTTCTTCAGCCCTCCAGCCTCAGACGCGTGTCGCTATACCTTCATGGGGAAGCCTGCTCTACATATATGCGATTCTGCTGGTCCCCACACTCTTAGCATTTCTCGTGGGCACCAATTTGCTAATTTGGAACGCTTCGAGGATAAACTACGTTTTCATCTTTGGTACGACATCTCGAAACCTTGACTGCTAGGTCAGGGTATCTCTTACTGGATTCATCGTACAGATCTGGACATTAGGACACGTCTCGATCATCGAGAGTATTTCGAGGTACGTCCCTATAAGAATCCCCGTACCGCGCGCGAGAGTGCTGATAGTGTCATCGTAGATACCTTCCATCGCACTTGCAACACTATCCTGGGCTTTCTGGCTCTCCTTTGCGCGCGCCGGGGAACACACTATCCAGCCGTGGGCATGGCCAATGATCTGGTTGCTCTTTGTCGCTGTACTGATGATCAACCCTCTCCCCACCATGTCTCGCGACAGCCGATGGTGGTTCCTCCGCAAAGCTGCACGGCTTCTGCTGAGTGGGTTCTATCGCGTGGAGGTAAGCCAGTCCGACATGTCTTTTTAGTCCGAGCCGCCGATTTTAATCATCACGATGATCATGTGGGAATTACGTGATCTAGTTCGCAGACTTCTGGCTGGGGTGCGCTCTCTCCCGAGTCGGCGATAGGGGTTAACATTTAGCTGTTGACACACCTTGCACTGCGCCCGTTCTAGGGACCAACTCTGCTCCCTGGCGTTTCCGCTCGGCAACATTTACTTTGTCGCGTGCTCGTACGCTCGAGGATTCCGGTCCCATTCATCTCCGGAATGCAATAAACCCCACCTCTGGGGCGTGCCTTTCCTCTTGGCTGTGTTGCCGCTCGTAGCCCGCTTGGGGCAGAGCATTCGCCGATGGTGGGACTCACGATTGATCACGCATTTGATCAACGTTCGTCTTTCCCTCTTTGAACTGTTAAAGGAATGAGTTCACGTTATGTCGTATAGGGCGGAAAATATCTCATGGGGATCGTGTATTACTTTTGCTACTACCTGTGGCGCCATAACGGTGATAACAGTTCTCGATTGCATCGTTTCTGTCATTGAAGACTGACACCTTTAGGTGCTGGGCGTGGCACGAGCTTCGTATTCTTCTGCTTCTTCGGAACAATTTACTCGATATATGCGTCATCATGGGCAAGTCCAAGTTCGATGTGACCTATGCTGGTCAAGGGCTAACTGCTGGGGTGTCAGGATCTGCTCATGGACTGGTCCCTCTTACGTCCCCATGCGAAATTTATGTTCCTACGCGAAGGGCTGCTCTACTCGAGCCATATTCCTGTGCGCCTCGTCTCGTCACCGTCTCTCTTCTCCCACTGACAGCGCCACGATAGTTCTACTACCTGGCTATCGTAAAGGGTTTTTTTACGTTCAGGAGAGGAGGGCGCAACTAACGCAAAGCGTAGATCACCAACGTTCTCATTCGCTTCATCTGGATAATCTACATTCCGACGCGCGGACCAAGCGCCGCACTTCGCACGTGGATAGCAGCACTTTTTGAAGTGCTGCGGCGCTGCCAATGGAACGTCTGTACGTTTGTCTGGCCCTTCTATCACGCGTTTTCGCAGCTTTTGCCAACCAAGAAACTGTTCGTTTCGCTCTTCCACGCCCAGACCGTTTGGAGAACGAACATCTTGGTAACATGGATCAGTACCGCATTACGCGAGAGGTGCCCCTGCCTTATTCGTTTGACGAGCTCCAACACGAGACAGATGCGGGTGACGAAGACGACAATGCCCACATACGGGGAAGAGTGCGCTCGTCCAAGTCGAAGGAAGGGTAGTCGGGGTTGCTTCGCTGAGATGGAATATCTGTTTGGTACGGGCTATGGACAATATCTCGAAACCCGCGAAGAGAATACGTAGGTCAGAGGTACCAAAATGAAGCCATGCTTTAACTGAGTATATGTAATCGGAAGAACTGTCATCAATGAAAAGATAAAAGCTATTCTAGACATTGCGAGACGGGGTTCATTTCATAGTGGATGCGATCTGTTCCAACTCCCTGGCTATCAAGGAGTTGGGACACGATGAGCGCAATTTACTGCATCACCGCAGCAGTCAGCGAGTTTGCATATGTATGGACAAGAGCGAAACGCACTCTAGCCCGCCACGGTCGCCACGGTCCTTGCACTCCTTGCCAGCCATGACCCACTCTCCGCATTCGATGTAGAGGTCAACGCGCCTTGAAGCGTCGCAACGCGACACATAACCGACAGCTTCCTTCGAGTGGCCTTTCTCGACGAGGTGTCTGGCGAACGATTCGTACCCTATCGGACTCCGCTTCGACCGCGAAAAGGCCTCCAAGCCCTCAAAGTCCCGCGAGGCGGTCAGCGCGTGTAGCTTCAGGTACCAAAACCTAGATCACCATCGTTCTCAAGTCAGCGAGGGCTTTGGCGTGTGAAGCGCGATGGGCATGATGAACTCGGTCATATACCTTTTGTCGGGTACTTTAAATTCCGACTTGAGCTTGTCGGCACGTTTGGACATCCCGTTGAGGAGACATTTCTTGATGGTCTCGTCGACGCTGAGCCCGAAGAACTCGATCTTATCCGTGGTTTCTTTCTCGAGCGTTTGCTGGAACGCCAGTAAGCGACTGTACTCGTCCATCATCTGACAGGATGCGTCATTATCGTTCCATGCGACGGCAGGAGTCGATATCTGAGGAGCTAACCTTGGCTTCAAATGAGCGTTCCTTATCCTCCGAGAAGAACTTTTGAGCGGCTTTGATCGATGTGAGCTTCGCAGCAGGGTCCTGAGGTGTACGTCAGTTGGAAAAATTATACATAAACGAATTCACGACTTGCCTTCATTCGCCTCGCTTCTTCTAAATTAAGCACGGCGCTCTCTACGCGTCTATCATCTGAATAATAAAAGTCTCGGAGCATCTCTGAGTTCTGCTCCCTTGCATACACTTGTAGCAGCTGGCTTGCTGGCGCCAGGCTCGAACCGCCGTCCTCGATTAAACGGAAGAAAGTCCCCAGAGGCAAGCGATTGTATAACTGCAATAAGACATGATACACTGAACGCAGTGAGTAAAAGCATACTTTCATCGAGCGACTGCAACATACCTAAATCAGTATCACCACTATCAACGGCTTTCTGGAGCGCTAATCGATCTTCCTTCATCATGAGCAATAAGGGAACTTGATCCGAGGCCCTCGATTCATGGTCCAACAGCTACGACTCCTGGATCGCTTCCAAGGTCGAGTCAAGGTTACTGAATAACGCACCATTGTAGCAAGGCGTGTTCGGCCAACTTCCCACGCCTTCTTTGCGATCTCAGCGTAGCTGACAGATGCGCCCCCTAATTTCTCAAACTTCTCTACGATAGCCTTCGATACCTCTTCATCGCCTATCATATCGGTATCCTTGCTGGTACCGCTGACGACAGGTTTTGACTTCATGATTTTTGCAGACGCCCAGTGCTTGAGAACGTTATCCGGTGAGAGAGACAAGAAGGAAGATATGTGGAGCGCAAGAAGATGCAGATTACGTGAAGTTAGTCGGGAGATAAGATGCGCAGGCGAGAGATAGTTGTATCTTATAGTTTTCAGTCAAACAGGCAGGTATTCACGAGGAGAATGGTCTCACTGAAAGTGAGTGATGGGTATGCCCACTTCAAACTGACGAACAGCATTGAGGACCTTCAGCGTCTTGCCCATGTTCACGAAATCATTGGCATTATATAGATCCAAAAAAGATTTACCAAAGTTTGCGGCCTAGGGAATTCGAAGTTGCCATATAAGTGAGAGAAACGCTTGACACGAGACACGTACGCTTAATAGCTTCCGCTGCCATGTGGGCTCCCACTCCTGTCCTGCCGCATCAATGACCTCGTCGACGGCTGCGGCAAGGTCCAGTTTGATGCTTCGTATGTTCTCATCAGCTTTAGGAGAGCGATTGTTGAAACTCTCCCAAGCATCGAATAGAATTGCGGAAGGTGACGTAGATCCAGGTCGGAAAACAGACACGCTGGATGCTGATACGACTGTCAGAAAAGCATCTGGCTTGGTGGAAATGTTCAATCACCTGGAACTTTCTGAATGAAGTCACACGTGTCGGGAGCTATGACTCTGACACCATCAACCTCTGTAACGGCGAACGTAGGCCCGACATAGAAATATCTAGGCCTGGTGTCACTGAAACATGGACGGGGACCCATACAAGAGAACGCACTGCAACGTATCACCAAATGGGCCTACCAACAACACAAGTGCGTCCCAGGTAACAAGGATGGCATCATTACCACACCATTCGACCTGTTTGACCGGGCCCACTGCCCCGACCGACGTAGAATCAAATTCGGCCAGGTTTCGCTGGAAGTCAGTCGAAACGACCCAAAGCATTCCGGACGTCGTAAACAAAGCAAGTGACTTTCCATTGGGTGACGGGGCCATGTGGGTAAATGGCCCCCGAGACAGGCGTTGGTCGACGGCCTCGAGGTTGTCCACCGAAAGAACGCTGTCTCCAACGGATAGTAGAACCTCGACATGGCGGGATATCGTGAGATCTGGCGGGATGAGGGTCCAAACGGTGGGCGGCTCAGAGAGACCTACCTATCCGGTCGATTGAGAACCCGTGAATGGAGTCGAACAGGACTCACTTGGATTGGCTAGGGTCAATGGTTTACCACCTTCCCATCCCTTTACTTCCAATAGCTGTAATGAGCCTGTCACCACTACCAGACCGTCATCGTGTATGCGCGCGTCCGTGATTCCGACCTCTCCGGCATCTGTTCCCAAAGAGAATTGAACGTAGTCGCCTTGTAGGTCATAGAGACGGTATACACCCTCCTCGTTTAGGATCACCAGTCTCTCATCGCCGGTCCATCCAAAGCGTACGATTTTAGCTTGTTCCCACTAAAAAAACAATGAGCGAATGAACCTGTAGAACGGTCAGGGCGTACACTGAGCAGCAGCAAACCTTCGCCAGAAGGTGAGTACACCTGAATTTGTGATCTTGCGAGCATGGGCGCTGCAGGACTAATGGCAATCATTTTTCTAGTATCCCTCATGAGTGCTGTTAAAGCTGCTTCAATACTCTCTGCGATCGGAAGGTATGTCTACACTCACCCAAGGGACCACCATTGCGGCATCCGGCTACGATGCTGTCGCCAAGACTAGGCAACTTGCCATCAAGCGTGTACAGCTGTTGTTGCCTGTAGAATACACTTCCGTCTTGCATAGCCTGCCATGATGTTGTAGGATGTTCTGCCATCCTCGAGTGCCCTCGAGTGTGAGTGTAGTATTGGACAGGCGCAGTTGTACCACGTGACTGTCATGCATCCGCATCCGCATCCGCTGAACGGACAAAAGCTCTCACCATGACATCCCTACCACGCCATGCGATCCCTCTGTCGCGTTACCAGTCTGTTACTACGGGTTTCTCATCACGTCTGTGCTCCATGCGAGGGCAACCAGTGGCTGCAAGATTTGGATATGTTGGTCGCAGGACACTTTTTCGGTCCAGGGCTGCTTTGCCTGCAGGGCTGAATCCCCGTGTGGGGACCATCTTTCTCGGGCTCATAGGCCTGGGATTTATCTCGACAATGATTGGGGTGTCCGTATGTCTTTTTATCGCTTCCGTCGTGACATTCTGAGTCGTTCTGGCAGGTATGAGTTCTACTCTTCCTTCGCTATCTGGCCCGAGGAAGTTCGCGCAGATTTAAGGGCTGGTGTCAAGGCTAAACAACAGGGAAACCTGGCTCTCAGCCGTAAACTATTAACACAGTGCGTGTGTGTTCCGTGATTTTACGCTTCCGCAGGCACTGATTCGAGGACGAAGGGCTCTCAATACAGCTTTATCTCTTCCCCCCGACCGGTTTTCACCATCACCTTATTTGAAACTCTCAGGAATGGCAATAACACTTTGCGAGGTTCTTGAACAAGACAACAAGCCAAAGGAAGCCTACGAGGAGTACACCACTGCACTGGGACACTTACGAAAGAACTGGACTGCTCTCACAGGCGAGGAGAAACTACGTGCCATATCCTTAGGACAGAAACTTGGTGAGATGGCCGACACCTATCAACTAGGCGAAGCAGAAGAAGAACGATGGTTGACCTGGTCGGTTGAGGAGGGGTTGAAGCTTGCAAAGGACATCGGTAATCTCAAGGCTGGGAAGACGAGTGATGAGACCCACCTTGTCCTTTCTGACCTCGAGTTGCCAAAGTGGGTCACTGTGACCGACATTGGGGCGCCATTAGAGGCACTCGGGGCCTTTTACGCGCGGACAGGTAAATTGACGTGAGGATGACGAACCAGCTTCTTCGTTTTCAAACAGCTGATATCATTCACAATCAGACTCGCCGTTCCTCTCTATCTCCATACCATATCACTCCTGGTCCCTCCCGCCATCTCCCCGAGGAAGGCGACCGCTGAAGAGCTTTGTCGAGGTTTGCACCGCGCTCACCCTAATGCATTCGCCGAGGCCAATCACCCTTATTCGCAGGCGCATTGCTAATGAATAATCTTTCGGAACTGTTCATGCGGAGCACCCCTACTCCGGCTGCACTACGTCAGTCCGAGGCTTGGGCCAAACAAGCCCTCTCTTTATTACAGAAAACGCAAGCAAATGCCGGCAAGTCCGACGATGTTCGGGTGTGCGAAGACGCGCTGGCTGTGGTCTTATTTAACCTTGGGTCGCTCCGCGAGGTCTGTACTCTGCCCATCTTATCTGATATTTGGGGTGTTGAATCTCCTCTTTAAAGATGAACGGCGACCCCGAATCCGCCCGCCAGCTGTTCGAGCAGTCTTTGGGGCAGGCCAAGAAGCTTAAATTCCAGGAGGGTATAATGCAAGCCCGAAACGCCATACGGCGGTTAGGTATCAAACAATATGGTACATCCCAGACCCCATCACCACAGCCAAACAGTAACACCAAAGTGCCGAATGAATAGATATATGGTCGAGCGTAGGAACAAACACACTATCCACATTATCCACAAGTTCTAATGCAGACACGATTAATATATCTGTCATGAGCTTTCATCTGGGACCTCCTCCACCATCGCGGCACGACTGGCCGATCGCGAGTTCGCAGCTGAGACGCCCGAGCCATCTAGGTCATCGACGGCATTGTCGGGTGTGTTGACACCGCTGCTCACACTCCTGGTCTTGTCCGATTTTTCGGCAGATTTCTTCTTCTTCGACTTCTTTTTCGGGAGGTCCCACTCCCAGAGCGGTATGAAAGAGTCAACCTGGCAAGGGTGAGATTCCACAGGGTATCCTGATAAGTGTGAGAACGCACGAATCCGACGTCTGCGAACAAACGAGGAAATATCCATATGCCAGGACTGGCCACAAAGACGGTGATTACATAGAATATAAGGCGTATAATAGAAATGACGAGCAACAGCCCGACGAGACCCAAAAAGACCAGGGAGAGGTACCACACGCCGAGGCGTAGGATTGGGGGCCAGAGCGGGAACATGACGCCGGCCAGAATGATAGCGACCATTGCGATCCCACCGACATAGTTTGTCCATTGTGAACCTTCGTAAAACCAAGCATAATATTCGTCGGGCTTGAAAAGCTGCATCTGATTGATCTGGACCGTCTTTGGGGACGATGCAGAGCCCACAGGTTGGCCGCGATCGATTCGCAGGAAGAAGGTAAATGGGATAATATTATGAAGGAGAGTATGGGCCTCGGATTCCGACGTGATTTTGGGGGTATTCTTGGTTTTGGCGTACGCGGGCGATAGCAATGCCTTCACAGCAGACTTTCCTAGATACCATAAAACAGACCGTTACCAAAAGTTGCACGGGCGGTGGCATTGCAGGAGAGAGAGCGGAGAGGCATGACCCACCTTTGAAATAGTCAACTCGCTTACCGTTCAGGACTCCGACCCTGTTCTTGAGGCCCGCCTTACTACTGCGGAGGAAATTGACGACGTTCCGTATTTCCTGTGACGCCTTTTGCTGCTGCTCGAAGGTCGACATGGCCTGTGGAGGACCGGCTACGTCACACCAGTTAACCCCACCGGGAAATGGATCCGGAGGTGCACTCACGATAACAAGTTTACGGACCGGGCTATGATAAACGCGAACTTCTGTCTCACGCGCGCGGCGGTGAGAGAGTGGGGATGGAAGAGAAATATGTGAGCTGGCGAAACGAGACGAACGGAAATTGTGGTGATGCTCACGGCGTGTTGATTACATAATCAATCTGTGTGGCAGTGAATTCTCCGGGCCGAGTCGCAGCCGAAGTAGCGTTGGTTGAAGGGAACATCCAATATCTACCGTAGCCATTATATTATAATCGAGGCATGTGGTTTTTGTTCCTTCTCTTGGGAATGGTTCCATTACATTTCGTCTATTTAGATACCCTCCGAACCCGTGTCCTGGCTCAGTGCTCTACCAAATGTCTGTACATCTCCTTCAGCGACATGCCACAAAGTCTCTACGTGCAGAATTAGATGCTGCCTTATCTCCCGTGCACCCTGCCGTGAGAATGGGTCGTACCATCACGTTTGCGGAGCTGCCAGAATGGATGAAAGATAATGGATTCATTCTGACCGGTTATAGAGGGTAAGAAGTCATTCTCTGACAGTGTCATGCCGTGTTCTCACTCAGATATGTTTTCTTGTAGGGAATTGAACAGCTGGCTGAAATGTTTGAAATCGGTCTTTGGGTGTATGTACAGATCATGCGATTTTTTTTCTTTG
>Ga0179589_10000149_pt1 | contig 10164 bp, 5 predicted proteins | sample CZOMad2_1_08_16f_FD_182923 | JGI IMG/M metagenome (GOLD analysis project Ga0179589, IMG submission 182923) | Vadose zone soil fungal communities from Angelo Coast Range Reserve, California, USA - CZOMad2_1_08_16fungal | ecosystem: Environmental > Terrestrial > Soil > Vadose zone | place: USA... | reverse complement strand
ACGGCGCCAAAGATGCCGCGCGCGCTCAGCCGCTCCTTGATCAGGATGTAGGACGTTAGGACGGCTATAACCGGCTCCAAGGTAAACAGAATCGCCGCGTGGCTCGGCGATGTATATTGCTGGGCCCACATTTGCAGTGTAAAGGCCACGGCCGTTGCCAATACCGCGCAGACGAGGATGCCCACAAGCAATTGCCAGCGCCATTCAAAGCGCGCAGGCTGCCAGCGAATAGCGGCGGCGGCCCCCGTCATGACCCAGGCCATGAAGGCGCAGGCCAGCACTTGAATCACGCTCAGCGCAGAAACCGAATGCTGTTTGGTATATTCGCCGACTAGGATTATATGTACGGCGTACAACCCTGCGGCGACAAAGGTCAGCACGTCGCCACGATTCAAATGCGCTACTCCTTCAACCGGGACAGTTAGGAAATACAAACCAGCTACCGCGGCAAACGACCCGGCGTACACCCAGCGCGTCAGCGTCTTCCCCCAGAAAAGTCCAAGCAAAACGGGAACCAGCACAACGCTTGAACCTGTGACGAAAGCGGAATTGGCTGCCGTGGTGTACTGCAATCCGGCGGTCTGGAACGCGTAGCCAGCGAACATGAAAAACCCCAAACGCATTCCGGCAAATAATTCTTCGCGATCCAGGCGCAGCAGAACGAATGGGCGGAAGGCAATCATCAAAATTCCGGCCACCGTGAAGCGGACCGCCAGGAAAACAAATACGGAAGAGTGGTCAAGGGCATTCTTGACCACAACGAACGTCGCGCCCCACAGGAGTGTGCAAAAGGCGAGAGCCAGGTCCGCGCGAGTTCGTTGGGTCATGCGTTGTAGGTCTCTGCGGCAAAATCAGCGCCAGTGTAGAGAGTTTGCCATCGGGTGGCAACGCCTGCAGAGACTCTTCTGTGGGAAGCAAAAATCATAACCGCAAACAAAAAGCCGGGCCAATTCACAAGGAATCGGCCCGGGAAGGATTTTTTCCGTTCCTTGGTTTAGAACACGAAGCGAGCGCCGAATTCACCGACGAACGCACGCGCCTGGACTCCCGGGCTTAGGTTCGGATTGATATAGCCCTGAGGTTTCAGGAACGTGCCCGAACTGGCGCTGTTTCCAAAATTCGCTCCGAAGTTGGCATGGTTGGTCAGGTTGAACGCCTGAAACATCAGCTCAACTTTGGCGCGTTCGCCAAGCTTAATGTACTTGCTGACACGGGCGTCCAACTGGAAGAAATAATTTCCGCGAACCGTATCGTAACCAGCTTGGCGGCAGGTCCCAGCAGCAAGGCAAGCCTCCGTTGAAGCAGAATTCGCCAAAGCGCCGACGCCGTAGGTCAGATAGTCCGTTGGGTTGTCGACTGGAACAATGGACGGACGTTGGTAGCCGGAACCAATGCCCAGAGGATCAAAGCTGGACGTCAGGTCATAGGGGCGGGCGCTGCCGTATTGGAGAATCGGAGCAACCTGGAAACCCCATGGAAGCTGAACGATACTGCTGATGGAAATATGGTGGCGTTCATCGTTTGGCGTGTTTCCGAAGTCCAGAACGTTCCACGGATCGCGAGCATCATGTGGATAGTTGCGGAAACCATCAGCGGTGACGCCCCATCCTACGGAACGCGAAAGAGTGTAGTTGGCATTCACGCTGAAGCGTCGTGAAAGGCGGCGGCGATAGCTAAGGTTCAAGCCATCGTAACGCATACGTCCAATGGACTCCTCTTCGCGAATGCTACCCAGTCGGGGAACTCCAGCAGCATCAAATTCCGCGTCGAGCGGCCGGCCGGGAACACCCGGAACAACCAGGTTTGAAGTGATCGTTCGGTTCATGTGCAAACCGAGCACGTGTACGTATTCTGCTTCCACAACAGAGTTGGTGTCGAGAGCCCACTGATATCCGACATTGAATTCTTCGGAAACCGGGTTGCGATACTTCGGGTCCATAAGACGGCCGGTAGCTCCATTCGCCAAGTCTCCGCTGGGAGGAGGAGCTACAGGGAATGGATCAACGCCATATCTCCACGCACCCAATGCAATGCCCGTGCCAGGAACCTCTTCTCCCGGTGAAGAAATCGAGAAAACACCTTGGTACACAGTCGTGTTTGCCTGCTGAATCATGAACAACGGGATATTCTCATACGTGTTCCCGTAGTACAGACCAAATCCACCGCGAAGCACATGCTTGCCCTGACCGGTTAGGTCATAGGCAAAACCGACGCGGGGGCTGAAGTCCTTGGTGTCATCGTGGGGGATTCCAGAAGCCAACGGACTATTGATGGCTTGGAGATATTGAAATGTACGGCTGTCGGGAATGGCGCTGGCACCATTGAAGTTGAAGTCGCGATCCCAACGAAGGCCGAGGTTTAGAGACAGACGGCTGGTGACTTTCCAATCGTCCTGCACAAAAAGGCCAAGTTGCTTGCCTTCGATTAAGAAGTACGGATCGCCCGCGCTGAGGGACATGCCTGTCACGGCACCCGGTGTGGCAAATTGTTGCGGGTACAGCGTTGCGTTTGTCGTAATTGTGGTCGGGTCGTCCTGGAAATCGATTTCCAGAGTGGAATTAGATTTAAAGAAGCCGCCAAATACCGGTGTGTTAATGAAATCTACGCCGAACTGGAGGCTGTGGTTTCCAATGCGCTTGACAACGTCATCCTTAAACTGCCATTTGCGCTGGAACGATTCCTGAGGAACGTTGGTGTTTGTTCCGAACCACTCACTGACGCTAGCGAAGGTGACGTACGGCGCCACGATGCTGCTATCAATGATATTGTTCCAGAACTGGTAACCAAGAGTGAAACTGTTTGTCAGCGTGGGGGAAATTGACGAATCTAAGGTGAAGTTGGCAATTTGCAGGTGATTCTTGGTGAAGTTGCCGCCCGTCAAGTCGCCCAAACCGTCTGACTGGTCATTCAAGCTGTCGTTCGACTGCGAAGTGTAACTAAGATACGCATGGTTGCTGTTGTTGATGTTGTAGACCAAGCGGCCGTTATAACGCCATTCGAAAAACGGGCGAGGAATAAGGGCGGATGGCTGCGCGCCGAGATCCGTCACGAGTAGCAACTGTTGATAGGCGTCGGGCGATTCGGACTGTTGCGTGTTTTCGCGCTGACGCTCAATGGCGAAGAAACCAAAGAACTTATCCTTCTTGATAGGCGCGCCGATCGAACCACCGAAGAATTGGCGGGAATAGGGAGCGCTGGTTCCGGAGAGTTCGTCCGCAGCATTGAACTGTTTTTCACGGAAGAAACCAAAGAATGAGCCGTGCGGAGTGTTCGAGCCAGACTTCGTGATCATGTTGATCGCGGCGCCTTCTGACCGGCCGTTCGCGGCGGAGAAGCGTTGCGTGCTGATCTTAAATTCTTCAACAGCTTCCAGTGGAAGCTGCATGACGGTGCCGCCGACGGTGTTGTCCTTGTTGTCGACGCCATTCACTGTAACGTTGATGTTGCGACCGCCTTGTCCGTTTACCGAAATCACGGCATAGCGATTTTTCGTCGGATCGTAGGAATCGGCAGCACGCACACCGGGAGCCAGCATAGCCAGGGAAGCGACATCGCGGCCCAACATCGGCAACTGTTCGACTTCGGCAGGGGCAATGTTCACGCTGACATCCGTCTTTGTGACATCCGCCACGGGAATCGTGCCGCTGACTTCAACGGTTTGCGAAGACGAGCCAACTTTCAGATCCGCATTGAATGTAGAAGTTTGACCCACAGCGACATCGCCGGTGATTTCAAAAGCCGTAAATCCTTCCTTCACCACGCGAACCACATAACTGCCTACGGGCAACAGCTCAAAACGGTAGAATCCCGTGTCATTTGTTGTAGCCGTTTTCGTGGCCCCCGTTCCCCTATTCCTTAGGGTAACTTGAGCTTCAACCACGGCAGCTCCGGAAGCGTCCACCACCGTGCCCTGGACCGTGCCGCTAGCCGTGGCCTGTGCAGACACCGAACGACTCGTCAGAATCACCGCAACGAGCATGACTAGAACAATCGCTGCTACTTTTTTCATCTCCGTACACACCCTCCGGACGCCCAAAAATCTGGCGTCACCTTAAGTTCACCCCTTTGGCGGAAGCAAAAGCGGGACGCTGGAAATGCACGAAAGCAGCAAACCGGAGAATGTGCTAACGCACATCCCTGACGGTTGATTCGCACGGCAAGCCTGAATGTAAAACTTTCCCCTGAACAGACCCCGTCAAGCTACCTACCAATACGGCGGTAATCTATCAGTAGGTAAGATAAAAGCAAGACTTAATTAACAAATTCGTTACATTTGCGGTTTGGGGCGGGTTAAATGGCCTGTTAACATACAGATAAATCGTTATCAATTCCGGATAAATTGACGGATTTTGACCAAATATCGGCGCTTTCGCTTTTGAGGAAAGCCCTCCTGCCCGATGCTCCCTATCCGACGGAAAGCCGATTTTGTTACGCCCGAGGACTATGGGGCGGTATAGACAATTCTCCCACCAACTACAGTTCTCTGGAGCTTGGTCTTGGTGTATTGCGAAGCGGGGATTTTGGTCAGGTCATTTGACAGAATAAGGAAGTCGGCATACTCGCCTGCCTTCAGCTCGCCCTTTCGTCCTTCCTCGAACTGGGCATAGGCGGCGCCTGTCGTATAGGCGCGGATGCAATCGCCAAGCGAAATCTTCTCCTGCGCCTCCCAGCCAAGTTTTGGTCCGCCATCCGGCAACTCCCGCGTTACGCAAGCATAAAGTCCCCGGAACGGACTGATGGGCTCGACGTCGTAGTCCGTGCCAAACGCCAGCCGGGCCCCGCTTTTCTGCAGCGTGGCCCAGGCGTAGGCGCCTTTGATTCGCTCCGGCCCGATGCGCTGTTCGGCCCAGCGCATATCGGTTGTCTGGTGGGACGGCTGCATCGACGCAATTACACGCAATTGGCCAAAGCGGGCAAAATCCTCCGGGGCCACGACCTGCGCGTGTTCGATTCGATCGCGCCGGTCGCGCGGCCCATTGGCTTTGGCAACCGCTTCGAACACGTCCAGGGCCACCCGATTGGCCCTGTCACCAATGGCATGGAACGCCAGTTGAAACCCGGCCTTGTCGCGTTCGATCGCCATGGCGCGTAGTTTTTCCGGCTCGATCGTCATCAGACCGCTGGTTGATCCGTCGTCGGAGTACGGTGCAAGCATCGCCGCTGTACGCGAACCAAGCGCTCCATCGGTAACCATCTTCAGCGCTCCGGTTTTTAACCATGGATCGGAAACTCCGCCTTCACTGCGTAAATTCTGCAGGACATCCAAATCCGTGGCAAACGGGAGCCATTCCGTAATACGAACGGTCAACTTCCCTTCCTGTTTCAACTCCTGATACACCAAGAAGTCTTCCCACTCCGAATTGTCCTGCACGGAGGTGACGCCATTCTTCGCCAAATCGGTCAGGACCATCTCAATGCCGCGACGACGTTGATCCCCGGCCACCTCAGGAATCTTCATTTCCGCCAAGGCCATGGCCGAACCTTCTTCCAGCATGCCGGTGGCGTCTCCATTGCCATCGCGTTCGATGACTCCACCGGAAGGGTTGGCCGTACTCTTATCAATGCCCGCCAGCTTCAGCGCCAATGAATTGGCAACCGCCACGTGTCCAGAGATATGCGTCAGCAAAACGGGATTGCTCGGCGCAACAACATCGAGTTGCTGCCGGTTGGGAAATTTCCGGTCCGGCCAAAACGTGTGATCCCAGCCGCTGCCGACAATCCACTCGCCTTCCTGGTGCTCGGCAACGGCGCTGGCCACGCGTTTCTGAAGGTCCTCGATGCTTGGCACGCCATTCAGTCGAATGCGTAGCATGTCCGCGCCAGCGCTTCCCAGATGCACGTGAGCATCGTTAAAACCCGGCATGACGAAGGCTTCCCTCAGCTGCACGGTCTCCGCGCCTTCCGCTCCCCCGCCGCAATCCAGCATCACATGGGCAATTGTGCCGATGCACACGATTTTCCCGTCGCGCACTGACATAGCCGCAGCCCACGGATGAGCGGGATCGTTGGTATAAATTCGGCCATGCACATAGAAAACGGGACGCGACGGAAGAGTGGGGCTGTTCTGTTGAGCGTTAGCGAAAGAAGCGAAAATCAATGCCGAACCAATAGCCAAGCGATTAGAAAAAGCCCATCGCCAGCGGCGTGGCTTCACGGCTTTTTCTCCTGCCGCAAACCAGCAACGCCTATGAGCGTAAGCAGTGCTCGCTGCAAACCAGTTTCCCTACCCGCCGGTTCATACCATTCCTGCAAGGAATGGGCGCCGCCACCATTGCCGCCTGCGCCGATGGAAATTGCTTCGATCCCGACAGACAGCGGAACATTGGCGTCTGTCGAAGACCGCTCCATTCGCGATTGATTGCCAACAAATTCATCTGCGGAACGGAGTGCAGCTAACAACGCGGAATCCGCAACCAGTTCTCCACCTGGCCGGCTTCCGAGGATCTGAACCTTCCAGTCCAGCTTTCCCCTGGACCGGTCTCGCGAAGATTCCATTTCGTCGCGCACACCGTTGGTTACGCAATCGCGCAGTGCCGCTTCCAAGCGCAAAAGCTCATCTTCACTTTCCGACCGCACGTCCACCTTCAAACGGGCTTCATAGGGAATGGAATTGACCGATGTACCGCCTTCAATTTGTCCTAAATTAAATGTTGTGCGCGGATTTACTGGAACTTTCGTATTGATAAAGCGCACCGATGCCCGGACCAGAGCGTTGATCGGATTGGGAACGCCAAAGTCGGACCAGCTGTGCCCACCCGGACCGGTAATCACAACCTCCAAACGACGCGACGCCAAAGCCTTGGTCGTTACATGGTCCGTGCCAGAACCATCTAAAACGATGATGGCTTTCAGCTTTGCGCGGTAGGTGTCGACCAGGGCCCGCATGCCGCGCAGATTACCTTCGCCCTCTTCGCCAACGTCGGCGACAAAAAGGATCGTTCTCTCGGGGCGAAGGTCTGCAGCGTGAATCGCTTTGGCAATCGCTATCATCGCCGCCAAGCCGGTGCCGTTGTCGGAAATACCGGGCGCGCTGAGGCGCCCGTTGTCTCGCTTCACTTTCACATCCGTGGACGAAGGGAAAACAGTATCCAGATGTGCGGACAGCACCACGATTTCTTTTTCATCCGTGCCCGGAAGCTCCGCGATTACATTTCCCGTCTTGTCGGTCTCCGCCCGAATACCCACTTCACTGAACAATAATTTCACAGCCGTCGCGCGTTTTTCTTCCTTGAACGGCGGGGCAGGAATTTCCGTAAGCCTGATCTGCTGTTCGTTGATCCAATTGACATTTTTTACGAGCCAGTCCAGCGCGGCGCGAAGCTTCGGACTGTCCGCAACTTGGGACGACAGCGAAAGGCGAGTCGGAGGAAAGGCTAGCGATGAGCGCGCCGTCATAGTGAAAAGAATAACGCAAACGAGCGCATGTTTCACGTTTCGCCTGGCAGACTTGTTAGCAGGGATCATAGACCGTGGTCTCGAAACATCGTCTTCAGGGCGGATCTTGCGTGGCGAATCCGCGAAAAACGGCTTCGCTTGAACTGAAATTGCAAAAACGCGTCGGCCGCGCGGTCCAGCGGCGAGCCATAGCGATACCACCATGGCTTTTCGCGCTTCGGCAGGCGATCGATATCTATATATTTCGGTTGGACCATTTCCAGGAGTCCCGCTTTTCCGTGCGTTCGGCCCCAGCCGCTTGCTCCGCAACCGCCGTGCGGAGCTTCGGCAATGGCAAAGTAACTGATGACGTCATTGACCATCACCGATCCTGCTCGCAAGCGGGCTGCCATCCCCGCACCGCGTTTCGGATTGCCAGTCCACACGCTTGCCGCCAGCGTAAACGGAGAATCGTTGGCCATGGCAATTGCTTCTTCAGAATCTCGCACCGTTTGAATAGCCATAATGGGACCAAAGGTTTCTTCCTGAAAGAGCTTCATGGAAGAATTAACTTTTGTAACTACCGCTGGTTCGAAAAAACCCGGTCCCAGATCCGGCCGCGCATTTCCTCCGCAAAGCACCTCGGCGCCTTTCGCTACCGCATCGTTGATCAAATCGATCATTCTTTCCACATGATGCGGCCGAATCAGCGGACCTACATCGCTTGCTGGATCATTTCCCGGCCCCATTCGCAGCTTTTTAGTCTTATGAACGCATTGCGCGATAAATGGTTCGCCGATGGCTTCTTCGACAAACAACCGCTCAACGGAAAGACAAACCTGTCCACAATTGGTAAAGCTTCCCCAGAGTGCGCCGCTCGAGCTCGCTTGTACATCGGCATCGGCCAAAACGATCATTGCGTCTTTGCCACCTAATTCAAGTACGCTCGGAATCAGCTTTCTTGCGCAAGCCTCGGCAATTTGCCGGCCCGTGCAAACGCTGCCGGTGAACAGCACCTTGTCGGGCCCGGCAGCAATCAGCGCCTGCCCGGCTTCTCCGCCACCCTGCACAATCCGGACTAGATTATTTGGAAATCCAGCCTCCAGGAAAAGTTTTTCGATTAATGCTCCGCAATGAGGAGTGAAATCGCTGGTTTTGCAAACGACCCCGTTCCCGGCCATCACCGCGGGAATGATTTGGCTCAGTGGAATCGCCAGCGGATAGTTCCAGGAGCTAATAATTCCAACGACCCCCAGAGGTTCATACCCGATGCTTCCTGATTTTGCTTTGGCCGCAAGACTATGATGCGGTATCCGCTCCGGCTGCAACAGGCGGTCCCCAAACCTGCCAAAGTAATCGGCTGTATCCAGGGATACAAACACATCGGCAAAAAGTGCCTCTACTCTTGGCTTGCCAGACTCTGCGACAACTGCATTCGCCAGGATTTCCCGCGACGCCAGTATGGTGTCTGCGAGTTTCAAGACATAACGGCAACGCGCGGCTAGGGAAAGCTTTGCCCATTCCGACTGTGCTCGACGAACACTCGCCACGATTTCCGGAAGTGAATTCGCTGAAGTTCGGTCAAAATGCTGGAGAATTTGGCCAGTCGCTGGATCAATGGAAGCAATCGAGCCAGTGGAGGCGGCAGCTTCGGCCATGAACGGATTCTATCCGAAATTTGCGGTAATGAAAGGAAACAGTGGCGGTTCATGCTACGGTCGGCCGACGCGCCAGGCTTCCGCATGGCGCACTTCCACCATGAACAATCCTTGCGGAGGTACAGTGGGCCCGGACTTCGAGCGATCCCTTAACACATACAGTTTGTCGATGTCTGCGGCCTGCAGTTTCCCGCGCCCGACATCCAAAAGCGTTCCGACCATTTTGCGAACCATGTAGCGCAAGAACGATCGCCCCTGGACGGTGAAAACCAGTTCCTCGTTGTCGGCCGAGCGCACCAGCTCAGTCGAATAGATTTCTCGCTCCGTCGTTCGCTCTCGATCGTCATCTTCCGATCCGCTGGAAGCCGCGAACGAAGCAAAGTCGTGCATGCCGACAAAACGAGCCGCCGCGTCGCGCATGGCTTCTTCGTCCAGCGGAAACGGATAGTGCAAAACGAATCGCCAGAGCATCGGGGGAACAACCCGTCCGCGGTAGATACGGTAACGGTAGATTTTTCCGACAGACGACCAACGAGCATTGAAGTCCGGTCCCACTTCCTCCGCTTCCATAATACGAATCGTGGGCGGCAAGAGAGCGTTGAGTGCGCGCTGAAATTCCTGCGCCGACAGTCCGGACTTTGTTTTAAAACTGCCTACTTGTCCAAGCGCATGGACTCCTGAATCGGTGCGCCCCGCACCGTGAAAGTGAATATGTTCCTGGGTCAGACGGCGCAGGATGGAAATAATTTCACCCTGCACGGTCGGCTTGTTCGGCTGAATTTGCCAGCCGTGAAAATCCGTACCGTCGTAAGCAATTGTTAATTTGAAATAGCGCATGAGTGCGAGGGTGGCCCGACTAAAGAACCGCGGCGCTCTCCCGGAAATGGACGCAAGACACCGCAAATTCGAAAGCTGGGAAAACCATGTTCACGATGCAATGCGGGCAAAGCGGCTTCCGGGCTTAACAGCGGCGCTGCCTTCGCGGCAGAACGGACACTCTTCCGGATCATAACTGGCAATCGGCAAATCCAGCAGCGCCTGAGACTTCACAGGAAAATCAATTTTCCCGCCGCTGCGATCGATCAAAGCCGCCGCCGCCACAACACATCCGCCCGCTTCCTGCACGACATGA
>Ga0179589_10000148_pt1 | contig 10172 bp, 8 predicted proteins | sample CZOMad2_1_08_16f_FD_182923 | JGI IMG/M metagenome (GOLD analysis project Ga0179589, IMG submission 182923) | Vadose zone soil fungal communities from Angelo Coast Range Reserve, California, USA - CZOMad2_1_08_16fungal | ecosystem: Environmental > Terrestrial > Soil > Vadose zone | place: USA... | reverse complement strand
TGAGTCGGTAATTGCGCGATGCCTGCATGAACAGGTGAGTCGACGCTTCCGTCTCGGGCGTGATGGCGTGGGTTCGGGTGGTGGTGTGGAGTTCGCCATTCGCAGCTGTGATCTCCCAATACTGGCGGTGCACCGCCGGCGAGACGAAGGTGCCACCCTCGCGACGCTTATACGTAAGCCCGCGGTCGAGTCCGGTGGCATCGGCCTCCCAGTCGGTGAGCTGAGCGTCCGGCAGGAGCCGCGTGTAAGACACGGTGGTTTCGGTGACTTCGACGTCGTTGAATGCCGGCATACTGGCGATTTCCAAAGGCACGTCACGCCGATGCAGGATGGGAGCGTAGCTGAAGTCCAGGTAGTGTTCGTGGATCATCATGTAGTTGGCGTTTACCTGCCAGGCACTCGCGAATGTCGACCACGCTGGGTCATTGACCCACGTTATGTGTGGCGGTTGGCTGCCCGCGGCAGCGGCCGGTGGCCCGAGCCAGATCCAGACAAATGGTGGCTCCTCGAGGACGGGAAAGACGGGCACCCTCATCCCGGTCGGGACTTGGGGCTGGGTCGGGGTATATACGCAATTGCCGTCGGTACCGTAGGTACATCCGTGGTAACCGCAGACCAGCCGATCTCCGTCGACCGTACTGTGAGACAGCGGGAAAGCCCGGTGCGCACAGCGGTTTTCGAATGCGGTGACGCCGCCACTGGTGCCGCGCCATAGCACGACATCCTTGCCGAGTAAGCGGCGCCCCAGTGGCGATTCGGTGATCTCGTCGCAGGTTGCCGCGACATACCAACACTTCTTCGGGTAGTTGGTCTTCACAGGTCCAGCACCAGCCTTTCGGTGCGAGAGCGCGATACACAGGGCATCATCACTTCGCCGGCAGCTTTCTCGGCATCGGTGAGCACCGAGTCGCGTTGAACTGGAGTCCCTTCCAGCACCTTCGCCTCGCAGGTTCCGCAGACGCCTTCATAGCAGCTGCCCAGGATGGGGATGCCTGCTTCCTCAAGGACTTCCAGGATCGATTGGTCTGATGTTATCTCGAAACTTACCCCGGAACGGTGGCACACCACCTCAAACTGTTCGAGGGCTTCAGCGGCTTCCTCCGCCGTAGGCGCCTTGGCGGCGAACCGCTCGATATGAAGTATCCCCGTTGGCCAGTGGGCGCTTTGCTGCTCGACTGCTGACAGCAGTGCCTCGGGCCCACAGCAGTACACCAACGTGTTGTCCTGGGGCTCCTTGAGGAGGGAACCCAGGTCGAGGAGGCCCCGTTCGTCTTGGGGCCACACTGTAACCCGCTCTTGATAGCGCGCGGCAAGGTCTTCCGCGAACGCCATGGAGGTCCGCGTCCGACCGCCGTAAAGCAGCGTCCAGTCACCGCCTGCCCGCTGCACGGCCTCGAGCATCGCGAAGATTGGGGTGATGCCGATACCCCCAGCGATGAATCGATAGTGCGGCGCGTCGACTAGCGGGAAATGATTGCGGGGGCCGCGCACGCGCACCGTGGCCCCCTCGTTGAGGTTCTCGTGAACGTACCGCGAACCGCCGCGGCTGTTTGGGTCAAGCAAGATCCCGACGCGCCAGGCGCCCGAATCGCGCGGATCACCGCACAGCGAGTATTGACGCGTCAGGCCGTCGTCGAGAAACAAATCGACGTGGGCACCCGGTTCCCAGCGCGGCAGGTCTTCGTTTTCCGGATGCGCCAGGTCAAGCACCACCACGCCTTCTGCCGGTGTGCTGCGGTGCCGAACGATCAGCTCGGTTGTGAATTCATGTACGTTGGCACCGGGCGTGGTGACGACGGCCGCAGACATTGGTTACTTGCTCCGATCGTGGCACGAAATCAGTTCGGCGCCAGTCCTATTACAGCGGCGTGGCCGGTGGTTGACCGGCATCGGGAGTGGGCGGCAGGTAGATGGTTTTGTAGACCTGGAACGCGTGCAGGCCTTCCGGACCCAGTTCGCGGCCCATGCCGCTTTGCTTGATGCCGCCGAACGGGGCGACGGGATCGTTGACGTAGTGGTTGACCCCGACGGTTCCCGAGCGAACGCGGCGAGCAACATTGGTCGCGCGTTCGGGATCCGATGACCACACCGACCCGCCCAGGCCGTAGACACTGTCGTTGGCGAGTGCGATCGCTTCCTGCACGTTGGAGTAGGGGATCACCGACAGCACTGGGCCGAAGATCTCTTCGCGTGCCACCGTCGCGTTGTTGTCCAAGTCGGCGAAGATGGTGGGTTCGAGGAACCAGCCTCGGTCAAATGGCCGCTTACCGCCGGTGGTCATTCGGGCGCCTTCACTTTTGCCTTTGGCGATGTAGCCTTCGACGCGCTCGCGCTGGCGCTTTGATACCAGCGGACCGACCTTGGTCTGCGGATCGAGAGGATCGCCCACCGTCAGCGAACGCGCCAAATCGGTAATGGTGTCGACGATTTCGGTGTATCGGCTGCGAGGGGCCAGGACCCGGGTGTTGAGCCAGCAGATTTGACCGTTGTTGAGCAGGGTGCACCCGAAGAACGGCTCGATCGAGGCAGCCAGATCGGCGTCGTCGAGCACGATCGCCGCGGACTTGCCGCCGAGTTCGAGGGTGACCGGCCGAAGCAGCCGCCCGCACGCTTCGGCGATCCAGCGGCCCGCGGCGGTGGAGCCGGTGAACGAGATCTTGTCGACGCCCGGATGTTCGACCAGGTAGGCACCCACTTCACGGCCGCCGGGAACAACGTTGACGACGCCGTCGGGTAGGCCGGCTGCGGCGGCGGCCTCGGCCATCAGGAACGCGTCGAGCACGGTCTCCTCGGCCGGTTTGAGGACGACGGAGCAGCCGGCGGCCAACGCGGGTGCGACTTTGAGGAACGAAATCCCTTGCGGGACATTCCAGGGCACGATCGCGCCGACGACACCGACGGGGTGCTTGGACACCAGCGATGTGCCGCCGAACATGCCGGCACGCGATTCCTCCACTGGTGCACTGGTCATCAGGTCGCTGTAGTAGCGCACCAGTAACGGCGGAAAAACGGCCTCGAATTGCTGGGCGAGCCAGATCGGCATCCCGTTCTGCATCGACACCCGTCGCGCCGTTTCGGCGCCGCGGGCTTCCAGTTCCACCGCGAACCGTTCGAGGACGTCGGCGCGGTCCTTCGGTTCCCAGGTCGCCCAGCCGTCGGCGGGCTCCAACGCTGTCCTGGCCGCAGCGACAGCGGCGTCGATATCGGCCTCGGTGCCCCTAGGCACCGAACCGATCTGCTCCTCGGTGGCCGGGGAATGGACGCCGATGGTGTCATGGCCGGCGGGCGCGGTCCACGTGCCGCCGATGTAAAGCTGGGGATAATCGATGGTGGTCATGGATATCTCGGCCGTTCAGGAGATCGTGAGCTTGGCCGGCAAGTGCTTCAGACCGCCGACGAAGTTGGTCTGGGTCACGCTGCCGGGTCCGAGAATCTCGATCGACTCCAGGCGGGGCAGCAATTCTTCGAACATCACCTTCAACTCTTGCTTGGCCAGGTGCTGGCCGACGCAGGTGTGCGCACCGAAGCCGAACGCGAGGTGGTTGTTGGGCTTGCGGTCGATGTCGAATTCGTCGGGGTGGTCAAAAACCTCCTCGTCGCGGCAGCCCGACTGGAACAGCGGCATCACCCGGTCACCGGCCTTGATGGTCTGTCCGCGCAACGTGTAGTCCTTGAGCGCGACGCGCATGAAATGTTTGACCGGCGCCACGTACCGCAAACCCTCCTGGATGAGGTCGGGCACCAAACTCAGGTCCGCTTTGACCCGCGCCAGCACATCGGGGTGTTTAGCCAGAGCCTTCAGCGTGCCAGCCAGGGTTGCTGAGGTGGTGTCGTGACCGGCGGTGAAGATGGCCGTGTACCAGCCGTAGACGAAGGACTTGGGCCAGTACTCACCGTCGGGCAGCTTGGCGCAGGCGACCACCGTGGCCAGGTCGTCGCGAGGATGAGCGCGGCGGTCTTCGGCCAATACATCGAAGTAGCCGAAGAAGTCCTGGATGGCGGCCGAAAACTGTTGGGCCATCGCCTCTGGGGAGAGCGCCTCGACGTCTTCGCGCTGATGCTCCGGATCGGCGGTGCCGAAGAATTCCTGGGTGAGTGCCATCATCCGCGGCTCGTCCTCCCGCGGCACCCCGACCAGCGTCATCATCACGTGCAGCGGGAAGCCCAGCGCCCAGTCGTCGACGAGGTCGATCTCTCCGCGGGCCGAAAGCTGCTTGAGATGCTCGATGGACTCGTTGGCGAGGTCGCGGATCTGGCCTTCCAATTTCTTGACCGACGGGGGCTTGAAATAGTTGAAAGCCATGTTTTTGGCATGCGTGTGCTCGGGCGGGTCTATGTAGGGGAGGGCATCGAGGATGCGCAGGCTGCCGCCGAGGAGTTGCTTGGTGAACTCATCACCAGCCTGGTTTTGCAGGATCGGATTGTGCGAGCCGGGGTGCTCTGGGCCGCCGCCGGCGGCAAAGACTTCCGACAGACTCTCGACCTCCTGGATGTCGGCGTGCTTGGTGACCAGCCAGATGGGTACGTAGCCCTCGACGATGGCCTTCGCCACCGGCATGTTGTTGCGCATCCATTTGTAAGCGTCAAATAGCGCGCTGAGGTCGGCGTGGCCCTCGGGGAGCACCAGCTGTCGGGCGATTTTTTCGGGAAGAACTGCCGGTTCGGCTTGCTGAGCGGTCGTCATCTCGGATGTCCTCTTCCTACTGCCTTGAGTGACCAACATGGCTGCCCATGGCACGTCGTGGGCGACGCGCTGGTAAATCAAGTCTCATCGCGAGAGGCTGCTTTGTGCGTCACCATGACGGGGGGTCATCACTCCCACGTTGGGGGTAATCAGGCGCCCAGGTCGGCGTTCGAAAAGACAACAGCGCTCAATCCGCCGGACAGCCCTCGTTTATCCATTGCTCGATATCGCTGATTTCCTCCGGCGGCACGGGATCAAGGTAGGCGGGCATGACGGGCGTCACGGCGCCGATGGGAGGGTCGTCCAGGTCGGATCCAAAGGGTGCTTCGCCTTTCAACGACAACACCAAGTTTGAGTTCGCGCCGTCGCCAAGGGTCACGAGTTTCCGCCCGCCGACCTTCATCTCGATAAATCGATCTCGGGTGACTCCTCGCCAGAAGGGGCCGTGAGAGGCTACGTCGGCGTCCGGGCCGCCGACCGCTTTGTCGAGGATTGCGACGACGTCATCAAATTTCATGACTCTGTCCTTCCGCCTGCGGTGGTTGATCTTTTTCATCCGGCTGGACCTCCTGCTCGCTTCGGGAGGTCCCCGCGAGGGAAATCACCTCGTCGAAGCCTTCACGCAGGCAAGTCGAGAACGCCGCGGCGTCGGCGATGGCTTCGGGATCGAAGTTGATGGCGATGCAACAGGTTTTGTCGTACGTCAGCATCGCCACCATGGCCGGGATGCCAGGTCGGGGACCCATCGGGTAGATGCGCGTCACCCGCGCACCCGCCAGATACAGCGGACGACCGATCGCCCCAAGGTTGGAGGCCTGCAGGTCAGACAGGCCGGTCATCTCACCGGCGATGCGGCTGAGCACAATCCCCGGCAGGCGGCTCAGCACTGGCGCAAGAAGGTCGAGGAATCCGAGCGCGGGCTCTGTGCGCGCGTCGGCGATGAATTGGTGGATGGCGGCGATGCGCACCTTGGGATCCGGTTCGCCGACCGGCGCCACGAACCGCGCGCCGGCAAACTTGTTGGCGCCCATTGGATCGGCGTCGGTGCGAAGGCTGACCGGAATTGCCACCGGTATGGAATCGACTGAGAGAGAAAGCTTTTCGTGGTAGCGCCGGACCCCACCGAGCAGAGCGGCCAGGAACGCGTCGTTGACCGAACCTCCGGCGGCCCGCCCGGCGGCTTTCAGGTCATCGAACGCCACGTCGAAGGTGTCCAGCCGATAACCGGATCCGCTGCCCGTCAGCGCGGGGGAGTGGGGCGCGTCCGGCGGAGTCAGGACCCGCCGCAGCGACTTCGCGAATTTAACGGCGTCGCTTGTCGTTCCGATGGGGTTGCCGGCGAACCGGCCAGCGACGTGGAAGGCTTCGCGCAATGCGCTCCCGGGCGCGCTGACGACCTTGCCGGCTAACCGGTTTATCAGGAGCCCTTCCGGTGACTCCTTCCGTCGAGGCTTGGGTATCGGCCTATCGTCGGCAGGTCCTGGCTCCCGGCTGTGCCCGTGGGCCAGATCCAGCAACTGCAGCAGACCGATTCCGTCACTCAGACTGTGATGCGGTTTGAACAGGTAGGCGGCCTGACCGCCGGTGACGCCGAGTACGAGCAGCGCCTCCCAAGGGGGACGCTCGGGATCGAGCGGGCGGGCGGCGAACTGGGCGGCCAGGGCGTGCAGTTCGGCCATCGACCCGTCACCCGGCAGCCGCGCCCGTTGCAGGTGGTACTCCAGGTCGAAATGCGGGTCGGGGGACCAAGCCGGTGCAACCAGGGATAGCAGCGGCTCGACGACGCGTTCCCGCAGCCGCGGGACCCGTTGGGTAAAGCGATCGTGGGCGGCCACCAGGCGATCCCAGTCCGGCTCGGTGTCGAGCAACTCGACGATCACCCCGGTCGAGCGGGTGCGGTAGTCGTCACCGGTGCGCCACATCAGCGCTTCCCAGGCGCTGAGGTCTTGGCCGCCGCCCCATGAGGCAAGCGCGTCAGCGTCGTTGCTGGACATTGCCATCACCCCTTTGCTTCGAAATTTGCCGCGCTGTCAACGGCACGGGTTACTTCCAGGATCAGCTTGGCGACGCGGGCCGGGTCGTCGGACATCGGAACGTGTCCCACACCGCTGAGGAGGATCAACTCCGCCCCCGGTAAACGTTCGAGCATCGGCGCGCCGAAATGCTTGAAAGGCAAGACGCGATCCCGCTCTGCCCACACCAATCTGATGGGGTAGTCCCGGTCGGCGGGGAGGGGTTCGACCGGGTTTAGGTGAAGTACCCGCAGCAGCGGATCGACGACCGGCGAGTGTCCGCTGGCCTGGATGTAAGTCACCAACGATTCCTGTGGCACCCGCTGGGGATGTGCTACCTGGCCCGCCAGCAGCGCCCAGCGCAGCAATCGGCGCTGGGCGATTGCATCGGCCCGGTGCGAGTATCGAGCGAGCGCACCCAAGGAGAACCTGACGCCGTGCGAGGTCATTTTGATGCGGTGGGGCGACCGCCAGGCCCCGGCCGGGCTGAGGAGCACGAGCGATTGCGCCCGTCCCCGGCGAGCAAGCTCGATGCCGATCCATCCGCCGAGGGAGTTTCCGGCGATATGCACTTTCTGCAAGCCCAGGCGGTCGAGCTCCTCCTCGATGCCGTCAACCAAGGCCTGAACCGACGGCGCAACTTGCGAATCCAGTCGCGGTCCGCCAGCGTGCCCGTGCAGGGTCGGCACGATCACTTCGTGGTGTGGTTCCAGGTATGGCAGGACCGGGGACCACGCTCGCCAGATAGCCCCGATTCCGTGCAGTAGTAGCAGGGGCGTTCCCGTTCCGGCGCGGTGGCTCGGGGTTAGCTCCAGCCCTGACACTGCGGCACGCGGCCTATCGACTTTGCGCCGAACAAGCGTAGTTCCCGCGGCCACGGCGCTGCCGGCCAGGACCGCCGCGGCGACGGCCGTCACCCTTCGGCGCGGGTTGTTTGCCATGGATGTCGTCCGGGTCAGGGTCAGGGTGTCAGCACGACCTTGAGGACCTCGCCACGGTGCTGGGCCGCGACCGCCTCGTTGATCTGCGCCAAGGGCATCGCGGTGATCAGTTTGTCGAAGGGGAACGCGCCCTGACGATGAAGAGCCAGCAGGTAGGGGATGAACGTCTGCGGATCGGCGTCGCCTTCGACGATGCCCCGGATGGTCAGGCCGAGCAGGGGCGGCTGGAACAGCCCGATCGAAAAGACGGCCTGCGGATCGGCAGGCACGCCGATCAACCCGAGCATGCCCCGTATGCCAAGGGAGGAAAGCAGCTGTTCCACGACGGGCGTCACCGCGGTGGTGTCGACGGCGTAATCTGCGCCCGCCGGAGCGATCTCCCGGATCTGGTCGGCCAGTGGACCGGCCTGCGGGTCGACGGCGTGGGTGGCGCCGAGCTCGCTGGCCAGCACCCGCCTGCTCTCGTGTAGGTCGACCGCGATGATCGACGCGGCCTTGCGTACCACGGCGGCCATTACGGCGGACAGGCCGACCGCTCCCGCGCCGGCGATGACCACCGTCGATCCGGGCTGGACGTCCAGTGAGTTGAACACCGCGCCGGCCCCGGTCTGGATGCCGCAGCCAAGCGGCCCCACGAGTTCGACGGGTACATCCGAGGGTAACTTGACCACGTTGCGTTCGTGAGCCAGCGCGTGCGTGGCCAAAGATGACTGGCCGAAGAAGTTCGCCCCCAGTTTGGTGCCGGCAGAGGCTAGCCCGGAGGATCCGTCACGGCGCACCCCGCCGAAGTTGTATTCGAGGAAGTTGTGGCAGTACGCCGGTTCCCCCTTCGCGCAATGGGGGCACGCGCCGCAGCTGTTGAAGCTGATTGCGACGTGATCACCAACCGCGACCGACGTCACGTCGGCACCGACCGACACCACGGTTCCGCTGCCCTCATGGCCTAGGACGCCGGGTCGCGGAAACGGCAGGTGCCCTTCCTTGACCGCGATGTCGGTGTGGCAGATGCCGACTCCGGCGATCTGCACCAGGACTTCATCGGGTGCCGGCTCTTGAAGGTCGACCTCGGCTAGTGTGAACGGCGCGCCCACCTCCTGCACCACCGCGGCTGAGATCTGCATCCGCTGCCTCTTTTCTGTTCTGCGGCGTCCGGCCGAATGCGAGAACACCGGGACGGAATTGCCGCCACTGATCGCGCTATCCGACCCTCCCCGGGTGGACCGGACAATCCAGTACGGATCGGCTGTGCCGAACCTGGTGTTGCGAGTGTGGCCGAGCGACCGGCGCCACCGCGTCACCACATCGGGCAGTTCTCTACCCCGCAGAAGAGGTATTTCGCCTTGACGCCCTTGGCCGCGCCAGGTCGACTCTTCATAGTGAGATGGTCGGAGTCAGGGAATTGCCCCAAGCCACCCGCCCCGACACCGTGTGGGCGTGCCTCCTCCATCCCTACAACCGAGCATGCGATGCGTGGTGTCGGGACCGGGTTTGTGGTCCACGGAGACCGCATCACCGCGGCCGGGCCGTCGCGGGCAGCGGATCGATCACCGCAGCAGTGGTCCAAAGCGACGACACAGGGAGACGAAGTGAGAATGGTGGTCGACCGCACCAGATGCGTTGGGATGGGAATCTGCGCGGGCATCGATCCCGAACGATTCCAAGCCCAATCCGACGGCAAGTCACCGGCGCCGAAGGGCAACCTCGAGGACGACGAGGTCCTCGAGGTCGCCCGCGAGGCCGGCAGCGGGATATGAGATGACCGGTACGACACCGCCGGTGATCTCGGTCGACGAGCTCATCGAGCGCATCAAGGTGGGGCCCGGCGGTCCGAAAGTCGCCGCCTTCTTCGACTTCGACGGAACCCTGATCGAGGGCTACTCAGCCGGCGCTCTCTACGCTCATCGCGCCCGCAATCTCGAACTAGGACCCGACGAGTTCGTGCGCACGCTGCGTGCCGCGCTCGGAGGTCCCCTCGATGAAGCCGCCTTCGAAGACCTGCTGCTGCAGGGAATCCGTGGTTGGGTGGGCCGCACTGAAGACGACCTCATGGAACTCGGAGAGCAACTGTTCGCCCAAGAAATCGCTGGGGCGCTCTTCCACGGGGCGTGGCGATTGGTGCGCGCCCACCAAAACCGAGGCCACACCGTCGTCATGGCGACATCGGCGACCCGGATGCAGGCGCAGCCGATGGCGCGCGAACTGGGTGTCGACCATGTGCTGTGCACCGAGCTCGAAACCGAGCACGGCGTGCTCACCGGCGGCCTAGTAGGACGCACACTCTGGGGGGAGGGCAAGGCCGCCGCGGTCAAGGAATTCGCTAGACGACAACGGATCTCGCTGAAAAACAGCCACGCTTATGCCAATGGCGACGAGGATGTCGCGCTGCTCGACAGCGTCGGGTCCCCGCATCCCGTCAACCCGGCGCCGGTCCTGGCCCGCCACGCCGGAGAGCGTGGATGGGACGTCGTGCGGTTCCGGACTAAGCGAAGCCGATTCCATCCGGTGGCCCTGGCACGGACGACGGCGCTGCTCGGG
>Ga0179589_10000147_pt1 | contig 10203 bp, 10 predicted proteins | sample CZOMad2_1_08_16f_FD_182923 | JGI IMG/M metagenome (GOLD analysis project Ga0179589, IMG submission 182923) | Vadose zone soil fungal communities from Angelo Coast Range Reserve, California, USA - CZOMad2_1_08_16fungal | ecosystem: Environmental > Terrestrial > Soil > Vadose zone | place: USA... | reverse complement strand
GGCAGCATCACCAACGTCGGGTCGTTCGCCCCCACCGACCAGCAGTTCCGCGCAGCCTACGACGCCAGCAGGCGGGTTTTCGGTTTCGCGCCCTACCCCGGCGTGCGGCCCGGTCAGCCGGCCAAGGTGACGATCGGCGGATTGAACCTGGCGGTGGCCAAGACGACCCGGCACAAAGCCGAGGCCTACGAAGCGATCAGGTGCCTGCGCAACCTGCAAAGCGAGAAGTACGTCTCGCTCGATGGCGGCTTGCCGGCGGTGCGGACCTCGCTGTACTCCGATCCGCAGTTCCAGGCGAAGTATCCGATGTACGACATCATTCGCCAACAACTCACCAACGCCGCGGTGCGGCTCGCGACGCCGGTGTACCAGGCGGTGTCTACCCGGATCTCAGCCGCGCTGGACCCGATCAACGAGATTGACCCGGAGAAGACGGCCGACGACCTCACTGTGCAGGTACAGAAGGCCATCGACGGCAAGGGGCTGCTGCCATGACCCGCGCCGGCGACGATGCAGTGGGGGTACCGCCCGCTTGCGGGGGACGAAGCGATGAGGAGGAGCGGCGCGCATGACCGTAGCCGTCGAACCGCGGCCCGTGTCCACCGGGAACCGGAGGTCGGACGGGCGACTTGCGTTCGTTCTGGTCGCGCCCGCGGCGATGCTGATGCTGGCGGTGACGGCTTATCCGATCGGCTACGCGGTGTGGCTGAGCCTGCAACGCAATAACTTGGCCACCCCGAACAACACCGCGTTCATCGGCCTCGGCAACTACCAAACGATCTTGACTGACCGGTATTGGTGGACCGCGCTTGCCGTGACGTTGGCGATCACCGCTGTCTCGGTGTCCATCGAGTTCGTGCTGGGCCTGGCGCTGGCGTTGGTGATGCACCGCACGCTGATCGGCAAGGCCCTGGTGCGCACCGCCGTGCTCATCCCGTACGGCATCGTGACGGTGGTCGCCTCCTACAGCTGGTACTACGCCTGGACGCCGGGTACCGGCTATCTGGCCAACCTGCTGCCACCGGGCAGCGCGCCGCTGACTCACCAGATTTCAGCGCTGGGCATCGTGGTTATCGCCGAGGTGTGGAAGACAACGCCGTTTATGTCATTGCTGCTGTTGGCCGGGTTGGCGCTGGTGCCCGTCGACCTGTTGAAGGCCGCGCAAGTCGACGGCGCCGGCGCGTGGCGGCGGCTGAGGAAGATCACGTTGCCACTGATCAAACCGGCGATCCTGGTGGCGCTGCTGTTCCGCACACTGGACGCATTCCGGATCTTCGACAACATCTATGTGCTGACCGGTGGCTCCGGCAACACCGATTCGGTGTCGGTCCTTGGCTACGACAACCTGTTCAAGGGCTTCAATGTGGGCCTCGGCTCGGCGATTTCCGTGCTGATCTTCGGATGCGTCACCCTCATCGCGTTGATTTTCGTCAAGGTTTTCGGTGCGTCGGCGCCAGGTGGTGACGGCGATGGGGGGTGAGCGGGTGGGTGCCCGGCGGGCTACGGCGTGGGTGATCATCGATACCCTGGTGCTGCTGTATGCGTTGTTGCCGGTGTTGTGGATTCTTAGTCTATCGCTCAAGCCGACGTCAACGGTCAAGGACGGCAAGCTGATTCCCTCGTCGCTGACCTTCGACAACTACCGCGGAATCTTCCGGGGCAACTTGTTCAGCTCGGCTCTGATCAACTCCGTCGGCATCGGCTTGTTCACGACGGTGATCGCGGTGGTGATCGGCGCGATGGCGGCCTATGCGGTCGCGCGCCTGGAATTTCCGGGCAAACGGCTGTTGATCGGTGCGACGTTGCTGATTTCGATGTTTCCGGCGATCTCACTGGTCACGCCACTGTTCAACATCGAACGCCGGATCGGTCTGTTCGATACCTGGCCCGGGCTGATCATCCCCTACATCGCATTCGCACTGCCGCTGGCGATCTACACGCTGTCGGCGTTCTTCCGCGAGATCCCTTGGGACCTGGAGAAGGCGGCGAAAATGGACGGTGCCACGGCGGGTCAGGCATTTCGGAAGGTGATCGCTCCGCTGGCAGCACCAGGAATCGTCACCGCCGCAATCCTGGTGTTCATCTTCGCCTGGAACGACCTTCTGCTCGCCTTGTCGTTGACCGCCACCAAGGCTGCGATCACCGCGCCGGTGGCGATCGCGAACTTCACCGGCAGTTCGCAATTCGAGGAGCCAACCGGATCGATCGCGGCCGGCGCAATGGTGATCACGGTCCCGATTATCGTTTTTGTTCTAGTCTTCCAACGACGGATTGTTGCGGGGTTGACCTCAGGCGCGGTGAAGGGGTAGTTCGATGGCCGAGATTGTGTTGGACAGGGTGACCAAGAGTTACCCCGACGGCGCAGTGGCCGTGCAAGAACTCAGCCTCACCATCGCCGAAGGCGAGTTCATCATCCTGGTCGGGCCTTCCGGCTGTGGAAAATCCACCACGCTGAATATGATTGCCGGACTTGAAGATATCTCGTCCGGAGAACTGCGCATCGGCGGCGAGCGGGTGAACGAGAAGGCGCCCAGAGACCGCGATATCGCAATGGTGTTCCAGTCCTACGCGCTCTATCCCCACATGACGGTGCGCCAGAACATCGCATTCCCGCTCACCCTGGCGAAGATGAAGAAAGCAGATATCGCGGAGAAGGTCGAGGAAACCGCGAGAATCCTTGACTTGACCAATGTCCTCGACCGCAAGCCCTCACAACTGTCCGGCGGGCAGCGGCAGCGGGTCGCGATGGGAAGGGCGATCGTGCGCCACCCCAGAGCATTCCTGATGGACGAGCCGCTGTCTAACCTCGATGCCAAGCTGCGGGTGCAGATGCGTGGCGAGATCGCCCGGCTGCAGCGCCGGCTGGGTGCAACCACCGTCTATGTGACTCACGACCAAACCGAGGCCATGACACTCGGTGACCGCGTGGTGGTGATGCGCGCCGGCGTTGTGCAGCAAATCGGTGCGCCTGATGAGCTTTACGAAAGGCCCGCCAATCTGTTCGTCGCGGGCTTCATCGGCTCACCGGCAATGAATTTCTTTCCCGCCACGCTTACTGCGACCGGATTGAGCCTGCCCTTCGGCGAGGTGACGCTGACGCAACCCGTCCATGATGTGCTCGCGCAGCATCCGGCACCGCAGAACGTGATCGTCGGGGTCCGCCCGGAACATTTGCAAGACGCGGCCTTGATCGACGCCTACCAGCGCATCAGCGCGCTGAACTTCGAGGTGAAGGTCGACGTGGTTGAGTCGCTGGGTGCCGAGAAATACGTCTACTTCACCACCGAGGGCTGGGTTGTGCACTCGGACCAGCTATCCGAACTTGACGCCGAATCCGGAGGAGGGAAACACGAATTCGTCGCCAGGGTTCCTGCCGCGTCGAAAGTGGCAATAGGGAAGTCACTCGAATTAGCCTTCGATACTGGGAAACTCGCCGTCTTCGACGCCGACACCGGCGTCAACTTGACTGTTCCACCGCCACCTGACGCGCAGTGACCCAGACATTGGCCCAGGTGCGCGCGCACCTGTGTGCTCACTTCCTTCAGGCGGGACTCGACGCCGAGCCTGATGTCGCCACGGTTACGTTTCTGGGCGCTGAGCCCGTTGAGGTGCTGCGCTTTCACCCCGGCGACCCCGGCGTTGGGGGGGTCGTACATTATGTCTCGCTGGGCTGCTCGCGGCGTCCGATGGTCGACCCGACCACGGTGGTCGCCGATCCCCAGCGTGGCCCGCGTGCCGAAGTTGTTCTGCGCCTGCGTGATCCGGGATCGGCCACCGGCCTGGCCCGTAGCCTGGCCGTCGTGGCGGCGTCCCCAGCGGTTGAGGGTGTGGTGTTGACAACGGACGCGCTGATCGACCTCGGCACGCCGCTGTGGGCGCGACCGTCGGGGCGCGCGCCGTTCACCGCAGTGCTGTTGGGCCGCAGCGACATTCCCGACCTGCCGCTGGACCCGCCACGCGACCCGGTGCGCTTTCTGTCGGCGACGCCGGTCACCGCGACCGAGGCGGCCTGGGTGCGGCTGAAAGGCGCCGACGCGATGCGCGACGCGTGGCAAAGCGACGGGGTAGACGTGCTGGATCCCAATCGACCTGCCGCACAGCCCAACTGATCGATCGTGGCCGCTGTATCGAGCTCCTCAGAGCCAGTCTCTGCGGCGGAAGTTGCGGTACAACAGCACCCACACGACCACCATAAAGGACATGACCGTCGGGTAACCCCAATGCCATTTCAGGATGGGCATGTACTCGAAGTTCATCCCGTAGATCCCGGCGATCATCGTGGGTACCGCCAGAAGACCCGCCCATGCCGATATCTTGCGCATGTCGGTGTTCTGCTGCATCTCGACCCGGGCGAGCGCGGCCTGCACCAAGGAGCTGAGATTCTCGTCGTAACTGGCGATCTGCTCGGCGGCGTGCACCTGGTGGTCGGCGACGTCGCGCAGGTAGCGCCGCACCTCCTTGGAGATCAGGTCCTTGTGCTCGGACTGCATCCGCTGAAATGGGAGCGACAGCGGGTTGACGCACCGGCGCAGCTCGACAACTTCGCGCTTGAAAAGGTAGATCGGTTCGATCTCTGTCCGATGGTCCGGCGCGAAAGCCGCTTCCTCGATGGCGTCGATGTCGTTCTCCATCAAGTTGGTGACCTCGAGGTAGTTGTCGACCACGTAGTCGGCGATGGCGTGCATCACCGCATACGGACCCAGTCGCATCTGTTCTGGGTCGGCCTCCATCCGCTTGCGCACTTCGGCGAGTCCGCCGTGCTCACCGTGTCGGACCGTGATGACGAACGATGTGCCGACGAAGATCGAGATCTCGCCCGTCTCGACAACCTCCCGGGCCAGCACGATCGAATCGTGCGGCACATACTTGACCGTCTTGAGCACCAGGAAGAGCAACTCGTCGTAACGCTCCAGCTTGGGCCGTTGGTGTGCACTCACCGCGTCCTCGATGGCCAGTGGATGCAGTCCGAAAACCTTGGCCAAATCGTGCATCTGGCTCTCGTCGGGCTCGTGCAGCCCAATCCAGACGAAGGCGTCCTGGCCGATCTCCTCCAGCTCGCGCACCTTGGCGCAAGCTTCGACATGGGAGTACGCACCGGGTAGTCGTACCCCGTCGACGTAGACGCCGCAGTCGATCAACGCCCGCGAGACCGGCCGGTAATCCTCCGGCGGTGCGGGCGGGTCCTCGACCTTGCCTCGCGACACCGGGCGCAGCGAAGGGGGCAAGGAGCGAAACGATCGCATCTGGTCAATCTCCCGTCACAGGGCAGATTCGGTCACGCGTCGGCCATGCTACGCGCGTCAACCGGGACTGCCCGCGCTGTGGGTTGCAGCCCTCGCCGTGCCGACACCCGATAGCCCCCCGGCTGAGCTGGGTAATTGCTGTCGGTGTGACCCCGTCCGTGTCTCCGGCTCGGACCCCGGGTATGCGGCCTGGGCGGGTGCGCTAGTTTCGACGCGACGCGATTGCGCATTAGGCCGATATCCAGATGCCGATCTCCATTAAGGAGCGAATTGACGTGAGCACAACACCCCTGAAGGTTGCCGTCACCGGCGCCGCCGGCCAGATCGGGTACAGCCTGCTGTTTCGCCTCGCCAGCGGCTCGCTGTTGGGTCCCGACCGCCCGATCGAGCTGCGGCTGCTCGAGATCGAGCCCGCGCTCAAGGCACTCGAGGGCGTGGTGATGGAGCTCGACGACGGCGCGTTCCGGTTGCTGTCCGGCGTCCAGATCGGCGCCGACCCGAACAAGATCTTCGATGGCGTCAACCTGGCCTTGCTGGTCGGTGCGCGTCCGCGTGGCCCGGGCATGGAGCGCGGCGACCTGCTGGAGGCCAACGGCGCGATCTTCACCGCCCAGGGCAAGGCCCTCAACTCCGTCGCCGCCGACGACATCCGCATCGGGGTGACCGGCAACCCGGCCAACACCAACGCGCTGATCGCGTTGACCAACGCGCCTGACATTCCGAAGGAGCGGTTCTCGGCGCTGACTCGGCTGGACCACAACCGGGCCATCTCGCAGCTGGCCAAAAAGACCGGCGCCAAGGTCACCGACATCAAGAAGGTCACGATCTGGGGTAACCACTCGGCCACCCAGTACCCCGACATCTTCCACGCGGAGATCAACGGCAAGAACGCCGCCGAGGTGGTCAACGACCAGTCCTGGATCGAGAACGACTTCATCCCTACGGTCGCCAAGCGCGGCGCGGCGATCATCGACGCGCGCGGCAGCTCGTCAGCCGCCTCGGCAGCGTCGGCAACCATCGACGCTGCCCGCGACTGGTTGCTGGGCAGCCCCAAGGACAACTGGGTGTCGATGGCCGTTATCTCCGACGGCTCCTACGGGGTGCCCGAGGGCCTGATCTCGTCGTTCCCGGTGACCACCAAGGACGGCGACTGGAGCATCGTCGAGGGCTTGGACGTCAACGAGTTCTCCCGCGGTCGGATCGACAAGTCGACTGCTGAGCTCGCCGACGAGCGCAGCGCGGTCACCGGGCTGGGCCTGATCTGACGGGGCCTGATCTGAGTGGGAGCCACCGCTGTCAATTAGGGCTACTAATCAGTAATCAGTACGCTGGGCAGCGTGTCCGAATTGGTTGAATCGATACAGAACCGCACCGAGCAGGTTGCCATCACCGATGCGGAGATCTTCGATGCACATTCGGGCGGCAAGCTTTCCGTAGGCCCGACGACTGCGCTGGATAACCAGCGCTCGCTGTCGATCGCCTACACCCCGGGCGTCGCACAGGTCAGCCGCGCGATCGCCGGCGATCACACCCTGGCCGCCCGCTATACCTGGGCGGGCCGGCTGGTGGCCGTCGTCAGCGACGGCAGCGCGGTCCTCGGCCTGGGCGACATCGGGCCGGCGGCGTCGTTGCCGGTGATGGAAGGCAAATGCGGGCTGTTCAAGGAGTTCGCCGGGCTGGACGCCATCCCGATCGTGCTGGACACCAAGGATCCGGGCGAGATCGTCGAAACCCTGGTGCGGCTGCGTCCTACGTTCGGCGCGGTAAATCTCGAGGACATCGCCGCGCCGCGCTGCTTCGATATCGAACGCCGGCTTATCGAGGCGCTGGACTGCCCGGTGATGCACGACGACCAGCACGGCACCGCGATCGTCGTGCTGGCCGCGCTGATGGGGGCTGCAACAATCCTCGACCGGGAGATGACCGCGCTGCGGATCGTCATCTCCGGCGCCGGGGCAGCGGGTATCGCATGCGCCAATTTGCTTAAGGGCGAGGGCATTTCGGACATCACCGTGCTCGACTCGCGCGGCATTCTGCACCGCGGCCGTGGCGACATGAACACCGTCAAAGCCGAACTCGCCGGACGCACCAACCCGCGCGGCCGTACCGGTGGCATCGTCGAGGCGCTGGAGGGTGCCGACGTGTTCCTCGGGGTCTCCGGTGGGGTGGTTCCGGAGGAGTTGATCGCAACCATGGCGCCGGGATGCATCGTGTTCGCGCTGTCGAACCCCGATCCGGAGATCCACCCGGACCTGGCGGCCAAACACGCCGCGGTGGTCGCCACCGGGCGAAGCGATTTCCCGAACCAAATCAACAACGTGCTGGCGTTCCCCGGAATTTTCCGCGGCGCGCTGGACGCCGGTGCCCGCAGGATTACCGAGAAGATGAAGGTGGCCGCGGCCGAGGCGATCGTCTCTGTCGTCGCCGAGGACTTGGCGCCGGATCGGATCGTCCCGAGCCCGCTGGACCCGCGGGTGGCGCCGGCCGTTGCCGCTGCCGTGGCTGCCGCCGCAGATACCGCGGAGTGACTGCTGGCCGGTTGACCGCGCTGGCGCTGGCCGCGGCGCTGGCGATGGCGGGTTGTGCGCACACCGCGAGCAACCACCACCACCCGGCTGAGCTGGTGGTCGGGTCCCGTGCCGGTGCCGAGTCGGAACTGCTGGCCGACATCTACACCGGGGCGCTGCGCTCCTACGGGTTCCCGACGCGCAGCGAGGAGGCACCCGACCCGCTGGCCAAGCTGGACTCCGGCGCATTTGTCGTCGTTCCCGCTTTCACCGGCCGAACGCTGCAGGTCTTTCAGCCCGGGGCCACCGTGCGCTCCGACGCGCAGGTCTACAAATCGATGGTTGGCGCATTGCCGGAGGGGATCGCCGCCGGTGATTACGCGACCGCTGCCGAGGACAAACCCGCGCTGGCGGTTACCGACTCGACGTCCAAGGGCTGGGGCGGTAATGATCTGAGCGCGCTGCCCCGGCACTGCGACAGCCTCGTCGTCGGGTCGCTTGCGGATGCGTCGACACCCGCGGCGGTGGGCAGCTGTCGACTACCTGCTGCGCACGAATTCTCCGACGATGCAACACTTTTCGCGGCGCTTCAGGCCGGAACGGTCACCGCGGCATGGACCACCACCGCCGACCCGAATGTACCCGCTGACCTGGTTGTGCTGACCGACGGCAAGGGGGCGTTGGTGCAGGCCGAGAATGTGGTGCCGCTGTACCGCCGCAACGAGCTGGCCGATCGACAGCTGCTGGCGGTCAATGAGGTGGCCGGCGTGCTGGACACTGCCGCGCTGGTCGAGATGCGTCGCCAGGTGATCGCAGGCGCTGACCCCCAAGTGGTGGCCGACGGCTGGCTGGGCGAACATCCGCTCGGGCGCTAGACGACTAGCGCGACGGCGGCTTCAATCGGGCCACGACCGGGGAGAACAGCCGCTGGTATCCGGAACCAGTGATCCGCACAATCAAGTCCAGCACCACGGCGTCCTGGCCGACCAGCACCCGGGCCTTGTTTTTGCGGACCGCCTCCAAGATGATCTCGGCCGCCCGCTGCGGGGTGGTACTGGCCAGTCGTTTGTCGAAGAACTTGGCCTGTGCCGTGGGATCGACCCCTTCTGCGGTCAAGCCGTTGCGCGCGATCGCGGTTTTGACACCGCCTGGGTGCACCGACGTCACCTTCACCGGGTGGCCGTTCAGCGCCATCTCCTGGCGCAGGGCTTCGGTGAACCCGCGCACCGCAAATTTCGCCGAGTTGTAGGCGGCCTGCCCGGGCATCGACATCAGCCCGAAGAGGCTGGAGACGTTGATGATGTGGCCGTCGCCGGAAGCGATCAGATGCGGCAGGAAAGCCTTGGTGCCGTTGACGACTCCCCAGAAGTCGACGTCCATCACCCGCTCAATGTCCTTGAACTGGCTGACCTCGACGTCGCCGGTGAACGCGATCCCGGCGTTGTTGTAGATCTGGTTCACCTTGCCGAAATGCTCGTTGATCTGGTCGGCGTAAATCTGGAAGGCCTCGCGCTCGGTGACGTCGAGTCGGTCTGTTCTGACCGGTGCACCGATGGCCCTCAGCTGTTCTTCGGTCTGCGCGAGCCCCTCGGTGTCGACGTCACTGATCGCCACCGCGGCACCCGAGCGGGCCAGTTCGAGGGCCAACGCCTGCCCGATACCCGAACCGGCGCCAGTTACCGCGGCTACCTTCCCGGCAAACCCTTCCATGAAACACTCCTTGCTACTTGGGTTGCCAACAAGGCTAGCCGGTACCGGCGGTATCGCACGCGCGGGTAGCTTTCACAAAGTTGTGGCCCGCACACCGGTTGGTGTGCGGGCCACGGGGGTTGGCGTTACCCGTGGGGGTTAGGCCCAGCTGGAGCCGACGGCGGAGTCGGTGGAGCTCATGTTGTTGCCGGCGGTTTGCACCTTTTGGCCGTGGGAGTTGGCCTGCTGGTAGATGACCTGGAAGTTGCGGCCCAACTGGGTGATGAACTCCTGGCAGGCCACCGAACCCGAGCCGCCCCAAAAGTCGCCGGCGGCCAGCACATCACGCACGATGGACTGGTGCTCCTGCTCCAACGAGGCGGCCTGGGCGCGGATGGTGGCGCCGTGGGCATCCACATCACCGAACTGGTAATTAATCGACATCAGTAGTTCTCCTAACGAGTCTTCTGCGGTGGGCTAGCTGGACAGGATCTGCTGAGAGGCCTGCTCTTGGGACTCGTAGTTGTTGGCATCCCGGATCAGCCCGTCGCGCACACCGTGCAGCATGTTGACGATGTTGCGGAAGGCCTGATTCATCTGGCCCATGGTGTCGTAAGAGGTGGACTGAGCCATCCCACTCCAGCTGGCACCGGCGATGTTCTGGCTCGACGCCCACATCTTGCGGGCCTCGTCCTCCACCGTCTGGGCGTGCACATCAAAACGGCCCGCCATCGACCGCATCTCGTGCGGGTCAGTCATAAAAC
>Ga0179589_10000145_pt1 | contig 10249 bp, 11 predicted proteins | sample CZOMad2_1_08_16f_FD_182923 | JGI IMG/M metagenome (GOLD analysis project Ga0179589, IMG submission 182923) | Vadose zone soil fungal communities from Angelo Coast Range Reserve, California, USA - CZOMad2_1_08_16fungal | ecosystem: Environmental > Terrestrial > Soil > Vadose zone | place: USA... | reverse complement strand
ACGTCCGCAAGTAATGACTCCGGCGGCATCGGACCCCGGAATCGGCAGCCGCCGTGAACGCGATCCGGTGGCCAGCAGCAACTTGGCATATCGAATACTGGTGCCGTCGGGGAGCTCGACGGTGTGTGCCGTGGGGTCGACCGCCAACACCGCAGTACCCACGCGCAGGTCGATGCTGTTCTTTCGGTACCAGGCCGAGTCGTGCACGGTGAAGTCGCTGAGCGATTTTTTGCCGGCAAGAAACTCCTTGGACAGCGGAGGCCGCTCGTAGGGCAGCTGCTGCTCCTCGGCGCACAAAACTATCTGCCCGTCGAAGTCTTTCTCGCGCAAAGCTTCCGCTGCCTTGGCTCCACCAAGTCCACCGCCCACGATGACGAATGTGTTCGAGTTAGCCATGATTACCGCTCCGTCCTGTTGTATTGCGGCCGCCGGATGGGTCAGCCGGCCACCTGCTGGCGCACCTGGTCGTCGAGCGCCGATCTCACCAGCGCTGCGGCCAGCCGCGCATTGGCGCGCGGGGCAAGCGCGCCCAGTTTTTCCGGGTCGGTGGGCAGTCCCAACGCCCTGGCCGCCGCGGTGGCGCGTTCGTCAAAGTACGGCCGCGCCCAGGTCCAGACGTCTTGTACTTCGCGCAAGTAGATGTCAGCGCCCGTGTCGCCGATTCCTTTGAACTGCTTGAGCATTCGCGTCGCTGACCGGATATCATGCTGGCTGCGGCGCGCGATCTCGCGCAGGTCGCTCGAATAGTCATCGCGCACTCGCTCGGCGATGTCGGTGAGCCGGGTGGCCGAACTCTCGTCGTAGCGCACGTAATGTGCCCGACCGAACGCGCTGATCATGCTGCGTCGATCAGACGCCAGCACGGACTTCGGGGTGCGTAGCCCGGCCGTGAACAGTTCGCGGGCAGCGCGCATCGCGGTGGTGGCGTCGATCGGCTTGCTGGCCAGCATGCAGAGCACCAGTAGCTGAAAGAGCGGCATCGGTTTGTCGTTGATCCGGATTCCCGCCTCTTCGGCGTAGGTGGTGCCTGCGGCCTTAAGCAGCCGTCGCACCAGCTGCTTGCGGGTGTCCATGACCCACGGCGTACCCGTAGTCGGGGTTCGCAAACGTGGTTCTCACTTGCGCGGAAGACTTCGCGCATAGTCGGCGCCACGGGTCACCCAGTCGGTCAATTGCCGTTTGGTTTTCACCCCGTCGGACTCGACGCGGACCCACCCGCGGACTTCGCGCCCGGCCATCACCATCGAGCTGACATGGGGTCGTCCCACAAGCCTTTCCGTGTCGTTCGGCGGTACCCGGACCATCAGACCGCCCTGCCCGCTGACAGCCACCGACATGTTGCCGTTGATCAGGAACGCCAGGCCGCCGAACATTCGCTTCTCGTCAACGCCGCGCAGCGGGCCCAGCAATTCGCGAATGCGGTCGGCGAGGTCGGTGTCGTACGCCATGCCTCTACCTGGTGTCCGGCATGCGTTCGGCCGCAGGCTTCCACCCGCCGTCGACGAGGATCAATTCGAATTGCGTGGCCCCGAGACGACGCTGCTTTACCTCTTGACATGCGTCGCTGACATACCACCGCTTGGCGACTTCCATCGAAGGAAATTCAAACAGGACAATGCCTTTCGCATTGGCGTCTCCTTCGAGCACCTCGAACGGAGCGTATGCCACCAGCGGTTCGGCGTCGAAACCTTCGAAGGACGGGGCGACATGCGCCCAGTAGCCCTCAAGCCGACCGCGATCGGAAACGCTTCGGCAGATCGCGATGAGATAAGCCGCCATCTTCCGCCTCAGTCCACGTCCACCCGGATCGTCAGCAGGTCGCTGCCCATCAGCGCCACCAGCGCGCTGTTGATCCCGGGCAGGCTGCGCAGCCGATCTTTCGCGTCGTCCTCGGGCATCAGGTGGGCGGTCCCGGTGCGCCACTCGTCGCGGATCCGCAACCGCACCGCCGGGTTGGCCTTGATGTTGAGGACGTAGTGCGAATGCCCGCCGTGCTCGGAGACCATCCAGAACTGGTTGCCGATTACCCGGCCCCCGATTGCGGTGCGCCGCGGCTGGCCGGACTTTCGGCCGATGGTCTCCAGTTGGGTGACCGGCAGCCGCCGGCCCACCGGATTGACCACCAGCCGTTGGGCGGTGTGGATGATGCGGCGTTTGAGCCGTTGCGAGTCGGTCATGCCCGCAGGCTATCCGACATCACGCAGCAGCGGTCACCGCCTGCGAAGCAGGTTCCAGTGCCTGGGCGACGATTTCGGCGACGTCGGTCATCGGTTTGACGTCCAACGCCTCGAGCACCTCGGCGGGCACATCGTCGAGATCCGGCTCATTGCGCTGCGGGATAAACACCGTCGACAGCCCGGCCCGCTGCGCGGCCAGCAGCTTCTGTTTGACACCGCCGATCGGCAACACCCGACCATTCAGCGTCACCTCGCCGGTCATCCCGACGTCGGCGCGAACCTGCCGCCCGGTGGCCATTGACACCAGCGCGGTCACCATCGTGACACCGGCCGACGGACCATCCTTCGGGACGGCCCCGGCGGGCACGTGCACGTGGATCCGCCGGTCCAGCGTCGCGGGATCGACGCCCAATTCCGCGGCGTGCGAACGCACGTACGACAGTGCGATCTGCGCGGACTCCTTCATCACGTCGCCAAGCTGACCGGTCAGCTGCAGACCCGGCTCACCATCGTTCGAGCCTGCCTCGATGTAGAGCACGTCGCCGCCCAGGCCTGTCACGGCCAGGCCTGTCGCCACGCCCGGCACCGCCGTGCGCTCGGCCGATTCAGGGGTGAAGCGCGGGCGGCCCAGATAATCCACCAGATCCGGCTCGTCGATGGTCACCGCGTCGGCCGATCCGGCCATCTTGGTGGTGACCTTGCGCAGCGCTTTGGCCAGCAGCCGTTCGAACTGCCGCATGCCCGGCTCGCGGGTGTAGTCGGCGGCGATCTTGCGCAGTGCCGCGTCGGTGACGGCGACTTCGTCGTCAGTCAGGCCGGCGCGGTCGCGTTGCCGAGGCAACAGGAAGTCGCGCGCGATGGCGACCTTGTCGTCCTCGGTGTAGCCGTCGATCTGCACCAGCTCCATTCGGTCCAGCAGCGCCGACGGGATGTTCTCGATGACGTTGGCGGTAGCCAGGAACATCACGTCGGACAGGTCCAGATCCAGATCCAGGTAGTGGTCCCGGAAGGTGTGGTTCTGCGCCGGGTCCAGGACCTCCAGCAGCGCCGCGCTCGGGTCGCCGCGGTAGTCGGAGCCGACCTTGTCGATCTCGTCGAGCAATACGACGGGGTTCATCGTGCCGGCTTCGCCGATGGCACGGACGATCCGGCCGGGTAGCGCGCCGACGTAGGTGCGCCGGTGGCCTCGGATCTCGGCCTCGTCACGCACACCGCCCAGCGCGACCCGGACGAACTTGCGGCCCAGCGCCCGAGCGACACTCTCGCCCAGTGACGTCTTGCCGACCCCGGGCGGACCGGCCAGCACCATCACGGCACCGGAGCCGCGGCCTCCGACGACCTGCAGTCCCCGCTGAGCACGTCGTGCCCGCACCGCCAGGTACTCGACGATGCGGTCCTTCACGTCGTCCAGCCCGTGGTGATCGGCGTCCAGGATCTCTCGCGCCGCGGTGAGGTCGGTCGAGTCCTCCGTGTGAGAGTTCCACGGCAGGTCGAGCACGGTGTCCAGCCAGGTGCGGATCCAGCCGCCTTCGGGGCTTTGCTCGCTGGAGCGTTCCAGCTTGCCGACCTCGCGTAGCGCCGCTTCGCGAACCTTGTCCGGCAGGTCAGCCGCCTCGACACGGGCCCGGTAGTCATCGGACCCGTCGGGCTCGCCCTCGCCGAGTTCCTTGCGGATCGCGCCCAGCTGCTGGCGCAGCAGGAACTCCTTCTGCTGCTTTTCCATGCCGGTCCGGACGTCCTCGGCGATCTTGTCGTTGACCTCGACTTCGGCCAGGTGTTCGCCGGTCCAGTCGATCAACACCCGCAGCCGTTCGGCGACATCCTCGGTCTCCAACAGCTCGCGCTTCTGCACATCGGTCAGGTACGACGCATAGCCCGCCATGTCCGCCAGGGCCGACGGGTCGGTCTGCCGGTTGACCATGTCGACGAGCTCCCAGGCTTCACGCCGTTGCAGCATCGCCAGCAGCAGCTTCTTGTATTCGGCCGCCAGCGCACGGGTCCCGTCGCTGTGCTCGGGATCGGTGACCTCAGTCACCTCAACCCACAACGCCGCGCCCGGCCCGCTGGCCCCGGTGCCGATGTGGGCCCGCCGTTCGCCACGCACGACCGCGGCGGTACCGCCGCCGGCGATCCGGCCGATCTGCAAAATCGTCGCCAACACGCCGTAGGACGGGTAGCGGTCGTCGAGCCGGGGTGCGATCAGCAGCGTGCCCGACTCGGTGCCACGGGCAGCGTCGACAGCCGCCCGAGCGGCGTCGTCCAACGCGATCGGCACGACCATTCCGGGCAACACGACGGGGTCGCTGACAAACAACACCGGCACTGATTTGGCTTCAGACATCAATCCTCCAAAGTTAAGCCTGATGCGCTCAACCCCTATCGCCCTCGGTTTGTTCCCGGGCTCTTGGCAGGGGATTCAGCTGTGGCGGGCTGCTTCTTGGACGAGCTGGATGCGGGAGCTCAGGCCGAGTTTGGTGTAGACGTGGGTGAGATGCGTCTGCACGGTGCGCGGTGAGACGAGAAGCCGGGCGGCGATGTCTTTATTGCCGAGCCCCTCGCTGACCAGGCGGACGACGTCGCGTTCGGTGGGGGTGAGCGAGCCCCAGCCGCTGACCGGGCGTTTGCGTTGCCCGCGCCCGCGCTGCGTGTAGGCGATCGCCTCCTCGGTGGACAGCGCCGCGCCCTCCGCCCACGCGGCGTCGAAGTCCTCCGTGTCCATCGCATCTCGCGACGCCGCAACCGACGCCTCATATCCGGAGTCCCAGACCTGGAAGCGCACTTCTCCGATGCGGCTGCGGATAGCCTGTGCCGCGCCGAACAGCCGCGCGGCTTCGCGGTGACTGCCAGCAGAACCGGCAAGCGTGCCGAGGCACTCCAGGCCGTCGGAAACCCCCAGGTACGCCTCGACTTCGGCGGCACGTATGAGGGCGTCGTGAGCGTCGTGTTCGGCCTGATCGGGCTCGCCCTGCGCGATCGCGACGCGCGCACGTGTGGTCAGCGCCAACATCAAGTACCACCCCGTCGCAGTCGTGACCGCGTCATCGGCCGTGCGGCGCGCTGCGACAAGGTCGCCGGCGACCAGTGCAGCCTGCGCATTGAATGCGCGCAACAAGGCCGCCAACCCGGGCGGGAGACTCGTTCCGTACCGGCAGGACGCATCGGTGGCGTTTCGCGCGGTCGCAACATCGCCCGACGCCAGGGCCGCCAGGCCCAACGTTGTATACGCGAGGCCGCCGGTAAGGCTGCCAAGCTCGTCGGCGCCCTTGAGTGCCTCACCCGCAGCGGCCCGGGCCGCGCGCGTGTCACCCTGCCACGCGAGTGCCATACGCTGGCTGGCGAGGCCGAACTTCTGAAAGTTCACATAGTGACCCGCCACGGCCGCGGCGCTCATCGCGCCGAAATGTGCTACCGCTTCAGCTAACTCGCCCCGCGCCAGCTGCGCCAGTCCGAGGTACCAGCGGCACCGCACGAAGCCGGCGCGGAAACCGATCGCCTCGGCGAGCTCGCATCCCTCTTGAGCGGCCGCACGTCCCGTCCTCAGGTCACCTGTCATCGCTGCCGTGATCGCGTCGATGCTGAGGATGTGGCTGAGCCGCAACCGGTCGCCCAGTGTCCGGGCCAGGCCGATCGCCTCGGCGCGGTGCGCTCTGGCCGTCTCAGCGTCGACGTCGACCAAGCTGGAGGCGCCCAGCGCGCGAGCCAGCAGCGCCGGGTTATCGAGCTCGCGCGCAATCGCCACGGCCTCTTCAGCCTGACCCGGGATGTCCGCGTCCCACCCGATCATGGTGGCCAGCAGGACCCTGTCGGCGAGCGCCCGCGCGCGGATGACCGGAGCTATCTCTCGCTGGGGGCCGTTGTCGTCGTTAAGGATGGCGTCGAACCAGGCCACGCCTTCGGCGGGGCGTGGTTGCCAGAGCGGTGTCAGCGACGACGCCAACCTCAACGCCAGTTCAGCATCTCCGTTTTCCCGGCTCCAGGCGAATGCGGCGCGCATGTTGTCGATTTCGGTTCCGGTCTGCTCGACGCGCTGCCCGTAGTCGCTGCCTGACGGCCCCTCGAGTAGCGCCGCCTGCGCTGTGTAGTGATCGCGGTGGCGCGACCTTACGGCGTCGGCCTCGCCTGACTCGCCCAGCTTCTCCAGTGCGTACTGGCGCACCGTCTCAAGTAACCGGTATCGGGTTCGTTCCCCTCTTGATCGGCAACCACCAGCGACTTGTCCACCAGCAAGGTGAGCAGGTCCAGCACCTGAAACCGCTGCACTCCGTCATGGCCGGTGACAGCTTGGGCGGCGTCGAAATCGAAGCCGCCCAAAAACACCGCCAGGCGGCGAAACAGCACCCGTTCTGGCTCGGTCAGCAGCGCATGCGACCAGTCCACCGAGGCCCGCAGCGTCTGCTGGCGGCGCACCGCGGTGCGCGCACCACCGGTCAAGAGCCGGAACCGGTCGTGCAGGCTATCGAGAATCTCGGCCAGCGATAAGGCCCGCACCCGCGCGGCCGCCAGTTCGATGGCCAGCGGCAACCCATCCAGGCGCGCGCAGATTTCACGCACCGTCGAAGCGCTCTCGGCAGCGACGGCGAAGTCGGACCGAACGTGGCGGGCCCGGTCAACGAACAGTTCGATCGCGGCATCGGCCAGCGGCAGCGACGGCACTCGCCAACTCAGCTCCCCGGCAACACCGATCGGCTCACGGCTTGTCGCCGGAGTGTCAACCGCGCTGCGGCGCCAAGGATCTCGGTGACCAACACGGCGCAGGCGTCGAGCAGGTGCTCACAGTTATCCAGCACCACTAACATCTGACGCTCGCGCAGGAAAAACCGCAGCGTATCCATCGTGGAAAGCCCCGGCTGATCGGGCAGCCCGAACGCCCGCGCCACCACCGCCGGCAGCAGACCGGGATCGGTGATCGGCGCCAAATCGACCCACCAGACCCCGGGTCATCAGCCGGTTGGCGGCCAGGAGCTCGCGCACATCGTGCATTTCGGCTTCGCGCCCAACGAAATTGGTCAGCTGCGCCGGAAGATGGCGGGACACAACGTCTGTCGTCGCGCGCGGCGGTGGAAACTCATTGCACAGGTCGGGATGGCACAACTGCACAACACGTTCAGGGCGTTGGACGCCCCGCAGGGGGTGCGTGCCGAGATCGGTCAGCCAAACATCCTGGGGGAGCGCATCCAGCACGAGCGCTTCGGTGACTCCCGACAGCACCGTCTGGCCGCCGTGGGCCAGATCGCGCAGCCGTGCGGTGCGGTTGATGCTCGGGCCGGCGTAATTCCCCTCGTCGCGCAGCTGCACCTCGCCGGTGTGCACCCCGATCCGCAATCGGATCGGGGCCAGCGGCGCGAGTTGCACCTCCAGGGCTGCGGCCACAGCATCGCTGGCGCGCGCGAACGCTGCAACAAAGCTATCGCCCTCACCCTGCTCGACAGGGCGCACTCCGTGATGGACGGCGATCACATCGCTCACGACCCGGTTCAGCCGCGCAATCGCAGCCGTCATCTCCTCGGGCTGGCTCTCCCACAGCCGCGTCGAACCCTCGACGTCAGCCAGCAGCAGCGTCACCGTGCCCGTTGGTAAAAGCCCGCTCACGCCAAGATCGCTCCAGTCCACCAGCGGCGCATCCGCGCGGGGATCGATCTGGCTCATGCTAGCCAGCATGCGGCCATCACGCGGGGCAAAACATCAGCGCAAACGCGTAGATCGCCAGGTATCGCGCGCGTAGCTGCGTCAGGAGCCGCGGTTGCGGAAGGTGACGACGTCTCGCCACCGGTTTCCGGCCGCTGCGACGAAGTCGAAGTTCGCTGGCTCAGCGAGGTCGCGCAATTCCTGAACACTCAACCGATCGGGATCGTGATACGTCTCGGCGAAGACCAGCCGCGCGCCCGGCTTCAACACGCGGCCCAGCGACCGGAGGCAGGCCTGTTTATCGGGCACCTCGCCGATCACTGCTGCCAAGAATGCGGTGTCAAACGTGTTGTCCGGGAACGGCAACTCCTGGCTTGCCTGGCCTGCGGTAAAGCCCACGTCGCAGAAGCCGGCCCGCTCGAGTTGCAGTTTGGCCTTCTCCAGCATCTCAGGCTGCAAGTCGAACAAGTCGAGTTGGCCGTCGGTGAGGCGACGAGCGATCTCCACGCTGTAGAAGCCGGGACCGGGTCCGAGTTCCAACACGTGCTCGGAACCGGTCAGGCCAATGCTTTCGACGATGCGCGCGGGCTTGAAGAATGTTCGGCGGAAAGGGTTGTTGAATGAATGCCGCCTGATGCGGGAACGGCGAGAAGCCTTCTTCGCGCGTTTCGCGCCGCTTCCGCAGTAGCGCTTCGACCCAGGTTGTTGTCATCAGACCTCGTCATTTGGATGAGAAGTTAGGGTATCCTAAGTCACTTCGGCGGACTACCCCTTCATCTGCGCAGAGCCGGCGGCCGGGACTCCCGATTCGGAGGCGCGCTGACGCTCGCGGAACGCTCGCACCTTGGCCTTGTTGCCGCAGGTGCCCATGCCGCACCAATGCCGATTCTTCGCACGCGACGAGTCCACGTACAGCCGCGCGCAGTCCGGATAGGCGCAACCCTTGACCCTGTCCATGTCGGCTCCGGAAAGAAGGTCGAGCAAGTCCGCCGCCAGGCTCGCGAGCAATCGCGATGCACTGCCCTCACGGCGCGCAGCGCCGGTTCGGTCCAGCCGTGGGGTGAGCTGAGGGCGGGATGCATGTTCGTTGAGCAGCTCGACGTCGACGAGCTTGGGTCGACGGTGCTCGAGCCGGGCAGTAACGGTCCGATAGATGGCCTCGCGCAACGCGATTGCAGCGGCGAGATCGTCGACGGTGACCTCGATGCCGGCATCCAGCAGCCCCGCCTGAACTGCCCAGTCTGACAGCAGTTGCGGGTTCCTCAACAGTTCCTCGCGCGTCGAAGCGCAGTGTTTCAACGTGCCCACGAAGTCGAGGCACCGGCGGCCGCTCAGGTAGACGAATGTCACAAGTAACCATCTTGACAGGTTTCATCCGCGAGTGCAAGGTGTAACTATATCGACCGGTTACAAGGAGATGCACTGCTCGGGATGTTCGCAGCTCGGAATGAACGGGAAAGGCGTGTCGCCCGTCTAAGTGAGTAACCAGCCGACCTATCGAACAGTGGAAGGCGAAAGGAGTCAACCGAAATGGACCTCGACCGCATCACCAATCCGCTGAGGTTGGCCAAAGGATCGCGCCAGCCGGGCTCCGGCAAAGGGTGCGCGATGAACGTGATTTCCTACATCAACGGCGATGCGCAGGTCACCGATTTTCCGACCTGCTCGACGCGACCGCTGAGCCTGCTGGTCCAGTCGAGCAACGACCTGCTGGCGGGACCGGATGGCTACCTGTCACCCGATAACAGCGTGGTCGCCCTCGACCTTGCCTGGCAGACGGTGGGTACCGCCGGTGTGCCCGATACTGTTGTCCACGCCTGGATCGCCGAACTGCTGACCAGCCCAACCTGGGGAGTGCTTCAGTATGCCAAAATCACCGCGCACAAAGCGATCCTGGACGTTGCCGCGTTGCACCGCGCCGCGGCGTCGGGTGATATGCCGCCCGTGGTCGACTGGGACGCTGCCGGCCGCGCCGCCCGCGCGGTGGCCATAACTCTCAACGGCGCCGGCATGCACGCGGTCCAGGCTGCATCTGAGTCGACCACTTTCGTGGACCACGACCTTCTGATGGCTCTGGATAAAGTGGTCGTTCATGCCCAGAACGCCTGTGCGCTAGCGTCAATTGACACCGCCACGGCAAGTCGGATAACAGAATTCACCGGCCACGCGATTAATTCGTGGCGTCATCTGGCCGACCTAGACAACGCAAGCGACGTCAGCCCAGCACTGCTCGACAGCAACGAGGTTTATCAAGCCCAAATGCCTACGTACGCCTAGAAAGCCGGCGGATCGTCGTCGGTGTGGGGTGGGGCCGGTCCGAGGTAGCTCATCGAGTCGGCGCTGCTGGTGAGCAGTTGGGTGAGCCCCGACGACGCATTCCAGTGATCGCGCTGGCTGCGCTAGCAGAGTAGTGTCTGGGTTAGAGACAGCAAAATTGCTGTGCGTCG
>Ga0179589_10000144_pt1 | contig 10260 bp, 12 predicted proteins | sample CZOMad2_1_08_16f_FD_182923 | JGI IMG/M metagenome (GOLD analysis project Ga0179589, IMG submission 182923) | Vadose zone soil fungal communities from Angelo Coast Range Reserve, California, USA - CZOMad2_1_08_16fungal | ecosystem: Environmental > Terrestrial > Soil > Vadose zone | place: USA... | reverse complement strand
CTCTCGAGCAATGGTAAATCCCGACGGGTTTTACCATAGACTCTTACCTCACTTGGAGATGGCACCACGTGGGCCGGAACTGCCCGATTTAGGGGAATCGTACTATAGATTGGTATGTTATGGTGTTGTTAGAAGCTACATTACATGACATGAACTCGTCAAAAAAAAAATGCAATGCAACGCCAGAGAGATATGCAGAGAGACCAGCCAGGAAAGAAAAAACCAAAGTGTGACAAGGGGTCCGTATGAAACTACGCTGCCAACTAACGCGCTGGTGACGCCGACTTGTGCGGCACCTTAGCCTCGATATCGGCCAACTGCTGATTTCGCTTGTCAGCGAGTTCCCTTTGTCTTTGTAGGGACCTTTTGACAACAAAGATATCAATATTCGACCCATGTTATTTGGGAAGCAAGACACGCACTTAATCTGGATTTCGAGCTCCAGGACACGCTCTTTGTAGCCCTGTCTCTCGCGCTTGACCTTCTCTTCTGCCGCGCGCAACCGCGTCTCATATTCCTTCACCCGCGCTTCCCACTTGCTGTCCGCCACCGTGGTCTTCTGATTCATCGTCGCCATCTTCTCCTCCGCGGCGGCGAGTTGATTCTGCGCGTTGGCCAAGCGACGCTCCGCATTGTTCGCGCGTATCATCAGCGCTTTGACCTCGTTCGAGTCGCCCGGCGTGGGCCGCTTCAGTATGGCCAACTGCGCAGTCAAGTCCGATAATGTCGTCTGCACTGCGAGTCAGAACGGAGAACGATTTGGCGTGGACGTAAAAAAAAGAAAAACTGATTACTTTGGCTACTTCCAGTTCGCCTTCCTTCGCACTGAGCTTGCGTCGCCACGTGGTCTTTGTTTCCGCGTATTGCTTCACACTGCTCTCGAATTTGTCCAATTGCCGCCACCGCTGGTCCAACGACTTGCGGATTTCATTCAGCTTCTCGGTGTACCGTGCCTCTGCTTCCTTGGCACGCTTCTCAAAGTCCTGTTGAATCTGACTCAAAGACCTCAAGCGGCTAATGAGGTTGTCGTGGAAGACGCCAAAGTTGGTGTATGGTTTTGTCTCTGCTTGGCCACTTTTCTTCTACAATCATAATTACGATGAATGTCAGACCAAATGTGAGGGACGGTGACTGAATGACAGCCGTACCGGTGTCTTATCGACGCCCAGGATCTTGTCCATGTACTGATAAATGGTGAGCAGCAGCGTGTTACGCTCCGTTACCTGATCTCTGAACTGGTTCTCAGCAGCAAGCAGGGACCTTTGGTCCTTCGAGAGCCGCTGCTCAAGCTCCTGCACACGCGCACGCAATGTGGCCGCGTCCGACTCTGCAGTGCTCAAACTCGACTGAGAAAGATCAAGCTTATCGGAAAGGTTCAATCGTCCCTGGGTCTGAGCGGCCAGCTGCGCCGAGAGGTCGCGGTTCTCCGCGTGCAGCGTATCGATGACACCATCACGCGCGCGCATGCGCGTCTCTCGCTCCTCCAGGTCCTTGCGAGCACGTGTGAGCTCATCTTCGAGCCGCTCGAGGTCGCGCTTGAGCCGGTCCGCCTCAAGCTGCAGCGAGAACCGCGCGGTCGTCGCGTGTTCGCCCTGCGTCTTTGCCGCCGCCTCCTGTGTGCTCAGCGCGGCCTGGAGCGCGGAGACGTCCGCTTCGCGCTGGCCAAGAAGGGACTGCACGCGAGCGAGCTCGGTCTGCGCGCTTTGCGCCGAGGACTCTTGCGCTTCGCAGGCACGGCGGGAGCGGCGCAAGTCTGTGTCGAAGTCGCGGTTTGCTTTTTCGAATTGGCTCTCGGCGCGCTCGCGAGCGTCGCGTTCCTTTTCCACCTCTCCGACGAGGTCCTCTATATGCCGCGCTAGCTCTTCCTGACGAGCTCGGTGAGCAAGGATGTCTTCGCTGCATGTCTCGTAGAGCTTCGTCACTTCCTGCAACTCAACCCTGAGATGTGCTACTTTCTTTCAAGACGTCAGCGAATGCCCAAGACAGTGGTAAGGGCAAATACTTCTTTCAAGGCCGCCGTAAGTGCTTCTAATCGTTCACGCTCGACCATTTCGTCTTCGCGTGCACGATCGTTAATCCGCTTTAGTTCCTCTGCGTCCTCCTCGAGTTCGTAGATGCGGTGGCCAAGTTGCTCGATCTCACGATTTGCAAGGGCAATCTCTTCATCCTTTTCCTCAGCTTCTCGTTCTAGATGGGCGAGTGCAGCCTCGAACTTGTCGTGAAGTGCGTTGGTGTTGGATTCCAGCTCTGCAACCTGCATGCGGAGCTCTTCTGACTCAGTGTCACGTTCAGCGAGAGCCTGCGGGAAAATCAGGGGATAATCTTTCAGGCTAGAAGGATACAACCCACGTCACGTAGCTCCTCGATTTGTACTTTGGCTTCATCAACCTCGCCTTTCCACTCGCCTTCAACGTCATCGAGGATAGAGCGGTGCTCGCTAACGAGTTCAGAAATCTCTTGGCTCTTGAAATTAAGCTCATCATCCTTCTGTTGAAGTTCGATATTTGCAGCAGCGAGCTTGTCACGGAGTACGTTGAGGTCGTCCTCGATCGCTTCCCGTGACTCGCGCTCCTCCAGGATCATGGCACGGCTTTGACTACGTTCGATGGTTTCCGCTTCCCTGCGGTGCTCCAAGTCTTCAAGTTGCAAACGCAGAGCCTCATTCTGATCCAGGAGCTCTTCCTTCTCATCCTCACGTTGAGTAAGGGCATCTGCGTGTTCCTCCAACGCAGCTTTAAGATCTCTGATCTCCTCCCGGAGGGCGCCAATGTGCTGGCGGCCGCTACTGCTGGCGGCGTCCTCCCCACGTTGTTCCACGATGTCCTTGAGTCGCTCGAGTTCGTCCATGTTCTCTTCGAGCAGGTGACGCACATTCTCGAGCTCGTCCTCAAGTTCCGCGTTACGCTCCTCTGCTTCGCGGAGAGCGTCATCGTCTTGGCCCGACTCGCTGATGAGACGACGGCGCAGGTCTCGGATTTCTTGGTCGCGCTTCTCGAGCAGAGCCTCCACCTCGCGTTCACGTGACGATCGCGCAACATCCCCGCGTTGTACGCGCTGCAACTCGTTCTCGAGCTCGAGGACGAGCTTCCGAACCTTCTTGAGCTCCATGCCACGTTGTTGGACCTCGATCTTGAGGTTGATGTTTTGTTTGAGTGCAGCTTCCACCTGGTCAGGAGCCAGTTGAGCGAGGCGCTCCTCCAAGAAATGAACCTTGAGCTTTATGTTGAAGTTTTCCTTCTTGAGATTGTCAATGTGCTGAATGAAAAGCGGTTACTTATATGACCATGCGTTATCAGAGACGAGAGTGGCCACGGACCTTCTCCTGGTCCCGAAGGGTGAGGTTATTCCCCTTTGCGTTCGTTGCATTTGACTTGGAACGTTTTCCCCTAGTATTCAAAGGTGTCCCGAGGTCACCTTCCCAGTTGTCTTTCTGCGTCGCATTGAGAGCGTCGGTCTCGGGATCATCGTCCTCCTCGCGAGCAGAGACATGTCTTCTTAGTGCAGCTGGAGTAGCATCGTCACCTCTACGTCGCACAGGAGCATGAGGGGGAGATGGGGTGGATATCGGGGCAGATGAAGGTGCTGTGGTGTGAGAGGAGACGGAGGATACTCTGAAGGACTTTGCGGGAGTTGAAACACCAGAGATCAGGGAACCGAGGGAAAGATCTGGAGTTCCCAAGGACTGGAAGGAAGAGTCCGCTCGTTGATTGAGAGCTGCAGACATTCCATTCAATGCCTTTGTCAAGTTGACCAACGCGGTCACGACCCTCCGAGTCCTCGCCTAACTTACCTACATGTTGAACCGGCTCGCTCCGGCCCGGGCGTTTTCTTGGCTTCGTGCCACTCATGGAGCACAGCAACAACTGCCTTTCTTATTACTTCCACGTACATCATGAAGATCTACTCTCTCGCCGTCATTCTCGCGCCTCCATCCAGTCCGAGCGCAACCCTATGCCAGGCATCTGAACTTTCCTCCTTTTCATTTTATCAAAGAGGTTCCGTCGGCGAATTCATGTCGTTTTTCACCAAGACCGTCGTAGAACGTACTGCGCAGGGCGCACGTCAGAGCGTTCAAGAGAATAACTATACTGCGCATGTATATAACCGGGGAGGTGCTGAGCAACTTGCAGGTTAGCTTTCGCTCTCCACAGCTCCTATGCATAAGGTGCTAACCCCCCATCTCGTTATGTAGCTGTGATTATCACTGACCAGGAATATCCTGTCCGACCGGCTTTCTCCCTTCTCACCAAGCTCCTTGATGATTTCACAGCAAAAATTCCGCAGTCTTCCTTCTCGAAACCGTCCTCAATTTCGTTCCCGGAGATCAACAGCTTTCTTCAAAAGTACCAAGATCCACGACATGCGGATAATATCATGCGAGTACAGCAAGAACTTGATGAAACCAAGATCGTTCTGGTTCGTATATTCGTTCTCGCTCATTCCTTCGGTTGTGTCCATGTCTGGTTGTAGCACAAAACGATTGAATCGGTGCTCCAACGGGGCGAGAAGCTAGACAATCTCGTCGAGAGATCGAATGCGCTTTCTTCGCAAAGCAAGATGTTCTACAAGACGGCTAAGAAGGTAAAGCAACTCAACCCTCATCCCTTCTCTCCGTTGACCAATGCCGCGTTCCAACAGCAAAACTCGTGCTGTTCCGTCATGTGAGGCGCTCTAGGTAGCACGCGCTCTATTTTACGTTTAACATGTATTCATACCCTGGAGACAATGTGGACTATCTGACTAATTCCTCTAGAAGGAATAGTCTTCGTCGCCTGATGGTTTTAGGCACTACCAGCTTCGCCTTGCTCGAGATTCTTTCGATGGCTCGTTCGGCGTATACCAAGATCCCAGCTAGCACTCTCACGTTCGAGCGCAGCTCGGCACCTCAACTGATAACTGAACCCTTGAGAACAATCCACCTGCCACTCGGCCCATGACTCGGAATCCAGTTCATGTGCTCATTGGAATACAGTACTGCGGACGGCTGTCCTCTTTGGGGGCGCTCTCCCTCTCAGGGGCTCATGCTGTGATCGGATTTCTGAAAACGGAATGCTAAAATGGCTGGTTGGTGTGACTCCCAGGACTGTCCCTCTAATCTACTCTACTTGCTCCAGGAAGGTATCACGTGAAGAGCGAACTATTAATAGAACTGCCTACTGTGAGCAGTTAGGTTACGTAGAGTAAAAAACACGAGGAAGGAACGTAGATGGAGGAACGGCATTTCCCGTTTACTGCTGTACAGCTCATTCAGCCACAGTAACTGTGGTAGACAATTCCCACGTTCAAGTACACCCCAGACCCCCCCTCCGCACCCATGGTATGTTTCTTCACATTCTACGCATCTCTGACCGAGCTTATCAAGGGTCATACATAGCCTAAGGAGATCCGTGACATCAAGCAATTCCTCGACATCGCGCGGCGGAAGGACGCCCGATGTGTGTTTACTTCTATACATTGTCTCTCCTGCAATCCTAACGGACATGTACACAGCGGCACGCATTAAAAAGATCGCACCCGCAACCCCCGGCTCGAAGGAGCGCACAAAATTTAAGATTCGGTGTTCACGGTACCTTTACACCCTCGCGCTTGATGATCCAGAGAAGGCAGAGAAACTCAAGCAGAGTCTCCCACCAGGTGAGCTGAATCGCGGTTACTACCGTCACCCTCTATCTGATATGCGTTACCTCAAAGGCCTCGCCATTGAGGAGGTGAAGAAACACCCCAAGAAGAAGTAGACCTTTCTTGCGCTATTAGTGGAGGTACACTGCTGTACTCGGCGGTGGGGACCATGTATGTTCACCAACCATGAAGCGGTTATGCACACGCGAAATATATATATATAAGCATGTCCTCTCAAGTTCTGTAGTGACACCTGCGCATAATCATCCAATCGGTTGGACGTATCTTCGTAAGATGCTATCATACGCCCCTAACAGTACACACCCTCCAAGCAGCCCAGCCGCCACGCCCCGCAGGATCCTGGTTAAGAACCTACTTCGTGGTCTTCGTGAGGGTATATCCCGATCCCTTGACCCAATTTCAATATCCACCTCAGCGGAACTGGGGCGGTCGAGACGACAAAGTACAGCGTCAATCAATATTCCTCCATCCAGACGGGAAAGTGGAAGGACATTGAGTAAAAATAATGAAAGTGTTAATGTCCGGGTATATCTGCCAGTGACCTCAGTTGATGGGCGGACGAGTGGAGTGACCTTGGTGACCCACGTTATCATCGCTGTCACAAAACTTGGGAGCCAGAGCGGAAGAAGCGGCAACCGCGGTCGCCACTGGGTAACGGCCACTAGATCCACCATTAGCGTGTATCAATCAGCTGTGCAACTGGGTTGGGTCACACCGCTTTGGTATACTTCTTCCCGTTGCCCACGCCATAGTACGACACGTGTCTGGCCCCCCTTATCCCCAGACTGTACACTAATGCGCAGGAACTGTTCGCCTCTACGCAGACGTACACAAGTTTGCTCAACTGCACACGATTGCTCACAACGCGTAACGACGGATTCCGTCGGTACGAGTAACTCCGGTGCTTGAACGCATCGTGAGGTTCCATCACTTCCAAGCGGTATCAGGCATGCTTCAGAGCCGAGCCCAGGTGGTGGAGTGGCACAGCAACCATGCGGGTGATCTGTACAAGAAGCTATGAGTGAGGAGTAGATGGGCCTCAGCGAAGTTTCCCACTGAGGAACCACTCGGTTTCTAGACACCACGCTGGTTCTTCTGAGAGCGGTGAAGGCGAGGTGGTCAGATAGTTTTTCCACGCGCTCTCTTGAGCACCGGCGAGCGGAAGATCGTCGAGCGCGGTGAGCAGGGCGCCGGGAGAGAGATGGGATACTAATGGCGAATCGGGCGTGACAGATGCCACTAGCAAGCCGTCCGTGGAAATGTCTGAGTACCCGAGGTGAAATAATGGACTCGCGAGCGGTAGCAGGAGGACGAGGCACAGCAAGGAGCTGAGGAGCGGACCCGCCGCCGCGATGCGTGCGCGGACTCGTGGGGTTGAGGCGACGAGGGTGTGAGCGGGGAACGCGACGAAGGCCGCAGGCAACAGCAGTGTTAAGGATGCGCCGAGGGACTGCAGTGGCACGCCATCCCTGTCGGAGAGGCGTCAGCGGTCTGGGACGGGAGAGGTGGGGTTACGCGGGACGAACAATGCGGCTGAGAGAGCGTGCCCTGCCTCGTGTATTGTCTGTGAGACAAAAAGCGCGGTGATGAGTAGAGGAAGGTGTGAGAGGGGAAGGGTGATTCCGGGTATCTGTTATTGACGAGTGAGTGGGCGACGAAGATGGGCAGCAGGCAGGAATAGATGAGATGAGAGCGACGTACCAGTAATTGTACAGGGACGTCCGCCGCCGCGCGCGAGGTGGACGTGGCGTCGTATGCCCGCTTCGCGCGCAGGGGTGTCTCTGCAGACTGTGGGATCAAATCGGCCATCATCGATCTCCTTGCGAGCTGGACGAAAGTCCAGGCCAGCACGACCAAAGCCACGGCCATGCCGAGCAGGGAGACCACGATGCCCGTGTCAAACACAGCAAGTAGAGTCGCGCGAACACGGGTGGAGCGAGTCCGAGAGAGCCACTGAGCTAGGGTATCATGGCGGGAATTGAATGCGGTGCTCTCGACGCGTAGATAGGGTCCGGTAAGCGTGACAGTTGTCAACTTTCGCTTCCGGGTGACGAGTGAGGTCGGTAGGAGATGGCGCTGTTTGTCAGAGGGTCCGTAGTAGAGGCGGTGAATGAGATGTATCGAGGACCATAAACCGAAGAGGAGGAGAAAAAAGGTGAGGGTGGTCATACACGAGCCTGTGGTGCTCACCCTTACCTAAGAAGGTCTTTCGCCGCGGGCGACCTGTTGTGCGCCGTCCCCTCGTACTGCTGGTATCAGGTCTCAGCCTTCAGATCTCAGCTCAGTTCGGTTATGCCACGCCATCATCTCACCGATACCGGTGCCAGTGTGCAACCCCGTGCAATTGCGGTGGAGCGGATGTCTCGAGAACAGCCACTTTTCGGCCAACGCCTCGTCTCGTTGACGCACATGTCTCTTTGTCCGTCGAAAGTTCTAATGACACGTCGCTCGGGTTGTCGCCATGTGACAAACCGCCCGCTGTTTTATTCTTGTCTGGATCGCCGATTTACGAAATCTGCCCCGCGGACAACATGTAAGTGTAAGAATCGATTCCCCGCCTTCTGTACATGCACAAACCTTGTCCTCTGGAAATGCGATGGGGAACCTCCTCAACAAGAGATACTACATCGTGGACATGGAAAGTAGCAGGGCATATCAACCGACGACTAGCTCCAATCATCATAGTAGCCGGGGATGTACAGCCATTAAGCGAAAATTATCCATCAATGTTGAAGAACCGATCAGTAGCGATGAACCAGCCATATATAATGCCAGGGTCCGCAGCCCAAGCACCTCAGGCTGAGCCTCCCTTTGCCCGTTTGCTACGCTGAAATCTTTCCCCGCTTTCGTTGTACTCCACACTCGACGTGTCTGGGTCCCGTTCAATTTCTAAAAGTCCACTAGCAATCTTACTCTGAATTTACTACTATGAGTTCCGTACGCTCCCACACATTCTGTTGTTGCATCCCCGTGCGGTTCGGTGCGGTCATCATGACTACACTGTTCCTCCTTGGCGGTTCGATTTTTGCGGCCGTCGGCTGGCACGGCGCTACGCATAAAGGTACGTGGGCATCTTATTCTTCCAGACTCACATCCCTGACATTTTGCAGAACAATCACACCTGACCCACAACCAGGAAGTTTCCCTCGTCATCTCTTCCATTTCATATACCCTCCTTGCCTTATCCTCGCTCTTCGGGTGCGTTTGTTTTGTGCCGCCTGTTTTCGTGCAACCTGAACACTCATATCCGTTCTCAGGTTGATCGGATGCATCATCAAGCGCCGCTCTTACATTTCCTTGTACAGCACGGTTGTAGCTTGGCACTTAGGGTTCAGCATCGCCACCGGCGCGTTTTTCATCTATACGCTCTTCCACAAGGTTGGCAACTCGGAAATTAACAACTGCATCGCCAAGGAGGTCGATATCCTGAACGGGGAAGAAGACTGTAAGAGGGACTTCAGGATTTACCGCGGCGTCCTCATCGCTGCTAATATCGTGTTCTGGTTGCTTCAACTCTGTGCGCCTTCCATCTTGTCCCATGGTTTGCGTTTGCGACTGTTTACTAATAGATGAACAGGGGGTTGCGTCATCGTCGCCGATTACGTGGCACAACTTCAGGAAGAGGAGGAGGTGCCGGACTATCCGCCACCGGCTCAGACGGCGGCGAGCACACCACCGATGGCTACGACATATAACCAGTATTCGTTCGCTCAGCCAGAGAATTCATTCGGTCATAACAACACGACCAATGTATGAGCTAGGGAATGATTTTAACGACTGTCGAGTACACCATTTTACGAGTACTGTGTCATTTTGTTCGAAAGAGAGCCGAATATCACCGAAGCACTATTGGAAAGATGTTGTGAATGCCATCCCTTTCATTCTGCCTCTCCCTAGCTCCCGGTTTGTTTTCTTCGACTGGTGTTTGGGAGCGAGATAAGGGCTTCTAAACATAATGTAAAAATAAGTCGATCACCAGTAGGATTCGAACCTGCACTTTCAAGGTGCAGATTTCTTGTCTGCTTTCTCAAATGGAAACAGATTTCTTGTCTGTTATTGAACCACTCCGAGTCAGTCATGGTGTCTTGTACATAGTAGAGAGGGGATTTAATATGACAAACAGACATCGACGTGTGTGTTCCTGTGGTTAATGGCATCGGTCAATATATTTATTACGAATGACAGTGAGTTGGAATGACGTTGGAGGTGGCCGCGGTGGACTCCGAGGTGTCCCGAGAACCATGTGCATTAACCAATCAGTTGATTGTCCCCCAAGATAACATAACGACAAAAAGAATCCAAACACCAGCAGGGTTTGAACCCGCACTTTCGAGGTGCAGATTTCGTGTCTGCCTTCTCAAATAGAAACAGATTTCTTGTCTGTTACTGAACCACTCCGAGTCGGTCATGGTGTCTTGTGCATAGTGGAAAGGGGATGTACTATGAATGATATGACAGCAGATATCAAATGCTCCATCTCGTATGTTCCTGTAGTTAATCAGTCAATATGTTATGAATGACATCGGACTCGGAGGTGGAGGTGTACTGACAACCATGAAATCGGTTGATTATCCCCCAAAATAAGATAGTAGAAAAGAGACTCCAAGCACAACCAGGGTT
>Ga0179589_10000143_pt1 | contig 10269 bp, 3 predicted proteins | sample CZOMad2_1_08_16f_FD_182923 | JGI IMG/M metagenome (GOLD analysis project Ga0179589, IMG submission 182923) | Vadose zone soil fungal communities from Angelo Coast Range Reserve, California, USA - CZOMad2_1_08_16fungal | ecosystem: Environmental > Terrestrial > Soil > Vadose zone | place: USA... | reverse complement strand
CTATCGAAACTAAACCAATTAACTCTAACAGTGAGTTTAATTGCATTCGCAAATTTATTCAATCTAACATGCTTGTAATTTAGAAACAGTTGACGTAGAATCATCTGTACCAGGTCTGTTTAGTGCAACTGCTAGTCCGAGTAAAAGGAAGGCTAGCATGGTGAGCACCGGCGATGTAAAGATCCAGTTAAAACATACAGACACAGGTTCGTCTCTATGTTTTTTTAACCATGATAAATTTGACATCTGTCATCATTGCAGTTCCACTTTTCGACGGACGAGAAACACAATTTCAACTTAATGAATCACTTGAACATTTAGATACGTTGCTCCCGCCTTTCGAAGACGAAATACCATCTGGATCATTGGCTCTTGTAGCGTATACGGCTAATGCTTATTATCGTACCCGGAAGTCAGAGCAGGTTGGACAGCAGACATCTCAGCCTAATAGGAATCTCGCACTCAATATCAACTGGGTTGTCGTGCTAGGGATTCCGAAGTAAAACAAGTGTACAAATGATATCGTGCGATATGTACTTGTAGCTTTGTATTTGTTGTATGTACTTGTACCACTGGCTTCGTATCTGGCTTTCTATGTTGTATGTACTTGTACTTGTGGCCTCGGATATGCGCAAAATAATAATAATTTACTGGCTGAGGCTGTGCGTGCCATATGGAGAACTTCGGGCGGGATCGGAATTATCCGATCTGATCTTTATCATCTACCGTCATCTTTCGTGCAAGCTTTTGCTGTTTCGTTACACAACATGTCTCTCCACATCAAATTTTTTGCTATAATCGCGTTTATTCTTGTCTATGGAAACTCTTTTTTTTTGCAGGCAGGTCATCTTGCCTTGAAGCCACTGTGGCTTGTCTCAGAGATAGCTTCACCTATATCCTGTTGGTATGGTTTGGATTTCGGGGGCAGGCACATTGGTAAGTCCAGGTTTCTTTTGATTCTGAAGGAGCAGAATTCTATTCATGGTATATCATTTAGAATGCAACTATACTAGTGACTGTGTTATATCTCATACTGATGATGTCTGTCCCTGCCTGGGTGCAATATTCGGGAATGCTCATTATGAGGCTATAAATATGGTGCGAAATATTGCTTGTGTTATTTATATTTTTCATTGAATGTGTGTTTCTTTAGCTAATGATTGTGATGTGGATGCAATCTGCATGCCAATTTACAATCATCTATGATGATACTTCTGTACGCCTCTTTGTACCCTAATATATATTTCTTTTGACAAATTTGTCTCTTGAACAGTTTACTAATATTAATGAGGTGATCTCATCTGCTTCTGTTGGGACTTTTCCTACCGGAATCCAGATGCTTTTGCCTGCCCACTTTCGGGTGAATAATGCTCTTGAGTGCATGAACCTGTCTGCTACCCATGTTTGGGTGAATGATAATATTGATGAGGTGATCTCATCTGCTTGTGTCAGGACTTCCCCTGCTGAAGTCCAGATGATTTTGCCTGCCTGTTTTCAGGTGAATAATGCCTTTAGGTGCATGAAACTATCTACTACCTATGCTTCGGTAAATTATAATATTGATGGGGTGATCTCATCTGCTCACATTAAAACTTCGCCTGTGATATGTGTACACAATTGCTGTACCAAATTGTGTTTTTGGCAACAACAGTCAGCATTCATTGATTCCAATGACATGATCTGGAGGGCTTCAACAGCAAATTATGATATTATTGATTTTCCTTTTTTTGTGTTTCATCCAGGGCAATGTCCCTCCTTGAATTTCGGTCAGACTTTGAAATTATATGCATATCATCTTTCACAATATCAGCTGGTAAGATTCTTTGAGTTTATAATTCATTGGTCCCACCATCTGTGCCATTTTGTATCCCAAAATATGACATTGTTTGTCAATTTTGACCTAACACCTCAAGAGCATTGTAAAAGAGCCTATCTGACAATGTGTCGATCACAGTATTATAAACATGATTTTTCTGTAGTATTATGCACTCTCACTTTGCCAACCAATACTGTTGCTGCAAATCTTGTGAAATATGCTGAAAATATTATTTTTCAGATATTCAGGCATAAATATATATATCCTGTATCTGTCTTGTCTGGCTCAAAAGGCTACTCTTCAAATCAAACCAAAAATAAGTTCATATTTACCAAAAACAGTGTACCTAACAAAATTGGAGGTGGACATCAGAAAAAACGCACAGAAAAATTTGAAATGAAATTAGTTAATCCATACATTATATCTGGACCTGTTGATTATTTAGACTTTAAAATGTGTGAATTTGTAGAGCATTTGGTGTTATCAAAAGCCTTGGCTAAATATGATAGCACTGTCTATATGATATGTAATATTCCATTGCATTTATTGGATGGTTCTCTATTTCATGACAATATAATTTCAATTGGACATCAGCATGACATGGAAATTTTCAAAAGAATGAAAAAACCAGAAATTAATAAAAAATTCAAAATTCACAGTGAAACATGTGAGCATGAATATGTCACAGTGCTTCACCCTTTTGACAAAATTGAAAATATTGAACACTATCAAAAACATGATGATGCACATAAACCTTTGGTGCAAGAAACAATCCCAACAGTGCAAACCACAACTCATGATTTCCCACCTGCTCCTCCAAATCATTCCTTACGCAGAAAAATAATAGATGGTTTTTGTAATGCTACAGCACCTTCAAAGTTTGAAGAGGCAGGATGTGCTGTATGTGGCTCACTCTCTTTACGTTCAAATCTTTCTGAGTTGAGTTCTCTCCACATTGATCTGAGTGTATTGAATGCAGCAGGTCATGGTTTTACACGGAAGGAACGAAAATTCTCAACAGAGCCAATTACTGAACTCAATGGAAATGTTATAGATACTTCATGCCGGTATATTTGTGTTGGCTGTGAGAAGAAAGTCAGATGTGGAAAAGTACCTAAATTTGCTCTTGCAAGAGGTTTATGGCTTGGAGAGATACCAGAAGAGCTTCAGCATTTAAGCTATGCAGAGAAATTGTTAATAGGCAGAGTTAGGCATAACAAATGTGTTGTTCGTGTTGCAAAAGGAATGCATAAAATGATTGCAAATGCTGTGATGTTTGAACATCCAATGCAAAAAATATATACTGTGTTGCCACCACCAATTGAAGAGATGGATGAATTGTTGGCATTTATATTCACAGGTCCATGTCAACCAACAGAAGATGACTTTCACAGAATACCATTACTTGTCCGTCGGAATAAAGTCTCTAAAGCCCTGGAATGGCTCAAACTTAACCATATAGATTATGCTGATCTTAAGATTTCTTATGAAAACCTTGCTTCCTATCCAGAAGACTTGCCACCTGTTGTAATCAACTATCGACAATCTATGACAAACAAGATTCCAGAAGCAACAAGTGTCCATGACATGGAGCTTGAGAGTGGTACCACAGAAGGTATATGTCCTTTCACAGTACATACACTTACAAGTGAGGAATATGACACAATGAACACAGAAACACTCAAAGCTATTGCTGCAAAACACCTTGATAATGGTGGAAAGGTTCTTGCAATTGGACATTTTAAAGAACCACAATCTATCTGGAAAAATCCTAAACTATACCCTCAGATGTTTCCATGGCTTTTCCCATATGGACTAGGTGGCATTGGTCATGAAAGGCAAAAACATAGATTGTCAGATGCAGAGCACAAGCGACATCTTTTGATGTACCATGATAAACGCTTTCAAAAAGACCCACACTTTCCTTTAATAGCCTTCAATCATGAACAGATCAAAAGCAGCACTAAAGGAGGATTTATTCTGGCAAAACAAAAGTCTTTTGACAATATTGCAAATCGTCTGCTTCAAATCAACAGTGATGTGTTGACAGATATTACTGAACGCATGATGAAAGGTGAAAGGGTGAAAGGAGAATCCCAAGAAGAGAAAGACTGCCTTCAATTGATTCATGATATTGATCGCATTGGAGGGCATGTTAAAGGTTCTATTACTAGCAAAAAGTACATGAGAAATGAAATCTGGTCTTTAATCTCATTCCAGGGAGCACCATCTTGGTATATCACTTTGTCTCCTGCAGATAACAAACACCCTATCTCTTTGTATTATGCTGACACCAAAGAGGTGTTTACACCTGTTCTACGAAGCAAATCTGAAAAAGATTGCTTAATTGCTGACAATCCAGTTGCTAGTGCTCGGTTTTTTCATTTTATGATTCAAGCTTTCATTAAACATGTACTTGGAGTTGATGCAGGCCATCCTGGCATATATGGTGATACTTCTTCCTATTATGGCACTGTAGAACAGCAAGGTCGTCTCACTTTACATTTGCACATGCTGCTATGGATTCAAGGAGCACTGTCACCACAAGAAATTCGAGATCGAATAATGGATCCAGAATCAGACTTTCAGAAGAAAATGGTTGAATATCTTGAAAGTGTGCATATGGGTGAGTTTATCACAGGAAGTTTAGAAAATGTGAAACACAATGTGGATATTGCAGAACTTAATGATGAGTACAAGAATCCAACAGAAACACTTCCAATACCACCACCACCCCAATGTAACCAAAATGAATGTGGGAAATGCAAGTGTTGTAAAGCTATTAGTTCATGGAAAACTCAATTCAATTCTACTGTAGACGATATACTTTTTCGATCAAACCTTCACAAATGTACAGGAGGTGCCAAGCAATATGAAAAGAAAAAAATGAAACATAAAAGTAAAAATACTGCCAATAAATACCAACCAGTTACTGGCTGCTTGAGCAATAAATGGGGCAAGTGTAAAGCACGTTTTCCTTGTAAGACATTTGAGCATACTGAAGTTGATATGGATAATGGTGCTCTCAACATTAAAAAAGGAGAATCTATGCTTAATACTGTTACTGCTGAAGTCACATACCTTATTCGTAGCAATACTGATGTTACAAGTCTGCTCTCTGGTACTGCAATCAAAGCTGTTGTGGCATATGTTTCTGATTATATTAGTAAACCCGCTTTGAAAACCTATTTAATCTTTGAAGCAGTTAAAAGTGTGTTTGACAGAAACTCAGAAATGCTTGGAGGAACATTAGATCGCAAAGAAAAGGCTCGAAAATTGCTTACACAGATAGTTAATAATCTCACATCTAAAATGGAAATCGGTGGTCCAATGGCATCTATGTATCTTCTTAAAAATCCTGACCATTACACCAATCACCAGTTTAAAACTTTTTATTGGCCAAATTATGTACGGGCTGCTAGGCATGCATGGAACCCAGACAGTAAAGAGTGTGAAGAAGATCAGTTGGTACTACTTAAAATAAAAGGAAAGATTATAGGCCATACTTCAATACAAGATTATGTATTCCGACCTGTTGAATATAGCCAAATATCCCTGTATGACTGGATCCGCTTATCACAAGTTGAAAAATGTCCTAAAAAATGTGAACAAGACTCCTTTAATGATGATGTGAGTAGTGCTAAATCAGATGATGAAAATAATATAGATTCTGATGATGAAAATGATAAAAATGATAAAGCAACTTTTCATCATTTTTTGAAAGATCATCCTTTGCATCACTCACACCATGTGACACTATTAGATGATATGCAAGAATGGGTTCCGAATTTTGTTGGTGGTGCAATCCCAAGAAGTGATTGTGGAGATAGAGAATATTACTGCTCTACTATGTTGACATTTTTTAAACCATGGCGAACTGGAAAGGATCTGAAATCTGAAAACCAAAAATGGGATGATGCTTTTAAATCCCACATGTTCAATAACAGACAGCTAGACATAATGAAAATTTTCAATGTTCGGTATGAATGCTTGGATGCAAGAGATGACTATGCTGCACAAATGAAAAAAGGTGAGAATGTTGGAATTTTTTCTAACTGGGATATATATGATAGCTTTAATTCTGATCTTCCTGATAATAACTCTTTTGAAGGTGATGACTTTGAATGTGATACTGATATTATTAATCAGGATATTATTGGACCTAAGACTGAAAAGCGAAATAGAGACATGTTAAATGTGGAACAAATAATGCAAGATGCAGGATGGTTTGACAAAAGTCCTAATGGACCAGCAGATGTTGGTGATCTTACTCCTATGGTACCTACTCAGATTCAGTCTGGAAAAGATTGGACTGCAGTTGTTCAGCGTAAACGACAAGAATTAATAGATGAAAGATGTAGAAACATTCCAGGAAACAGTGATGACATAAATAAAACAGAATATGATCAAGAATCTTCAGCAGAAGTAAAAATTGTTGATAAATCCTATTTAACTGCAAAATTTAAAGCAAAGGTAGAGAAGGAGCAAAATATTATAGACAGTACTGTGTCTGAATTTTTACTAAATACTGAACAAGAGAGAGCTTTTCGTATTATTGCAAATCATGCTTCCACAAAAAATCCTGAACAACTTAAAATGTATCTTGGTGGTATGGGAGGAACAGGAAAGTCACAAGTAATTAAAGCATTGATTGCATTTTTTGAAAAACGTAATGAATCTCATCGCATTATTGTCATGGCTCCAACTGGTACAGCAGCTGCATTAGTTGGAGGATCCACCTATCATTCAGTTTTGGGTCTTAATGACAAAGGTTCATTCACTATGTCTTTGGCAAAAGTCAGAAGTAGATTGGATGGTGTTGACTACACATTTTTAGATGAAGTCTCAATGCTTTCCTGTCATGACATGTACAGAATTAGTGTACAATTTGCAAAAGCCTTCAATGAACCAAATAAACCATTTGGTGGCATGAATTTTGTGTTTGCTGGTGATTTTGGCCAACTACCTCCTGTTGGTGGAGGAGAATCTATTTCCCTCTATAGTGGTAGTGTTGGTGCTCAAGTTTATTCAGGATTAAGCCACTATGGCCAAGAATCTGCTATAGGAAAAGCATTGTGGCATCAAGTGACAACAGTGGTTATTTTAAGAGAAAACATGAGACAAAAATTGCAATCTCCAGAAGATGTGAAGTTCCGCAAAGCTCTTGAGAATATGCGATATAAGGCTTGTACTCAAGAAGATATTGCATTTTTACGTACTCGTATCACAGGACCTGGAGCAGATAGACCAAAACTAGCTGAAAAAGATTTTCGAAATGTCTCCATCATCACAGCTTGGAACTCACAAAAAGACAGAATTAATGAACTTGGTTCAGCTCGATTTTCAAAAGAAACAAACCAACCTCTTGTAAACTTCTACTCAATAGACAAATGGGTTGTTTATGAAGACACTCCTGAAAAGGTCACAGGGCGTAAACGAAGAAAAAGAGTAAAAGCTACAGAAAGTAGTACAAACATCACACAAACTGATCAGGAAAATTTGTGGGAATTACCACATCATGCTACTCAGCATTTTCCTGGAAAGCTTTCATTATGTATAGGTATGCCTGTTATATTACGAAATAATGATGCAACTGAACTATGTATTACCAAAGGTCAAGAAGGGACAGTTGCAGGTTGGCAATCCTATATAGGCCCCCATGGAAAATTAGTACTTGACACTCTTTTTGTTCAATTAACAAAACCTCCACATGTAGTGAAACTTGATGGTCTTCCTGAGAACATAGTTCCTATTGCCAAGATGTCTCAAACTATTGAATGTACTATGAAATCAGATCAAATCAGGAAGGTTGAACGTGAACAATGTTGTGTGCTTCCCAATTTTTCCATGACAGATTATGCTTCACAAGGGAAAACACGTCCATACAACCCTGTGGATTTGCAGCACTGCAACAGTCATCAATCATATTATACTTGTTTGTCCCGCAGTGCTTCTGCAAAAGGTACATTAATAGTACAATCTTTGCAACCAAGTGTGATCACAGGTGGATGTTCCGGATGGTTAAGACAAGAATTTCGTGATTTGGAGTTATTGGATGAAATTACAAAACTTGCATATCACTCCCAACTTGTTCCAGAAATTGATGGTCATTGTAGAAACACACTCATCAGACAGTTTCGTATTTGGAAAGGCCTAGATCATGTGCCAGAGAACTTACATCCAACAATCAAGTGGTCTGCACAACAACCCCATCCACTTGAAGGAAAAGTGCAAGATATTAAATGGCAGATTGTGGACAAAAAAGAAAATTTTAATTCCAATTTAAACAGTTCAATAGGTAAAGCTTCAAATTCTTTTATAATTGCCAAAGGAAGCATGCCACTTCAATACAATATTGTCAAACCTGTCACTACTAAACGAAAGGCTGACAATCAAGGTGAATTAAATTCGATTAAAAAGTTTAAAACATTCCACAATTCAAATAAAGAAACAACAAAGCGAAAAAATGAAAATGAATCTAATAGGCCACATAAAAAACAAAGACTCACAACATTTGATGAAGATAATACACCACCTGGTACCCAATGGGATGGAGAAAATTACAGTTGTGCATATGATGCCCTGTTTACAATTTTGTTCAATATATGGGTATCAAAGCCCAAGAAGTGGAAAAAAATATTCAAGGATTCCAATCAGTATCTTTCTACATTGCATGATGGATTCCAAAAATATCTGAGTGGAGTGTGTACTCTTGAAGCTGCACGTGATGATGTGCGAACTCTTCTATATAACAATGATCCTGTTCTTTTTCCATCTGGACACACAGGCTGCAGTGTCTCTGCATTGACCACACAGATACTCTATCCTGTACATAAAGTACCGCAATTGCACCTCAAATGTTCTCGTTGCAACCATACAGTCATGCTAGATAGTAACCGTATAGGTAGACTGATGCATGTGGCCCACAGTGCAACTGGCTCAATTTCACAAATACTAGAAAATCATATGCGTCATCAAACACAGCAAGTTTGTGACAACTGTAATGCTCCATTAGAAACCAAAATACATTTCAGTGACACACATAAAATATATGCGATTGATGTGACTGACAGAGATGTTACACTCAGTAAAACAGTAAAAATACAAGGATCAGCACGTGCCACTACCCTCCATCTCAAAGGTCTTGTGTATCATGGTGACTATCATTTTACCTGTCGAATGATTGATGAATCAGGAAATATCTGGTTTCATGATGGGATGACTACTAGAAAGAATACATTACAAGAAGGTAAATTTGGAAGTGTCAGTCAACCTAATCTCAAAGAATGTAGAAATAAACAGTTATGCCTTGTAATATATGCACATAAAGCATAAAGAGTATGAAAGATACTAAATGGAGTTTTTCTCTCTGTTTTATGTAATCAAACCTAAGGACTCGTTTTTGCCGTGCGAAGCATCGGCCTTCTTCCAGCAAGTGCACTTGCATTGTAATCCCAAAAAGGGAACCATTTGAAATCTTGCGCTGCCATCCCAAGCCACATTTTGAAACGAATGCTTTCTATCCCTAAGGCCTAGTGTTTCTGGGCCCGTCGCACTTAGCGGTGCATGGCCACTAGCTCCAGACAGAAACCCCCAGATGGAATACTGATGGAATGGTCTTCGGGTACCACTATTAAGTATGTCCGGTACGATCGCCGACCTGTGTCATGTACCAACTATCACCTGAGACGCTGGAAGCCTTGCAATGCGCAGCTTGCTGTGCTCATTTCACCCATACATCCTGCTCGTACTACGGAGACAAACCAGTTCCGTCAGTGGATAAGTCAAGTGCGACACCAACCGAATGGATCGCGGACTTCGACATACTGCGAATTATCTTGTGACCGGCGATATGTATGTATGACTATAAAAGCAGGGGATGGAGAAGCCATGGAGGGCTTATTCTCACCCATTTATCGGCATTACTTGTGAGCGGTTTGATGTCACTGTCAATGTATCGATTACTCAGTATTTGTAGCCATTGCACAACATGGCCACACCCACACCCGCACCTACTCTAAATCTCGACAACATTCAAGGGGACATTCTGTGAGTTGTCCAATGTTTAGTATGTACCCCCCCTTTCTCAAGCTTTATGCTTCGATATAGCCAAGGATTGGCTAAGAGAGTCGAGATCTTCATGTTCGGCGTCATCACGGATCCTACAAAGTTTCGAACGCAACTGAATGACATCATTCCATTGATCACGACCACGACCGAAGCGCTTGCAGACGCACAGAAGATCGCAGATCATAAGGCACGGGGTCATAGCGGTCTTCTCAAACTGATAGGGACAAATGTGGCATTCTCTCAAACTGGCTTAGATAGGTACGTTGGCACTCTCTACCTTACATGGTTTGAACTAACATTGGTGTAATTCCAGCTCGGTATTACGGGTGATCTCGGTGATGAAATTTTCAAACAAGGCATGCTTGCAGATGCGTCTGCCGGGC
>Ga0179589_10000142_pt1 | contig 10284 bp, 9 predicted proteins | sample CZOMad2_1_08_16f_FD_182923 | JGI IMG/M metagenome (GOLD analysis project Ga0179589, IMG submission 182923) | Vadose zone soil fungal communities from Angelo Coast Range Reserve, California, USA - CZOMad2_1_08_16fungal | ecosystem: Environmental > Terrestrial > Soil > Vadose zone | place: USA... | reverse complement strand
CACGTCAGAATCACCTTTTTCCGTGTCCTTCTCCATCGTTTTTTCGAGGGACCCCTGCGAACCCGATCCGCGGCTTCGGAGAGTGGTAAATCGCCGGTGGAACCGGAGACGCTGTAATCCGAGGTTCCACAAAGTATTGAAAAGCATCACCATAACAGCGATGGAGAAAAGCACAAGGACAATGATTCCAATAACGACACGGGGGATGGGTGGTAAAGCGACCGGCACGATAAAAGCGACCAGTAAGCCAGCGGTTACAAGACGGATGACGGCAAGAAAGACAGAGAGGATATCAGCGCGGCGTGTCTTTCCTGGCTTCAACACGACATGAGAAAGTAAGAGGAAGAGTTCAAGGCAAACGGCGATGACAATTTGCACGGTTCCGTTACTTTTTGCTGCAACGATGAGGATGGCGCGGACGAAGGTGGTTAGGAGGGGGAACATAAAAAAATAATATCGCGGAATACGATACTGCCCGTACAAAGGCTCGTGTGCGGGGAGATCTTCAGCAAGTAGCCATAATGAAGAGCGACCGCCGAATAAGAGCACACGGGCGGATGCACAGCCCACGATGCCGAGTATAACAAGGAATGCAATGACAGAGATGAGGGTAGAAAGCCATGAATCCTTGAGGGTCCATTGGTACATCGTGAACGTGAGCAGTGGGAAAAGGGAGAGGAAAGCCTAAAGGGACAACTTGGTTAGGTGAATTCGCTTGGATTGTACAAAGCAACATACGATCCGCAGTCCCCAGGAACGAGCAACAATGGGAAATCGGGTTTTAAATGGATGTAAATGGGTGCGGAAAGAAAGGGCGATCACACCGTAGGTTATTGTTAAGACCACCATTGTGATGGCAAGAAAAACGAGAGCGGAAAAGAATACAGTCATGAACGCATTGGCTGTAGCAATGCCAATTGTATTCACGTAAATGGGTATGCCCGCTTCGAGGACGTTGGAGGATTGTGGGGTGACGGTTTCCACCTCGTGGACGACAGGAAGGAGAGGGAGTGAACTTCTGGATATGAGTGCTCGTCGAGTTGATACCGACAAATCGACGTGAGGAAGAGCTCGAGCGGCGGCGACCAGAGCTTGGGGCACAGCATAACCTCCACTATATGCACTATATGGGCTGAGCTTGCGGTTGACAAGTGCGACGGACCCGCCGGCGGTGGAACCAGCGAGATCACCACCCGTGAGGTGACGCATGTTGGTGATGCTATTTTGCATAGACGACGTGGGTGACTGGGAGAAGAGCCCCACAGCCCAAGAAAAATTAAGGGTGAAGGCACGGTAGATGACAGGATAGTTGAGATCAAAAAAACCTGATGAGGCAATAGTCTGGTAAAGGCCGAGAAGATCGAGTAGGCGGGAGGGGGCGATGGAGCCGGAAAGAAATGATTGCCAGGCAGCGGAGAAAAGTGCGACAAGTGCGATACCGCCAATTCCCCAGGAGACACCGGGTTGGTGGGTAGACCAGCCATTGGATAAGGTAGATTGTATGCATGCTTTCATTTGCCCGGTGCCCACCTCTGTCAGAGTGAGCTGAGCAAAAGCTTCGAGATCCGGTATCTTATATGCAATCTTGGGTATCTGCGAGGATACTTTGATGGAGGAGGGGAGTGTGAGTGTCTCGGAGCCATTGAAGACGTAGAGGGGGAGGGGACAGAGGGCGCCATTAAAGAGCTTGCATATATCTACGGTGACATTGACGGGGTGCATGCCGTAGACGTTCAGGAACAAATTTGCAGAAACATTGACGTTTGCTTGCTGTTGAAATAAATGAGGATCATGTACAATACACAGGCGCTCCATGCTTACAACAGATGCAGCAGAAACGTTGAAGACCAAAGAATTGTTTGAAGGAAAGTAAGCAACATCGAACTGTTCTACGAGTAAGTTCTCAGGTGGGGCGCAATAAGATACGGAGGATGTAACTAGGAAGGCGGCAGTGAGAACTTGTCTTAGAGCGAGGAACAGAACTCACAAAGGACGTTCTCGTGAGAACGGACGAGAGGAAGAGTAAAGAGTGACAGGGCAATAAGTCGCAACCGGGCGACAGAGAGGAACATGAAGGTAAGAAAGGCGAGGGTGGAGCTGTGTGGGTCTGCCTCGGTACGGTATAAGAAGATTTCGGGCATGAGGTTTTTGTCCATGTGCATTGTTCTGATGACGTACCGCGTTTATTGTTTCTCTCCAGTATAAGGCCACCTTAACGCGCTGTTCGCGGGGAACAGTGATATCTAGTGTTGAAAGAAAGTCGAGGAACGTTTGATGGATAAACGAGATAGATACATGCAGACCGGTTCGAGTGCGAATTGGCGACGGCGACGGCGACTGTGGATGGTTGGATTCATCCTAACCCTAACCCCGGCCACGGCCCGCCGAACCGAGGTTGATCACAACTTTGTCCCCACGTCCCCACCTTAACCTCTCCACGTTTTGACCTCTAGTTTCCCTCAATGTCATCCGAGCTGACCACGCAGGAAACCCCCGAGGCTAAATCTTAGATACCGCAGTATAAGGTGGAGTGATTCGTGAGTTGGTCCGTGCGTAGACTGACACGTGATCAGCTTCTACGCAGGCCCAGGCTGCGATGTCCACAGGAACGGAGGTTGCATCTCATAAACGCGCGACAGACACTCCTCCCAACACCCTCTCAAAGTGATGCCAGCAGTGAATGTAGGCACGACAAACGTCGAGATTCCAGAAAACGCTGTGCGCGTTCTCATCACTGGTTACGGCGTGAGTCCTGCGTCCTCCTTCTCCATAACTGAATCGCTGCATCCCCACTGGAAACTTCACCGTACTCATTGCCACTCTAAGGTTAGCCCTCCCAGCGGCATCCCCAGAACCCAACATGGCTCGCCGTCGCCCCGTTGAACAATCTCATCTTACCTCTTGATATAGAGCCCTTTTTCCCTGATCGCATGCAGATTGTCCCCGATGTTGACCATCCGAACGGTTTCCCGTCCAGTGATCCACAGTACATCCATATTTCCGCTCTGCAGATTCCACCCACGTACGATGCCGCCTTCGACTGTGTAACGGGCCTTCATGCTCGTCCGCCCATCATCCCACCCACCAACCCGCCGTCAATAAAGATAGCACTTCCTCCGGAGAACGGATATGACTTGATCTTTCACATCGGTCTTGCAGGGCGCGGACCGTTTCGCATTGAGCGACTGGCACACAAAACAGGCTACCGGATGAAGGATTCGTCGAACCTTTACGCTCCTGTTGTCGAATTTCTCCCCGAGACTACCGCCCTCGAACCCTCAGGGGAGATGCTTGACCAGATGCGGCTGTCATCCGCCAGCGTCGTGGGGCCTGTGAGCCCCATCGATGCGGCTGTGGACCACCCCGTTCGTGGGTTTGGCAAGGGCTACGAATCTTTTGCGGAGGATCTGCCGACCACGATCGATGTTGAGCATCTCGTCCATGCCATGAAAGAGCAAGGGGTCGAGGTGGGCATATCTTCTTTCCTTGTCGTCTCTGTCTGATGTTTGGGGTATAAGCTTTATTCATCGATGGATGCCGGACACTGCGTAAGCGACTACACTTATTATTGCTCCATGGCCGAGTCACGCCGTATGTCGCCACGACACGACAAGGGTACGCAAACCAAGGTGCTTTTCATGCACTGTTGTCCTGTGGGCCAGCCGTTCGGCACAGAGGATGTCACTGAAGCAATCCGGAAGGTCATCTTGTGGGTATTTCGAAACGACCCATGACAAGAGCAGAGAGTCGGCCTGCCACTCGTCAAGGAATCGCCGCCAGGGCTTCGAATTTGAATTTTTCCTATATTTTGAATTTTTTTTTAATCTGGGTACCAGGATTTTCCTTCTTTTAGTGGTCCACCAATTTTTGCAAACACGGTATGGGCAGCTTTGTTGTCAGTCATCGAAATTCTTCTTCATTCTCCATCATCATATTCTCTGTTCACGTGTGATATAGAGAGTACGGTTGTAGTAAGTTGGAAATGCCCTTGTTAAACTTTTGTATTCTACACGCGTACCGTAAGATAACGGCAACCCGATATATGATCACATATTACAGAGCTTTCTAGTCAGTCAACTAAGATGGCCAATTGTTGACTGGGGGTTGGCGCAGACGTCGTCGATGCCTCACAAGTTGAACCACTTTTCCAACCGACTCGATCATTCGCGATGCAGCCTTACCGTGACACTGTTCTCCGAGGTCACAGAAGTGATAGCGTTTGAGCTTGAGCGCTTGAGCGCCAGTCAAGGTTTCGGCGCTGCAATGTTAAGCAAACAATATCAACATCAAGCGTTGTTGTGACCCTGAGCTGCGGTGAACCAGATACAGTGAATTGACGATCATGCTAGTGCGATGCACTGATGGGCATGTTCGTTCTACCGTTCTCTCGGTATTCAACGATCTGCGAAGGGGGGGAAACAAGAAAAGTCTATATCCCCTTGTATTATTTCTGTCTCAGAGATGCACACGAGTAGAAACGGGCCTTTCATTGGTCGCAATCCCGCGGTGCCAACCGTATGGTGAACCTGCCACCATACAAGAAATCATGCTATTGCAATGTTATCCTGTGTCTGGGAAACCCGCTCAGCTGGTGGCTCTGCAGATGGTGGGGAAATAATAACTAATTATTTTTGGACTCGCAAGGGAGACTTGTCAAACACCGCCTTTCCGGTCGGTCTGCACAGGCCGTGCCGTGTCAAAACCACCACACAGTGTGGGCCTTTGCTACATCAAACACCGGTCTTGGCCTCCCCCCGTAATCTGTCGAGCGCCTTCTCTTCCCATTAATATCCACGAATTCTCGCGTATTTCTCCCTGCTCTAGATTTACTCCCAGGTTGGCATACTCGTTCCACCTTCCCTGTCATTAAACGCTGTCGCCCCCTGGCTAACTAACCATGTCGTCCCAAACCCCAGTGCGTGCACCATACCTTACTTCTTACTGCCTTGTCTGACTTCCGTGTCTGTGTAGCTCCGACGGAAGCTTGTCATAGTTGGCGACGGTATGCACGTCACAGTGCTACCCTGGACGCCTTCTGAAGAGTAGATTCCCCAGGTGCCTGCGGAAAGACATCGTTATTGTGCTCCTTTGCTCTCGGAGAGTTTCCCAAGGAATATGTAAGCTCTATCTCTAGGCCTGGTTTTCTGCCGTGCGATATTCATGCCTCCCTCTCAGGAACCGAGTATGTTTGTTCGTCATTGACCGAACGCTGCGCACTTAGACGCTCGTCTGCCTAATTTAATAGCCATATTCGAAAATTATGTTGCCGAGATTCGATTGGATGGCAAAGCAGTGCAGCTTGCATTGTGGGATACTGCGTACGTTGTTGCCTGCCATTTCTTCCGCTATATTTCAGCGCTGAGGCTGTATCCTCAGAGGCCAGGAAGAATATGAGGTCTGTTACCACGAGTGCTCAGCATTCCGCACAGACCCTGAACGCGATCCTTGCGCAGCGCTTACGGCCTCTCTCTTATTCCAAGTCTCACGTGATCCTGATCGCCTTTGCAATTGACACCCCCGACTCGTTGGAGAACGTGACAGTCAAGGTATACGGTCTTCTGAGTGCAGCGCTATCTGAACCAGGCTAACGTTATCACATGGGTTAACTAGTGGATCGAAGAAGTGCGGTCCATATGTGGTCCTATCATCCCGATAATCCTTGTGGGCTGCAAGGCAGATTTGCGTCCACCTAGTAATGATCCGAATATTGACCGATACGTCTCGCGGGCGCAGGCGGAGCGAGTCGTGCAAGCTATCGGTGCACGAGCGTACAAAGAGTGCTCGGCGCTGAAGATCGAAGGCGTTGATGATGTCTTTGAGGCCGCGACTCGGGCGAGTATGTTGATGCGTGAGGGTGTTTCTGGGGCCACTCATGCGAGACGGCGGAGCAGCGTTTCTGGTGACCATGACGCGGATTATGCGGGAAAGTGCTGTGTCATTTGTTAGAGTCGGACGTCAACGGATTGCCGATGGACATTGATTTATCTCCTCGTCCCTTTGGCATGAAATGTATCTCGTCCGGGCTCCAGTTGGCTGGCGTTCATGATTGTTATGTTATATGTCAGCCAGTTTATCACAGGCCTCTCTTCTGAGATTGCTTGTTTCAAATAGCTCTAGCTGATTAACTTAGATGAGAGCGCCGCGCTGTGCGACCTTGTTCGTTCCGTTCCTTCCTTAACGGCCATTAACTGCCCTAGTCCTCTTACTACGTCGGGTGTTGGTGATGGCTACTAATATTACATTTTATCCCGGTTCGCCCTCTGACTTGAGCCGTTCGAGGAGTGCGCAATCGCTTACCGTCTTCCTAGGGTCTGTCAACATCGAGGAGAGGGTAGAGCTCCTGAAACAGAGGGGGATCACAATCTGGTTGACCGGGCTTAGTGCTAGCGGCAAGGTCAGATAATCCGCAACGTCTGATATTTGGCGATCTCACCATCTCCCAGTCTACGATCGCGTGCGCTCTCGAGCAACACCTACTCCACTTGCGCAAATTCACGTACAGATTGGATGGGGACAACGTTCGTTTCGGCCTCAATAAAGACCTCGGTTTTGACGAGAGGTCTCGCAACGAAAACATCCGCAGGATTGGCGAGGCACGTCACTCGGATCCCCTCATGGCCTTGACATAGAATTATTTTTCGTAACCTTTAGGTCTCTCGCCTGTTTACGGACGCTGGGTGTATCACGCTGACTGCATTCATCTCTCCCTACCGTGCTGATCGCGCTCTTGCTCGGAAAATTCACGAGGAAGCCGGTTTGAACTTTATCGAAGTCTTCGTCGATGTACCTCTCGAAGTCGCGGAAGAGCGTGACCCGAAAGGACTGTATAAAAGAGCAAGAGATGGCGAAATAAAAGGTACGGAGACGGGATGATTGTATTCATTATCCTGATATCTCCGAGTGCAGAATTTACAGGAATTTCTGCCCCTTACGAGCCACCACTCAATGCTGAGCTGTGCATCAAGACCGCTGAATGTGAGGTGAAAGGAGCTGTTCAAATAATTGCGGAATATCTTTTGGAGAAAGGGTATATCACAGCAGACTAGACTCATGCATAGATTTGAAAACGCTGGTCATCATTGGGTGGAGATAACAAAAGAATTATTGACAAAGCCTGTAACTTAAGGTATCAATACAATGGAGTGTGCGTTGATTGGAGAATATATTGGCGGTTCTGAAGATGCATGGGGAAATGAAAGTGAATTGTGTTAGCGGGCAGCCAGCACCAGCGCGTTCTTGTCGTCATTATCATTGTGCAATTCCCCTGTTTCAGCTCCACCATCGACATCTTCCGTCTCCTCTTCTATTCGGTCCTCACTGGGCTTCTCCAAGAGTCGGGTCATCCCCGACTCGGCAATCGAAAGCCATTGTACTAGGTCGTCCACGATACATTCGAGCTCGGCGTGTGTTCCTTCATGGGAATGCATGAGTGCACCGAAGTCTAGGTTTCGGGTTTGAGGCAACGGTGGGTAGGTAAAGGGAAGGGATGCATCGCGCCTGTGTGTACCTGAAATTAACGAGACCGATGCAGGGGGAGGGAAGGCATCGTGAAGATCCGGACTAGGTAAAGACCGAGTAACCGCAGTAGATTTCTCGGAGTGGGATAGCGAGGAATTTGCGGCTGGAAAATAAGCACCGTTAGGAGGTACGAAAGATGAGTTTAGGTGACTTGGAGCAGGCGTGAAAGGTTTCAGGATTGTATACAACGTTGTCGGAGAGGGGGGTAATAGGTCGGTCATTCCAAGTTGGTATTCAGAGGTGAGTGCCGGAGGCTGAGAGCAATGTTCAACAATGAAAACGGAAGAATCGAAGAAGACTGACTTTCAGCACGTCCTTAAGGTCGGGGATGCCAGAAAGGTCGCCGACACCGCCTGCAGAGTTACCACTACGACCCCTCACAGACTTCCACAAGTGTTTCGCCTGCGGGGAAGAAGGGCTGGTCTCCATCCCCGTGAGTGAAGCAAGTCTATGGAGGCTTGGCCTTCGCTGGAGTTTGAGTCCGCCAGGCAATGGTCCAACATGAGCGTCGTGGGATGTGTCATCGCCAGGCGTTGCGGAACGGGACCTCCCCACGACCGGGGGTGCCAGACTCGGTGGAGAGGGCCGCTGGGGGGAGCCAGTTGAATTTCGTGCATCAAGCGAGTGAGTAGGGTTATGTAGGAATATCTGTGTGTTTGGCGCATGAACCTGTATTGGTGACATGCGAGCACGAGGTCGATACCCGGGACCGGAGGACGTTGCCAGTGATTGATTAAAATCAGATGAGTTTTGGGGAAAGTGGAAGTCTGGTAACGATAAAGTTTGTTCTTGGGCTGAGGTTGGCGGAAGGAATTGGGCAGTGCTCTGGGATCGATTTCGAGAAGGACTTCGCCTTGAGAGCGCTGGTACCAACTTGGAATCGGATAGTGACCCGTCATCATTAGCTGCCGTGAGCAAGTTCATCTCGTGACCAGATCCTTGAGTAAGTGCCTCTAGGTCTGGATCACCTGAATCCAGGCGCACATCGCGACGCGCTGGGACCTTCGGTGGAAGGGATGTAAGTACTGGAGTGGTACTCCCGGCCACTGTATTCTCAGGTGGCGAGGAGCTGGGAACAGTACTCGGCTTGTCGGCATGCCCGGGATTCGAAGATACTGAGCCGACTTGATCATCAGATAAGCCAGTGCCCACCTTCGCCTTCGCGGCCCTGGTAATAGTACGGGGTGGGAACGCAAATGTAGCTGTGCTGAGGTTTGGCACATCCTCATGACTATTTTCAATTCGCAAAGCCCGTCTCGCAGCTCGATCGCGCACTATAGGGAGTGGCGTGGCGGGCGAGGGTGGCAAAACAGGCGAAGCAGGGATACCAGAAGCGGCATCCTTACCAGCCGTGCTGAATCCAGGAATGCGAAAAGGGTCAGGTGCGCTCGTTGCATCGTCGTCGAAGAGATGGCGTAGAGACGTAGGTAGCTTTGATGACGGGGGCTTGATGGTGGCGGACGCCTGCTCCTCTCTCACAGTGACTTGGGGGGATCCCAATCCCGAAGCATCAAAAGACCGTCCACGAACCGTGTCAAATTCCCAAGGATTTTCATCAGGTTCTGACATCCCAGGACTGGGGAAATGGGTCAGTAACCTCTTATGTGGGATGTACGGAGTTGACACTCACTCGTTCTCCTTTTCCCAGGGCAGAGGTTCCGAGAGGTCTGAGGGCTTGGAACCTGCCTTCACCCAAGCGTCGTATCGGAGGAGAAGGTCTTTCAGTATAGTGATCGGTGTTTTTGAAGCACTCTTGATCCATTTTGTCTTCAAAAGCTCTTCTGCGGTAAGACGCTGCAGAACGTCAGTGAAAGAATCGAACATGCCAAGGATGAACGGACATCAGAAGGTGACTCTGTAAGGGTGAAAGGAATGAAATCACGGAGGTCCCTACTTCCTTCATTTTCGGCCAGTCTCGGGGGTTTGACCTTCGGAATCATTTGAATCACCTTTAAGTGGGCTATGCGGAAGTGTGGAGGACTGCCTTTCATCATTTCGTAGGTCATTATGCCTAGACTCCAGATGTCTGCCTTCGTATCATATGCAGGAACGGGCTGAGCGACTTCGGGTGCCATCCAATATGGTGTCCCAATGAAAGTGTTCCGCTTACTATTAGTTGTTGCCAAGAGCGCTGAAACACCAAAGTCACAGATCATGACCTTCCCGGACGCAGTGACGAGGACATTGGCCGCTTTGATATCGCGATGGATGACATTGGACTTGTGCAGATAATTGAGACCAGTGAGAACCTCGCGCACAATGACGACGACAAACTTCTCCTCTAGACAATTGTTGGGAGAAGACTGCATAAGACTATACACACTCCCGCCTTGAGCGAATTCCATCACAATCCAGACACGAGGCCCATCAAGATGGCAGCCATAGTATTTCGTAATGTTTGGGCCATCACGAAGCTGTGTGAGGAGGGCGACCTCGCGTTGAATACTATCAACGTCATCTCCGTCATCCGCATCGAGGTCAATTATCTTGAGTGCAACTACGTTTCCGGTGGCGCGATGAATTCCTCTATGAACAGAGCCGTATGAACCCTTTCCAACTGTCTCCAGGCGCTGATAGAGCTCGTGTACAGAGGGTTGGGTCATAATTCGGTGGCGAGCCAGGACTTCATGAACTAGACCAATTGAGTGGTATAAGGGAACCTGGACCTACAGTTGTTAATGTTAACAGAAGGTGACGGGGGATTGGCAGGAACGTTGGTTTGTGGTTTGCGTTGCTTGTCGAGGCCGGGCCGAGAGACGAAGGAAG
>Ga0179589_10000141_pt1 | contig 10286 bp, 10 predicted proteins | sample CZOMad2_1_08_16f_FD_182923 | JGI IMG/M metagenome (GOLD analysis project Ga0179589, IMG submission 182923) | Vadose zone soil fungal communities from Angelo Coast Range Reserve, California, USA - CZOMad2_1_08_16fungal | ecosystem: Environmental > Terrestrial > Soil > Vadose zone | place: USA... | reverse complement strand
GTGTAAGAGTTTGCCGCTTCGTCCGCCTGGTCCACCGTCTGGTCCTCGTCCGCGGTGCGGCCCTCTTCTTGAGTTCGCGCGACAGTCTTCATCAGTTCCTCGCGCCGTGTCTGCAGCTTCTTCTTGTAATACTCGATTCTCTTCTTGTCCATGGAAGTCCTGCCCCTCTGTGGCTCTCCGGGGTCATCTAAAAACTCCGTAGTTTAGGCCGACTTCGCCTCTCTGTCAAGGTGGAGCAGGACGTCCTCCGCGAGGAGATACGAACGCGGAGTCTTCTCTCGTACGCTACCGTACGGAATTTAGGGAACGATCGGCAGCAGAAGTGCCGACGGGTGAGCCTTGTCGTGAAAAATCACATTGGTCGCTTTCACCATTCTGGTTGCCTGCGCCTGGCTCTCACCTGTATTCATATTTCTGTCGAACCGCGGGAAATTGCTGCTGGAAATTTCCACGCGCAGCTTGTGACCGGTGAGAAAAACATTGCTCGTCGCCCACAGGTCTATGGTTATCCGGTAGGTTTGTCCGGGGTTTGCCAGCTCCGGCTTTTCCTGTGAATCACGATATCGCAGGCGCAAAATTCCTTCTGTCAGATTCTGCGCAAATCCGTTGGGCCATACATCCACCAGTTTCGCGGTGAAATCGGTATCGACGGCCGAACTGCTCACATACAATTCCGCGGTCACGGGACCGGTAACTTCCAGATCTTGTGTCATTGCAGGGGTCGTAAAAATCAAAACATCAGGCCGCCCTTCGGCTGGACGCTGGTCTTGTGGACCATTTCCAGGAAGGGGAGCGCCACAGCACAGCGGGCCTCCAATCGTCGGCACAGGTTCATGAGGATCGTAAACAAATTCATCCGCTTTCTCTTGCCCCGGCGCGGCTGTGCTCAACGATCCACTGCCTTGCAGTCCGTTCGCGCTTCCTCCTGAATGCAAATAGTAAGAAGTTGCTTTGGCTCGCGCCAACGGCCAATTATCTTCTTCCCGCCATTCATTCCGTCCCATTACAAAAAGTTTCACCGGCTTTTCTTTGTTCACGCCATTCGCTTCGCCCTTCAACAACCAGTCGTACCAGCGCAGCATCGCTTCGTTCATATCGATTGGCGCTTTCGGTCCAAAATCTAGGGCGCCGATCTTCTGCTCTTCCGCTCCACCCGCATGGCCGCCCAAATAGACCAGCAACCTCTGTCCCCGCTTCGCGGCATCTGTGCCTGCTGCGGTCTGCAACGCAGAGTAATTGTGCAGAGTTCCGCCGAGAAAAATGTCGTACCACGCGCCGAAACTAAAGACCGGCACCTGGATTTGTCCGTAGTGATCTTGAATGGAAAGCTCTTTCCAATACGGATCAAAACTCGGATGCGCCAGCCAATCCGCAAAATAAGGCGCGATCCCTTCCATCGCCGGCGCTTCCAGAAAAGAATACGCGGTCAGCGGAAGCGTGTTTCTTCCGTTCCACGCCACAGGCACGCCGCCACTCACGCGTCGGCGCACCGTGTCTTCGACGAGCCCCGATGTCCACGATTCGTTGAACCACTGTTCAAACGCTCCGCCTTGATACGTCCATCCATCGTGATAATTCGAAGCGGTAACATTGGGAGAAATTCCTGCCAGATGCGGTGGCCGAGCAATCGCGGCCAGATACTGCGTTGCTCCGACGTAAGACCCTCCGAACATTCCAACTTTTCCGTTTGAATAGGGCAGCGCGGCAGCCCATTCCACCGTGTCGTATCCATCCGCCGATTCATTTTTGAACGGGTACCACACACCTTCCGATTCGTATCGTCCGCGAACATCCTGCGCGATCACCACATAACCCCGGGCAGCCGCCCGCAACGCAAATTCCATCTCGCCATGCTTGTCATACGGCGTGCGCACCAGCAGCACTGGGAATTTTCCGTCTTCCCTGGGCCGGTAAATATCCGCGCGCAACGTCACTCCATCGCGCATCTTCGCGGGCACATTGCGTTCCACACGAATTTCGTGATTTTCTGCCGCATGCATCTTGCCTGGGGTGCCGAGCAATACCAGAAGCGGCATGAGAACAAATGCTAAAAATCCTGGTTTGCTTTCGTCGTGGCCCGTGTCCGTAAAACGCCGCCCCATGGCATTCTCCCTTTGCGCTGGTCTATGAGTTATTTAGTTCACGGTGTCGCGAGGACAGGCACAAACTCCTCCTGCTGCTTGCCGTCGCCGACGGGTACCTGTCTTGCAGGTTTCTCAAGTACCGGATTGTCATCGCGTTTCGCAACTCGATGGCAAATCCGGCTTTTCTGACTGCGGAGTATTATTTTGCAGATGCCGCTTCCAGCTTCTCAATGACCAGCGCGTGTGAACCGCCGCGATCATAGAGTTTACCCGTTGCTTTGACCCTGTCTCCGGCATATGCCAGCAGTTTCGCGTTCTGTCCGCTGGCCGGGGTTTTCTCGTCAATCGGCCAATAGATCACTCCTTGGTCCGTTTGTATAACGAGCTGAGAACCAGCCTTGGCACAAGCCACCGCACACTCGCGGCTGATGGGCTTATCCAGATTCTTGGTGAATGAGCACGCGGAATCGATTACATAGCCCTCAACCGTGATTGTTTTTCCTTGCGACCACGCCACTAGCTCTACGGCCGCTATTGCCAGGGCCACCAGCAAAATTGCAGACAGCCTGCGCGAGAGCTGCAACTCCATCCTCTTCTTGAACATTTCCTACCTCCTCGTTCCTCCAGATGCTGGGAATTAAGGCGCATCCTATCACTATCCGGGAGAGTCGTTCGTCGAATTCCTTCCAGACGCAATACCTGAGAATCGCCTCTTCCGATGTCCATCTGCCGCGCCACTGCCTTGCGGCCGGAGTTCTGAAGGCTGGCAAGCCGATTTCTGCTGTGTGATCAGCCTGAGCGAGACCCTACTGGCTGCAGAAATTCATTCCTGTTCATCTAGGCTCGGGCGAAACACGAAGTAGAGCCGGCGCGTGCGGCGGCAACGTCAGAACCAGCTCCGCAGAAGGCGGCAATTCTTTGTGCGTCCATAAATCGCGCCATTCATGCGTACCGCCGTCGATGCCCAATTCTTTCCATGAATAATGAATCTTCTGCGTCGCGTCACTGACATTGAAAACAGCGACGTAGAAATCCCCTTTAGAAGCTGCTGTTCCGTCGGGCCGGGCGGTCCAGACAATCAGGTTGTCCGTGGTTAGGATCGGACGATTTTCAATTGAGTGTTGACCGACAGCAAGCACTTCGGCATTTGTCAGCAGAGAAGTCGTCCACTCGTCGGCCTGCAGCAGATTTCCCCCCATGATCATGGGAGAGCGAAAGATCGACCACAACGTGAACAGGGTGCGCTGCTCATCGTGCGTGAGCCGAGAATCGCGCGGCGGACCCCAGCCTGCCGATGGCCGCAAACTTCCCAGCGGCAGCATATCCGCATCCGGCCAGTGGCCGCTTTTTCCAAATCCTGCCCACCTGGCAGCTTGTTCAAATTGATTCTTCACCCCCTCGGGAAATTGTTCCTTGCTGTTCCACACATCCCACACATCGTCGGAAATGCGCCACATTTGCGCATACTTCGCCACCTCCTCGCGCTTTGCAAAAGACGTAGGTCCCGGCGACAGACTTATCACCATGCTCCTGCCGGATTTTGCGACTGCTTCGCTGAACATGCGAATCTCCTCTGCCTTGTAGGGGTGATCAGAGATGCAATCAATCTTGACGAAGTCGACGCTCCACTCCGCATATTGTCTGGTCAAAGAATCGTAGTAAGCCTGCGCTGCAGGTTTTGTGGGATCGAGTCCATAATTGTAGTTATTCCACGGACAAACATCCGACTTGTCTGCCGCATCGCTCGCATGAAACCGCGTCCCGGCAATGGGAAGATCTCTGGCCACGGCTTCTCGCGGAATTCCTCGAATCATATGAATTCCAAATTTCAGTCCAAGCGAATGAAGATAATCAGCCAGTGGCTTGAACGTCGAATCCTTGCCCGCCGAAGGAAATCGCGCGGGAACGGGTACATATCTTCCGTATTCGTCCAACTGGAACGAAAAATTTGTATTGCTGCTGTCTCGGCCGATATTTGCCAGATACCACCCTTCATCAATAACCACATACTCCCAACCGAAAGGCTTCAAGTGCTTGGCCATCCACTGTGCATTTGCCTTGATCGTGTCTTCGTTGAGCGTCCGGCCGTACGAGTCCCAGCTGTTCCACCCCATGGGCGGAGTGCCTGCCAGCTCCGCCGGCTTGGCCCCTTGTGCCGCACAGACAATTGCGCCGCCAGCGCTTAAAACGAGCGCCGCCACCGGCAGTGAAATCTGCAAGCCGGCAAAAAGCCATCTCCTGAAATTGCCTGCACTCATGCCTCGCTCCTTGACGCCGCCGCCCGCTCCCGATGCCCTAGTCCCCATTTACACATGATTTCCAGAAGAGGCGACAGGCTGCTTCCATAGTCGGAAATGGAATATTCAACCCGCGGCGGAACTTCCGCGAAAACCTTTCGTTCGATCAAGCCATCCCTCTCCAGCTGCCGAAGCTGAGCCGTCAACATTTTCTGCGTCGCGCTGGGGATCAGCCGTCGCAACTCGCTGAATCGCCGGACGCGGCCTCGCACATGCCAGAGGATCACGCACTTCCACTTCCCGCCAATCACCTCGAGCGTCCATTCCACCGGACACGCTTGTCGCTTTGTTTGCTTGGTATCCTTCAAGGTACTACCCCACTTTAAAGTGCCTGCTTGCCTTTTGGAATCTGAGTGCCGATAGTACACCTTGGGTCGCGCCCAATCGCTTTCCTTTTTCACGAATGGTTTTGATCAGAGCGAATCTGGAATGGGAGAAAGTGTCATGAAGATCGGAATTCTGGGAACCGGCGTGGTCGGCACAACGCTTGGCACAAAGTTTGTCTCGCTGGGACACGAAGTCAGATTGGGATCCCGTGAAACGGATAACCCGAAAGCACTCGAATGGGTTCAAACAACAGGGCAACGCGCCTCGCAGGGCACGTTTTCCAGTGCCTCGGCCTTCGGCGAAATCGTGTTCATTTGTTTGCGCGGAGATGTGGCCTTGCCGGTCGTCAAATCGGTCGGCGGTGAAACCCTCAAATCAAAAATTGTCGTTGACGTTTCCAACCCGTTGGATATTGCAAAACCAATGCCCTGTCCGCTCCTCCCCGATCTTGTCAATACCAATTCACTCGGCGAGGAGATTCAAAAATTGCTGCCGCACTCTGCTGTTGTGAAAACATTGATCACTGTGAATTGTGAAGTCATGGTCAATCCGGGCCTGGTAAAGGCAGACACCGATCTATTTATCAGCGGCAACGATGCATCTGCAAAAAATAAGGTGGTCGACCTTCTTCACTCGCTTGGCTGGAAAAACATAATTGATTTGGGAGATATCACTACTGCCCGCGCCACGGAAATGCTGATGCCCATCTGGATGCGCTTGTGGGGCATCTTCGGGACTCCGCATTTCAATCTAAAGTTCGTAAAATAATCCAGTCCAAGGAACCCAATGATCGTCGAATATACGCGATACAAAATAGATGAACCACGACGCGCCGTTTTTGAAAAAGATTACGCCGAGGCTGCCAAATTCCTGCATGCCTCCAGCCATTGTTTGGCCTACGAGCTCACGCAATGCACAGAGGACGGCGCTTATTACATGCTGCGAATTGAATGGGATTCCCTGGAAGGCCACCTCGAAGGCTTCCGTACCAGTCCGGAATTTAAAGCCTTCCTTGCACTGGTCAAGCCGTATTTCCAGAACATCGAAGAAATGCGTCACTACCGGCTGACGCCCACCATGGACCGAAAATAATTCCCCTTGACCTGCGCCGTAAATAAATAGAATTTGTCTACGCTCCGCTGGTACCCGACGAAAACGGAAAGGCATGCGCATGGCCAGGAAACGTCTTTCCCGTCCAAGGGAAAATGCTTACGTCCAAGAGGAAAACCCGGAGCTCACCAAAGTCGTGAAAAAGCTGAAAAGCCTCGTGAAGCAAATCGTGCCCGGCACGGCACAGACGCTAAACGCCTGGGGCGTTCGAACCTTTGAAGTGGACCAGCCTTTTTGTTTCTACCTGGTCGGCAGGAATCATGTCACTTTCGGATTCCACCAGGGAACATCCCTTGCTGATCCGGGGAAAGTCCTGGAAGGAACCGGCAAGAATATTCGGCACGTAAAGTTGAAGACCTTCAAGGACCTGGACAGCAAAGCCCTGAGGGAACTAATTCAGCAGGCCAGCAAACGTAAAGGCCGATCTCCGCTCAAGGGAATGGGCGGAAAAAGGAAAACATAATATCGCAATGTTCGTTTCTTCGATGAAACCTTTCCGCAGGCTGCAACCTGCCATCCGGGTGATAACGTGGGAGACTCTGTACCGAACCAAACCATCCGCAAGCCGGATCCTGTGGCCGCCATCCTTTGGGGCGGCGGAATGGCGGGCCTCCTTGACTTAACCTACGCGACCACTTTGAACGCGCTCCGGGGAGTGCCGCCGATCCGCGTTCTGCAATCCATTGCCAGCGGGCTGCTGGGACCGGGGGCCTACCAGGGGGGCCTGCGCACGGCCGTATGGGGGGTTGTCTTGCACTTTGTGATTGCCCTCGGCGCTGCGTCTGTATTTTTCCTCGCGAGCCGCGAGCTTTCATTTCTACTGGAAAAGCCGTTTTTGTGGGGGCCCGTTTTTGGCGCTGGAATCTATGCTTTCATGCACACCGTCGTCTTGCCGCTGGCCGCCAACCCCAGACTTCACCACACCGCATTTTCATTTCCCACGGTTAGCGATTTCCTTGTTCACGTTGTCCTTCTGGGCCCCGTCATTGTTTTTGCCGTCCGGCGATTTTCCAGGTAGCGCGCAATTTTCAGCAGACGAAATCTCCAATGCTATAGAGCAGTCCGCGTAAAAAATCTGCATTTCACCTGGTTTATCTAAAACTTTTTCCGGTAATGTTTCGTCTATACAGCAGGCAGAAATAGTGAATCGACCGTTTGCCGGGCGATGCCATGCACGCATCGCCGGGGCGAAAGAACTCCCTGCGAACGGGCTGTGGTGAAGGCCGAGTCAGGGAGGTTCGATGTCTGTTTGGTGCAGGCTGTTTTCAGCATGTGGTACTCTTGCGTTCATTTTGGTTTCCGCCGCGTCCGCATTTGCACGTCCTTCCGGCTCTATTCTGGCCAGTTACTTTGGCAACCGCGAAAGTTTCTGCGAAAAGGTGCAGACTTCCTGGCGCAGTGAATCCGGTTTTCGGGAAAACGGCTACGATACCTTGCTCGCCCAAAACGTTTGCGACTGGCAGGTGTTCGCTCATAACAAAGACCATTGGTACCGACACACCGCACACTCACCCCTTGAAATAAAAAGTAGCGACGATCCCGTTCAATCTGAGCTGGCTTCTGAGGGAACTGTCGGCACGACGATTGAAAGAGCCCGCCAGACAGTTCTAAAAATCCTGGAAGAAAATAATTCCTGTTCCGCCTGGATGAAGCAAAAAGTGCCAAACCCGGCGGATGTATTTCGACGCATCCATTACAAGATCGACGAAAACGGGCAGAAGTACGTATTAAAACTGCAATCCAAAAATGACAGCTGGTATTTTCAAGATCCATATGCGGCGAGTGTGATCCAGGAGGCCAACCCTCCGGTTTGGGTCACGCTGAATGCCGCCGGCGCATTTTTTAAATCCGGCGCGGCGATGCGGTCTTATTACAAAGACGGAACCGTGGCCGGAGTGGTCTTCACGAAGAGGCTGAACATCGACTTTTATCTGGGCGGAAGCCTGCGCGCGCAAGTGACCATTCTTCTGCACGAACTTGCCCACGTCCTTGACGCCATCCCGGCAGACTCTCTGACCAAGGGTGACATCCGGCTATCGGATCGAAACACCGAAACAGTTCTCCGTTCTTGCCGCGCCCAGGTGGAATCCGCGACAAGATAAAATAGTTTCCCTTTCCGCTGTTCCATTTTGATGTACCCGCGCGGCTTTCTTTTGCGGCGGATTCTGCTGGTCCGACGACGAGCGCTATGCTGCAAAAGGAGCAGCGAAACTTGGGACAGGAGTCCTGTAGAATGCGGCGAGTGATTCCAGCGGCCTGGACTGAACTGGGGGGAGCCAACTATGAATTGGAAACGGGCCGGTGCCCGACCAAGCGCGGTGCTGATATTGATTTTGGCCGCGGCCAGCGTCCGGCGCAATGCAATTCACGCGCAAGAGCAGGGATCTTCGGGTGCGCAGAAAACTCCAACCATTGAAGAGTACGATCCAAAGTCCACGCTGGTGGTTCCTGAACACAAGATTGAACGGGCCAAATTTCCGTTTATTGATATTCATAGCCATCACTGGAATCCTACGCCGGCCGAAGTGGACGAACTGATCCGAGGGATGGACTCGCTCAACATGCAGGTGATGGTGAATTTGAGCGGCGGCACCGGGGAAGGGTTGAAGCGCACGGTCCAGGTGATGAAAGGGAAGTATCCAGACCGCTTCGTGGTGTTTGCGAATATGGATTACAGCGACCTGGATAAGCCGGGATTCGGCGAACGCGCGGCGTCGCGTCTGGAGCAAGACGTAGCGAATGGAGCGCAGGGACTGAAAATTTTTAAAGATTTCGGAATGGAGCTGCACTACTCGAACGGACAGCGCGTGCATGTGGACGACCCGGCATTTTCTCCGGTGTTTGAGAAATGTGGGGAGCTGGGAATACCGGTGTTGATTCACGTGGCGGAGCCATCGGCGTTTTTTGATCCGTGGGACAAGACCAACGAGCGCTGGCTGGAGCTGAAACAGTTTCCAGGGCGCGCGCGGCCTACGGCAAAGTATCCGAAATTTGAAACGCTGATGACGGAACGGAACCATTTGCTGGCGATGCATCCGAAGACGAAATTTATTCTGGCGCATCTGGGTTTTCACGGAAACGATCTGGCGCGGCTGGGACGTTTGTTTGACGAGCATCTGAATGCGTACGTGGACATTGCCGCAGTGCTGGCGGAGCTTGGCCGGCAGCCCTATTCGGCGCACGATTTTCTGACGAAGTATCAGGACCGCGTGCTGATGGGCAAGGACATTTACGAAGTGAACGAATACAAATGGTATTTCCGGGCGCTGGAGACCAAGGACGAATATTTTGAGTACTACCGCAAGCGCCACGCCTTCTGGCGGATTTACGGTTTCCAGGTCGATGACGAAGTCTTGAAGAAGATTTATTACAAGAACGCGTTGAAGCTGGTGCCCGGAATAACCGCTAAAGCCTTTCCGCAGTAGGCGCACGGGCATTAACCGGGCTTCGCACCTTGAGTCTAGTGCAGGCACATTCACGGCCACCAAAGACCGTAAATTCGGCTTCCGTTCAGCACAAGTGAAACAAGAGTTGAATTTGCGGCGGCAGCTTTTTCACGCGGCTCTGCATGAATTCTGACCATGGCCGGGAACAGCACTGGTATTTCTATCGTTCCGACCAGGGCGGGGTGATGCCGGACATGCGGGCGTAGGCGATGAGCTGGCCCATGTGTTCGTTGTTGTGGATCAGGATGCGGAGGTACATGCCGTCGGCGGTGACTTCGCGATTGAAGTTGTGGAATTTGCGTTGCAGGTCTTGCGCAGTGGCTTTGAGGTGGGCTTGACCTACGGCGGCCAGAGAACGCTTGAGCCACGCGATGACTTCCGCTTTCGCTGTGACTGATGTCTCCATTCCTTCCTTCAGGTCGTCGGGCATTTTCGGTCCGGTGACACTCAACAGATAGAAATTGGCGATGGCGACGTGCATGTAGACTTCGCTCGTCCGACGGACTCCGGGGGCGGGGCGCCATCTAAATTGGTCTTCGGGAGTGGCTTCTGCCAGAGCCAGGAGCTGTTTGGTAACGTGGCGGAGTTCACCGTCGTAGCCCTGCCATAGGCCGTCAAGAGGGTCCGGGGATTGGGCACGGGCAGAGCGAGCCGGGGCCAGGCTGATTAGTCCGACGAGCATCGTTAGGAAGATGGCTTTTCTCATGAACGTTCTCCTGCGTCTCCTGTGACGGCATTGTGGGCCAGCGGTTTGACTTTCGTGTGCAGCCCAATTTGCAAAGAGTATATAGCCGGTTTCCTATTGGATTTCTTAAATCTCCGTGTTGCGCTGCCGCACGGAAAAAAATCGCTACCATTTGCGGCTTAAACCCGTCGATTGTGGTGTCTCGGGATGCAAGAACCCGGGGTTGGGGCGTTCCTATGTAGGTAAGGTAAGGCGGGGATTGCGAGGGCGCGATGAGAGTTCGGGCCATGGCTGTGCTCGGTTTGGCTTCGGTTGTTGCGGGCGGATGTGGCGACCA
>Ga0179589_10000140_pt1 | contig 10289 bp, 12 predicted proteins | sample CZOMad2_1_08_16f_FD_182923 | JGI IMG/M metagenome (GOLD analysis project Ga0179589, IMG submission 182923) | Vadose zone soil fungal communities from Angelo Coast Range Reserve, California, USA - CZOMad2_1_08_16fungal | ecosystem: Environmental > Terrestrial > Soil > Vadose zone | place: USA... | reverse complement strand
GACCGATGCCGCGAGCGGCCATCGCGATCAACACCGGGCGCGCGGCGGCCCGAGTCGGCGGCAACAACAGCAGCAGCCCCGCGGCGGTGGTGACCAGGCCCGGCACCACGACGAGCAACGTTCCCAGCGCGACCAGCGCGCTGTCAGTGGCCAAGCGCGGCTGGTGAGCGCTCAGCCCCGATCGCAACCGCGTGAGCTGGCGCTTGAGCTGTGAACCCGACAACGCCATGCCGCCGACAAACGCGGCCAACAACACCAAGAGAGTCCAGCCCAGCCCGATCGTCGACGCCAGCGCCACCACCACCACAAGCTCAACGACGACGTAGATCAGAAACAGTCGCGACACCATGAGATGGCAACGTCGCGGGCGGCTGCCCAAGTTCCGCCGGCCACCGCAGCACGGTTAGATGACTGACGTGACGACAATCGAGATCGATACCCCGGCCGGCCCCATCGACGCGCTGCTCGATATCCCCCAGGGCCAAGGGCCCTGGCCGGGCGTGGTGGTAATTCATGACGCGATCGGTTACGGAACGGACAAACAGTCGATCAACAGCCATATCGCCGCGGCCGGATACGTCGCCCTGACGCCGAACTTGTTCGCGCGGGGCGGCTGGGCGCGATGCGTCACCAAGGTCATGCGTGATCTCTCGACGAAGCGGGGGCGCTCGCTTGACGACGTGCTGGCGGCCCGCGACCATCTACAAGCCCTACCGGAGTGCACCGGCCGGGTGGGCATCGCGGGATTCTGCATGGGTGGCCGGTTCGCGTTAGTCATGTCGCCCAAGGGTTTTGGTGCCTCGGCACCGTTCTACGGCACCCCGCTGCCGCGCGAGCTCAGCGAAACCCTGGACGGAGCATGTCCGGTGGTGGCCAGCTTCGGCGGTCGTGATCTGGCAGGTGCCGGAGCGCCCAAAAAGCTGCAACGGGTTCTCGACCAAAAAGGCATCACCAACGACATCAAGGTCTACCCGCACGCCGGCCACAGCTTCGCGAACAAGCTGCCCGCGCAGCCGCTGCTGCGGATTACCGGATTCGGCTATAACCAGGCCGCCACTGAGGATGCCTGGGCGCGGGTCTTCACGTTCTTCGGCGAACACTTGCAAAACAGTTAGCCGTTGCTCGAGGTCGTTGACCGTGCGCCGTTGACTAGGTGGATGAGCTGGTCGCGGCGCTCGATCCCGAGTTTGGTGAAACTACGATACAAATGCCCATCCACGGTTCGCACCGATACGCACAACCGATCGGCGATCTGACGGTTGGACAAACCACCCGCGACAAGCATCGCGACTTCGCGTTCGCGATCGGTGATCGGCAAGGGCCGTGCCCCGGCATTAACTGCCGGCGTTCGTATTTCGCATTTGCTGGCCAGCCAATGCGCTCGGGTCGACGCCACCAGCTCCTTGCCGTGGTTGCCCGTGCGCGCGTGCATGCGCGCTGCTTGCGCTGTGGCGTCGGCAGCAAGGCCCAACGCGCCCATCTCGGCGAACCGATCAGCCGCGGCGTCGAGCAAAACGCCGTCATGCACGACCAGCCCATGCGCATGCGCAGCAACCGTCTCCGACATGGGTGTGTTGAGGGTTTTTGCTAGCTCCTGCAGCCGTCCGGCGTGCGCACGATCGCCGAACCGGATGGTTGTGTGCAGAGCGCGCATCTCCACCGCCTGCATCCCGGACCGACGTGCGATCTGCGCGGCACGCGCGGCATGCATTCGAGCGGTCGAGATCTGGCCGGCGGCCGCCCGCTCCCAGGCCCGGGCAAGCTCGAGTTCAGGCAAGAACAGGGCGGCCTGCGGCCCATAGGCTTCTTCCGACCTGCGCAGCGCGGCAGCGGCCGCCGAAGCATTTCCACGGCGGCCCTCGACCTGTGCGGACCATGCCGCTACCAGCATCAACCAGCCCGACGGGAAACCACGCGACATTGCCGAGATCGAGTCGTGGAACGCAATACAGGCAGCTGGCAGCGCACCGCGAGCGAGCTCCACAAGTCCGAGCATCGCGTGCACGAGTGCGTCTGCTTCATGTGCACCTGCGGCCATCGCGGCGTAGCGTTGCCAAACCCGCTCGGCCGCGGACAGGTCACCGACCCACGTCAACGCCGTGACCTCGGCCAACCCAATGACAAAAGGTACGACTCCCGGTTGAGCAAGCGAAGCCGCTCGCAGTCCCCGATCAGCTGTATAGTGAAGTTCGCCGAACTGACCAGACAGCGCCAGCGCCCAACACGTCGACGCGGCGGCCCACACCGTCGCCAACGGCGGCACATCCGATGCAAACAGCGTTAGCCCCGCCTCGATGGCGATGGCAAGGTCACCGGAGAAGCACGCAATAGCCACCTCGACCGCTGTGATGAGACCGACCATCGACTCGGAATCGACACGATCCTTAACGCCGGCGAGTACCTGCTGTGCCTGCTTGCTCTGCCCGCAACCAAAGAACAGGTTTAGCGCGCGCTGACAGCCCCACCGGGCGGTCAGAAGCTCATCGGCATCCTCGAGATCGCACTCACCTAGGACGGCCTCGACCTCCTCGCCGCGCCCCTGCCAACTCATCGCGTCGGCAAGCAGGATCGCGGCCGGCAATCCACCGCCACGGTCGAACGCAAAGCGCGACAGCTCTTCGCCTTCACCAATATCCGACATTGCCATTGCGTTTGCCGCCGCATCGATGATCACATCAAGGTCCGGCGACAGGTCGCTGCGCATCATCAACTGTGCCAACCGGATCTGACCGCGCACGTCGGACAGCCGTGACCGTCGTCCCTCCAGCGCGTGCTGCCGAAGAGCTTGCGCCAGCAGGCCATTGAGTTGGCGCGTGCGCACCACCCCCGCGAGTCGAAGTGCCGTTTCGCCGATGACGGGATGATTGAGCTGGGCCACAAGGGCGGATCCGTCGGCAACCAATTGGATCAAGCCGCGCTGCTCGAGTCGTGCCGCCGCGTCGGTGTCGCAAAGTCCGCGCAGGACCTCCCAGTCCAGCAACTCCCCGGCCGCCAACAGCTCTACTGCTTCCAACTCTTCTGGAGCAAGGGACCGCAGCCGAAACTCCAAAAGGTCGTAGAGTTCTCGGTCCGGGTGCAGTGGGCCTCGGAGTTGCCAGCCGTCTTCGGTGTGAATAAGGACCCCATTTTCCCGACCTGCGCTCAACAAGCCACGCAGCAGCAGCAAATTTCCACCGCTACGGCCGTGTAACTCGTCGACCAGTCGGGGCGCCACTACACCGCCAAGCACACGACGGGCGAGTTCGCCGGTCTGCGCGCCGGTGAACGGGTCAATATGCAAAGTGAGCAACAGCCCCTCTTTCCACAGCGAGTCCACCGCGTCCGGTACGGGTTCTCCCGACCGGATTGTCACGACCAATCGCGCACTGCCGTTGGCCGCCAGCTGGTGAACCAATGTGGCCGACAATGGATCGAGCAACTGAGCGTCATCGACGACGACGAGGTCGCACTCCTGCTCCAGAGTTTTATGGGCGGCGGCCAGCATCGCGGCGGGCCCACGTGCTGCGTCAACAGTCACCGACCGAGAGAAGGCCCCGAGTGGCACGGCACAACCCGTTTGAGTGCCCAGCACAAACCGCACCGTCCGTCCACGGGACTCGACAGCCTTGGCGAGGGCGCGAGCCAGTGTCGATTTGCCAACGCCGCTGTCACCGACCAGCGCGACGCCGTGACACTCCGTGGTGCCGTCGAGTGCCGCCAACGCGCGACGAAACTCGTCGCCGCGAGCCACTATCGGCCACTTCGGCCGGCTTTCGGGTTGCACCGGACGTCAGACCTCCCGGGCTGGCACTGCTCCGCCGGCCGTTTCCGCGAAATGTGCTCTGAAAGAGACACTCTATTCCAGGGAAGTAGACCATAGGTACTAGATATGGACAAATCATCTATGTTTCGTATTGTGATGGGCCCGATCGCGGCACTATTGTCCCCACCATGGAGGACGTCGACAGGGATCCGGCGGTCGTCATCATGTACCTGGTGGGTCGCCGGCTGAGTTCCGCCGAAATCTATGAGGCGTTCGGCTTGAGTCGGTCGGGCTACACCAAAGCGTGGCACGAAGGTCGCCTGATCACGGCTGACAACGTCATACGGGTGGCGAAACACTTCGACCTGAACCCCATCGGGCTATTGACCCGCTTTAACCTAGTTGCCGCTGAGGCGGTGAGTGACTTTGTCGGCTCGGAGCCCAATTTTGGACGGAGCACAACTCACACGGAGGTGGCGACCGGTCCCACCAAGCTCCGGAATGCCGATCCGCGTACCGACGTGCCGGCCCTTTAAACGGTTTGCATCAAGATGATCGCCGCCGCCACCATAGCCGCCGTCATAATCACCGGCTACTGCGTATGGGTGCGGCGTGACGCATGGAATTGTCGGTGGGAGCTGGGTAGCAGCATCACCGCGGCGTCAATGTTCGCCTGCCTTCTCCTGATGAATCCCGCGCTGTCCCTTACATTGTCCGCACCCTTACACGATCTCATCGGGCTGTGGAATATCGAGGACCTGCTGGGCCACCTGGCCTATCTGGCCGGACTCGTCACACTCGCCCAGACGCTGGCGAAGCGAACCAATCTTGATGAGCCGGAACGGTTCTTGCGCCGCCGCCTGGAGGCCCCTATCGCGATCGCGCTGCCGCTGCTGATCGGGCTATTCATCGTTGCCACACCAGGGAAGCATTGGCGGGATCTTTTCCGGGCTCCAGAAACGGGGTGGATGACTCTTTATTGGCTGGCGCTATGCACCAGCGCAAGTTATCTATTAATCCCTATCTTGAGACTGCTGTGGGTGGTGCGCCGCGACCCACGCTCCACCGTCACCGCCAACATCTATATCGCCGCCATCACCATCGACTTGGGTTGTCTTGGCTCTGTTGTCGCTTCACGCGTGATAGCGGGCTATCCGGCCGCAGTCACGTGGACGCTGCTGTGCGTGGCCGCCTGTGGCTACGCCATCGCTCCCGCGTATTCATGGCACATCAAGACGCGCACGGCACCGTGGCGCGCGCCCTTGACGTAAGTCAAGCCAGTGTGGCGTGGGGTATGTGCGGCTAACCGGCTGAGCGCAACTCCAGGCCGACGTTGTTGTGCATGCCGCCCCGCAGCTTGCTGAAAAGATTGAACACCCGACCGATCAGGCCGTACTCCCGGCCGATGGCGTCATAAACGGCACCGGTCTGCGATTTGTCGAGGATGGTCGCGGTCACTTCGATGGCCTCGCTTTTTGGGCGCCCTCGAATATCGCAGACGGCCAACGTGACCCGCGGGGTGTTGCGAATCCGCTTGACCTTCCAGGATTTTCCCTCGCTGATGACCAGCAGGCGGTCGCCGTCGGGGGCCGCCCAGACCGGAGTCGGCTTGGGTCGCCCGTCCTTGGTGAAAGTGGTCAGCAGGACGTACTGCGCCTTGGCGACGTCTGCGAAGTTCGGGGACACCGCGTCAGTGTAGAGGCCGCTGAGGCCACCCACGACCGGCACACAAGTGCGGCTCAGGCGGCACCGAAATCGTGGTTCTTACGTCGGACTTGTCGGAGGGCCAATTACGGTGGACTGGGGCCTGGGATCTGACAAGGGGGGCCGAGACGATGGGTGATGCCCTCAGGGTGCTGGCAGCGGCTGCCGAAGGAGGGCCCCGACATGGATTGTCCCTGCTACACGGCTGGCTGCCCGTCACCATTCAGGTGGTGGCCGCAGTGCTGGTGCTGGGCGCGATCGGCTGGCGGTCCCGTCGCTGGCGGCTGCTGTGGTTACCCATTGCGGGGGCCGCTGGCGTCGGCACCGCCGCGTGGGCGCACTGGTACGTCGACTCGCAGGGGCTCGCCGGCGATCCCGCCCCACCGGAGCTGTGGGCCTGGATCGGCGTCGCCGGGCTGGCCGGTGCGGTGTTGGTGCTGGGGTGGAGCAGTGCCCGCTGGCGTCGCAGGGCGGTTTCGATGCTGGCCGTTCCGCTGTGCGTGCTCAGCGCCGGCGTCGCGCTGAACCTGTGGGTGGGCTACTTCCCCAACGTCCAGACCGCCTGGAATGAACTGACCGCCGGGCCGCTGCCCGACGAGACCGATATGGCCACCGTGACCGCGATGCGCCAGCACGACACCGTGCCCGCCCACGGGGCAGTCGTGCCGGTGAGCACCCCTGCCGACGCCTCCCACTTCAAACACCGGACCGAATATGTCTATTTGCCGCCGGCGTGGTTTGCGAGCCCGACGGTCAAGCTGCCCACCGTGATGATGGTCGGCGGCGAATTCAACACCCCAGCTGACTGGCTGCGGACCGGTAACGCCGCCGCCAACATCGACGCGTTCGCCGCCTCACACGGCGGCGATGCTCCGGTCTTCGTTTTCGTCGACGCGGGCGGCTCGTTCAACAACGACACTGAGTGCGTCGACGGGCCCCGCGGAGACGTCGCCGACCATCTCACGAATGATGTTGTGCCATATATTGTTTCAACTTTCGATGTGAGCGCGAGCCGCGCCAACTGGGGTATCGTCGGCTGGTCGATGGGTGGCACGTGCGCGGTCGATCTGACCGTGATGCACGCGAACGTGTTCGGCAGCTTCGTCGACGTCGCCGGCGACATGGGCCCCAATGCGGGCACCAAAAGCCAGACGATCAAGAGATTGTTCGGCGGGGACGCCGCACAGTGGGCCGCCTACGACCCGTCGACGGTGATCACCAGACACGGTCCCTACCAAGGCATCGCGGGTTGGTTCGCAATATCCTCAGACCCGCCGCCACACGGGATCAAGCCGGCAGCGCAAATTGGCGAGGAGGATGCCGTGGGACTCGGCGGTCAGGACGCGTAGGGCCGCACCGACGATCAGACCCAGGCCGCCAAAACGCTGTGCTCGCTGGGCCGGGCCAACGGAATCGACTGCGCCGTCGTCGCAACACCGGGCAGGCATGACTGGCCGTTCGCGTCCCGGTCTTCGCCTCGTCGTTGCCCTGGCTCGCCGGCCAGATCGGCACGCCGGGCGTCCCGCGGATCCCGTTGCCGGACAACGGCGGCCACGCTCAGACCGCACCGCGGCCGGCGTCGCTGGCGGAGCCGGCAACCACGAACCGTCACTAGTCACCGCGGCATTCTGCGCCAAACGAACTGCGGAAGTAGCCGCATGCAGAAGAACACCGGCCGCAGCGTCCACGGAATCCACACGGTGCGGCGGCGTTTGGCCAGTGCACGCGCCGCCGCGGCGGCCACCTGCGACGGCGTGCTGGCCAGCGGAGCGGGCGTCATACCACTCGTCATCCGCCCGATCACAAAGCCGGGCCGCACGATCAACAGCCGCACGCCGGTCCCGTGCAGCGCGTCGGCCAGCCCGCTGGCGAACCCGTCCAGGCCTGCTTTCGCCGAACCGTACACATAGTTAGCCCGGCGCACCCGCACACCGGCCACCGAGGAGAACACCACCAACGCTCCCCTGCCGGCCTGCCGCATCGCGGCGGCCAGATGGGTGAGCAGACTGACCTGCGCGACGTAGTCGGTGTGCACGACGGCCAGCGCATGCGCAGCATCAGTCTCGGCGCGGCCCTGGTCGCCGAGGATCCCGAAGGCCAGCACCGCGGTGTCGATCGGGCCGTGCTCGGCAATGATCGAGGCAACGAGCGGACCGTGTGACTCCAGGTCATCTGCATCGAACTCCCGGGTGAACACCGCCGCCGCGCCCGCCGCACGGATCGCCGCGCTCTGCTCGCCGAGCCGATTTGCGCCCCGCGCCGCAAGCACCACCGACGCGCCGCGAGCAAGCCGCAGCGCAAGCTCGGTGCCGATTTCGCTGCGGCCACCGAAGATCAGCACTGTCCCTGCGCCCGTGTCATTCACGGCTGCGATTATGACCTGCGCTAGCGTGAGCGGTGATGGCGAACTCCACTGCTCGGCTGACCAACGACGCTTTGGCGTTTCTCACGGAGCGCCATCTCGCGATGCTGACCACGCTGCGCCCTGACAATTCGCCGCACGTGGTGGCGGTGGGCTTCACCTTCGACCCCAAGACACATATCGCGCGGGTGATCACCACCGGTGGTTCGCAGAAGGCGGTCAACGCCGAACGCGGCGCGGTCGCGGTACTCAGTCAGGTCGATGGGGCCCGCTGGTTGTCGCTGGAGGGACGGGCCAGCGTAAACAGTGAGATCGACGCCGTGCGCGACGCGGAGCTGCGCTACGCCCAGCGTTACCGCACACCGCGGGTAAACCCGCGACGAGTGGTCATCGAGGTGCAGGTGGAGCGGGTGCTGGGGTCGTCGGATCTGCTGAGCCGCCGAACCGACTAGCTCCGGCCGGCACCCGCTAGACGAGTGTGGCCCCGGGCGCCCGAATCACCAGCGGCACCGCGGGGAAATAGGCCGCCATTTCCGGTCGCGACTTGGCCAGCGCGGCAGTGCCGTAGCCTCGGTGCCTGCAATCGGGCCGAATCCAGATCCGCACGTGAACCTCCTGGTCGGCGAGCTCGCCGAAGATCATGCCGACCTTCTCGTCGCCGTCGACCGCGACGAACCAGGCGGCCTCTTCGGCGTCGAACCGTTCCTTCGCCGAGCGGATTTCGTCGTCGAGGCCACCGGCAGGGCCGCCGGACCCGTCGCCCTTCGCGCCGACCTCGTCGGTGCGCGCGGCGAAGATATCGCGGTCGGACGCCGCGGAAAACGGGCGCAGCACCATGGTTTCGCCGGAGCTGGCGGGGCGGTCTTTGAACGTGAAGCTCAACAGGTTGTTCAGGTCTTCCAGCTCGGCGGCGATCTTCTTGCGCGAGTCCTTGGTCAGCTGATCGAACGACATGCCGATCACCGCCTCGGCACCCAGCCGTGAAATCCCCAGCAGCGCCACGATGCCGTCGACCGCCGACGACCGGTCATCGGCCTTCACGATCAGGTCCAGCACTTCATGTCGACGTTCCAGCGCAGTGAGGAAGGCGTCGGTGATATCTCTGCGGGCGGCGGCGCGGTCGTGATCGGTCATCGCACGAGCCTAATACGCGGGCCCGAGTCAGGGCATGGCACCGCAAGGCGCGGCCATGTCTAGACCGGGACGACGATCAGCTCGTGCGGACGGTTGTTGACGGACAGGGCGCCATCTTCGGCCACCACCACGATGTCTTCGATGCGAGCCCCCCACCGACCGGGGAAATAGATCCCGGGCTCGACGGAAAATGCCATGCCCGCTTGCAGGGGTAGATCGTTGCCCGCGATGATGTATGGCTCTTCGTGTACCGACAACCCGATGCCGTGCCCGGTGCGGTGCACGAAGTATTCGGCGAGCCCGGCATCGGCCAGCACGCCGCGGGCGGCGGCATCGACCTCTTCGGCCTTCACCCCGGGACGCACCGCGTCGACGGCCGCCCGTTGCGCCTGCTGCAGCGCTGAATATTGCTGCGCCACGTCGGCACTGGGCTCGCCAATGCTGTAGGTACGCGTCGAGTCGGAGTGGTACCCGGGTTCGTAGGAACCGCCGATGTCGACGACGACGATGTCACCGACGCGAATTTCCCGATCCGAGTATTCGTGATGCGGGTCTGCGCCATGCGGGCCGGATCCGACAATGACGAATGCCACCTCCGAATGGCCTTCGGCGACAATGGCTTCAGCGATGTCTGCAGCTACGTCGGCCTCGGTCCGGCCGGGAACCAGAAACTCCGGCACCCGGGAATGCACCCGGTCGATGGCTGCGCCCGCTTTGCGCAGCGCGTCGACCTCGGCGGCGTCCTTGACCATCCGCAGTCCGCGCAACACGCCGGTGGCCGATACCGGCAGCACACCGAGGACATCGGCCAACGGCAACAGGTGCAGCGCCGGCATCGAATCGGTGACCGCGGTAGCCGCGGGAGCGCCGCCCATCGCTGCGGCGACCAGCTGGTAGGGATCGTCGCCGTCGACCCAATCCCGCACCGCCAAACCGAGATCCGTGACAGCGGATTGTTTCAGCGAGGCCAGTTCCAGGCGTGGCACTACCACTGTCGGGTCACCGGAGACCGGCAACACCAGCGCGGTGAGCCGCTCAAAGGTCTGCGCACGCGAGCCGAGCAGATAGCGCAGGTCATAGCCCGGGGTGATCACCAGACCAGCCAGGCCGGCCTGGGCGGTGGCGGTGGTCGCCGCCGCAATCCGGTGGCGGTAGACCTCTGCAGCGAACCGGCGAGAACCCATGGGTTTCAGGCTAGCCGGGCGACGATGCAGTGGGGGCACCTCCGGGCTGGCAGGATGGCGGGCATGTCCGCGCCGCTGCTGCTGCTTGACGGCGCCAGCATGTGGTTTCGCTCCTACTACGGCGTCCCGTCCTCGATCACATCACCCGACGGCCGGCCGGTAA
>Ga0179589_10000139_pt1 | contig 10306 bp, 8 predicted proteins | sample CZOMad2_1_08_16f_FD_182923 | JGI IMG/M metagenome (GOLD analysis project Ga0179589, IMG submission 182923) | Vadose zone soil fungal communities from Angelo Coast Range Reserve, California, USA - CZOMad2_1_08_16fungal | ecosystem: Environmental > Terrestrial > Soil > Vadose zone | place: USA... | reverse complement strand
AGTTTAATGCCGCTGCACTCAGCTTCGCCGAATCCACCTGCGTCCGGGAATACTCAACCGGCGAGTACGAAAGTCCAAAGCCGAAAGGGAATTGCGGGCTATTCTGCTCGTCGATGTAACGGGAAACATATTTTTCCAGCGAATTCTTCGGCGGATGCGTCAGATCAAAACCCTCCGCCGGTCGCCCCGTGTTGAGAGCATTGTAATAAATCGGAATCTGCCCAATCGTGCGCGGCCAGGTTACCACCAGCTTTCCGCTCGGCGCCACATCGCCGAAGAGAACGCGCACCAGCGCCGGCCCCGCTTGAATTCCGGGAAACCACGCCGCAAGCACCGCCGGCACATGTTCGAACGCCCACGGAAGCGTCAGCGGTCTTCCACTGAAAATCAGGAGCACCACGGGCTTTCCAGTCCCGGCGACCTTTTCCAGCAATTCCTCCTGCCGCCCCGGCAAGTCAAGATGCGCCCGCGATGCCGCCTCCCCCGATTGCTCCGCCGCTTCTTCCCCTAGCGCAAGAAGAACTACATCCGCTTGTTGCGCCGTCTCAACGGCTCTCTGTATTTCCGCATCGCTCCCGGTTTGCAGCTCTCCACCCTTCGCATAAAGAATCTTTCCCGCGCCGACCCTTTGCTCCAGGGTTGTTCGGAGTGTCACCACATCCTCCGGACGTCCGTGCCCCGCCCAGGGCCCGAGCATATTTTTTGCATCATCCGCCAGCGGTCCGATTAAAGCGATGGTTCCCGAATCGCTTCCAAGCGGCAAGATTGGCCGCGAACCAGCCACTGTATTTTTCAGCAGCACAAATGACCGCTCGGCTGCCTCACGCGCCGCCTCCACCCGCTCCCTTGGCAGCGCCCCGCGAATCTCGCGCGACTCATCTGTAAACGGATCGTCGAACAATCCCAGCGCGAATTTCACGCGCAGCACGTTCCGCACTGCTTCATCGAGGCGCGCTCGGGAAACCTTTCCGCTCTTGATCTGATCGGCCAGGTGCTGGTGATAGGAATCGCTCACCATGTCCATATCCACGCCGGCGGTGATCGCTTTTCGCGCGGCGGCGGCCTGGTCGCGCGCAATTCCATGCGCCACCAATTCGCCTACCGAGGTCCAATCGCTTACCACCAGGCCGGAGAACCCCCACTCTTTGCGCAGAATTTGCCTCAGCGTGAAGGGATTCGCCGTTGCCGGCAATCCGTTCAGCGCGTTGAACGAACTCATCAGGGAAACGCTGCCTTCGCCAATAGCCGCGCGGAACGGTGGAAGGTAAATTTCCCGCAGCGTGTGCTCCGAAATCTCAGCGGTATTGTAGTCTCGCCCGCCCTCCGCCGCTCCGTATCCCACAAAATGTTTTACGCAAGCGGCGACACTTTCCTTGTCACTCAGATTTTTGCCCTGGTATCCACGGACATAAGCGCGCGCCATCACGCTACCCAGAAACGTATCCTCCCCCGCTCCTTCCACCATGCGGCCCCAACGTGGGTCTCGCGCGACGTCCACCATCGGCGAAAATACCCAGCGCACTCCGGCCGCCGAAGCTTCCTGGGCCGCGATACGCGCGGCCTTTTCAACGATGGATGGGTCCCATGTCGAGGCCAATGCCAAAGGCACCGGAAACTCGGTTCGAAAGCCGTGAATGACGTCGAGCCCAAACAGCAACGGAATATGCAGCCGGGATTTTTCCACGGCTATGTGCTGATACTGATTTGCGGCTCGGGCGCTATCCAGGTTGAAGAGCGACCCGACCTCACCCCGCGCAATCATGTTTGGATAGTCCGCGTTGCCGGCGCTCGGGCCGGTTGGTGCACCAGACGAATACTGCGCCAGTTGGCCGACCTTTTCTTCCAGCGTCATCTGTTGCAGCAACGCTTCGACACGTTTCTCGATGCCGGCATCCGTCAGAGGAGAGCGAAGAAGAGTTGCAGGGTGGCCCGTTGCTCCCGGAGTCTGCGCAAGGACCGGCTCCGACACGCCAAAAGGTAGAACGAGTAAGAGAAACGCCGCCTTGATTGAACATTTGCGGCGCCGTTGAACCGAGACTCTGAGCATGGGGAGAGAATCCTCAGCGAATTGTAGAATTTCTTGCGGCAAATTCAGCAGAAACGATAGATCATACTCCCGAGGCGATTCTTCAAGCATCCACTAAATCGATTTAGCAGGTGCATTCTATCATAATTCCGCGGCCCCCCACCGCCCATTTCCTCCCAAATTTCCGCCTCATCCTGTTGTTCGCTGCCCCTGAATATGTCAGACTACCGCTCGTTAATTGTCATGGCCCCTGCTAAGGATCTGCTACCGGTTAACTCGGGAGAGCCTGCTGGCGGCTCGATCAGTATGAAGGCTCTTGCCCAGCACCTAGGCCTTTCCACGGCCACAATTTCTCTGGTCATCAACCGCTCCCCCGGCGCCAAATCCATCCCTCACGCCACCCAGGAACGCATTTGGGCTGCCGCGCGCAAATTCAAATATCGCCCCAATCTGATGGCCCGCTCGCTCCGGCAAAAGCGGAGCTTCACCATCGGCGTGATGGTACCCGAAATCAGTGAAGGCTACTCCTCGATGGTTTTATCCGGCGTGGAAGACCATCTGTTTCAGGAAGGCTACTTTTATTTCGTCGTCAGTCACCGCCATCGCAAGGATCTGATCGAGGAGTATCCGCATCTTCTCCGCCAACGCGCGGCCGAAGGCATCATTGCCGTGGACACAGTCTACAGCGGCAATTGCGAGATTCCGGCCGTCTCCATTTCCAGTCATCGCCACGTCAAAGGTGTCACGAACATCGTTCTGGACCACAACCTTGGCGCCCATCTGGCGCTCGAACATCTGCATCGCCTCGGGCACCGGCGAATCGCGCTGATCAAAGGCCAGGATTTCAGCTCGGATACGGAGACCCGCTGGCAGGCAATTCTTTCGGTCGCGCGGGAACTCGGAATCGCCATCGATGAAAAACTCACCGTCCAACTCGATAGCGATTCGCCGTCTCCCGAAGTAGGCCATCGTGTCACACGGAAATTGCTGGAAGGCGATCCGCAATTTACGGCGTTATTCGCGTTCAACGACATTTCGGCCATGGGCGCTATCAAAGCGCTGCGCGAAACCGGCCGCCGTGTGCCCGAAGATGTCTCCGTGATCGGTTGGGACGACATTCAGGGCGCCGCTTTTCACAATCCGAGCCTCACCACTGTCCGGCAACCCCTCCGCCAGATGGGCGTTGTGGCCGCGGAAACCCTCCTGAAGCGCATCACCGCCCCGGCCGGCGCCGAGTATCCCCGCGAAATCGTGCTTGAACCGGAACTGGTCGTCCGCGAGAGCAGCGCCCAAAAGAATTAAGAAACTCCCTCCTCCCGAAATAAGAAATCCATTCTGACCGCAGCCACTTTGAGCTTTTTTCCTTATCAGGCCAATTCGGCCGTATTCAGTGATATACAAATGGGATAACGGAGCGGAGTTTTTGCGGAGGTAGTTGGGGTCGTTTTAAAGTGTGGAGCGGGCGAACGGAGGGCGCTTGCGGTATCTTGGCCAGGTTTGTTCCTGCCACTCTTTCCGATGCGTTGTTTTGTCCGCGCTGCTGGCTTCGTCATCTGCCGCGGCTGTGCCTACCCTTTTTGCTCAAGATCAAACGCAGGAAGGACCGCGGGTTGCCAAAGCGGTGCGCGTCGATCAGGCTCCCAGGCTGGATGGGACGCTCGACGATCCGCTCTGGCAGTCCGCTACGATCGTAAGGGATTTTCGGCAGAGGGAACCTTTCGAGGGTGAAGCCGCAACGGAGAAGACCGAAGTTCGCATACTTTACTCTCGCACCGCCGTCTATTTTGGAATCCATTGTTATGATTCCACTCCCTCGCGCATCGTAGCAACCGAGCTGCGCCGCGACGTCAGTCAGGCCCTGGACGATCATTTCGAGATCCTCATTAACTCAAAACACGATCGTCGCGGTGGCTATGTCTTCGAGATCAATCCTCTCGGTACCCAAAGCGACGGCCTCGTGGAGGAACAAAGCGGCTCGGAGACTCCTGATTTCGATCCGGGCTGGGACGGCGTCTGGACGTCCGAGGCGAGAATTACCGCAAATGGCTGGACAGCGACCATCGAAATCCCATTCACGACTTTGAATTTCACCAAGTCCAAGGATGTCGTGTGGGGCCTGAACTTCAAGCGATTCATCCGCGCAAAAAATGAAGAAGATCTCTGGTCCGGCTACCGTCGCACGTTTGGCATCACAAAAGTCTCCGAAGCGGGAGAACTAACCGGCATCACCGAAATCGGGAGTGGGCGCCTCTTTATCGTCAAACCATACGGCCTGGCCCAGTACGACAAGCAAACCGGCCAGAATGCTGCCTTCCCGCTGACGGGTGGAGTGGACGTGAAGTATGGCCTCCACTCGAACCTTGTCCTGAACCTCACGGGGAACACTGATTTCTCCGCCACCGATGTGGACCAGGTTCAGTTCAATCTCACTCCTTTTCCAATCTTTGTTCCGGAAAAACGCCAGTTCTTCCTCGAAAACGCGGGCATCTTTGACTTCGACATTGGCGACCAGGACAAACTTTTCTTCAGCCGCCAGATCGGAATTGACTCCGTCACTGGAAATCAGGTGCCGATCAACGGCGGGGCGAAGCTTACGGGCGCTGTCGGCCGCCTGCAGTTCGGTGTGATGGACGTGGACACCCGGTCGAGCGGCCCGAATCCTTACGCAAATTACGCCGTGGTCCGGCTCAAAGAATCACTTTGGGGAGGCTCTTACATCGGCGTTATGGGTGTCGATAAACGATCAGGCGATTCTCAGGACAGCTTCAACCAGACCGGGGGCATCGATACCCGCCTGGTTTTCTTCAAGGATTGGTTCGTCGACGCCCACATGGCGGGAACTCAATCGCCCGGCGAGCCAAGTGGTAACAGTGATCTCGGCGCTTCTTTGACTTATCGTTCCAACTGGCTCGATGCGATCTTTGAGCGCCGCAAAATCGGACCAAACTTTAATCCGGAAGTCGGATTCATCGAGCGAATCGATTCGAATGAAACTTACGGAGACCTGACGTTTAAAGCCCGGCCAAAGATCAACGGCGTAAGAGAAATGCAGTTTGAAGGATTCATTCTTCACGCCCCGGACACCCACGGTCTGGTGCAGACCCAGGAATGGCAAACCACGTTTCGAGCCGATTTTAACAATGGCGCCTACACGGACGACGACATCGTCGACGTGTTCACGCAACGCATCACTACGCCGTTGCACATTTATAAAAACATTTTCATTCCCAACGGGCTTTACCAGTTCAGCCGCCACCAGCTTACTTACGGCTCGGCGCAGGACCGCCGATTTACATACAATCTCTTCGAGCGATTCGGCGGCTACTACGGCGGGACATTGAACGAGTTTCGAGTCCGCTTGAATTATCGTCCCACCTCCAAGTTCTCCATTTCCGCCTCCGAAACCTGGGATCGCTTCCTCCTCCCCTTGCCCGGCGGGAATTTCTCTGTCGTTCTGGCGAGCCTGCAAGGAAATTACTCTTTCACGCGCTTCCTGACTTTCACAAGTCTCATCCAAATGGATACTTCAAACACCCAGGCGGTCAGCGCCAATCTTCGTTTGCGCTATAACTACCGGCCAGACAGCGACCTTTATGTCATCTATAACGTCGGAACCCAGTTCGTCAGTATCGCGCCCGCGAATCCGCCGCAAGTGCGAGAGACGCGTTTCGCCGTGAAATGGACTTATTCCTTTGCGCCGTGAACTTTAGCCACCGCCGTTGTGTGGATTCTGTTGTCGTGGTATATGAACTTCGTCACTCGCCTCGCAGGAACTTTGGCCCGAACCCGGGTTGTTCTCTATAATTTAGTTTCCAGCCCAATTTAAGGAGGCACGATGCCCGAAGCAAAGGGAATGTGGGAAGGATTGATGGATTTTTCCTTCCGCGTGTATGCGACCCCAAAGATGCTGAGATTCCTGTACGCCCTGCATCTTCTTGTCGGTCTGATCGCAGCGGTTGCCTGGGTTGTGACGGCGTTTCAGCAGGCACCGGTCCAGGGGCTTCTCGCGCTACTGGCTGCCCTCGGCGGATATTTTGTGTGGTTTCTTTACTGTCGCGTCGCGATTGAACTGCTTGCGGCGGTGTTTCGCATGGCGGACGCCATCGCTCCCGATCGCTCGGCGCAACAGCAGAATCCCGGCTACTAAGGCTTCGCCGATTCCACGATGCATGCTTCTCCGGGCAGCCAGGAATTGGCTGCCCGGTCTTTTTGCGAATAACCAACTGCCGCTGGTTATTTCTTCACAAAGATGGACTTCGGAATCATGCAGTGCACGCCCTTGCGAATGTCCACCACCTGCGAAACGCGGCAGTCCCCGACGATCGACGTCAGCGCATAAGCTTCTTCCCGCGACATCGGCACCATTTTCTGCTCCGCCAGAAAATTCACTGTCTCGCGCACCGCAATTTTCATCGCTTCGTTCAGATCCTCGTCGAACCCCATAAAAATCCAGTGCGTCGCTGTCTCCGCCCGCGGCCAATCAATATGCAGGTCTTTCCGGAGAATCGGCTCAATCTCGATTTCCTTGTACGAGCACTCAAGCGCGGTCAAATTCACCTCGCCGTTTCCTTGCAGGCAATGTGAATCGCCCGTCCAGATCAACCCGCCTTTCTGGAACACAGGAAAATAAATTGTCGATCCTTCCTGCAGTTCGTTCACGTCCATGTTGGACCCGTTCTTCCACGGCCGCAGCGTGCTGGTGCGTCCTTTCGCGTCGTGAATCGGCGGCCCCGCTTTTTCCTTCGGCTCGTTCGGATCCGGCCCGACGGCAATCGTCCCCGGAAAGGGTTTCAGGCGCAGCAGGATTCCCGGCTTGAACTCCGTCGTCATGGTCTTCAAGTCGAGCTTGAAATATTCCACATGCCCTTCAGGAAACTCTGGCGCAAGCAATCCCACCGTAGGGAATTGCTTGCCCGGAAGATTGAAATTGAAACCCGAATCCTTGATCACGATCTTTTTGATGCGAATCTCCAGCGTGTCGCCGGGCTCCGCACCGTTTACAAAAATCGGACCAGTCACGGAATGCGGCCCGCCGCCGGGATTCGCCAGCCGAAGCTTGACGATATCGTCCATCGAAGCCCCGGGCTTTACCTCATCCATCCCGTGCCGCAGTGTCTCGATCGAAATGGAGTCGCCGGAATCGACCACGAGCTTCGGTTTTTCTGCTGGGTCAAACCATCCCCATTGCACGGTGTCCTTGTTCGCGGGCAGTGTGTAGTGCTTGCCGGCGCCGCTCTTCGCTGCGGGCTTCTCCGGTGCAGATTGTGCCATCGTTCCTGTGCAAATTAAGTTGACGCTGCAGAACACGAGCAACGCCGGGATTTTCTTCGAGGAACTCATTGGGCGGCTCCTTTTCACGAGGATTTTAAAATCTGTGCAGGAAGTATAGAGGCAGACTGGCAGAAATGTCCGCTAAAAAAATGATGGCTGCGATTCGCGAGCTCGTTGGTTAGCACTAATGAGGAATGGAAGCAACTTCAACGAAGTGTCCAAGGTTGGGGTTCCTTAGCGGGTCTGCCGAAATGCGCCCATCCATTGCGAAACAGCCGAGAGTTGCGCGCGGCCTGCTTCCAGGCTCGCCTGCCGCGCCAAAAGCATCATCCGAATCTTCCCCAGGGTAGTCTGCAGCTCGCCCAATTGCGATTTGTAAAGATCGAGTTGCTCGGCAAGTTCCGGTTTCAGCCGCAAAAGTTCCGTCGAATGCGCCAACACTGGCGCCATCTCGTCCACCGGTCCGCGAATCCGGCGAATTTCTTCTACACTGAAGTCACACTCGCCGCTAAGCGCGCGCCGCGCTTCCGCAAGGTATTCCGCCAGCGAAGCGTTAACCCGAAGCAGCGTCTGCCGCATGCCCTCGTACATCAGGCCCTCCAACCGCCGGTTTCCGTGCCCGTGGAATGTTCCGGTGAAGGCGAAATGTTTTGCGCATGCTGTGGTTGCGTCTGGCTGGACACGCGCAGCCGTTGAGTAGGCTCTGACGGCACCACCGTCTGTTCCACGTGAGCCCACGCGGCGCGGAGCCTTGCGAACATCGCGACGAGTTCCTGCAGCATGTCCACGGAGCATTTTACGCCCGCCTCGAGCACCATACCCCGTGTAACCGTGTAAAAGCCGTTCAGACGGCGCGCCGCCTCTCCTCCGCGCTCGTAATCCAGCACACCTTGCAGTTCCCCGATGATCGTCAGCGCGTGGTTCAGGGAGTTGACGCGGTGCTCAATCTCCCCGCTGCCGATCGCCGCGATAGCGCTGCGAAAGTCGCGCAGGATTCGGTCATACAGCGCGACCACCTGCCCAACCGAGGATGCGGCGAATGCCGTGGATTGCTGATACGCGACTGCGGTATCTCGTGTATTCATTTTACGCTCGCCAGTTGCTGGGTAATCTGGCTCTCCAATAGTGGCAGTTCCTGCAGGGTTGTATTCACGCGGGCATAGATGGCAGTGAGATTGATCTGCTGCACTGCCAGCGCCGCTTGCAAATCGCTGATCTGCTTCGTCAAACCCTGCGACGTGCTGGTGAGGCTCTGCGAGTCCAGCGTAAGTATCCCCGTGCCGGCCCCGTTGATGTTCGAGAGTACCCTCGAAAGATTCTGCGAAAAACCGTTGGTGGTGTTCTGCAACAGGTTTTGGACCGCGGAGAAGTTGCTGGAGAGTGCCGAGGCCAGTTTGCCACTGTCCACAGAAAGACTGCCGTCATTATTGAAATTGACGCCGAGGCTCGCGAGATTGACGATCCCGCTGTTGCCCGGGATGGAATAGGATAGAGCGCCAAGCAACTGGCTCTGAACGTCGCGCAACGAGTTGTCGCCTTCGAGTGGACCGCCGCCGCTGCCGTCGCTGCCGACATTAAATTGCGAATTGATCTCGGTGATCACGGTATTGTACGCGCTCACAAGAGTGTTGATCGCCGAGGTCACTTGCGTGGCGTCAGGGTTCACGTTGACGGTTACCGGCGTGCCGGGCGACGGAGAACCGAGGCTCAGTGTCACGCCATTGATCACGTTCGTAACCGTGTTACTGGCGCTGCTGATGGGAATGCCGTCCACGACCAGCGACGCGTTTGTTCCCGTGACTCCCTTCGTAAAGTTCAAGCCGCTGGTATTTCCCGAGACGGTAACGTCTCCCGGTGCGCCGGAAGTCGTACTCACCAACGCCAATCTGTAGCCGTTGGAATCCTGAATTACGCTCGCTCTGACGCCGATCTCTTGGTTATTGATGGTGGCAGCAAGATCGCCAAGTGTGTTGTTCGTTGAATCCACCGTGACTGTAGCGGCGGTGTTCGATCCCACCTTCACCTGGAATGTGCCCGCACTAATGGTTGACGCGCTGGTGGTCAGCGCTCCTGGTCAGCTACGCCGACTTCATCACGCTGCTATTCGCATTTTTCGTGGTCTTGTACGCATCGTCCCAGGTGGACAAGCGGCGCGTCGGCCGCCTCGCCATGGCCATTCAGGTCGCGTTTCAGGAGTTGGGCGTGTTCGACACTTCGAATACCCACATCCCCTTGAGCGATGCGGAAGCCATTCCGTTTTCCAACGTCCAGGCCGTCGAAAATGTCGAGCGCACCGCCGACTTGGAACGCGTCGTTCAACCGATGAAAGGGATCCTCGCTCCGACCTCCGCTCCGACACCGCTTAAGGACATTCAGGCCGAACTTGAAAAAGCGCTGGCCCCGGAAATCAAACGTCGCGTCGTGGACATTAAGCCCAAGAAAGAGGGTCTGGTGGTCAGTCTCCGCGAGATGGGATTTTACGAAAGCGGCTCTTCCACCATGCGAACCTCTTCAGTCGAAGCCGTCGATCGCCTGGCAAAAGTAATTATTCCCCGCTCGGAAAACCTTCGCATCGAAGGCCACACCGACAATATCCCTATCCACAATTCTCATTTCCCGTCCAATTGGGAGCTTTCCACCGCCCGCTCCACCGAACTTGTCCGCATGTTCATCGTCCGCTACCGTGTAGAACCCAATCGCCTCTCCGCGGCGGGATTCGCTGAATACCATCCAGTGGACGACAACGATACCCCTGAAGGCCGCGCCCGAAACCGCCGCATCGACGTGGTGATTCTGAATCCAGCCCTCCAGGAAAAATCGCCGTTCGCCACTCCGCCTGCAGCTCCGGCCACCATCCATTCGCCGCCGGAAACTTCCACGGACCCAACTGCCTCCCCGGCTCCCTCCGGTCCGGCGAGGCAGTAATCAATCCGAACTCTTTGTCATTGCGTTAGTTGACAGTTTCGTCAGCTAGGAGGAGACTTGCTTTACCCCCTTCCAGAAATTTGT
>Ga0179589_10000138_pt1 | contig 10316 bp, 7 predicted proteins | sample CZOMad2_1_08_16f_FD_182923 | JGI IMG/M metagenome (GOLD analysis project Ga0179589, IMG submission 182923) | Vadose zone soil fungal communities from Angelo Coast Range Reserve, California, USA - CZOMad2_1_08_16fungal | ecosystem: Environmental > Terrestrial > Soil > Vadose zone | place: USA... | reverse complement strand
ATGAAATCGATTGAAGGGCAGCCTGCGCCCCTGGCCGCCTACAAGGGCAAGGTCGTATTGCTGGTGAACGTGGCCAGCCGCTGCGGGTTCACCCCCCAGTACACGGCGCTGGAATCGATTTATGAGAAATACAAGGACCAGGGATTTGTGATTGTGGGAATCCCCGCGAATAATTTTGGCGGGCAGGAGCCCGGGACGGATGCGGAGATTAAGACGTTCTGCACCGCAAAATACCAGGTCACTTTTCCGATGATGAGCAAGGTGTCGGTGAAGGGCGATGACCAGACACCGCTTTATCAGTTTTTGACGGACAAAGCGGCAAACCCGAGCACGGGCGGCGAGATCAAGTGGAACTTCACAAAGTTCTTGGTCGGTCCGGATGGGCGGGTGATTACGCGGTTTGAATCGGACGTGAAGCCGGATTCGCCGGAAGTGACCGGCGCGATTGAAAAGACTCTGGCAATGCTTAAGCATTAAGGCAGAAATTCCTGTCCGTGCGTATTAGGTGAATCGCCACGCTGCTCGCCCGAGCGGCGTGGCTTTCTCTCAAGTTTCTAATTGTTATTTCTCATGCCGATACTTTCCCTCGAGGGCGTCTTTAAAGAATATTCGAATGATGGTGAGAGGGTGCATGCGCTGGACTGCGTGTCGCTCGCAGTCGAGCGTGGACAGTTTGTCGCGCTTGTCGGCAGGAGTGGATGCGGAAAGTCGACACTTCTGAATCTTGCCGGAGCCATGGACTTCCCTACTTCCGGGCAGGTGCTGCTGGATGGAGTGGATACATCTTTGTTGAAGGATGCGGAGCTGACGCAGCTCAGGCGGGAGAAGGTAGGATTTATTTTCCAGTCGTTTCAACTGCTGCATACGCTGACGGTTTTTGAAAATGTGGAGTTGCCATTGTTGCTGGCGGGCAAGAGCGATGTCCGCACGGCAGCGAAGCAACGATTGGGCTGGGTCGAGATGGATGGGCTGGGAGAACGCTATCCTCATCAGCTTTCAGGCGGACAGATGCAGCGAGCGGCGATTGCGAGGGCGCTGGTACATTCACCGAGCGTCTTGCTGGCGGATGAGCCAACGGGAAATCTGGACACGACGACGGGAAACGTAATTTTGGAAGTGCTGCGGCGGCTGACGCGGGAGCGAGCGACTGCGACGATAATGGCGACGCACAGTTTGGAAGCTGCGGCTGTGGCGGATGTGGTGGTGAAGCTGCGAGACGGAAAAATCGAAGAAATTGTGCGGCGCTGAGATGCCGCGACTGCTCGTTTTCTACCGATTACTGGTGCGGCCGGTGTTTCGCGAACCGGTACGAACGGCGTTGACAGTCTTGGCGGTGGCACTGGGTGTTGCCGTAGTGCTCGCCATTGAACTGGCGGGGAATGCGGCGACAGGTTCGTTTAGCTCGTCGCTGGAGACTCTGGCCGGAGACAGCCAGGTGGAAGTTGTCGCTTCTGGCGGCGTGCCGGAGGAGATAGTTGGAAAGCTCGCAGCGCTTCCCTATGACTTACGAATTTCTCCGCGGATGGAAGATTTTGCCTCGTTCGAAACCACCAAGAAAACTCTTCCCTTGCTGGGTTTGGATCTAATTGGCGAAGGCGGCAGTTTCGCAAAAAAACCCGCTGCCGGAGAAAGTGTATCTTCACAGAATAGCGAGGTGATGCTGAAGCATCTTGGCGACGAGGAGAGCATCTGGATTGGTTCGAGCACGGGAATTGTAGCCGGCCAACGAGTTCGCCTGCTGGTCAACGACCGGGTGCGGGAATTTATTGTGCGCGGCGTGTACCCCGATTCGAATGGGAATGAATCCGCGATCGTTATGGATATGGGCGCGGCGCAAAGAGTGTTGGAGCGATTCGGCAGGGTGGACCGGATTTTGGTGAAAGTTCCTGCGACAGAGAATGTTGAGAAATGGCAGGAGCGATTGCGCGGGACCCTGCCGAAGGGAATTGACGTTCGTTTACAAGGGACTGGAACTGTCGAGAATCGCAAGATGCTGGCGGCGTTCCGGTGGAACTTGCGACTGCTGAGCTACATTTCTCTCGTCGTGGGAGCATTTCTGATTTACAACGCGATTTCGATTTCCGTTGTGCGGCGGCGAGCAGAAATTGGAATTACCCGCGCCTTGGGAGCCAGTCGGATGAGTGTGTTGGCTGCGTTTGTCGGCGAAGCGGCCTGTTTTGGACTGGCGGGCGCATTGGTGGGATTGCTGCTCGGGCGATTGATGGCATCGGGCGCGGTGCGTTTGATGGGGGCCACCGTCAATGCAATTTACGTGAGCAGCAGACCCGGTGAGATCGTGTTGACGTGGGAGTCGGTGGTATTGGCCGTGCTGATGGGAGTGGGAGTTGCCGTGGCGTCGGCATATTCTCCGGCGCGCGAAGCGTCGCTGGTGTCGCCTGTGGAAGCGATGGCACGGGGACGGCGAGAATTCGATGTACGCGTCGATAAGACGAGAGATTTGTGGATTGGTGTGGTGCTGGGATTGGCGGCGGCTGGGGCTTCGCGCGCTCCGGCTGTCGCGGGAAAACCTCTGTTTGGTTATCTGGCAGCGCTTCTGCTAATTGTGGCGGCGGCATTTGCAATTCCCTTTTTCGTGGACGCATTTACTTCCCGGTTCGGCAACATTTTGCGGAAATTGCTTGGTGTGGAAGGATTGCTCGCTTCGCGCAGTTTGCGCGCATCGCTGCTGCGAAGTTCCGTGCTGGTGGGCGCGTTGTCAACCGCGATTGCAATGGTCACGGCAGTAGGAATCATGGTGGGAAGTTTCCGCGAAACTGTGGTGGCCTGGATGGGAGACCAACTGCCCGCAGATTTATATCTGCGACCGGCAGGAAATCCGGGGCCGGACCGTCATCCTACAATTTCTTTGGAGCTGGCTGAGAAAATCGCGCGACTCCCGGGCGTAACGGCGGTAGATCGTTTGCGCGCCTACGAAATCGACTACGAAGGTATGCCCGTAACGCTGGCGTCGGTTGATTTCAGCATCCAGCGCGCGGTTCACAATTCAAATTTTTTCTCTGGCCGTCCAACCATCGAAGTTCTGAGTGAATTGAGCAGGAAGGATGCGGTGGTTGTGAGCGAACCCTTCACTTACAAACATCACGTCAAAGCAGGCGATTCGATCAAGCTGGGCTTGGGCGCCAGGCAAGTGACATTTCGAATTGCTGATGTCTATTATGACTATTCGAGCGAACGGGGAAACATCTTGATGGATCGCGAGACGATGTTGCGCTATTTGCCCGATCCAACACCTTCGAACCTTGCGGTTTATGTTGCGGCGGACTATCCAGTGGCGCATGTGCGCAGTGAGATTGAGCAGACCGCACAGGCGCGCAGCATACTTATCTTTTCGAATCGAGACTTGCGGGGCGAAGCGATTCGAATTTTTGACCGCACATTTGCGATTACCTATGCGCTCGAGGGTGTGGCTGTGCTGGTGGCCGTGATGGGAGTGGTCGGAGCGCTGCTGGCGCTGGTGATCGACCGACGGAGAGAACTTGGGTTGTTACGGTTTCTGGGAGCAGCTTCGGGCCAGATTCGCAAATTAATTCTAGTGGAAGCGGGGCTCATTGGGTTGCTGTCGAATATGGCGGGCCTAGCGTTGGGATTTGCGATGTCGCTGGTTCTCATTTATGTGATCAACAAGCAATCGTTTGGATGGACGATACGTTTTCATTTGCCCGTCGCGATATTGCTCGCCGCGCTGACGATCGTTTATACAGCGACGGTTCTGGCCGGGTTATATCCTGCGCGAGTGGCGGTACGGATGAACCCCCTTGAGGTTGTGCATGAAGAGTAGGTCGAGCGTGTTCCCGGTATTGATCCTGCTTATTCAACCGGTGTTCGCGCAATACCAGGTGGCATTGCCGGGATATCAATACGAATTCCCGCGCGATCACTTCAACCATGAAGCGTTTCAGACCGAGTGGTGGTATTACACAGGAAATTTGAAAGCTACCGACGGACACCGCTACGGATTTGAGCTGACATTTTTTCGCCAGGGCGTGGATCGCGATTCGTCAAAAAACAGGATTTGGGATGTGCAGGACATTTATCTGGCGCATCTCGCGCTGAGTGACTTGGATGGACAGCACTTTTATCACGACCAGCGCTTGAACCGCGCGGGACCGGGCATCGCCGGAGTGAGCGAGGGAGAGAAGCGCATCTGGAACGGCAATTGGCAAATCCAATGGACCGGTGAGGAACAGCAATTGTCTGCACCGGTCGAAGAGTTCAAATTAAACTTTGTGATGCATGCGGAGAAACAACCGGTTATTCATGGCGAAAATGGCGTAAGCCAAAAGGCGGAGGGCGCGGGACATGCCTCGCACTACATTTCCTTAACCCGACTCGCCACTAAGGGATCCATTGAGATAGCGGGAAAGAAAGTGGATGTGGCAGGAACAGCGTGGATGGATCACGAATTCTTTACCCACCAGCTGGCCATGGAGCAGGTGGGATGGGACTGGCTTAGCATGCAACTTGAAGATAATACCGAACTCATGCTGTATCACTTCCGTCGCAAGGACGGAACGATCGATCCGTATTCGGCAGGGACCTATGTTGATTCAAGCGGCGCGAAGACTCCATTGCAGTGGAATGATTTTGTGCTTACCGCAGTGGGCAAAAATTGGTTAAGCCCAGAAACGCACGCGACGTATCCAGTAGAGTGGAGGATTGTGATTCCGCGACTCGGAATCGAACTGAAGGCCACTACCCTGCTGGACAATCAGGAGCTAGCGGAGAAAACTAAAATTGCGCCAAGTTACTGGGAAGGCTCCATTCAGCTGGAGGGCAAGAAAAATGGAGTCGCAGCCAAAGGAGTCGGTTATCTGGAGATGACGGGATACGACCGGCCTTTTGCCATACCTAGGTAACGCCTGCGTGATGGCCGGCTTGACATCCTGGCGGCAATAATAGAAAGTAAACGAAATAAAACGAAAGCATACGCAACATTGGAGCAAATAGTGAAAATCACCTCTGGGAAATATAAAGGATTACGGGCCGTTTCCGATAGTCGCGGCGTAATCGCGGCGTTGGCCATTGATCAAAGAAGTGCTCTGTCGAACATGATCGCCAAGGCCAAAGGAATGGAAGCGACTGCGGTTCCCCGCGAGATGCTGGAGCAATTTAAAGAGGCTGTAAGCCGCGTTCTGACGCCTCATGCCAGCTCGATCCTGCTTGATCCTGAATATGGGCTGCCCGCATCCAGAAGCCGCGCCAGGAATGCCGGCTTGTTGCTGGCTTATGAGCAGACAGGTTACGACAACAATGTTCCGGGCAGATTGCCGCGACTCCTGGATCACTTTTCGGTTCAAAGGCTTGTTGAAGCTGGGGCGGACTGCATCAAAATCCTGCTTTACTATTCGCCTTTCAGCACGGCCGAGGTCAACGATTTAAAGCATGCCTGGGTGGAACGCATCGGCGGAGAATGCAAGGCAGCGGATGTGCCTTTTTTCCTCGAATTGGTGGGCTACGCGGATGGAATGGATGAGAAGAGTACTGCGTATGCGAGAGTTAAGCCGGAGGTTGTGACGCGCGGAGTCGTGGAGTTTTCAAAGCCGGTTTATGCAGTGGATGTATTGAAGGTTGGGGTGCCCGTAGCAATGGCTTTTGTGGAAGGCGTTGCCGGAACGAATACGGAGCAAGTCTACACGCGCGAAGAAGCCAAAGCGCATTTCAGGAGAGCCTCGGACGCGGCCAAGCTGCCCTTTATTTATTTGTCTGAAGGGGTGAGCAACGAAACGTTCAACGCAGCGCTACAGATTGCGGCTGAGGCTGGTTCCGGGTTTTGCGGAGTTTTGTGCGGCCGCGCGACCTGGAAAAATGGAGTTGAGATTTTTGTGAAACAAGGAATGGATGGATTGAATGCCTGGCTCGCTGACGAAGGCGTCCGCAATATCGAGAATGTAAACAAGCAGCTGAATGCGGCCAAGTCCTGGTTTGACGCGTACGAAGCGCCTGCAAGTGGCGCTGTTTCCCGCTGAGAGAAATGCGAGAGGCTCACCCCAAAAATGTTTTTGTGTATCAGCGCCAATCCGGCGATTGACAAAAGAATGCGCGTAGTACGATTGCAGGTTGGGCTGGTAAATCGTGCGATTGCGGTTCAGCCGAACCCGGGAGGCAAAGCCGCGCATGTCGCAATGGTGCTGCGGGCACTTAAGGCTGATCCTTTGTGGATAGGATTTGCGGGCGGGGCCAGCGGTGCGGAACTGGATGCCGGATTGCGAGAGATTGGGATTCGAACTCATCCGGTTGCGATGGCAGAGAGCACCCGGGTGAACCTGGAGATTTTGGATGGCAGCGGCGGAGTGACCGAGATTTTGGAGCCTGGCGGCGTCCCGACAAACGAGGAAACGCTGGCGTTTCAAACTGCATGTGAAACGGAGTTTCAAGCCGGAGGCGAAAGACAGATGGTTATTATTTCCGGCAGTCTTCCGCCAGGCATGGAGGCCGATTGGTATTCGAAGCTGATCCGGAAAGCGCATGCCCAGGGATGCAAGGTTTTTCTGGATACGAGTGGAGAAGCGTTGCGTTCCGGATTGGACGCCGGCCCCGATTTTGTGAAGCCGAATCGCCATGAAGCGGAAGAATTGACGGGAGTGAAAATTTCGGACTCGCAATCGGCGGAAAATGCGTTGCGCAAAGTGATTCAGGCCGGAGCAAAAAGCGCGGCGATAAGTCTGGGTGAGAATGGATTGGTATATTGCTCCGGAATGAAGGAAGAAATTTATTTTGCGCGTCCACCCAAAGTGAATGTGAAGTCCACGGTGGGCTGCGGCGATGCGACTGTGGCTGGATTTGCGTATGCAGCGCAGTCGAACTTGCCGGCCAGAGAAGCTGTGTTGTTAGCGGCGGCTTGTGGTACAGCGAATTGTTTGGCGGAGGCGCCGGGCCGAGTTTCGATTTCCGACATTGAAAACTTTAAAAAAGAAATGCAGATAGAAGAGAGTTAAAGAAAGCCTGTACGCGCAAAGGTTTGGGAGACGATTGTGCCGACTTTTGATGTAAGTGTCGTGGGGGAATTGAATCTCGATTTGATTCTTTCAGGATTGCCTCCAGCGATTGAACTGGACCGGGAACATCTGGCGAAGGATTTGACGATTACGCTGGGGAGTTCTTCCGCGATTTTTGCGCACAACCTAGCCTTGCTCGGAAACAGAGTTGGATTTAGTTCCGCGATCGGCAGTGACCGGTTGGGAGAGATTTGCCTGGAGCGGCTGGGTGAGTCGGGCGTGGATCTTTCGCGCGTGAGAAAATTTGCCGGCAAGCTCACGGGATTGACGGTAATACTGCCGCAGCAGACAAAGCGCTACATTTTGACTTATCCCGGGACGATGTTTGAGATGAAGTTTGAGGATCTGGATTTGGAGTACATTTTTTCGGCGAAACACTTTCATCTTTCGTCGTATTTTCTGCAGCGGGCATTACGGCCGCGAATCTCAGAACTTTTTCGCGAAGCAAAACGGGCGGGTCTAACCACTTCGCTTGACACCAACGATGACCCGGAAGACGAGTGGGCTCTAGATTTACTGCAGGTTCTGCCGTATGTCGATGTTCTGCTGCCTAATGAACAGGAAGCCTGCCGAATGGCGCGAAAAAATGATCCCGATGAGGCGGCGGACTTTCTGGCGACGAAAGTTGCCCTGGTGGTGATTAAACGCGGAGCCAAAGGAGTTGTGGCTCGACGAGGCAGCGAAACATTCACCGCTATGCCTCAAAAGATAGAAGCTACCGACTCCGTAGGCGCAGGAGACAGCTTTGACGCGGGATTTCTGCACAAATTCGTCCGCGGCGCGGGAATAGAAGAGTGCCTGGCATACGGAAATCTTACAGGAGCTCTTTCAGTAACGCGCGCCGGCGGAACAGAAGCGTTTCGGGACGCGAACCATCGCGAGCAGTTCCTTGCGAACCGCGCTTGAGTTCAGGAAGGCTTAGGCCGCTCGAGCTTCATGGCTTCCGCTATTACGTCTGTGTATTTCAGACCTGCGCCGGTGTTGAAAAGAACGACGCGATGTTCGGGCTTGAGAAACCCGGTAGAAAGCAAATGGTCATAGGCCGCAGTGGCAGCGGCGCCCTCTGGTGACAGGAAAACGCCTTCGTTGCGCGCCCAGTCTTGAAGAGATGCGAGTATTTGTTCATCGGGAAACGAAAGAGCAACGCCTTCTGATTCCTTTAGAATCTCCAACATGATGTAATCGCCGTATGGTTTGGGAACGCGTAGGCCGGAAGCAAAGGTGGAAGCGTTTTGCCACATCTGGCTGACGGATTCTTTTTGTTCGAAGGCGCGAGTTACCGGCGCACAACCCGCGGATTGCACAGCGATCATGCGGGGACGTTTACCCGGTTTAACCCATCCCAGCTCTTCCAATTCTGCAAACGCTTTCCACATTCCGATGAGACCGACGCCGCCACCCGTCGGATAAAAGACAGCATCGGGATATTTCCAGCCGAGCTGCTCGACCAGTTCATAGCCCATGGTTTTCTTACCTTCAATGCGGAAAGGCTCTTTAAGGGTGGAAATATCGAACCATCCTTCTTTTTCTTTGCGTTCGGCAACCATTCTTCCGCAATCGGAGATGAGTCCGTCTACGAGCGTGACGTTGGCTCCGTAAAGTACGGCCTCCAGATAGTTTGCAAGCGGAACGTCTTTGGGCATGAAAATATTTGCCTCAATTCCAGCAGCTGCAGCGTAAGCGGCAAGTGCGCCGGCGGCATTTCCTGCAGAGGGTACTGCAAGTTTACGCAGGCCAAAATGTTGCGCCATGGTGACGGCAAGAGCCAGGCCGCGTGCTTTAAAGCTCCCCGTCGGATTCGCACCCTCTTCCTTTAAGTAAACGTTTGGATATCTGCGGCTGCGAATCACGGGAGTCCAGCCCTCGCCGAGCGTGACCGGAGTTACTTCGGGCAGAACGGAGCGATAGCGCCACATCCCGGGCCAGGCAGTACTGGCGGCGTCTTTGGAAATCATTTCGCGATTGGCAATTCCGCGCAGCGGCGTCAGATCGTAGCGAACATAGAGAGAACCTGCGCAATTGGGGCACAGCGTTTGTGGCTTGTCAGCTGAGATTGCAATGTGACAACGCGAGCATTCAAAATGTTTTATTTTTGGCATACATACACAGTAACAGCGCAAAGAAAGCTTGAGCAAGGCGTCCGCGATGATGCCAAACAGATTCTCTTTGTCGAATGCGTAGTAAAGGCTATGCTATCGGCCGTACATATCCATGAAAAAACCCAAAAACGACCAAACTGTCCCAGCAAATAGAACCGGCAACTTTCTCGTATTCGTTTTCGCAGGACTCTTCTTGTTTGCGATGGGCTCGGTGCTGCCCGTATGGACTAACTGGCATCATTCGGCTGTGGTTATTCGCTGGTGCGGATTATTTCTGCTGGCGGGAGCTGGGCTGAGAAGGCGGTCTTTGACGTATTGGATTTTCTTTGCCATGTTTTTTGGGCTGGAGATTGGATTGGACAGGCCGCAATTCGCCGAGCACCTGCGGGTATTGAGCGATATTTTTTTGCGGCTGATTAAGGTGATCGTTGCTCCGCTGATTCTCGGAACTCTGATTACGGGAATTGCCGGGCACGGGAATTTGAAGAGCGTGGGACGGTTGGGGCTAAAAAGCCTGATTTATTTTGAGGTGGTCACCACGTTTGCGCTACTCATTGGAGTGGCTGCAATCAATATCAGCGGCGCGGGAAAAGGATTGGTAATCCCACAAAATTCAAATTTACCAGCGCCGGTTGCCGCTGCTCCCATGCATTGGGATGACTTCCTGTTGCATGTGTTTCCTGAAAATATTGTGAAGTCAGTGGCGGAAAACCAGATTTTGCAGGTTGCCGTGTTCGCAGTGTTATTTGCGATTGCGCTTACGTTGATCCCGAAAGAAAAGGCCGCGCCGATTGTGACTTTCGCCGAATCACTGGCGCAGGCGATGTTTTCGTTTACGAATATCGTGATGTACTACGCACCCATCGGTGTGGGTGCTGCAATGGCATATACAGTGGGTCACATGGGGGCGGGAGTGCTCTTGCCTCTCGGCAAATTACTTCTAACGGCGTATTTCGCGCTCATTGCTTTTATTTTGATGATTTTGTTGCCGGTTGCTGTTATCGCCCGAATACCGCTTGGGCGTTTTCTGAAGGCAGTTGCCGAACCGGCGACGATTGCCTTTGCAACGAGTACATCGGAAGCGGCGCTTCCGCGAGCGATGGAGGTCATGGAAGAGTTTGGTGTTCCGCGGCGAATTGTTTCGTTTGTGATTCCGGCCGGATACAGCTTCAATCTGGATGGCTCGACGCTTTATTTGGCG
>Ga0179589_10000137_pt1 | contig 10332 bp, 10 predicted proteins | sample CZOMad2_1_08_16f_FD_182923 | JGI IMG/M metagenome (GOLD analysis project Ga0179589, IMG submission 182923) | Vadose zone soil fungal communities from Angelo Coast Range Reserve, California, USA - CZOMad2_1_08_16fungal | ecosystem: Environmental > Terrestrial > Soil > Vadose zone | place: USA... | reverse complement strand
CCGTTACTCGGCCAGCACAATCATGAGCTGCTCACTGAACTTGGGCTGAGTGGACACGAGATCGCCGAGTTGGAAGCCGATGGTGTCATCGGGCGCGCGCCCGGCAACGCCAGAAGGACCGCTACCCGGTGACGATCAGCCCGTCGGACATCCTGGTCAATGTCCGCGTCGCGGTCGACGAAATCGCCTGGCACCGCCATCTTTCTAGCTAGTGACTCCAGCCCTCGACGGCCTGAACGTCGAACGTGCGGTCGATGCGCTCAAACCTGCGGCGGACTGACGCGCGGGCGGCCGTGTGCGGCAGGATGTACAACCGGTTGGCCAGGATCGCATCGGCGGTGAGACGGGCCACCTCTTCGACACCAAGGCTGTCGTCCTGCGCTGGCAGCGGCCCGAGGTCCCCTGTTACGTCTGGTATTGACGACAGCCCGTAATCCCCGCCGCGGATTCGTTCAGAGTTGGAGACCAGCTTCGTTTCGACGACCATCGGGCAGAGCACCGACACCCCGATACCGTTGTCCTTGACCTCGCGGGCCAGTGTCTCGGCCAGACTGACCACGCCGTATTTCGCAACGCCGTAGGCCCCGAGGCCGGCGTTGGGTACCAGCCCGGCAAAAGATGCGGTGAAGGCGATGTGGCCGCCGGTGCCCTGATCGAGCAACCTCGGTAAGAACGCTTCGACGGCATGGATGGAACCCCACAAGTCAATATCGATCACCCAGCGCCAGTCGTCGTGCGTCATCTGCGCGATCGGACCCGCGACCACAATCCCGGCGTTGCTAAAGACAATGTCAACATGCCCGAGAAGGCTAAATGCTTCATCCGCGAGGTGAACGACCTCGTCGAGATGCCGGACATCGCACATCACCGCGTGCGCGTCAAACCCCTCGGCGTGCAACCGCGCCACCGCCTGCTCAAGCCCCGGCTTATCGACGTCGGCGAGCACGACTCGTGCTCCGCGGCGGCCGAGCTCGGTAGCGGTGGCGAGACCGATGCCATTCGCACCCCCGGTGATGACTGCGCCTCGCCCTTCAAAATCATCCATGGCGCGAGACGTTAACCGATGGGCCTGAGGCTACTTCAGGCAACTGCCCGCGTCGATGGGAAGCGTGACACCAGTGACGTAACGAGATTCGTCCGAGGCCAAGAAGAGCACCGCGTTGCTGATGTCCTCGGGCTCTACCCAACCGACCGGCAGGGTGTGCATCATCTGCGCGATCGCCTTGAGGTCATCCGGACCGGGGTTCTCCAGATCGGGGCGAAATAGCTTCATCGTCGGCTCGTTCATGAACAACGGTGTGTTCACGTTGGTGGGATGAACCGAGTTGACCCGAATCATGTGCTGGCCCAACTCAACCGCGAAGGTGCGCATCAATCCAACTACGGCGTGTTTGGCGGCCACATAGTGACCGGTGTGTGGGTAGGCTTTCAGTCCGCCGACCGAACTGGTCAGGATGATCGATCCGCCGTGACCGCCCGCCAAGATATGTGGCACACCGGCTTTCACCGTCTTCCACACGCCGGACAGGTTTACGTCAATCATGTCGGTCCAGTCTTTTTCACTGGTCTTGTCCAGCGTCTGCCCACCGTTGCCGATGCCGGCATTGGCGACGATGATGTCCAGCCGACCGAACTGGTCCACGCCCGTGTCGACGGCCGCCTTCAGCGCGGCGTAGTCGCGCACGTCGACTTCGGCGGTGTAGATGCGGCGGTTGTGGCCCTTGACGAGGTCGGCGGTCTCTGCCAGGTCCTCGGGTGTAGAAAGCGGAATCGATACAGTCTCGATCTGCTTGCAGATGTCCACCGCAATGATGTCGGCGCCCTCCTGGGCCAACCGCACCGCATGCGCGCGGCCCTGGCCACGGGCCGCGCCGGTGATGAACGCGACCTTGCCTTCGACTCGACCCGTCATCGTTACCTCATTTCCTCACTTGTGTTTTGACTCAACCGAGAACCGCCGGCATAGCCTCCCATCCACGCACGGTGGACGTCGGAGACAAGGCGGCGCAGCTGAGGTCGACCTCCCATTCGGGGAAGCGCTTCAAGATCTCCTCGAGCGCGGTCCGACCCTCCAAACGGGCCAGCGCCGAGCCCAGGCAGTAGTGGGTGCCGACGCTGAAGGCGAGATGTTGGCGGGGCTCTCGATGAATGTCGAAAACGTCGACATCCGGTGGGAATTGACGGTGATCGCGGTTAGCCGCTCCTACAAGCATCATCACTGCGCTGCCCTCGGGCACCGTCTGCCCGTAGTACGTGACGTCGCGGGTCACGTAGCGTGCCACGTGCGGAGCCGGCGGTTCGAAGCGCAGCAACTCTTCAACGGCCTGGGGGATAAGCGCGGGGTTCTCGGCCAGTTCCCGCCGCTGGTCCGGATGCTCAGCCAACACCTTGCCGGCCCAGCCGATCAGCCGAATGGTGGTCTCATTGCCTGCTCTGGAAACCACGCTGATATAGGTGAGTAGCTCCTCGCGGGACAACCGCCGCATTATCCCCTTTTCGTCCTGGAACTCGACGTTCAACAGGTCGGTCATGATGTCGTCGGAGGGATGCTCGGCGCGCCGGTCGATGAATTCGGCGAAGAACTCACCGGTGTTCATCCCGTCGGCAGCCAACTTCATCGGCTGGCCGGCCTCGGTACGCATCTGCGCGTTCGTCAAGTCACGCGCAGCTTCTTGGTACTCCTCGGGCACCCCGAGCAGCATGCCGATCACCCGCATCGGCATCTGGGCGCCGAGATCTCCGACGAAGTCGAAACGGTCCGTGGCGATCAGCGGATCCAAACTGCGAGCACAGAATTCGCGGATCTTCGGTTCCAAATCCTTGATCTTGCGTGGTGTGAACATCCAAGCCAGCAGTTTGCGGTGCACATCGTGGATCGGTGGGTCCTCGAAGATGATCACACCCGGCGGTATGTCGATGTTGGCCTTGATCAGCTCGATGATTGCGCCGCGCGCCGAGCTGAAGGTTTCGTGATCAACGATCGCCCGGTCGACATCGGCAAAGCGGCTCAACGCATAGAAGTCGTGCTGCTCGTTGTAATACAACGGTGCTTGTTCACGCAGCCCCCAAAACGCCCGGTAGGGATCGGCATTGATCTCCACGTCGTAAGGGTCGTAATAGACACCGTTGGGAGCAGTGACTGTCACAGGGCTTCGCCTCTCGCCGCAACCGCATAGTTGGTAGCACTAAGAATCTGCGGCAACTCTGTCATCAGCCACCTGCGGGTGTCAACGCCGGATCCGTTTTCGCTACCTATAATTCTTCCCCGACGAGAATATGATTCTCCGAATCGCCCGATTTGTGCGATATGCGAACACTTTTCCGCCACCGCGACGATTTGCGGCCGGTCACGCGTCGACCGATTCGCCGGCGTCGCGAATGCGCAGCAGTGCCTCCTCCTGCCCCAGAAGTTGGCCACCGAACACTCGGTGGCATTTCAACTGTTGGCTAGCGCCCTCGAACACCGTGACGTTGTGGGTACCGGATCGCTCGCCGTCCTCGATGTGCAGATCAAGGCAACCGATCGGTCCATGGGCACGCGGCTACTGTAAGTTAAATTCTCGTTGACCGATAACCTGGTTCTCGTGCACTAATCGCCGAGGAAACCGCGCGAGCAGAAGTCCCAGACTTCGTCGGCGGTAATGGGATGCACGGTCGCGTCGTCTGAGCCGCCGCTGGACTGCGCAATGAACATGACCGTCTGCATGGTCATCGCGGCCATCCGCTTCGGATTGATACCGCCGCGCAGCTCGCCGGCGGCGCTGGCTGCTTCCATCAGTTCGCTAAGCAAAGCCAGAAGTGGCGCATGAGCGACCTTGACCTCCGCCGGATGTGAAACCAGCAACCGTGGAGCAAAGTCGGTGAACAGCGGCCTCTTGGCCGCCGGGTCGGGTCGTGAAGCCTCGTACAGCAACTCGACGGCAACCTTCAACCGGTCGATCGGGTCGGAGTGGTTGGCCGTGGCGGCGCGGATCTGATCGGCCGACCGGCTCAACGCGTCTTCGAACAGGGCAAGCAGCAGTTCGTGCTTGCCGTCAAACTGCAGGTAGAAGCTTCGCAGCGACTGCCGGGAGCGGTCGACAACCTCTTGCACGGTGAAGTCCGTGCTGCCCTTCTCGATGATGATGGCCTGGGCCGCGTCGAGGAAACGTTGGACGCGTTGCGCTGCGCGCAGTTTCGCCGTCTTGATCGACCGCTCGACCGCGCGCTGTTTCCAGGCCGGCTCTTCGCTGGGGCTGGTCACCGGCGGCTCAGATGATTGCCGCGAGGGGAGAACATGATTGGACTGTACCGGAGAACGCCGTGTCATTGGTGTGCTAGCCCCCTCGCGGGACGACGTGTCTGAGATTGTAACTTTCTCGCCACGAGAATACTATTCTCTCACTGCTCTCCACGGAAGCAGAACGCGAATAGCGGACCATTGATCGGGATCAATCTCGATCAACGGGTCACGGCGGCTCCGCCGCGGAGGTGTATCGATGCAGCTGGCTTTCGATGCCGACGTCGAGGCATTCCGCGCCGAATTTGTGGCATTTCTCGACGAGCATTTGCCGGACGAAGCTGCAACGGTGCAGCGCTCGCACTCGTCATCCGACGTCCCGATCTGGGCGCGGCGATGGCAGCGACTGCTCTTCGATCACGGCTGGCTGCTGCCCGGAAACCCGCCCGAGTTCGGCGGCCGCAACGCCACGGTGTTGCAGCAGTATGTGCATGCCGAAGAGTTGTCGCGGCGGCGGATCTATCAGAGCTTCAATCCGCAGGGCGTCGGCATCATCGCCGCGTCGATCCTGTCGTTCGGGACGTCGGAACAGAAGCAGCGGTGGGCGGTTCCGATCCTGCGGGCCGAGATGACCGCGTCGTTGGGAATGAGTGAGCCTGGTGCCGGCTCGGATCTGGCATCGCTGCGCACCCGGGCGGTGCCCGGCTCTGATTCGCAAGGCGACCATTTCGTAGTCGACGGGCAAAAGGTGTGGACGTCGGGCGCCCACGATGCCGATGTGTTGCTGACGTTCGTGCGAACCGATCCCGACGCGCCTAAACACAAGGGGATCAGCGTGTTGCTGATCCCGACCGACAGTCCCGGTGTGACGCGCAGGGCGTTTGCGTCGGCGTCGGATCGCGAAGACCTGGATTTCAACGAGGTGTTCTTTACCGATGTGCGGGTGCCGGTTGAGAATCTGGTCGGTCCGCTGAACCAGGGATGGCGAGTGGCCACCGGGTCCCTGGGTCACGAGCGCACCATGCTTTGGATGGGCTATGCCGACCAATTGCAGGAATTGACTGCCGATTTCCGGCCCTCCGGGGCACTGGAGCGCGATCTTTATGCCACGTTGGGCATGGAGTCCGAGGCGCTGCGGCTGCTTGGTTCGGTCGCCCTGGCGCGCGCCGCCCGTGGCGAAGAGGATGTTCCGAGCCTGTCAGTGCTGAAGCTGCTGGGGTCGGAAGCGGTGCAGACCGCGACCGGACACGTGCTGAGCGCCGCAGGAACCGACGGGCTTGTCCACCCCGCCACCACCGGTCCCTACGCGCCGTTGAACTTGGATTCCCATTACGGCAGCTGGTTTGATCGCTACTTCCGCAGCTTCGCGGCGACCATCGCAGGGGGCACGTCCGAGATTCAGCGGAACATCATCGCTGGGCGGATACTCGGCTTACCGCGCATCTGATCGCCGTTAGCCCCATTGGGGCGTTCAGAGTTGCGCCAATCGCGGCGCAAATCCCTTGGCGTGTAGGGTCGCTCCGGCTTCCCGGGTCAGTTCGCGTGTGCTGCCGAGAATCCCGTCCAAGACCAGCGAGCGCTTCACATGGCGGTGCAGCTCGTGCTCGGCGGTGAAGCCGATCCCGCCGAGCACCTGCTGGCAGTGCCGTGCCGCGACCAACGCCGCCTGGCCGGCGGCGGCCTTGGCGAGCAGAAAGCCCAACTCGTCGGGTTCGGCCGCGGCGGCCAGCAGGGTGGCCTCCGCGCCTTCGACGGCGACCAATGTCTCGGCGAGCCGATGCCGGATCGCCTGGAAGGAGGCGACGGGCTTACCGAATTGCACACGGTCCAAAGCGTGCTGGCGTGCCAATGACAACATCGCGCGGCTGCTGCCCACCAGCCACCAGCCGAGTGCATGCCGTCCGGCGGCAAGCGGCACCGGATCTCCCTGCGCCACGCGGCGTATCGGCAGGTCGCCGCCCAGCGCGGAGCTGGGCTGGTCGGCGCGCTCCCAAACGACCCACGAGCCGCCTGCGAACGGCAGCGGCACGGTTCCCCCGGCGTCACGTCCGGCGGCGCGTAGCACGACGTCATTGAGCACCGGCGCGTGGGCACCGGTCTCGCCAAGCAGCCGGAACACCAAAGGAATTGCGGTTTCCGGCATTTCGTTGAGCATCTCGAGCCAGCCCAGGTCGGCCAGCGCTTCGTCGAGTTCTTGGCCCGACGCCGCGGTGATCGTCTTGCGCAAGGCGTCTTCCAGCAGATGCAACGAGTCGGCGTCCACACTCACTCCTTGCCCAGATCCAAAAGCCGGCGCGCGATGATGTTGCGCTGGATCTCGGCGGTGCCGCCGTAGATTGTTGCCGCCCGTGAGTAGAGGAATTCCGATCGCCACTCAGTGTCGTCTAGCTCCAGCGCCCCGGGCAGCAGGTCGCGCACGGTGTCGTACAGCCGCTGCTCGGCGGTGGCCAGCAAGACCTTGTCGATTGAAGTCTGCGGTCCGAGTGGCTCTCCGTCGGCCAGCCGGTGCTGGGTGGCCCGAGACCGGCACCTCAGCGTGTGCAAAGCGAGATATGCTGCGCCAAGCTCGTATTCGTCGGGATCGCGCGCTTGTCCGATGAGTTCGTCGAATCGTGCGTAGAGGTACGCGATCCGCTGCCAAAAGCAGGTGGAGCGCTCATAGGGCAGCAGGTCCATCGCGAGTCGCCAGCCGTCGCCGGGCCGGCCGAGCATGCGTGCCGAGGGAATCACCACATCGTCGAAGTAGACCTCGCAGAACTCGTCGACCCCGTGCATCGTGCGCAACGGTCGAACGGTGATGCCTGGCGTATCCAGGTCGACGAAGAACGCGGTGATTCCGTCGTGGCCAGGTGCGGTGCGGGTGAGCAGGATGCAGCGGGTCGAGAACTGCGCGTAGCTGGTCCAGACCTTCTGCCCGTTGACAATCCAGGCTTCACCTTCCTTGCCCTTCGGCAAAGCGCGAGTGGACAGCGACGCCAGGTCGCTGCCGGAGCCCGGTTCAGAAAAGCCCTGACACCATTGCTCGCGACCACTGAGCAGCCGCGGCACCATTTCTGCCGCGAGTTCTGCAGGCGCGTAATCGATCATGGTGGGCGCGAGAACTTCCACCATCGAATAGGGACCCGGCTCGGCAAGACGGCGGCCGACCACCTCTTCGCCGACGATCGCGCGAAGTATCGCCGGCCCGCCCAATCCGCCGACCTTCTCGGGCCAGCCGTATCGCATCCAGCCTGCGTCGTAGAGCGCAGAATGGACTCGCGCGAGTTGCTTGATGTGGCCTTCCAACGAGTGATCCGGCCCGGGTGTCAGGTCGTGCTCGTCAAGCCAAGCCTGTAGGTCCGCCCGAAACTGTTCGACCTTCATGCAGGATTAGGGGACGGTCGCCCGATCGCGTGCGGGCGGCCCGAGTCGTGCGTGCCGCTGCGCCGAATGAAAGTCATGGCACGGGTTTTCAATCGCCATCCGTCGGGCGTCCGCACGTAGGTGTCGTTGTAATAGCCGATCCGCATGTCATGAGTGGCGTGGTCGATAAAGCACAGCGGTTGGGTTCCGGTCGCGGTGTCACCGGCCAAATGGATCACCGGTGTCGCAGTCATGAACAAGCCCTTCGGGGCGGCGTCCACCAAAACGGGAAACCGATCTAGCGAATACGTTTCGCCGAAAGCGCTGTAAGTACCGTCCGGTGTGAAGACATTCACCAGCCCGTCGATGTCTTCCTGCGTGATGGTCACCGCATAGCGGGCCAGTAGCTGCTGGATCTCGACGAGGTCTTCAGTTCGAGTTGGCATAAACCTTGCCGCCTTTCATCACGAAGCCCACCTTTTGGGTAACACCGATGTCGGACAACGGGTCTCCGGGTACGGCGATGATGTCGGCAAGCTGGCCCTCGGCCAGCCGACCCCGGTCGGTGACATTGATCAGTTCGGCGGCGGTCACAGTGGCCGCACGCAACACCGCCAATGGCGACAGACCCCAATCAACCAGGGTGACAAGCTCATCGGCGTTCTTGCCGTGTGGAATGGCCGGGGCATCGGTGCCGACCGCAATCTTCACGCCTGCTTCGTAGGCAGCTAATATCGACGTCCGCGATTTCGGGAACATCTCAGCGGCCTTGGCCTGTAGTTCAGGCGGGGCGTGCGAGACATCCATTGCCTCAGCCAGGCGCCGGGTCGACACCAGAAACGTGCCGTGCCTGACCATCAACTCGATAGCCTCGTCGTCGATCAAGAACCCGTGCTCGATGCAGTCGATGCCTGCTTCGACCGCGTGTTTCACGGCGTCGGCGCCGTGCGTGTGTGCGGCGACGCGCAGCCCACGCCGATGCGCCTCGTCGACGATCGCGCGCAGCTCTTCATCCGAATAGTGTTGCGCTCCGGGCGGTCCCGTCATAGACATCACCCCGCCCGAGCAGCAGACCTTGATCAGCTCAGCGCCGTGCTTGATCTGGTAGCGCACCGCCTTGCGGATCTCGTCGACTCCGTTGGCGATGCCCTCTTCGACCGTCAAATCCAACACGTGCGGTGCGAACGCAGCGAACATCGTGGGATCCAGATGTCCGCCAGTTGGGGTGATCGCGTGCCCGGCGGGCACCACCCGCGGGCCATCGATCCAGCCGGCATCGATGGCTTTGCCGAGCGCGACGTCGAGCAGATAGCCGCCGGTCTTGACGAACAGGCCGAGGTTACGGACGGTGGTGAACCCCGCGCGCAGCGTCCGGCGGGCATTGCCGACCGCACGCAACATTCGGGTCGGTGGATCATCCTGGACCTGGGACAGCCCGGGTTTCTCCCCGCGCCCGCCCATCAACAGGTTCACCTCCATATCCATCAGCCCGGGCAGCAGGATCTGGTCGCCGAGATCCAAGACTTCGCCCTCGGGCCTACCGCCAACGCCGGCGATCCGGTCCCCATCGATCCGGAGGATGCCGGGTTCGACGATCTCGCCCGCGTCGACGTCGAGCAGTCCGGCGGCCTTGAGCGTCAGCATTGCGATGAGCCGCTCGGGCGAAGAGCCGAAAACACTGTTAGATCACCGGTTCCCGGATCAGCTGCACCCAGGCCGCGCCGCTGTCAGGGACCCGCGGCTGCTTCCATGCCTCTATCGGAAACGACACCATGACCAGCGACTGCATCAGGTGCATCAGGGTTTGCGCGTCCTCGGGCAGATCGTCGAGCGGAAACTTGTCGCAGTATTCGATCACGTCGTTGAGCCGGGGAAACGCCACGTCGTAGAACGCCTGCATCTCGGCCATTGAAGAGGCCAGCCGCTTGGCGTAGCGCTCGGGCTCGGTGGCCAGATTCCACTCCAGATACGGCTCCAGGTCGGAGAACTCGGCAGGCAGCTTATTTGTGGTTGCCATTGCTGGCGTACTCCTTCACGTAGTCACCGGTCACCTTGTGCAGATGGCGGAGCAGAATTTCCTGATCGCACAGCAGAAAGTCCTTGACCACCTTGGTGCCAATCATGGTTTGGGTCGCCTCAAGGGTGTTGGCGTCCTGCAACGCGTACTCCTTGAACGTCACCGCGGCCAACTCATGGGCAAGGCGTTCCCGCGCGTTTCTGGGCGGAACAAAATACAGCGTGCACTCGAAGATGTGCTTGTCGACGGCGGTCGGCCAGTAGTGGTAGGTCAGGAACCAGCCGGGCTCCCAGATCAGCAACATGAAGTTCGGGAAGAAGTGCCACGAGTCAATGCCCCACTGCGGGATCCTCTTCGGGTTGACGCCCGGCGGAAGATGATCGAGGTTCTCGATGACCTCCGGCTTGTCCCAGGGGCCGAACAGTCCGCTGCGCAGCACCTGGTCCATGGGCTTCACCATGGACATGTCCACGGGTGGTGCCTGACCGCCCCACGTTGAGATCATCCCGTGCGGGCTGGCCAACTCGTAGTACAGCGCCTCGAAGCCGTACTTGATGATCTTGGCGGCTTCTTCCTTGGTGTACTGACCCTGGTGCAGCACCGGTGCGTGGTAGAACTCGGCGAACGCGTCGATGAACAGCTTCCAGTTACTCCCGACCTCGGCCCGGTAGGAGTAGTACTCGGTCATCTCGTGGAAGGGGTAGCCCTCGATGCCCTTGGCCAGTGACCCCAGGTAGTCCGCAAGCGGCTTCGC
>Ga0179589_10000135_pt1 | contig 10352 bp, 12 predicted proteins | sample CZOMad2_1_08_16f_FD_182923 | JGI IMG/M metagenome (GOLD analysis project Ga0179589, IMG submission 182923) | Vadose zone soil fungal communities from Angelo Coast Range Reserve, California, USA - CZOMad2_1_08_16fungal | ecosystem: Environmental > Terrestrial > Soil > Vadose zone | place: USA... | reverse complement strand
ACTCCGTCTGCATCATGCCGTCGTTGTCCACATAAGTGATGCTGATTGCCCGGCCCTCGCCGGTGACGTTGTAGAGCACGGTCTGCATCGCGCTCGCGTTGGCGGGCGGACTGGACTCGGTGCTGGGCGGCTCGGATGAGCTCGCCGAAGGGGAAGGCGATGTCGACGTCGTCGACGCCGGATTTTGCGAACTCGGCATCGCCGGCAATGGTGGCACCGCCGTTTGCTTCCTGGCCGTGCCATTGGCGATCACCAGGGCGATGACCAGTGCGGTAACCAGCACTACGGCCGCGGCCGCGGCGATCCATAACCAGCGCGGCGCTTTGGGTCGCCCGGGTGTGGGTTCTTCTGTCGGCTGATCCGGCGGATGCTGACCATGCAGCCAGTAGTGGGGCAGCTTCTCGGTCGGCTGGGTTGCGTTCAAATCGGGCGATGACCCGGGGCCATACGGGGGCGGATAGAACGACTGGCCACTGTAAGCCGGATCCGTGTACGGCGGAGAAGGCTGACGTGGTTGTTGGGTTTGATCGGTCCACTGTTGACCTGAACGGGTGTGCTCGGGATGACGTCGATCGCTCATGCCCACCTCATTGCTGCAGGGTACCTGCAGCACAACCTCCGGCGCCGAAATACCCGATGAGCATTTGGTATCCGGGCAGCTTCCCGGCATGACTGCGGCTAGATCGCGGATAGGCGAAGCCCCGTATCGGTCGAATTAACCGAGCGGTATTTGCACATCGGCAATTTCCGGGCCGAACGACGTGTCACTCGGACGAAGCGCCAACGGTAAGGGCGGCAACGGTCATCGCCCGCATCACTGCACGTGACCGCACGGCTCGCGCTGCCTTGCCGTCGGCGGGCTTCAGGCTATGTGGAGTGGAGTTGAGCAGACCGAACACGGCGTGCGCCATCAGGCGGGCGTCGGTCTCGGCAAGTCCCGGCTCGAGCTCGCGCAGTACGCCCACCCACACCTCCACATATTGGCGCTGGGCCCGGCGTACCTGCCGTTCGGCGGCGGCTGGCAGATAAGCGAGGTCGCGGTCCTGAATCCGGATGAGATCCGGTTCACCCAGCGCGAAGTCAAGGTGGAAGTCGATCAAACCGTCCAGCGCCGCGGCAGCGACGGACTCTCGAGATCGGACCTCGCGTGCACCGGCGAGCAAGCGAGTGCTGATACCGACCAACAACTCGACCAGCAGCGACTCCTTGTTGGGGAAGTGCCGATAGATCGCCGGGCCGCTGACTCCCGCCGCGGCACCGATGTCTTCCAGCCGCACCGCCAGAAACCCGCGTTCGGCGAACAGTCGCTCGGCGGCCGCCAGCAGTTGCAAACGGCGGTCCGACTTGCGTCGACTGCGGCGATTCGGCACCTGAATGTGACCGTTGCGGTCACTCTGGTCGGCCGGGGCGGACGCTGCCATACAGCCTCCCTAGACACTTCGGTTAATCCCCACTAACATATCACGAGTTAGTGATCATTAACCGAAATTAGCGTGCACCCGATGACCTCTCCGGCGGAAAACCTCGACGCGCACCGCGCGCTCGTCTCTCAGCTGCGCGAAAAGTTGGCTACGGCTGCCCTGGGTGGCCCCGAACGGGCCCGCACACGACACGTCGACCGCGGCAAACTGCTGCCCCGTGACCGCGTCGACGGCCTGCTCGACCCCGGCAGTCCCTTGCTCGAAATCGCTCCGCTTGCCGCCGACGGGATGTACGACGACGAATGCCCAGGGGCCGGCATCATCACCGGAATCGGCAGGATCTCCGGTCGCGAATGCATGATCGTGGGCAACGACGCGACGGTCAAAGGCGGTACCTACTACCCGATTACGGTCAAGAAACACCTCCGCGCTCAGGAGATCGCCGGGCAGAATCGGCTGCCCTGCATCTATTTGGTCGACTCCGGAGGCGCCTTCCTGCCCCGTCAAGACGAGGTGTTTCCCGACCGCGATCATTTTGGCCGGATCTTTTACAACCAGGCCAGACTCAGCTCCGACGGCATCCCACAGATTGCGGCCGTACTGGGATCGTGCACGGCGGGCGGCGCCTACGTTCCGGCGATGAGCGACGAGGCGGTGATCGTTCGCAACCAGGGCACCATTTTTCTCGGCGGCCCGCCGTTGGTGAAAGCGGCCACCGGTGAGGTCGTCTCGGCTGAGGATCTCGGTGGCGGAGAACTGCACTCCAAGATCTCCGGTGTCACCGACCATCTCGCGCACGACGACCGCGACGCGCTTCGCATCATCCGCCGGATCGTCTCGACACTGGGGCCGCGCGAACCGCGGATCTGGGATGTGTTGCCCACCGTGGATCCGATTGCCGATCAAGCCGAGATCTATGACGTGGTCCCTATTGACCCGCGGATCCCCTATGACGTGCACAACGTCATCACCCGACTCGTCGACGGGGGCGAATTCGTCGAATTCAAAGCCGAATACGGCAGCACCCTGGTAACCGGGTTCGCCCACATTCACGGCCACCCGGTCGGCATCGTCGCCAACAACGGGGTGCTGTTCTCCGAATCCGCCCTCAAGGGCGCGCATTTCATCGAATTGTGCGACAAGCGGATGGTGCCGCTGTTGTTCCTGCAGAACATCTCCGGGTTCATGGTGGGCCGCGATTACGAGGCCGGCGGCATCGCCAAACACGGCGCCAAGATGGTGACCGCGGTGGCGTGCGCACGAGTGCCCAAGCTCACCGTGGTGATCGGCGGATCCTACGGCGCGGGCAACTACTCGATGTGCGGGCGGGCGTATTCGCCGCGCTTCCTGTGGATGTGGCCCAACGCCCGGATCTCGGTCATGGGTGGTGAACAGGCGGCCTCGGTGCTGGCCACGGTGCGCGGCGAGCTGACGGCCGAGGAGGAAGAAGCGTTGAAGGCCCCGATCCGCGCCCAGTACGAACACCAGGGCAATCCGTACTATTCGACAGCCCGGCTCTGGGACGACGGCGTGATTGATCCCGCTGACACCAGAACGGTGGTGGGTCTTGCGCTTTCGGTGGCAGCCAATGCACCCGTCGAGCCGGTCTCCTACGGCGTCTTCCGAATGTAGAGGGGGATGGGCATGGGAGAGCTGCGTACTGTTCTGGTCGCCAACCGGGGTGAGATAGCCGTCCGGGTGATTCGGACGCTGAAGGCGATGGGCATCCGGTCGGTGGCCGTCTACAGCGATGTGGACGCCACCGCACGCCATGTCGCCGCGGCGGACCTCGCAGTCGCGATCGGCCCGGCGCCCGCGCGTGACAGCTACCTCAACATCCCCGCGATCGTCGACGCAGCTATGATCACCGGAGCTCAGGCCGTACACCCCGGCTACGGATTCCTGTCGGAGAATGCCGATTTCGCGGCAGCGCTGGCATCGGCGGGAGTGGTGTTCATCGGTCCGCCGGTGGGCGCCATTCAAACCATGGGCGACAAGATCGCCGCCAAGGGGACCGTCTCAGCGTTCGGCGTGCCCGTGGTGCCCGGTATCGCCCGGCCGGGGCTCACCGACGATGAACTGATCGCGGCCGCTGACGAGATCGGCTACCCGGTTCTCGTCAAACCGTCTGCCGGTGGTGGCGGCAAGGGCATGCGCATGGTCGAGCGGCCCGCTGACCTGCCCGCCGCGCTGGTCAGTGCCCGCAGGGAGTCGGCTGCCGCGTTCGGCGACGACACACTCTTCCTTGAACGATTCGTATTGCGCCCCAGGCACATCGAAGTTCAAGTCCTGGCCGATGCTTACGGCAATGTGGTGCACTTCGGCGAGCGGGAGTGCAGCCTGCAGCGGCGACACCAGAAGGTCATCGAAGAGGCGCCGTCACCGCTGCTGGACGCCGCAACGCGCGCCCGGATCGGCGCCGCCGCGTGTGATACCGCCCGGAGCGTGGATTACGCCGGCGCCGGCACGGTGGAGTTCATCGTCTCGGCCGACCGCCCCGAGGAGTTCTTCTTCATGGAGATGAACACCCGGCTACAGGTCGAGCACCCGGTCACCGAGTTGGTGACGGGATGGGATCTTGTCGAATGGCAAGTCCGGATCGCGGCGGGGGAGAAGCTGACCATAGGTCAGTCCGATATTGCGTTGCAGGGGCACGCGATTGAAGCGCGGGTCTACGCCGAGGATCCGGCGCATGGCTTCCTGCCCACCGGCGGCGATGTGCTGGCGGTGCTGGAACCCGACGCGGCGGGCGTGCGAGTCGATTCGGGCCTGTCCGCGGGAATGGTCGTCGGCAGCGACTACGACCCGATGCTGGCGAAGGTCGTCGCGTATGGCGCGGATCGGGCAGCCGCGCTGCGAACACTCGATCGGGCGCTGGCCGACACCGCGGTGCTCGGCGTGGTCACCAATATCGAGTTCGCCCGGTTCCTGCTGGCCGATCCCGATGTCATTGCCGGTCGGCTCGACACGGGGCTTTTGGACCGACGAGCCGGCGATTTCGTCGCTGCGGCGCCCACCGACGAACAGTTCATCGCTGCCGCGGCATTTCATTGGTTGCGACGCTTCCCCGCACCGGGCGCCGACCTGTGGGAGGTGCCATCCGGATGGCGAATAGGCGTCCTAGCACCGGTGAGCATCAGGCTGCGGTCCGGCGAACGCACCGACCACGTCCACATCACCGGCGTCCCGGAAGCCGCCGAAGTCCACATCGAGGACGGTGAATCTCGTTCGCTGCGAGCCGATCTGGCAGGCCGGCAGCTGACGCTGACCCTGGACGGGCTGCGCAGCGAGTACACGGTGGCGGCAGCGGACAGCAAGATGTGGCTGGCCGGCGACGGCGTGGTCGCAGTGCTCGAGGAGGTGCGCGAAGCGCCGGTGCGTCCGGAGGAGGAGCACAGCGGCGACGCCGAACTGACCAGCCCGATGCCCGGGGCGATCGTCGCGGTGAGCGTCGACGACGGCGCTGCGGTCGACGCCGGGACCGTCGTCGTCACGGTTGAAGCGATGAAGATGGAGCACGCGCTGACGGCACCCGTCGACGGTGTGGTCGAACTACTTGTCGCCGTTGGCGACCAGGTCAAGGTGGGCCAGCTGCTGGCCCGGATTGCCGTGAACACCAACGTAATACCAGCAGAGCGAAGTGATGAGGAGGAGCGGCGTTGATGACTAATTTCCTGTCCACCGCGACGCTGCCGGACGAGTACCAGCAGTTGGCCAAGACCGTCCGCGACTTCGCTCAAAGCGTCGTCGCACCGGTGTCCGCGCGGCACGACGCCGAGCACTCATTTCCCTACGAGGTGGTCGCCGGCATGGCCGCGATGGGCCTGTTCGGTTTGCCGTTCCCGGAGGAGTGGGGCGGCATGGGCGGCGACTACTTCGCCTTGTGCCTGGCTTTGGAGGAGCTGGGCAAGGTTGACCAAAGCGTGGCGATCACGCTAGAGGCCGGCGTTTCGCTCGGCGCCATGCCCGTCTACCGGTTCGGCACCGACGCGCAGAAGCGAGAGTGGTTGCCGGAGTTGGCCAGTGGTCGCGCCCTGGGCGCGTTCGGTCTGACCGAGCCGGGCGGCGGCAGCGATGCAGGCGCGACGAAGACCAACGCGCATCTCGACGACGGCCATTGGGTGATCAACGGCTCCAAGCAGTTCATTACGAATTCCGGTACCGACATCACCAAGCTGGTCACCGTTACGGCGGTGACCAGCGAGCGCGACGGAAAGAAAGAGATCTCGTCGATCCTGGTTCCGGTACCCACGCAGGGGTTCACCGTGGAGCCCGCGTACGACAAGGTCGGCTGGAACGCCTCGGACACTCATCCGCTGAGCTTCGACGACGTGCGGGTGCCCGAGGAGAATCTGCTCGGCGAACGCGGTCGCGGATACGCCAACTTTCTGCGCATTCTCGACGAGGGCCGCATCGCGATTGCCGCTTTGTCCACCGGCGTCGCCCAGGGTTGCGTCGACGAGAGCGTCAAGTACGCGCGAGAGCGCGAAGCGTTCGGCCAACCGATCGGCCGCCATCAGTCCATCGCGTTCACCATCGCGCGGATGGAGGCGCGCGCTCACACCGCCCGCACCGCCTACTACGACGCCGCGGCGCTGATGCTGGCCGGTAAGCCGTTCAAGAAGCAGGCGGCGATCGCCAAGCTGGTCGCCAGCGAGGCGGCGATGGACAACGCCCGAGACGCCACCCAGATTCACGGCGGCTACGGGTTTATGAATGAATTCATTGTGGCCCGGCATTACCGGGACAGCAAGATTCTCGAGATCGGTGAGGGGACCAGCGAAGTGCAGCTGATGTTGATCGCCCGCGAGGTGGGCCTGTGAGCGAGGGGAATGGGGAGCAGCCCGTCAAGACGGTAGTCCAGCGCGGGCTGTGGTTCGAAGAATTTGAGACCGGCGTGCGGTACCTGCATCGCCCGGGACGGACCATCACCGAGGCCGACAATGTGTTGTTCACGACGTTGACCATGAATACCCAAGCGCTGCATCTGGATGCGGCGTTCTCCGATGCGCTGCCGCCCTTCAACCAGCGGTTGGTGAACTCGATGTTCACCCTGTCGACCCTGGTCGGTTTGTCGGTAGCCCAACTGACCCAGGGCACCATCGTCGGGAACCTCGGCTTTTCCGATATCGCGTTCCCCAAACCGCTGTTCCATGGTGACACCCTGTACGCCGAGACCGTCATCACCGAGAAACGGACATCGAAGAGCCGTCCGGGAGAGGGCATCGTGACGTTTGCGCACACCGGTCGAAATCAGCACGGTGACGTGGTCGCCACCGCGCACCGCAAGACTCTGGTACGTATGCGCCCGGCGGAGGCCACCGACTGATGGGTTTGCAAAATCCCGGGCCGGCATGGCTGTTCTGCCCGGCGGACCGTCCTGAACGTTTCCAAAAGGCCGCGGCTGCAGCCGATATCGTGATCCTTGACCTCGAGGACGGAGTGGCCGCAGCCGACCGGCCCGCAGCACGAGAGGCGCTCGTCGACGTTCCGCTCGATCCCGCCCGCACCGTGGTGCGCGTCAACCAGTTCGGCACCGCCGCTCAGGAGCTCGACCTCGAGGTTCTGAAAAGCACCGCATACGACACCGTGATGCTGCCGAAATGTGAATCAGTCGAACATGTTAGCGCGTTGGCGCCGCTGGACGTGATAGTGCTCGTCGAATCCCCGATGGGTGCCCTGGCCGTAACTGAGACCGTCCGGGTGCAGAACGCCATCGCGGTGATGTGGGGCGCTGAGGATCTGTTCGCGGTGCTCGGCGGCACTGCCAACCGCTACCCGGACGGGACATACCGGGAGGTGGCCAGGCATGTCCGCTCGCAGTCGTTGTTGGCCGCCAAGGCGCACGGTCGCCTCGCTCTTGATTCGGTCTATCTCGACATCAAAGGTCTCGACGGGCTGCGCGCAGAGGTCGACGACGCCGTGGCGGTGGGCTTCGACGCGAAGGTTGCTATCCACCCCAGCCAGCTCCCCGTGATACGGGCCGGTTACGCGCCGTCGCCCGACCAGGTGCAGTGGGCGCGACAGGTTCTCGCCGCAGCCGCCGATGAACGTGGTGTCTTCGCATTTGAGGGCTTAATGGTGGATGCGCCCGTGTTGCGGCGAGCCGAGCGGATCGTGCGGCTGGCCGGTGTCGCCGGCTCGTAGCAGTCTCGGTCTTGGGGGTTGCTGCGATTACTTGCGTTTGGCTGCGGCCAGTCGGGCGGCGAACTCCGGTGACTGAATCGAAGTGGCCTGCGGCCCGAGTTCGGTGTCCTTGGCAAGTTCATGCTGTTCGACATCAACCGATCCCGGGCTCGCGGTGGCGCGCATGGTGGCCTTGGTCGCCAGCACGACCTCGCGTGGCGCAGCCGCGGGCCCGGCCGCCAGTTCCAATGCGGCGGCGACCGGGTCGTCGGCGACACTGAGCGCCAGCCCGTGGCGCACAGCGGATTCGGCGTCGAAGCGCATACCGAATAGCAAGGCTGCACGGGCCACCTGCGGTCCCACCCCGCGCTGCAGCATCCACGTCGCCCCGCCGCCCGGATGCAATCCCAACTTCTGAAAACGGGCATCGAACAACGCGTTCGGCCCGGCGATGCGGACATCGGCGGCCAGCGCCAAGTTCAGGCCTGCGCCGACGGCCGGGCCGTTGACCGCTGCGATGGTGGGCAGCGTGCATCGTCCGACGGCCATGAACCCGTCGTAGAGCTGCAACAGTCCCTGCTCTGCCGCACTGCCCAATGCGGACAGGTCGGCGCCGGCGCAGAACGCTCTACCGGCGCCGGTGACGACCACGGCATGCACATCGGGGTCGGCATCGGCCCGTTCCACTGCGCTCCGCAGCTGCGTCGACATCTCTGCGGTGACGGCGTTGCGTCTCTCGGGGTCGTTGACGGTGATCAGTGCGACGTGGTTGTCGACACTGAACAGGACCAGATCGGATTGGGGCATCGGGCACCTCCGCAGATTCGCCGGCGACGGCACATTAGCGCACCATCCGAGAGCATGTGCCACATGTATTCCATTGGCCACAGCGGCGCCTAACACAGTGCGCCCCCGGCAGGACTCGAATCTGCGACCACAAGATTAACCGACGACGTTTAGCGATAGTTGCATCAAGTTACCATTGTGCCTTGTGGCACAAGGCATTGCCCCCGTTTGACGGGAATTGTCTTTGCTGTCTGACAATTAACGCCGACTCAGGCGCGTCGGGCAAGTGCTAGTCGCGGCCATTCTGGATCCGCAGCGTGTTGGCGATGTCGATCAGCGCGGCTGCCGCCGCGGCGTACGCATTGCCCTGCTCGTAGGCCGTCTTCGCCTCGATCAGGTAGTTGGTCTCGGCCATACTCGAATCTCCTTGTACTTCTTTCCACGACGTATTTGTGCTCGCCCAAGTCGATGTTATGCGGCCTGATGGAGTATGAGTGGGGCTGCCGACATGACTAACTGCCCCGGTCAAGTTGTTTACTAAGGTGCCTGAGGTCGAGACTGCCGTCGAGGCGATTTGTCCGAGCATGCTGGTGGCGGCGCTGAAGCTTCACATCGAACCGGAGAACGTGCCGATCATGTTCGAGATGGTGCCGATCGCAGAGCACATGGACGAGCAGGCCAGCCCCCACGTGCGTAAGGCCGCTGCCTGGACGGCCGTGGCTGCCAGCGAAAAGACGGGCCGCGCGCCCGATGAGTGGGTCCGGAATATCACCGGGGCCGCCCCCGGGTCTCTTTCCTGATCCAGCGGAGGGCCGTTCACGATCCCCGCCTGATGGCGCTAGTAGCAGTTCGGGTAGGCAAGCATCGCGCTGGACGTGAGCTGCAGCGTGTCGATCGTGCTCGCGCCCATCCGCGCCTGCATTTGTTGGTTCATCTGCTCTGTCGATTCGCCCTGCTGCAGTAGACGGCACGCTACGTGCGCGTTCGCGATCACCAGTGCCGGGTTCAGGATCGTGTAGCCCAGCGACCGCAGATTGTTCAGGAGCCATTGATCACGGCTGTCGTCGAACACGGGCACCGGGGCAGGTAATTCCGAAACCGGAGGAGGGGGCGGCACTTCGCGCTGAACTGACGGCGACGCCTCAATCGTGACCGTTGGCGATGGTACTGGCGCAGTACTCGGCACAGTAGGTTTGGGGGCGGCCACGGGCGCGGCCACATGAAGGGTCGGTGGTGCAGCCGAGGTCGTTTTTGCTGGGAGGGTGGAAGTTTGGGGGACTGAGGCCGGCGCTGAGCCGTGACGCCCGTGGATCACGAACACAAGAACACAGATCAGCGCCGCGACGACAACAGCGGTCGTCAGTACGTACAACCAAAGCCAAAGTGTGGTGTGGTCGACGCCGAACTCCTCGCTGTCAAGACCATCGTCCTCGAGCGACCAGGCGTAGTCGTGCTCCGACGCTCTGGGACCTGTAGGCCCCAGAGCGGTGTCGGCTAGCAGGGTGATGGGCTCGCTCATTCGCTCATAATCGCGGCGGGGTCCGACAATTGCCGCTGTAGCTCGTCAACGCTGGATAGGCCAAACCCCGCATCGTTGAGCATGCGCAAAGCAGCCTCGCCGGAGCCGGCTCGCCTCACCACCTCGTCGATGAGCCCGTCGCCCGTGAACAGTTCAATTCCATTGGGGCTCATGGTTCCGTTGGTGCACATGGTGTGCTCCTTCTTTTCGGAGCCACGCCGAGGGTCTAATTGCACGAACCTTGCACGGAATCACGTCTGCGCTGGTCAGACTGTGCCCCCGGCAGGACTCGAACCTGCGACCACAAGATTAGAAGTCATGTGCTCTGTCCAGCTGAGCTACGGGGGCCGAAGACTACTAAGCCCAGGTCAGTGTAGCCAACCGCGTACAAAACGGACTCCCGGTGCGCAACGCCGAGAGAAATGTCGTTGGCAGGAACAGTGATTCGCTAGTGTGAGGCCCGCCACACACGTACGCTACCGACGGCCGGGCCGGACGCA
>Ga0179589_10000134_pt1 | contig 10364 bp, 17 predicted proteins | sample CZOMad2_1_08_16f_FD_182923 | JGI IMG/M metagenome (GOLD analysis project Ga0179589, IMG submission 182923) | Vadose zone soil fungal communities from Angelo Coast Range Reserve, California, USA - CZOMad2_1_08_16fungal | ecosystem: Environmental > Terrestrial > Soil > Vadose zone | place: USA... | reverse complement strand
GTGGTGGGGGCGGTGGGATGCTCGGGGGGAGTGATGATAGATGCGGTGCAGGGGCAGGAGCCGGGGTTGGAGCGGGAGCGGGAACAGGGTGGCTTGAGTTAGTTGCGGCAAGCATACGCTAAACAAACACAGGGAAGGGATGAGGGCAGGATCGCGCAAAGCCTACTCTCGAATAGCTCACCTGGAGAATAGCGGGATCTACTATTTTGTTGAGGAGTAGAGCTTGAAAGAGGGCATATGCAAGCTGGGGATGTACTACGAGGAGAGACCGAGCTTGGTCTGGGTGGGTGATTACAAATGCCTGTTATGACATCAGGGCTTGAAGACGAGCGATCCACCAGAAGAAGACAGGGCCATGGATGACGCACCTTGAATTGTGCAAGGACTTCAACCAGCTGTGTGGGATTCATCGTAGCAAGCGTCTGACTAATCATATCTAATGCGGATGTCCCTGGAGGAACGGGAACACCTTGAGGGAGGTTGCGGAGAAACGTCCTGTCCTTGGTACTATCCGACTCCTTATCCCTTTCGCGTTTTGCATTTTCACGTTCGCGCCACTGTGCGCGTGTTTCGCCACCGTCAATAAGCTCCCCGCGCACGGTGGTCTTGCCCTCAAGAAAAGGGTCTGAATCTGCGAGGTCAATTCTGAGAGGTCTGCCGCCTACATCGACATTGTTGAGATTTCTGACAGCAGACAAAGCAGTCTCGTGATCTATAGGAGAACCGGTGAGAGGCCAACGGAAATGGGGGTGAGACAGGCATTACCTGCGAATTCGCAGAAACCGTATCCCCTCGGCTTTCCGGTCTCCCTATCGAATACCAATCTAATAGAGTTTGTAAGATGAGTGTGAGAGAGAATGACCGGTGAGAAAACCTGAAGCCAACTACTTGACCGACTGACTTGAACACGTCGATGAGTTGTTCCTGTCCGAGTCGGTCGAATTAGGATTTGAAAGTTATATGAGATATGAATGACATGACGGACTTCTCCCATATTGTAAGGGACATTTCCGACTAGGACAGGGATGAGATTGTGTCGGCGTAAAAATGCTCCGGCTGGACGGACGTACCAAAAACGACCTTGCTCATGATACACAACCAACGCGGACACTGTGCGGACGCGAACAGGACCGACCGGAGGTGACAACAGCCAAGGAAGGTCAGGTGACCGGTAAGCGGGACGGACAAAGCCGGGTACGCACGGTGACACCGGTGTGTGAGAGGCGATGAGTCATTGCCCGTCGGGGTCGAGTTCCGTTCTCGGCAGCGGCCAGAGTCACCCGAGGCAAGGTAAGGCAGTGCCCGCTGCGCAGAGATCCCCAGATCTCCATCGGCCGAGTTCCGAGATGTTCAGTATAAATTTCTTGTCCTCCATCCTCGTCATGTTTACTGTTTCTCTTCATGACTGTCAGAACTCCCTCCATGAACAAACCTCTGCACCCCTCAAAGACATCCCCCGTAGACCGCTATCGCTCTCTTGACCGCGCTCTTGCAGCGAAGTATGTTCAACTAGTCCTCGCCCACCGCCGGAGAGTTGCCGCTGTTCAGAGTGGGATGTCGTTGCCGGAAGCCATGCGTCCTCGGTGCGTCCTCACATATCTCACACGACGTATTTCCTGACCGTTCCCGCCAGGGTGGAAATATGTGATCAACCTCAGTCCCGTTTCGTCACCGCTACATTCGAGCTTCCCGGTCTCAAGAAAGAGGAGATAGGCGTTCATTTGACCAATGATGGTCGTCTCACAATCTCAGGCGACCGGCGACCCCCTCCTTTCCTCACCAACACAGACACTGCTTTCACCGTGTATCCTGTGAAGGAACTCAAATATGGTAGATTCGAGCGCACAATCACTGTACCAGTTGGCCTTGAGGTATGTCTTTTTTACGATTCTCCCTGTGCCGGGCACTCTCACACTAGCTACGCTGACTCAACTTATCCAGGTCAAGGACATAAATGCGTCTTTGGTGGACGGGATGCTTAGTGTTTCCTGGCCACGCACCATATCTCCTCCTGCCCTACAACACGGGCCAACACATATCATCAGCATGGCGTAAAATACGCGTATGGGAGTCTGTCTCTTCCACCCGAACCGCCTCTCCTCCCGAGATCAATGTTTTCGTCCGTCATGTCCGAGTCCAATTGCAATTTCAAGCCAGCTCTGTCATCGTGTTTATTTAGTGGATCATCGTGACTCGATAGGGTCGCTATCCGAAAGAACTACAGTAAGGTTATCATCGCATTTATTCCAACGTGTCACTGCTGACATGGTGTCATAGCCTTAGCAATCACACTCTCCGACGAGTCATCGTGCTGATACTACCTATCCTCGCCTCCCACACGCGCACCCTGGTGATGTGATTTTATAACTGTATTTCATACGTGCCGCGTCCTCCTCACTACTTTTCCCGTGGATGTGACTCACCGTAAAGGTCTATTTCTGTCACCTGTATCACCTAGATGCTATATAATTGGCTTCCGGACAGTCTCATCTCCCCTCATTTGCAGATCATTAGCTCCCCTTGGTACAATATGGCGTTCTTTCTCATTTCAGGATATCATCGCTTTGTTGACGGCCCAGCGTATTAACAATACAATACCTTTATAATATATTTTGGTAATACACGCAGATCCTGGTATCTGTTTATTCGAGTGAAACAAAGATTCTGGCTGCGTTGTGTAATTTATCAGGCACGTGCATGGCAAAGTTTTTAACTACGGAATAGGTCGGTGGAGTGGTAGATGAATTTGCGCGTAGGTAGTGTTCGCATCCTGGGTCGACGGGCTGCTCAGGAAACACAATTGCTGGAAGGGGCATCCATCTGAGGAACACCGGTTGTACCATTTATAGATCCATCCCAAAGGAAATGGCGTGAGTGTTTCGCCAACTCCTCCATGTCTTGACGCCATGCATCCGAATAACACACTATGAGTTCGATTGTCCCATGGCCTCTTGCGGACAACTGGTCGAGGCAGTTGCACAATGCATGTAAATCAACGCCCTGTGTCCCACCGTCTCTGAAAGAAGCCTCATAGATAGTTAGAATTTGTAACTCGCGTAGTCGTATAAGAGGTGATGGCCGTGTGCCTGGACCTCCATTAGGTTCCAATCCACACAGAGCTCGCAAAGATGCTGAGCCGTGGATGCAGACCTCGCGCAGGGAAGGCAATGTGAGAAGAAGAGCATCCATCACGGTCACGGAGAGTACTGACACCCGTGCAATGGTGAGCGTCTGTACAGCGTGCAGCGGGCCGACACTGATCAAGTCGGTTAGGATTCGTTCGAGGGAACTACCATCTTCTGCTTCTTCGCATATCCAATGAACATCGACGGCGGGTGAAGGTGCGTCCTCTGGGTAAAAAAAACGCGGTAACGTTGGTCTGGTCCAACCCTGCATCCGAAGGCCGCGCCGTTTGTGAATATTTGTTTGAAAGATGATCAGACTACGGACTGGGTCACCGCCTGAGAAGTGCCGACCTAGAGCGGGAATAATTGGCGCCGGAATATGCCATGTTGGCCCGAGGATGAGAAATCCGAGGATAAGGGTTGCAGTAAAGGGAATAGTCATGAAGTGAAGAAGGAAAAACACATTATGGGCGTGTGAATCCCCACTAGGGGCGCTGAAATTGAGGACAGAAAGGCGAGGAAAGGACGTGTGTGGGACCCTTTCAAACACTCCCCGTGGGATGGGTATAGAGTCCAAAATGATAGATTGCAAGGTGGGTGACGCCAGCCGAAATATGGCAACAAGGTCCCCGATATTAAATGAAGGGACGGAACGCAACTCCAAATGGGTAAGATGGGCACAATGACGAGTAAGGTCTGAAGGGACGACCTTACATCGTTCAAGAATAAGTGTCTTGAGGGGAAATAAGCACTGAGCGAAGATGGTGCTGGGAACGTCGAACACAGTGGACCGAATGTTGTCACCGTAACCGCACAGGGCAAGATACTCGAGCTGAGAGCTTGTGGGGCGAATGTCTTCGAACGCTTTTGGGAGACGCTCAGATGGACCAGTTCGGAGGGTGATCTCCTTTGCGCGATCCGAGTTGCGCAAAGCACGAGAGACAGCTTTGAATGTGCGCCGTATACGATATGAATTGTCGTCAAATTGTCCACCTCCAGGGGTCAGATTCACGCGGATGGCGATGGGGAGCGGTTTAGAACGTTCAAGCATTGTGGTAGCTAGGTAAGGCGTCTTGAAGGCTATGTTCGACCAGAAGGGGGGATACGCAAGGGAAATTTCTCGCCAGACATGACTGACGTGACTGATGCGAACAATGTGAAGTGCGGTAAACGCCTCATGGTTGGACTCATCAGGCGCGACACAAAACGCGAATATCTTCAGAAGAATTTCTGTGGGAAGGCGGCGGACAGGGCTCAGTGGATCGGACGGCTTAAAGAGGAGAACGCAAGTCAGTAGACGTGGGCGGAACCCTAAAGTGTTGCCAACGCACCTGAATAATAGTGGTCATCGTAGTGTCGGTGTGTAAGGAGCAACGGTGACTGAGACTCGAGTGGATTCCGGCCCGACGGACCGTGGACACTCTTCTCACTCACTTCCGATTCTGAATCGACTTGGCCAGTCAAAACATGCGACTTGCGTGGCACAGACTGACTATGTCGTATCGTCCATTCGCCACCTCTCATTGTTACTCTGTACTTCTACCTTCTCGCTTTTGTCCCACTCATGGTGAGCCCTCTTGTTCCGCCTGGCGTGTTCTCTCATCCACCCAAATCAGCACGCTGTCACAGAACTATCACTCGCCCAGAGCCCGGAACTGGGTAGGCGTTTGACAAGATATTCTTTGACCCGCTTACCGCTATTAGCCTCAAGTTGCACTTTCGTGATTCAAAGGGACAACTCATCAAAACTGTTGAAGCCCATATTGGAGATGACATCCTCTCAGTAGCACATGAACATGACATCGACCTAGAAGGTGCATTTCCATCTGTTCTTGGTCAAATTGTTTTACAATATCGCACTTATCACAGGTGCTTGTGAGGGTTCCGTGGCCTGCTCCACGTGTCACGTTATTCTTTCTCTGGAGCATTATGACCTTCTTACAGCGCCGGAGGATGACGAGAACGATATGTTGGACATGGCATTTGGGCTCTCCGACACTAGCAGGCTTGGATGTCAGGTTAAGCTGACTAGAGAACTCGATGGCATGACCGTCACTCTTCCAGCCGCCACCAGAAACATGTTCGTTGACGGTGCGAAGTCTTTCAATTATCTTATCATGTTTGGATCTCATCCATTGCGCAGGGAAGAAGCCCACACGGCACTAGCCATATGTTTCGATGAATTCAGCTTCGCAACTGTGGTTTACTTAGTTCTACTTGCTTGGTGACAAAAGAACATTCAGATTTGCGGAACTCAGCCAAAAGTACCCAAGATACTTGCCTATTACAAGCGTGAGGAATCCAGTCGACACGCAAGTGAGATCGGCCAGGTCCAAGTCCAAGAGAGCGAGAAAAGGGGGGGGTGATGGGATGAGAACTGTTGGATTTTGATAACGAGTGGCAAAGACCCGAGCAGATCGAGAGCAGATAAGGAGTGGGGGAGAAACGAGGACGATTCCGAACGTGAGTCGGCACGGCGGCACGGTAAAACGTTCGAAATCGAAAGGAAAGGAGGCAAAGGGGGAGACAAGCAGGCAGGCAGAGGCTCAGAGTCGCACTAGAAAGGAGAGGAGAGAGGGAGACAATCGAATTCGCGTGAACAAGAATGCTGCTCTTCACGAGCATTTGGGAGTCTTTAAATAGATGCCAGGCTTAGTAGATCGAATCTGTAGCAAGTTAGGGGATATATTGTAATGTTTTTGGGGTTATAAACGGGTAGTAAGTACGGATAGAGGTCCGTATAGAAATCTTCGCTCATTGGGGCAAACGCGTCGGCCGACGAGGCGCGCTGCAAGTTTGCCGTTGGTTTCCAGCGTAGCACGTGGTAGAGGAGCCAAGTAAGAAAAAGAAGGAAATGTACGAAAGGGGAAACTAAAGATATCAAGTACGAGCGTCATTGTCCAATCGAGAGGCAACTGATCGAAAAATATGGGAACACGGCGAGGTCGAGCTATAAGGCGTCGGCCAAGCGGGGAGTCCGATAGGTTTCAGGCAAGGGCTATGTTTTCGGGGCACGATTGGTTTTGAGGGTATAAGGCGGTTGAGGCCGCGAGAAGGTGGCATGGATGACAAATCGTTGGCATGTTGAACGGGCGTGGCTGACGAATCGGGGACGAGGGCGGGCAGATAAGATAATCGTGGCTCAGATCTCCGGCGAGCGCGGCATTCCTCACCTTACAGTGGTGCGTCATATTCCCGGAGCAAACTTCAAGATATTTCCACTCAATGAAGGTCCCTGTGCGATCTCGGTTAACCGAAGTGCTCCTTGGGGTGACGATGCCTTTGCGATGTACCATGATGCATGACATATCCTTTGCGCTTGAGTCAGTTGACGTCACGTGCATTCACGGGCCTCCAGGTGAAGGCACCTGGAAACCTTTGTGCATTCCGGCCCTCATGCATGTGCAGGTACAGGAAAAACCCACACGCTCTGATATTAAGCGAAAGCTACCAATTACATCGGGACAATTGGGGCGCTACCCTTATCCAGCGCAGTTCGTAGACTTGAGGAAGAGTTAGTCGGCTGCAGAGGACGATAGTTACAGACATACCTGTAGTCATCTCCATTTTGGGTAATGTACCGCACCCATGGTAATGCCTGGTAGCCGCTCTTCTCCACAACCTTGAGATAGCGAACTTGAATTCCAGACACAGTGAAATACGGTATCTCAAATTTGACAGTGATTGGGGCCCTTTTCTCTACGTCTTGCTCTGCAAATTGTGGCACGTTAGGATCGCGTTGACAACGGCCATTTCTCGTCAAGCGTACCAGATTTTACACTCGGCAATCCGAAATGTGCACGCATTAAGAAGTCACGACCCCCGCCGAGTTGCTTGATTTTCCAAACAAATGCGGATTTGTCGGGAGCATATTGAACAGAGCCTGTTGATGCCTGGGTACAATCAGATGGCGTAGTTCAAGATCAAGGAGGCAGAAACTTACTCTAAACTTGGGGGTATCGGCATCATCTGGGACGGGCACATAAATCTCCACGTTGTTTGCCGTGCTCCGACGCTTAAACTGAGCTCGGCACTTCACCATATATTCAACTCTACTCCCTTTGTGGTGTTCAACAGCGGCCTCTACCCATATCAGAGGCTTCACCGCTTGCGAGAGGCGGTACGACATCAATTCAAACTCGCCGTCCGGTGGGATAAATGATATTGTTCTATCATTTTCGAACCGTGACAAGCGTACACATTGATGGAACTTGACATCCTCGAGCTCGATTGACTTTCCACGAGAAGCTGCAAGGATGACTTTCTGATTGCAAAGGGCGAACGTACACGGATCACTCACTTCGGCCAGTAGTCTCGAACATGACCTTATCATTCAACCCAAGTCTTAATTCCGGCATGCCTGAGAGATAGCACTTCATCTTTACGGCGCCAAGTATTTCCGACCGGACGACATTGCCGTTTGCGTTGACCTGCGGGAATACCATGAACCACGGATAAATGAGCGGTTGGATAGGACGTACTAGTAAATTGACGCTTTCTATGACGTCCAAAAACACCTCGTTCTTGCGGTACTTGATCCCTTCAGAACGCCAAGATACGGCATTCGTGACAGCCATCGGGGGTCGGACTTGTATCTCTAATTTGTGAGACTCCTGGGTGATGTACCTGATATATGGGTTATGGGGTCCCTTTCGTCCAATAGTGGGAAGACGAACTCTTGTAGTATCTTGCTCTCCGTCGTTTGGGGGTAGCCAAAATCCATCATCTCGTCGAGGAGTTCATAGATGATAACAAAATTATCGCGAATTGATTCTTCCTCTAATTCTTTGAAGTACTCGACTAAGACTTGAGAAAGGCGATGAAGAAATAAAACGATTTCTGCTGCATTTGTGTTCCTCCGCGACACGGCAAGAACTAGGCTAAAGTGGAGAAGAATATCACTGTCAGTAGTACAATCACTCACGATAGAGGTTTGAGTGACGGATGTGCATATAGTTGACGCCCTGATTAGAGAAACAGGGCGTCACCTGCTGTCCTTCCTCTTCAATATCCAGGACGAGGGGAAGAAAGCGTTCAATGCACGAAGAGGGGACATCATCGCGATAAGAGCGCTTGATCAGAGGTTTTCCTTTCAGGTCCAGAATGGCAACGAGGCTCGTCATTTATGCAGTGTGGGGTGATGTCGAGTGGTGTGTGGTGTAAGGTAGCGGAGTGACAGTGTTGCTGTGCCCTCAATCATTGGGTCGGTCCAAATTGGTCTTAACGAGTTACGCTGCCCGTGCGGGTACTTTCAATACAATCACTTGGTTCTCAGACGTTGCGTCCTCACTGACGAGTTTTCTCCTGTACGTCGGGCGAGATGCATTCCCACCGTTCCTGGGGTACTAACCAAGTCTCATCTAGTCGTCTTCATCAAGCCCCCAGCCCCGTCATCCAGTCATTATTGCCCTGCATCCCCAGCTCGTCGACTTCGATTGTTTTCTCATCTGAAGGTCTCATGATAGGCGGTCGTCCCGTACATCTCCGGGAAGAGTCTGGTCTAGAACGAGATCGACGTACTAGTATGCCGTTTGTAGAATGTCCTGAACAAACGCTGATCCCCTTCAAATATAGGCCTGGTGATGACCGACATACTCCCCGACAATGTGCTCGTGGAAATATTCTTCTATGTGAATGTGAGGTACTACTTGCGTCTGAAAAGTCCATGGCATGCACTCGTGCATGTGTGTCGAAGATGGAGATACCTTGTGTTTGCATCACCGCGTCGCCTCGACCTACGACTCGGCTATTGTGGACATAGACCTATGTCGGACGTGCTGGACACCTGGCCAGCTCTGCCTGTAATACTAATGCCGAGCTTTGACAGACCGACAACGCCGGACCAGCGGTGGGATAACACGGTTGCTGCACTCGAGTCGGAGCACTCCAACCGTATCTCTGAAATCCAGATATTTGATATGACCAATTCGCGCTGGGAAAGATTCGCAGCAGCGATGCAGAAGCCATTCACGGGGCTGACACGTCTGGACGTTTTGGCGCGTGGTAATTTGGTGCCAGTCCTTCCTGGCTCGTTCTTGGGTGGATCTGCCCCACGTCTGCGAACACTCTCGTTGGGAAGTTTTCCATTTCCATCAATGCCGAAACTCCTTTTATCTGCCAATGGCCTCGTCACACTCAACCTTGAAGACATTCCTGATTCTGGGTACTTTTCACCTGACGCGATGGCCACTGCTTTGGCAGTGATGACCAGCCTTGAAACCCTTTATCTTCGATTCCGTTCCCCTCGATCTCGCCCCGACCCAGAAAGCCGACCTCTGCCTCCGCCCACACGCTTTGTCCCCCCTGCTCTCACCCACCTTTCTTTCGAAGGCGTTTATCAGTATTTGGAGGACCTTCTGACCCAAATCGATGCCCCTCTTCTTTACGACCTCTACATCGTATTTTTCATGGACCTCAACTTTGACGTCCCACAACTTCACCGGTTAATCGCCCACGCAGAGCAGTTCAGGACATATGGCCACGCAAGGGTGTCGACCTTCGATCACTCAATCCAGCTGGGCCTTTACCCCAAAACAGGGGCCGTCGACCAACGCAGGCGGCTTGAGTTACGAATCAATTGCAGGGAGTTAGAGTGGCAGCTTTCTTCTCTCGCCCAGATCTGTAGTTCATCCGCCCCCCTCATCTCCGCTTTGGAGGAGGTCGAAATCAGGGAATATATTCATCACACTGGAGAGACGACATGTGGAGAACGCTCAATGGCTGGAACTTCTGGATCCGTTCACTTCTCTGAAGAATCTCTATCTTACTAATAGAATTGCACTACATTTTTGCGGTGCCCTTCAAGAGCTTTCCGAAGAAAGGGCAACTGAGGTGTTACCCGCGCTACGCGACCTTTTCTTAGATGGGTCGCGGTCATTCAAACACATCCAGGAAGCCATTGGGCCATTTATTGCCGCACGACAGCTCTCTGTTCACCCTTTGGCCATCTACCGACAACAAAGATAAAGGTAACATAATGTTCGAGGATCTTTGAATTCTGTCCATTTTTCTTCCAACCTAATCTACTTTCTTCATGAGATTCTCCGATGTTCGACTGTTGAGGACACCGGTTACGGTACTTTTACTGCCATTAGCGCGATTCCGTCTCTGTATTATGTGACACCTAATATGTAGGCACTTGAGATTTTTTCCAAGTCACAGTAGAACCCTGATTTCTGGTTTGCACTCGTGTCACGTATCAGTGGAAGTGAGTATAATCTGATAGCCCTTACTCTGAAC
>Ga0179589_10000132_pt1 | contig 10418 bp, 9 predicted proteins | sample CZOMad2_1_08_16f_FD_182923 | JGI IMG/M metagenome (GOLD analysis project Ga0179589, IMG submission 182923) | Vadose zone soil fungal communities from Angelo Coast Range Reserve, California, USA - CZOMad2_1_08_16fungal | ecosystem: Environmental > Terrestrial > Soil > Vadose zone | place: USA... | reverse complement strand
CGACCTGCGAGAGCAGCACGGTGACGTCGCGGCCGTTGTCGATCTGGGTTTTCACGAAATCGACGGTGGGCGCGACCAGGGCACGGTGCGGGCTGGGCAACACCTTGAGCTCCGGCCCGGGGTCCCATTCTTGCCACTGCTTGCACAGCCGCTGAGTCGTCTCCGGGTCGACATCTACGGTGACCGGAACGATTTCGCCGCCAAACCGCATCGCGGTCTGCAATGCACGCTCGGCCACACAGCTGACCGCGACGATTGGGACAACGACCATGCCTCGCGTCTCGGCACCGCGCACCGGCTTTGGAGGTATCTTCCCCAGACCCAATTGTTGGCCCGCGTACTGGTAGTAGCGCTCGATCCGATCCATGAGCAGGACCATGCCGGGCACCAGGATCAGCAGCAACCAGGCGCCTTCGGTGAATTTGCTTGCCAGCAAAACGATCCCGGCCACGGCGGTGAGCACCGCTCCGGTGCCGTTCAGTAGGGCATTGCCCAGCCACCGAGGACCGCGGTCCCGGAACCAGTGCAGAACCAGACCGGTTTGGCTGATCGTGAAGCCGATGAACACCCCGATCGCGAATACCGGCAGCAGCCGCTGGGTGTCGGCGTCGACGATGAGCAGGACCACGGCGGACAGCAGCGCCAACGCCGAGACGCCGTACCGGAACACCGGCTTCTCGGCGCGCAGCGCGAACATGTGCGGCAGGCGATGATCCTTGGCCAGCAGCTGCATCAGCGTCGGCAGGCCACCGAAGCTGGTATTGGCCGCGAAGGCCAGCACCAGAGTCACCGACAAATTGATGACGTAGAAAACCCAGCCGGTGCCGAACGCGCCCGCCGATAGCTGCGCCAGCACGGTGACGTTGCCGCGGGGCACCACCTCGTGTAACCGGATTTGGATGGCCAGACCCAAAAGCATGGCCCCCAGCAAGATCCCCAACGCGATCTCAGTGTGCTGAGCGCGCTTCACCGCAGGCGACCGGAACGCAGGCACTGCGTTGGCGATCGCCTCCACTCCGGTTAGCGAGGAGCATCCGGCTGAAAAGGCCTTGAGAATCACCACCAGTCCCAGCGCCTCGGTTGCGTGGATCGGGCCGAGATCGTCGCCGATTACGGCTGCCGGATGCGGTTCGAAGAAGCCGGCGACGATGATGGAGAAGATCCCGACGACGAACAGCAGCGTCGGGCCCATCAGCACTTTCGCCGACTCCGCGATGCCGATCAGATTGATCACGAAGATCACGGCGAGCCCGCCCAGCGTCAGCGTGAGCAAGTGATGCGCCAGCGGCGGAAACGCGCTTGCCAAGCTCGCGGCTCCGGCCGCCAGGCTCACCGCCACGGTCAACACGTAGTCGACAAGCAGACTGGCTGCCGCCAGCAGGCTCGGCCACCTGCCCAAATCCTTCTTCGCCACCGCGTATGCCCCGCCACCGTCGGGGTGCACGGCGATCACCTGGCGGTAGGACACCACCAGCACCAGCAGCAGCGCGGTGATCACCAGAGCGATCGGCACGGTCCAGGTCAAGGCGGCAGCGCCCGCGACGACCAAACCGAGCACGATCGCTTCCGGGCCGTACGCGACGCTGGACAATGCGTCCAGCGACATCGCGGCAAGGCCACCCAGGGCGGTCAGCCGATGCGACTCGCCGCGGTGATGTCTGCGGAGGCGACGATCGACGATTCGATGATGGATCGGCTCGACTCGGTCTCGGGTTTCGACCACGGTCTGATTTAACACTGCGCAGACGCGCAGCGCTGCGTTTGAACCGGCTCGGACCCACCCCCGATGACCGGCAAGCGATCGGGCGTCAACATGCGCATGTACGCGGTGAGACGTCGAAGTGAAATCGCCTATGCAGCCGTAACTCTCGGGCCGTCAGCTATTCGCTGATCGAAATGGCCTGCCGAGGGCATTGACGAACCGCGTCGCGCACTTGGTCTTCGTTTTCCGGCGTGACTTCTGGCTGCAGCACGGTCAGCATGTCGTCATCCCCGAGGTGGAAGACCTCCGGGATGATGCCCATACACACCCCGTTGGATTCACACAGACCGAAATCGACTTCTACCTTCTTCGTCACTCAAGCCACCTCATCGCAACACCTTCACCGGGACGTTCAGCCAGCCCGCCACATTCTGCATGGTGACTCGCTTGCAGCCCTCCCAGAGCACGTCGTAGCGGGGCATGAAGTCGAGCAGCTTCTCCAGTGCGATTCTGCTCTCCATGCGGGCCAGCGCCGCGCCCAGACAGCTGTGAATCCCGTACCCCAGACCGACGTGCTGCGCCTGGGTCTGGTCGCGGTCGATGTCGAATGTGTCAGCGTCGGTGAAGGCGTCTGGGTCCCGGTTCGCCGCAGCATTCATCACGAATACCGGCTTGCCGGCGGGAATCGTGCCACCACTGACATGGGCCTCTTTCAATGTGTAGCGGACGTTGTACTGCACCGGCCCTTCGTAACGCAACAACTCTTCCACGGCAGCCGGAACCTTGCGGCGGTCGTGTTGCAGCCTCTGCCATTGGTCAGGATTGCGGCCGAAGATCACCGCAGCGCTGCCGACGAGCTTGGTGACGGTCTCAGCGCCAGCGCCGCCCAAAAGGGTTGCGAAACCGGTGATTTCAATATCGTCGAGCTTGCGCAGCTGGCCGTCGTCACTGGGGATTTCGGCGGCGATCAGCCTGCTGATCATGTCGTCCTGCGGATTCTCGCGCCGTTCTTGCACCAGGCCGAAGTAATACATCGCGGTATCGATGTTGGCCTTCATTCCGGACTCGCTGACCTCTATTTGTCCCGGCTCACGGTGCAGGCTGGTGTCGATCCAGTGCCGCACCTGTTGGCGGTATTCCTCCGGCACTCCGGCCATCCGGGTGATGACTTCGACCGGGAACGGCCCGGAGAAGTCCTGCACGACGTCGAAGTGTGCGGGGTCGACCGCGGCCAGGTACTTCTCGGCCACTTCGTCGACTGTTTCTTTCTGCGATTGGATAGCCCGCGGGGTGAAGGCCTTGTTAAGCAGGCTGCGCATGTGCCGGTGCTCCGGCGGGTCCATGAAAATGATCGACTTCTGCTCGGCGGATATGCCCTTGCGCACCATCGCCAGGTCGCAGCCGCGGGTCGATGAATAGGTCTCGAAATCCTTCAACGCCGCCGCCACGTCCTCGTGTCGGGTCAGCGCGTAGAAGTCCTCTTTCTCGTCGTAGTAGAGCGGTGCTTCCTCACGCATTCGCCGGTATATCTCGAACGGGTTGGTGAAGAACTCCTCGGAGAACGGATGGAAGAGGACCTTCGGCTTGGTCATGACACCCTCCTGAGCGCCCGGGTGAGCGGCTGGAACCTTTACGACGGAATGCTTGACTGTAACGCTAACGGTAGACGGTTCATCGCGGACCGAAAAGACCCCATTTCGCACCCGCCACGGCCGCGTCGATGACGTCGTCGAGCACGCCAAGGCCGCTGCCCAGTTCAGCGGCGATATCCCTGATCACGGCAACGTCTTTGCCGACGAATTCGCCGGCGGTTTCGATGAAGGACCCGACCGACCCCCGTGCCGCGACGATGTCCAACACACGACTCGCCGCGCTGCCATGCGGAAGAGCGGTGAGTAGCGCCGATTCCGGCACGCCGAGCCGCGCGCCCAGCTCGACAGAGCCGGAGAGCAATCCGATATGCGCCGCGAACAGCGCATTGTTGATCAGCTTCACCTTCTGGCCCGTTCCCAGCGGGCCGACGTGCAAGACCGGATCGCCGTAGCAGCTCAACACCGGGCGGACGCGGGCCACCGTGTCGTCGGCACCACCCACGAACACTGTCAGTGCACCGGACGCGGCGTTGTGCGGGCCTCCGCTGACCGGTGCGTCCAACACCTCGACGTCGCGCGATGCCGCGCGCACGGCGATGCTTTCGACGGCGTGGGGACTCCCGGTGGTGTGCAGCACCAGCGCAGAGCCGGCCGGCATGGCCGCGACAAGGCCGTCGCCCAGGCAGACCTGACGCACCTGTTCGTCGGTGAACACACAGACCACCACCGCGTCCGCGTGGGCGCTCATCGCGGTTAGGTCAGCGACCGCGTTGGCGCCCAATTCGGCAATGGCAGAACATTTTGCGTCGGATCGTCCCAGCACGCTGACCGCGTGGCCGGCCTCGACAAGGCGGGCCACCATAGGACGTCCCATCCGTCCGGCGCCGATGAATCCGATTCTCACCGCGGATGTTCCATCAGGGACAGCGTGGCGTCGGCTGCGTCCAGCACGGCCCCACCGGGGAAGGCCGCGGCACCCGCGAGGTCGGCGACCAAGCGGACATCCTTTTGCAGCAGTGCTCCGGCCAGGCCGGCAAGCCGGTCCAAGCCGCCGGTGTCACCACCAAGAGCGTTGAGCGCGAAGCTGTTCCCGCTGCCGCGGGAGATGACCTCGGTAAGACGGTCTGGCAGGACTCCGAGTGCCTCTCCGAGCGCCAAGGTGCTCGCCGCCGTTCCCAGGTTGGCGGTGAACAGTAGGTTGTTCAACAGCTTGGTGGTTTGTGCCGAGCCCAGATCGCCAAGGTGCACGATGGGATCGGCGTAGCTCTCGAACACCGGGCGGCAGCGCTCGACGACGTCGGCGTCGCCACCGACCATCATCAGCAGACGGCGCTCCGCCACGGCGGGAGCGCCTCCGCTCACCGGCGCATCGATAACCGAGACGCCCTGCGTACCAGCCTTTTTCGCCAACCCACGGCATGTCTTGGGATGCACGGTGCTGTGCACGGCGATCACACCACCCGGCTTGAGTCCGGCCAGCACTCCGTTCCCGCCTGCGGTGACGTCCTCAACGTCGGCGTCAGCGACCACGCACAGGCAGACGAGATCGCTGGTGGCCGCGAGTTCCGCCGGTGAGCCGGCGACCTCGGCGGCGGTGTCGGCGAACTGCTCGAGTGAGCCCGGTCTGCGCGCCCACAGCGTCGTCGGAAAGCCGGCTTCGATGATTCGCCCCGCCATCGGGCCGCCCTGGCTGCCCAACCCAATGAATCCGACGTGCATCAACCGGCCTCCAAATCGGCTTGTGTGCCCGGTGTTTGCGTGCCCGCACATTTGCCGGCGAACGAAAGAACCGTCGAGTGGTAGACCGCGGCGGTGTGGCCGAGGCTGATGTTGTGTCCGGCCCCGCGCTGTTCGTTGATCCGGAACCGAGGCGCGTCGGAGAACAGGGCAGCGATCTCGGCCAGCGCCGGCGGATCGGACTGCCACACCTTTTCGTGCTCGGCGACACTGAACTGCACCGGGACGCGCACGTTGGGGGCGATTGCCGGGAAGTCCTGGCGGGCCCAGTTCGACACCATCTGGTCCTCATAGGGCGGAGCGCCCGGATAAACCGTTGCGCCGCTGAGTACTTCAGGCGGATACAGCTCGGTCGGATGCCACAACAGTTCGCGCAGGCCGGCTGGGCGGTGGTCCCGGGTTGCTGCTTTCAGGATCTCTCGGGCGGCGGGGTGGTAGTGCCGGCCGGTGCCTGCCAGTTCGATGCCAAGCAGGTCGGTGCGCTGCTCGTCGGCGGCCATCCGCAGCCCGAGTTCGCAGCCACCGGAGTGGGCCATCAGGAAAAGCCCGGCGCCGCGCGGCCGTTCACCGAGGATGCGGTCCACCGCGCCATACGCAAGCTGGGTCCGTTGCTCGGGGCGGGCCATCGCCTCGGGGTAGGGAGCGGAGCTGCCATAACCCGGCCGGTCGAGCGCTACCACGGTGTACCCCTGCGACACGCCTGCTCGCAGCAAGGACGACTCAGGGTGGCCCGGGCAGTCGAAATACAGCGCGGTGGTGCCTCCGCCGTGGATGGCCACGATCACTGCCCGCGGCGTCGGCGCCTCGGCGACCAGCGCGGACATCGGCACGCCGTCGACGATCACCACGCGCGGATGGGGAGACGTCATGTATCGGCTCGCAGCAGCAGTACGCCGCTGGGCGTCAGGCCGCCGCTGCTGACCACGCCGACGCGGGCATCGGCGACCTGCCGCTGGCCGGCTTCGCCGCGCAGCTGGGTGATCGCTTCGTGCAGCAGACCCATGCCATGCGTTCGGCCGTGCGACAGCTGACCGCCGTGGGTGTTCAGCGGCAGCTGGCCGTCGCGGGCGATGTTCTTGCCGCCGTCGAGAAATTCTTTCGCCTCACCGATTCCGCAGAACCCCAGCGCTTCGATCCAGGACAGGCAGTTCATCGTGAACCCGTCGTACAACTCGGCGACGTCGACGTCCCCGGGTCTCAGCGAGGTGCGCGACCACAGGTGTGCGGATTGGCCGAGCACCTGCGGCTCGTGGGTCAATGTGCTTTGGTCCCAATCGATCCGCTCGATGATCTGGGTACCGACGGCGTCGACCAACACCGGTGGTTTGGCGGTGTCTCGTGCGGCATCGACGGCCGACACGATCACGGCGATAGCGCCGTCGCAGGGCACGTCGCAGTCATACAACCCGAACGGTGTGGTGATGGGCCGCGCGTTGAGGTAGTCGTCCATGGTCATCGGGGACCGGTACACCGCCGACGGGTTGAGCTCGGCATTGGCGCGCTGGTTCAACGCGATCCAGCCCAGTGTCTCTTTCGTCGTGCCGTATCGATGGAAGTGGCGCTGTGCGTTCTGCGCCAACGTGTGTGCTGCCGAGGTGGCACCGAACGGCATCAGCCATCCGGCGCTGCGACCCGAAGACGGGACGATCTTGCCCTGCTTCATCAGCTCGTTGAACGTGGCTTCCCACAGCGTTCGGAAGCACAGCACATGGCGGGCCAGCCCGCCGGCGATGGCGAGCATCGCGGCGATCACCGATCCGCCGGGGCCGAAGGTCTCGATGCCGCCGTTGTGCCATGTCGGCCGAATGCCCAGTGCGGCCTCCAGTGCGGTGACCCCGCCTTCGCCGAAGCCGCCGAGATTGCCCCCGCCGGGATAGGTCGACATGCCGTCGATGTCGTCGAGGGTCAGTCCGGCATCGGCGATCGCAGCCTCGCATGCCTGGACGGTCAGCGACAGCGGCGGCACCATCAAGCGCCGCCCGATCTCCGACATACCGATCCCGGTGAGTGCCACCTTGTCTTCGAATTTCTCCGGCGTGAGCATCGGCCGGACGTACTCTCCGAAATGCTCCGGCTCGATTTCGTCGATCGGCAACGCAGCGGGTTCGGCGTCTTCGATGAGACGGAACAGCGGCAGCCAGACGTCCTCGTCCTGCTCGAAGACGACCTCCACCTGCTGGCCCAATTCGAGTTGCTCGGCGTCGCATTCGACGATATTGGTGGTCAGCCGCACCCGCGGATCCTCGGCGATCGCGACCTGGGCGACGACGTAGGGAGCGGGTAGGCCGGGCAGGCTGAACCGGTGGTTGACGGTGAATCCGGCCAGGGTGGCGCGACCCGACACCGCCCGCACACCGAGGTTGTGCGAGCGGCAGTACCGGCACACCGGCGCGGGTGGATGGATGAGCGCGGCGCAGTCGGTGCATTGCTGCAACCGCAGCTTTCCGTCGGCACCTGACGTCCAGAAGAACTCGTTGTCGGCAGTGATCAGCGGCAGCGGGCGTCCGGTCAACGGGTGAACCCCCACTCGGCTTCGTTCGCTTCGGTCTTGAGGTTCTCGGTCGCATCGTCCGCACCGCCTGACGTCGGATGGGGCTCCGTGGCCCTGCGCTCGCCCCACTCGGCGATTGCGTGCACCGGGCAATCCAGCAGTGCCCGCAGCACGGCGTCGCGGTCATCTTCGGCGACTTCGCCATTGCCTTGCAGCGACGCGTACCCCCAGTCGTCGAGTGAAAAGTAGGCCGGCGCGTGTTTGGCGCACAGGCCGAAGCCGTCGCACACGGTGCGGTCGAGACGGATTCTCAAGCCTGTCTCACCGCCTCCACCTCGTAGGGCCGGTCGGCGCGGAAAGCGCCGAGTTGGCATGTCTGGCAACCATTGTCGAGATGATTCTGGACGGGGTCCGGGAACTGATCCAGCAAGCTCGCCGCAACATTGGTCGCGGCATCCAATGTCGCGCATGCGCCGCGGCCGCGAAGCACCACCGACCAGCGGCGCAGCCGGGTCAGATCCTCATCGGTGGCGACACCGTCGCGCAGCGCCCCGGCAACGGCGGCCATCGCCGCGGTTCCGTTGAAACAGGAGCCGCATTGCCCGGCGTTTTCGCGGTCGAAGTAGGCCAGCACCGAGGCGGCCAGCGCCACCGGGCAGTCGTCGGTGATCACCGATATGGCACCGCATCCCAGCCCGCTGCCCAGCCGCTGAAACGTCTCGTGATCCACGGTCGCATCGAGCACGTCGCGATTGAGGAGGCAGACGAAGTAGCCGCCCATCAACGCGCCTCGCACCCGGTCGGGGGAAACACCGTGCAGGGCAAGCAGTTCGGTGATCGGCAGCCCGTGTGGGACCTCGTAGAGACCCGGCGGTCGGTCAGCGCCGGTGATCGTCACAAGTAGTGTGCCCGTCGAGTGGGCTGTGCCCTGGGCGCGGAAAGCCGCCGAGCCGTGCTGCTGGATGTACGGCAGACCGGCCAGGGTCTCGACGTTGCTCACCAGGGTGGGGCGCCCGCCGACGCCCGACTCGAACGGGCGGGGCGGCTTGTCGGTCGGCTTGACCGGACCGCCGTTGAGCGCGCGGACGGCGGCCGTCTCCTCTCCCGCCACATATCCCGGATCCACCACCCGCACGGCCACATTGATGCCGCCTAGCGCCCCGGCGCCGAGTTCGCTGAGCGCGGTTTCCACGCTGCGAGCAGACTCCGGGTCGGACACGTAGACGTGGGCACGGTCGGCCGCCACGATTGCCGCCGCTAACCGCAGTCCATCCAGAACAAGGTGCGGCCGGTTGCGCAGCAGCCATCGGTCCTTGATCGAAGCCGGTTCTCCCTCTTCGCCGTTCGCGACCACCACAGTGCCAACGTTGCTGCATATTCCGTTGTCGCGCACAGTCCGCAACTTCACCGCCAACGGAAAGGCCGCACCGCCGCGGCCGAGCAATCCGCTGCGCTCGACTTCGTCAAGCAACGCGTCGGCGGCGGCAAGCGGGCGATAGCCACCCCCGTCGCTGTATGCAGCGCAGTCCTCTCGAACTGCCTGAAGGTCGGGCTGATCGCGCAACAGCCGCGGGGCGCAACCGGGCCAGGCGGCGATCGTGATCGTCGACGCGGCGGTTGTTTCCATCAGCTGACTCTCCCCGATCCCCGTGATGGCCCTGCTTCTTCCCGGGCCGTTCCGGCCCGCATCGCCGCCGGGCTTATGCTCGCGCACATGCGAACAGCGGTGGTGCGAGTCAATGTCGACCCGTCCGGCCTGCTTACACCGACACAGTTAGACCAGGGCATGAGCACGCTCCTCGGTCTTGCCGGCGAAGCCGGCGCCGAAGTGGTGCAAATCGCTGTCGCGGCTATGCCGCCCACCCGCCGCGAGGTGCAGCTGCTGATTACCGGCGACGATGTCGGCGCCCTCAAGCAGACCGCACTGGAGTTGTGCGCCAAGGCTTTCCGCACAACTCCGGTCGCCGGCGTGCTCACCTATGTCAGCAGGGGCACCGACGACGACGCCCACGGTGTACTGTCCGGATTTGGCTTGACCGGCCAGATCAGACGATCCTCCGGTGACGACGGGTTTGACGTCGTCTACGTGACGCTGCGTCAGGCGGATCTGGAACGCATCCCGGAGAGCCGGATCCACACAGCTCTGGAGGCGTCGCTGAACTGTGAGGTGCACATCCTCACCGAGTGAACGCGCCTGCGAAGTCATTGTCCGAGGAACTCCAGGATCGCGGGCGCCGCCTGCACCCAGGTGTCGAACATGTTGAAGTGCTTCACCTTGCCCGCCGCGCGATCTTCGGAGGCGCGCTCCCACGCATCCTCCGGCCACGGCGGATCGATCAGCTTCGGTCCCTTGATCAAGCAGCTGACTTCCAGCGACGTCCGTTTGGGGTGATCTAAGTCGTTCTCGCCGCCACGAATGATCAACGTGGGGACCTGGATTCGGTCGAACATCTCGTCCTCGACGCCGGGGATGGTCTGTCCCGGCTTGGACACGAACGCGTTGAGCCACCGCAGCATCAGCTTGAGGAACTCGTCCTTGTCGAAATCGAGGAACCGCTGCTTGTTCGCTGGGTTCTCCTCGATACGCTCGCGCCATTCCTGCACCTTCACAACGCCGTCCATTCCGGTACCGCGCACCGCGAGGATGCTTGGGACGATGTAAAAGGAACCCAGCACGAACGATCCGTACACGCCGCCGACGATGTTCCACACCACGAGCTTCTCAACGAGATCGGGGTAGAGCATGGTGGTCAGCATGGAATCCCTTGCGCCACCCGAGCCGCCGGCGAGGATGCACCGCTGCACACCGAGTGCGTCAAGCAGGCCGTGCAGCGTCTCGGCGCGCATGTGTGATTCGCTCTGTTCGTAAAACTGAACGTCGGACTTTCCGCAATTC
>Ga0179589_10000131_pt1 | contig 10468 bp, 13 predicted proteins | sample CZOMad2_1_08_16f_FD_182923 | JGI IMG/M metagenome (GOLD analysis project Ga0179589, IMG submission 182923) | Vadose zone soil fungal communities from Angelo Coast Range Reserve, California, USA - CZOMad2_1_08_16fungal | ecosystem: Environmental > Terrestrial > Soil > Vadose zone | place: USA... | reverse complement strand
GCGCAGTTTTTTGAGGCGGGCAGGTTCAATGCAGCCGGTCGTACCACGGAGGTCGTTAATGCGACGACGATCAGCGTGCGAGCTGCCTGCGACCTAAGGCGCAACGATGAGTCGTCCGCGTCATTCATGGGTGACGACCCACCCGGCTAACTGCTGTGGCGGAAAGTCAGCCTCCTAGAGCCGCGAGGAGATCCTTGATGCGGGCCGCTTCGTCATCGGTCGGGATTTCCTCGGCCTCGATGGCGTCGAGCAAATCGGCCGTGAGCCCCGCGCCGTTTGCGGTTTCCTGCGCCGAGAGTTTGGCGCGACGCCGTACGACATACAGTTGTTGACCCAACGTCGCGCCGGGCGCCTCGGCCGCCAATGCCATCAGATCGTCGTAGCGTGTTCGAACTCCGCTGAGCGACACGATGACTGCTGGTGTTGCCCTACCGCGAGACGCGGCCTTGGTCAGTGCCGTCTGCAGCTTTCGCAGACCGGACAGGATCACTCCCGCGCGTCCGGAGAACTCTGGATCGCTGGTGTCGGGCAGGGCGTCGATCGCCGCGGCGAACATCTGCATCGCCGCCTCGACCAAGCTGACGATGACGGGCGCCTCACCGTCATCCGGTCCGCCGTCGCTCTTGGACCGCTTTGTGCTCTGGAAGGAATCGTCGATGATGATCACTCCGTCTTGATCGTCTTGATCGTGTGATTGAAGACGTCGAAACGCTAGCGCGGATCCATCGTCCATACAAGGGTTGGCCGCACCAGGGACGATTCGGTCAGCGAACCCCGGATAGCCGCACAAGACGGCGCCATTTCCTGCATCCGATTCACAACCATTCTTTGATGCTTGGCCGGCGCTGTGTTATCGCATATCTGCACGGCGCACAATGCAGGGCTTGTGCAGGTGCCTTCTCGCGACCAGAGTAAATGTATGACCGACCAGAAATTGATCGAACACTGGATTCAAGGCTGTGCGGTACAGCGGGTCATGTTCCGTGACGGTCTCGTGCTGAACCTTGAGGATTACAACGAACTCGTCATCTCTGCGCCGATTCGCCTGACTCTGCCGGCCACCGCCACCTCGCCGGTTGAGGTTCTTTCCGTCGACCCCAACGACCCAGCCTCCCAACTGCGACCGCTTTTCGATTTCTCCGGAGCAACGTGCACGGACGTCACCTGGGACGACGCCGGAGATCTGCATTTGGAGTTCTCGGACGGACATCAGATCGACGTGCCGCCCGACGATCACGTCACTGCCTGGGAGCTGTACGGGAAAAATCACGGGTATGCCGCCTGCCTGCCGCACGGCAAGGTGTGGGTCGTCCGGCACGACGTGCCCGACGACAGCGACGACGGCCAGCGGCGGTGAACATCGGCATTTCCGGTCACCGGCAATGCGCAAGCATGCTTGGATCGGCTCATGCAGGGCTCGACGACGGTCCATATGGCGGCACCCGCGGACAAGATCTGGAACTTGATCGCAGACGTTCGCAACATCGGCCGGTTCTCCCCCGAAACGTTCGAAGCCGAATGGCTTGACGGAGCCACCGGGCCCGCGGTCGGGGCGAGATTCCGCGGCCACGTCAAGCGAAACGAGATCGGGCCGGTGTACTGGACAACCTGTCGGGTCACTACATGCGAGCCCGGCCGGGAATTCGGTTTCGAGGTGCTCGTCGGCGACAGAGCGGTGAACAACTGGCATTACCGGCTCATGCCAACCGGCGACGGCGCCCACGGCACCGATGTCACCGAATCATTTCGGATGAACCCCTCGCCGCTGATCAGCCTGTATTACTGGCTGTTCGGCGGCTACCTGCGTCAGCGACGCAACATTCGTGACATGACCAAGACGCTGCATCGGATCAAGGATGTGGCCGAGGCGTGACATCGGTCTTCAACACCAATGCCGATACCGGTGTCGATCGAGCTGAATGAGGTTGCCATGGGACAGTGGTCGCGCAATGAGATCGAGTCGGCCTTCGAACGCCACAAGCAAGTCGTCGTAGAGATCGGCTCCAGCTGGGATTGGTCGCGGTTCGCCGACCAATTCACCGAAGACGCAACCTACGTCGAGCACACTTACGGAACCTTCCACGGCCGCGAGCAGATCCGCGACTGGATTGTCTCGACGATGAATGTTTTCCCCGGCAGCGAGATGCCGTTCTATCCGACGTCCTGGTACTCGATAGACGAGGACCGCGGCTGGGTGTTCTGCGAGTTTCTCAACCGGATGCGCGATCCCGGCGACGGAAGCGTTCACCAGGCGGCCAACTTGTCGGTGCTGAAGTACGCCGGCGACGACTTGTGGAGCTATGAGGAAGACGCCTACAACCCGATGAACTTCCTGCCGATGGTGCGCGAATACATCCAGCGGTCTCAGGCGTCGGGTACCGCCAGCGACGACGCGATCGCATTCGCCAAAAACATGAACTGGGAACTGGGCTGAAGACTGCCATTGCCGTCGTCGGCACCGACGGCGATGACGGCCGGTCCGCGCCGCGTTTAAGCTTGCGATAGCGCTGCGGGGACGATGTGGAGGGCCTTATCCGTGGGTATCGCATTGAAGCAGAGGTTGCACTGGCTGGCGCTGCACGGTTTCGTCCGGGGCGTCGCATCGATCGACGCTCGAAGGGGTGATCTGCAAGCCCGGCTTATCGCCGACCCGACCGTCAAGGCGGATCCGGTGCCCTTCTACGAGGAGGTGCGGGCCCGCGGTCCCCTGGTGCACTCCCGGATCGGGTATATCACCACAGACCATGCGATCGGGCACGAATTGTTGCGATCGGATGACTTCCGGGTGCTCTTGATCGGATCGAACCTACCGGCGCCGCTGCGGTGGCTGGAGCGTCGCGTCCGCGATGATCTGCTCCACCCGCTGCTCCCGCCGTCATTGCTGGCCGTGGAGCCGCCAGACCACACCCGCTACCGCAAGACGGTGTCGTCGGTGTTCACCTCACGAGCGGTCGCCTCGCTACGGGATGGGGTCGAGCAGACCGCGGTTTTACTGCTGGATCAGCTGTCCCGCGAACCGGGTGTCGTCGACATCGTCGACCGGTATTGCGCCCAGCTTCCGGTTGCGATCATCAGCGACATCCTCGGGGTGCCTGATCGCGATCGACGGCACATTCTTGAATTTGGCGAACTCGCCGCGCCGAGTTTGGATTTCGGGCTCGCCTGGCCGCAATACCGGCGCGTGCAGCGCGGGATCGCGGGCTTCAACTCCTGGCTGGACGAGCATCTCCAGCAGTTGCGGCGAACTCCCGGTGACGACCTGATGAGCCAGCTGATCCAGAAGGCTGAAAGTGGTTCGGAGGAAACTTATCTGGATAAGCTCGAACTCCGGGCAGTCGCCGGCTTGGTGCTGGCGGCCGGCTTCGAGACCACGGTGAATCTACTGGGCAACGGGATTCGCATGCTGCTGGACACTCCTGAGCATCTGCGCACACTCAGTCAGCGCCCCCAACTGTGGCCCAATGCCGTTGAGGAGATCTTGCGGTTGGAGTCACCGGTTCAGCTGACCGCACGGATAGCGCTGAACGACACCGAGGTAGCCGGTAGGCCGGTCAAAGAAGGCGAGCTGGTGGTGGTGTACGTCGCCGCGGCCAATCGTGACCCGGCCGTTTTCGCCGACCCGAACAAGTTCGACATCGAACGCGAAAACGCCGGGCGACATTTGGCGTTCTCCGGCGGCCGGCATTTTTGCCTGGGTGCAGCCCTGGCCCGTGCCGAAGGAGAGGTGGGGCTGCGAGCCTTTTTCGATCGCTTCCCGGACGTGCGTTCTGCCGGTGCGGGCAGTCGTCGTGACACCCGGGTTTTGCACGGTTGGTCCACGCTGCCGGTGGCGCTGGGTCCGGCGAGGTCGATGGCCGCCCGATGAGCTAGACGGTCGCGCTAGCCTTTGCTGAAGTAGCCCTCCAGCGTCGTGGTGCACACCAGTTGACCGGTGCGGTTGTACATGGCGCCCTGTGCCAACCCTCGACCAGCGATACCACTGGGTGAATGCTGTTCGTAGAGAAGCCAATCAGACAGGTCAGGCGGGTGGTGAAACCACACCGCATGATCCATCAACGCCGAGTAGCCCGGTCCCAACGGAGTCGTGTGGCGGGCGATCATCGCCGACTCGAGCAGCGTCCGGCCGGGGACATAGACCGCCAGGCAGTCGGCGAGGATGGGGTCACTCGGCGGTATCCCGTTGGGCCGCCACCACATTCGGATTCGCGGCGGCGACGGGTCGACCAGGTCGAGTGCGAGCCTGGCAGGCGGGTCGACTGGCCGCCATTAGAGCTTGCGCTGCGATGTGGCCGCCGACGATGTGATGTCGATTTCGTCGATCTGGGTGCCGACGAAGAACTCCGCGTTGACCTGTTCAAGGTTGAACGTGTCGAGTACTTCGCTCAGCGTGAGAACCGCGGGCGGGATGGTCACGGACGCATCATGCCGCTAAGCCAGGTAGCGACCAAACCATTCCAGCACCTGTTGCCAGGCATCGTCCGCGGCCGCAGCGTTGTAGCGCGGCCCGGTGTCGTTGAAGAACGCATGGTCGGCATGGGGTTCGACGACGACGTCATTGATCAGCCCGGCACGATCGAGGGCGGCTTTGGCCGCCGCCTCCGAACCTGTGACGCGGGTGTCAAGGGCTGCATAGATCGCCAGCACGGCCGCGGACTTGGAGCCGGCGAAGTCGGGGTTGTCGGGCAGCGGCCCGTAGAACGGAACCGCAGCCGACAAGTGCGGTGCGCCGGACGCCAGCAGTTGCCACACCAGTCCGCCGCCGAAGCAGAAACCGACGACCGCGATTTTCCGGCCCGGAACCCGGTTCTGGAGTTCTTCAATACCGGAATTCAAGTCTGCGATGAACCGGTCGTGCGGAACGGCGGCGAGTGCGGCGGTGGCCTGCGCGGGGTCCGCGAAGTGCCCGGTGCCGCCTTCCTCAGACAGCAGGTCGATCGCCAGCGCTGAGTAGCCGGCCCCGGCGAAACGCCCCGCCACCGACCGCACCCAGTCGTTAAGACCCTTGTTCTCGTGGATGACCAACACCCCGCGACGCGCGTTGTGGGCCTGCGCCCAGGCACCAGAGAGCTGTCCATTCGGGCCACGCCAGGTGATCGGCTCGGTCGGTTGCGCCCTGTCCATACCCGGCGGTCGGGCCGTGCTCGGTGACGGGCTTGGACGCTGCGGTTGCTTGCCGCAGGCCGCGATGAGGGCGGCCGCCGCCCCGCTGCCCAGCCCGAGTAACGCCAGCCGCCGCAAGGCTTCGCGCCTACTCAGCAGTCCATCGACGTGGTCGGTTGCAATCTCCTCGGCAATGTATTGCCGTAACGACGTCACCTTGGGCAGTATGCGCCAAAAGCCGCTCTCTCGCGCGGAAGGCGCTGCAGCCCTGGTTCAGTCGAAGCTGTCCGGGTCAGCCACCGGGATCAGCAGATGCGACGGGGTGGGCCCGCCCTGATGAAGCTGATAGCTGCCGCCGGTCAGGGCGCGGCGCGCTGGCTTGGTCGGAACCAGGTGCGGGAAGTCGTAGGTGGTCACCGTCAGACGCAGCCGGTGACCCGACTCGAGCAGCGCAGCGGTCGGAAAGATCTCGACGTCGTAGCGGGTCACCTCGCCGGGGATCACGGGCTTAACAGCCGACCGGGTGCTGACGTGATGCGGCCGCAGGACGGTGCCGTCGGGTAGGTACCACGTGCGATCGGGATCCAGCGCGCGGTGCGAACCGAGCAGCGCTCCCTCGGTTAACGGACGGCTGGCCCCGTCGGGGGCGACGTCGTCGAGATGGGCGACCCACAGCGCCTCGCTGGTGTTGGCGGTGGCATGCACGGTGAGCGTGATCGGTCCGGCGATCAAGGTTGGCGTAGCGAAGGGCTCGGTGGTGTACGTCAGCGCGCCGCGCTGCAGTCGCCGGTTGTCTTGGTCGTAGCGGGTTTGCCCGCCGCGCTGGGTGCGGATGAAGCTGGTCATCCCGAGGGTCCACTGCTCGACGCTTCGGCCCGAAAACGGACCGCGTCCCACGTATTTGATTGTCGCCGTGGAGGTCTCCGGTGCGCATTCGGCGGTCAGGTGGCCGGATTGGGACAGATAGAAGCGGGTCGGCGTCGCTTCGGCGAGCGGATATTCGCGGGCATGAAACCACCGCGGACTTCCGATCGCTTGAAAAGTGAACGGCGATCCGGATATCGCCGCGGCGGGCTCGTCGTTCAGCCAATAGTCGAACCAGCGCAGCTGCAGCGCATGCAGGTGCAGCCCGCCGAAGTCGGAGACGTGATACCAGGGTCCCATCATCAGCCGCAGCCTCTCGGACACCGGCTGGCCTGGTTGCATCCGCTGCTCGTCGGGCCGCCCGGCGAAGGCGTTCTGCAAAGCGGCGTAGTTCAACGGCGCGCCGCGCTGGAAGGCGTCATGCCAGCCGCCGACCAAAAACACCGCCACATCGTTGGCCACGATGCCCGGCAGGACCATGGCCGGCCGCAACGCATCCCAGAACGGCCCGTCGTAGGCCGTCTCACCGCCGGTGACGGCATCGGCGATCAGCGGTCGGAAGTACCCGCGCTGATCACGTCCACGCTGTCGCACCGCGGCAAACCCGCCGGCCCGCGGCCGCGGATGCTTGCCACGGTTGATTACCTCCAGCGCCGGGTTGACGACGTTGAGCAAGCGGTAGACCGCCCCGTAAGCCCGTACCGTGCGCAGGTGCGCCACCCCGCCCATCGCCGCCGCGTCGCGATAGAAATCGCGTGCGGCCATCACCGGGAAGATCGCCTTCAGCGGCGAACCCGGCCCGACGGCGGCAGCGGTGAACAGCTGGTTGATCGCCAGGTAGGAGGTCCCGAACATGCCGACACCTCCGTTGGCGTTGGGCAGCTTGGAAGCCCACTCGACCAGCTCTATCCCGTCTTGTGTCTGCCGTTCACCGAACATCTCGAACGAACCCCCGGAGACGCCGCTCCCCCGGACGTCGACCATCACCTCGATGTAGCCGCGCTTGATCAAGTACGGGGTGGCGCCGCCGCCGATCTGGGCGGCCGGCGGCGGCGCCTTCTTGCCGTAGGGCGTCATACACAACAGCACAGGGAACGGGCCGGCGGCGGGCTGCCCGGTCCCGGGCACCGTGGGGTAATAGATGTCGACGCGCAGCACAACCCCGTCGGTCATCGGCACCCCGACGTTATGCCGCACGCCCCGTCCGTACAGCGCCGGCCTGGGTGTCCAGGACGGCGCGAACGGCGAGTCACTGGTCCTGCGGACACGTCTGGTCGCGGCTTTGCGGCGCGATCGCAGCGTCGGCATCCCCACCTCCTGCGCGCTTTGTTGCCTGCGCAGACTGTAGAGATCCGCTGATCGTTGCCCCGCGCAGGGGTTGGCATGGAGACGATTGACACGTGTTGAGCAGCCAGGTTCTATGGCAGCATGCCGGTTGACGAAGCGGTCCTTGGGCTGTGGCAGGCCCTGTCGGGCCGGGACTGGGACGCTGTCAAAACGTTCTTGTCCGCTGACTGCGTCTATGTCGACATGCCGGTGGGGCCGACCTTGGCCGCCCGCGGGCCCGACGGCATCGTGAAGCGACTCAAGGTCGGGCTCGAGCCGCTGGCCGGCTATGAGAACTACGACGGCGTGCTGGTGTCCAACGGTTCCGACGTCATGTACGAACACTCCGAGACCTGGCGCTGGAAGAGCGGTGAAACGGCTGTGCTGCAGTTCGTTTCGGTCCACCGCGTCGACGACGGCAAAGTGACGCTGTGGAAGGACTATTGGGACATGGGCAGCATGACCGCTCAGGCGCCACCGACCTGGTTGGCGGACCTCGCCAGCGCCGATACGTCGTGGATCTTCGACGCCACCGGCCTGGTTTAGCCGTCAGCCGCGGGACTCGACAAGCACTTTGAGGCGCTTGAGGGTATCGGCCGTGGTGCGCCCCACCTGGCGCACGGCGACTCGGTCGGCGATGTAGCCCCAAATCCCGCCCGGAGCCTGATACGACAGCCGGAACGTCACCTTCGTCTGGCCCTCCCCCGCGTCGCGCAACCGAATCCGGCCGCGCAGGTTGACGCCGGTGATGCCAACCCACGCCAGGTCGCGCAGGTCGTCGAATTCGACCACCTCGATCAGACCGCCCACCGGCACCGAGCCGATCTTCCAGTGGACGAAATAGCGGGCGCCGACGCCGGCCGGCCGTTCATTGGCGCTCTCCCATCGCTCCAAGTTGGTCATGAAGGACGGGTAGGTGTCCGGATCGCTGACGATCTTCCAGACCGCGTCGCGGTCGGCATTGATGATGTTGCGGCGTTCGACTCGCATCAGCCGATCACCGGGAATCGACGCTGGGCCGCAAGACGGTCCACACCGCCCTGCAGGCTGGCCATCACTTTGTCGTGCACCGCCTGGTCATCGCCGTCGACGTCGATGGGTTCTTGCACTTCGATCGCGATCTTGGTGGGCAGCGGGATGTGCCCGGCCAAGTCGCTGATGTTCAGGCCCCACGGCAGCGCCAACGAAATCGGAATGCTTTTGAGCCGCAGCAGTTTATCCGCCATGAGCAGCTTCGCCAGCCATTGCCCACGGTTGAGGAACAACGCGCTTTCCTGCCCGCCGACACTGGCCACCGGCACGATAGGCACACCGGTGTCGCGCGCGAGCCGCACGTACCCCATGCGGCCGTCGAAGTCGACCTTGTGCCGCTCCCACGAGGGTCTGAAGACCTCATAGTCCCCGCCGGGGTAGACCAGCAGCGCCGCGCCGGACTCCAGTGCCAATTGCGCGTTTTCGTGGTTGGCGGCAACGGTGCCGAATTTACGCAGCCAGCCCAGTGGCGGCGCCGAGACGACGAGGTTGTGGGCCAATTGATAGAAGGGCCGCTCGACGCCGAAGTAAGAGCAGAACGCGAGCGAGAAGACAAAGGTGTCGGGAGGCACGTTGCCGCCGCTGTGGTTGCCCACGAGCAGTACGGGCCCCTCGGCCGGAATCCGGTCCATGTGCTGCACGTCGGCCCGGAAATACAGCGACGCCAGCAGCCACGTTACGGGCAGCTGGTCGCGGATATAGTCGGGGTCCCGTTGGTCAAGGTCGGCCTTCGGGACCCGCGAAACTATTTGTTCGCGTGCCCACCCGATGACATCCCCCACGGTGGCCATAGCCGAACGTATACCCGTCTTGAACGGCATTTATACCTCGATCACCCGCCGCTCAGCCGATAGACGCGGGCCGCGTTGTCACGGGCAATGAGGTCGACCACCCGCATCGCGTCAGCCGAACTCCAGTCGCCGTCGTCCACGAACCCGCTCAGTACTCGATGAATACCGTTGCGCCACAATGTCGTACCGAGGTAATGCAGCTCTGCTGGACCGAATCCGTCCGATGAGTAGACGATTTTGCGGAATGGCGCCAGCTCCAGCAACCGGGCGATGAATGCCGGTGCCCGTGCACCCAGGTGGTTGACACTCAGCCCGCCGTCCAGATAGACGTTGTTGAACGCCTGCGCCAGGTAGCCGGCCTCCCGCTCGTAGGGATAGCAGTGCAGCAGCACGACCGGCGTATCGCCGGACCGGCGCAAAAAGTCCAACAGATGCAGCGGATTGGCTTTGTGCAGATCGCAGTCGCGGTCGCCGAATCCCACGTGGATTTGCAATGGCTTGCCCACCCGCAGGGCCTGATGCAACCCGAAACGCAGCAGGACCCGATCGGCTAACCGAGTGCCGCCGTTGTCGCGCCATCGGGCGGCCGCCGTGGCGACCTCGGCCGCCGACGGCTCGGTCAGATCCCCGTCGAACCCGCCGCGATAGGCGAGGATGGACTTGGTGCCTACCGCCGTCGCCGCGCGCCGGTGCAGGATCTCCTCGAATGCCGACGCATAGTCGCCCGCGGCGTGCGCCGCCTGCTCAGCCACCTGCTCAAGGCGGACCACGTCGTGAGCGCGGCTTGCGGACAACTCGGCAACTTGCGCCACGTCCGCGACGCCCTCGGCGTACCCGGTGTCCACCAACCAGTCACTGACACCGGCGGCGCGCAGAAAGATTCGGGCCAGCTCGGATTCGGTGAGCCGGCTGCGGTGTTGCCAATATTCCTGCGGGTCAGCGTGTTTGGGCAGACCGAGCAGCGGTGCGCAGTGGGCGCGTACGGCGAAGCCGAGTTGCGTGTCGAATCCCGAGTCGAAGTCGGCGAGCCGCTCGGTGTTGGCCTCGTTGAGGCCGTTCTCAAACCGCTGCCGGTCCCCCGCCGCCAGCCAGCAGCCGTGCATATGCTGATCGATCAGCGGCACGGCGGCGATGTGGTCTGCCAGAGCCGAACCGGCGGCCTTGGGGACCGACGCCGCCACCGTCACACACTCCAGGCCATACGGAACTTGTCCGCCAAATGTTCGCGGTTAAGGTGGGCGTATTGCTCGTGCTCGAAGCGCCGGACCGCGACCACGACGTCGACCGCGGGATCACCGAGAATAGCGCGCAATCGTTGTGAATTATCCAGTGCAGCAACGATTTCAGCTTGTGAG